>JAESGJ010000087.1_pt1 | contig 173174 bp, 154 predicted proteins | sample 9266241 | NCBI WGS metagenome assembly JAESGJ01 (sample SAMN14514841, study PRJNA621669) | algae metagenome | isolation source: Brasilonema octagenarum HA4186-MV1 and co-occurring heterotrophs from wet... | place: USA: Manoa Valley, Hawaii | collected 2009-07-20 | reverse complement strand
CAATTCGCTCGAGGGAACCCGAACTGTCGTTCGGGTCAGGGTTTCTTACTGGCACACTCGGACTGTCAAAGACCTCGCTCGGGGCTCGCAGTTCTCACCGCGTCTCGAGCGGCAAAGAGAATATCAGGGACCTTTACTCCTGTCAACCCCTGCCGCCCTGCCGCTGAAATCGCGTGAGGGACAACAAAAAGCTGAATTCAACCGTCAATCGGACTCGAGTCCATTGAAGCCGCTTCGCGCATCCCGAGCCTCGGGGTCGAACATTGCCAGTGGCTGCTAAACTGCGCACCATGCCGTTTCTCGTGATTGCAATCGTTGCCGTCTGGGTGGGACTCGATCAAGCGCTGAAGGCTTGGACGGTAGCCACGATTCCGCTGAACGCCGGGTACAACTACATCGTCGCTGTTCCAGGCTTCTTGTCGCTGACCCACGTGCTTAACACTGGAGCCGCGTGGAGCCTGTTCTCCTCTGCTACACCGATTCTGATTGCCCTGCGCATCGTGGTCGGCACCGGCATTCTGGTCTGGTTGCTGCGCACGTACCGCAAACAACCCGTGGTCAACATCGTCGCGTATTCGTTGATCGTTGGCGGCGCGTACGGGAACGCGATTGATGGCCTCACCCGCGGGCACGTCGTGGACATGTTGCAGAGCCACTGGTTGAGCGCGGTGTACAGCCTGCTGGGTTTTGGCAGCATCTTCCCGATCTTCAACATCGCCGACATGGGCGTGGTCGGTGGGGTGCTGCTGCTGATTGTCAGCAGCATCGTCGAAGACCGCAAACGCGTCCGTGACCCGTTGCAGACGTAAAAGGCTGACAACCCCCTGACAGCCATCCCTGAGCTTGGATAGACTGCGCTCCACGCGGTAGGAGGGCGTCGTTTCTGGGCGCTCGAGGAGGAAGGATTATGGCGATCTCACGGCGAGACATCTTGAAGGTCTTCGGGTTGGCAGGCGCGGCGAGCGCCGTGCAAGCGGTTCCGCAAGTCGCGCAAGCCCAAGGCTCGGCGCTGACCTTGACGATTCTGCACACCAACGACACGCACGACCACTTGGACCCGACCACGATCACCGGCAAGGACGCCAGCGGCAAGGATTTCAGCGTGCAGTACGGCGGCGTGGCGCGCATCAAAACCGCGATTGAAACGCTCAAGCAGGGCGCGATCAATCCAGTCGTGTTGGACGCGGGCGATGTCTTCACCGGCACGATCTACGGCATGATTTACAAGGGCCTGGCGGACTTGGCGTACATGGAAGCCTTTGGCGTGCAAGCCCAGACCATCGGCAACCACGAGTTCGACAATGGTCCGAAGCAACTCGCCGATTACCTCAAGAACGCGACCTTCCCCGTGGTCAGCGCGAATATTGACGCCAGCGCGAACGCCGACCTCAAAGACCTGATCAAAAAGAGCGTGATCTTGGAAATTGGCGGGCAGAAGGTCGGCATCGTCGGTGTGACCACGCCCGACACGCCGATCACCTCGAGCCCCGGCGACACGGTGAAGTTCTTGGACCCCCTGACGAGCGTCCAAGCCGAGGTGGACCGCTTGCGCGGCACCGGCATCAGCAAGGTGATTTTGCTGTCCCACATTGGGTATCTGGCAGACATCGAACTGGCCAAAAAGCTCAAAGGCGTCGGTGTGATCGTCGGCGGACACTCGCACACGCCGCTGGGTCAGTACGAGGGCAACGGCTTGCCCAAAGCCGAGGGCGACTACCCGACCGTCGTGCGCGACGCGAACGGCAAGAACGTCTTGATCTTGCAAAGCTGGGAGTGGGGCAAACTCTACGGGCGCATGCGCGTGACCCTGAGCGCCGACGGCACGCCCGTCAACTGGCGCGGCGAAAACACCCCCGTGACGAGCGCCTTCAAAGCAGACTCGAGGCTCGCGGCGACCGTGCGCGCGTTCACGGTGCCGATAGACGCGTTCCGCAAGAACATCGTCGGTGAGGCCAAGGTGCGCTTGAACGGCGACCGTGCCGACGTGCGCAAGCGCGAGACCAACCTGTCCAACCTGATCGCGGACGCGAACCTCTGGAAAACGCAGCGGTTCAACACCGTCATCAGCCTGCAAAACGGCGGTGGCGTGCGCGCCAGCATCGAAGCGGGTCCGGTCTCCCAAGGGCAACTGATTGACGTGCAGCCCTTCGGCAACACCCTGTTCGTGATGGACCTGACCGGCGCGGAGATTCGCGCGGCGTTGGAGAACGGCGTGTCGCAATGGGAAGCGGGCGCGGGTCGCTTCTTGCACGTCTCCGGGCTGAAATACACGTTTGACTTGGCGCAGAAACCAGGCTCGAGGATCACGGATGTGCAAGTCGGCACGGCAGCGGCTGGTTTCAAGCCGCTGGACAATGCCGCGACGTACAAGATCGTCACGAACAACTTCATGGCGGCGGGCGGCGACGGCTTCGACGTGCTCAAGAACGCCAAGGGCTCGAGGTTGGACACGTACTTCCCGGATTACACGGTGATGACCGAGTACTTCCAGTTCTTGAAGAGCGCGGAACCCAAGGTGGAAGGGCGGATCACGATTCTCAACGAACCCAAGGCGTAAACCGTTTCAAGCCCGAGCGGGTGTACGGCATTCGTGCACCCGCTTTTTCGTGGCTCGAGCAATTCAGGGCTCGAGAAGGCGGTTGGGTCTCGAGCGAACGCGCGTGCAAGCTGGTTCTCGAGGGACGCCAGTGCTGCTGGCGCAGCACTGGGCGAACCACCGTTCGCCCCTGCGGCTGATGCGGTGGTCGCGCGGTCTCGGGATTCACAACACGGGTCTCGAGACGTTGGTCAAACCCGCAGCAAGCCGCGGAACCCTCGCGCTGCGTAGTAACTCTCTGCGCCGTTGTGGTACACGAACACGCGCCCGTAGCGCCAATCCCCAAAAAGCGCGCCGCCGAGTTTTCGGATTTCAGGCGGCGTCTGCAACCAACTCGAGGTCTTGGCATCGAAATGTCCGAGCGCTTGCAGTGCGCGGTACTCGTCCTCCGTGGGCAGCGCGATGCCCATTGCACTTGCCGTCTCAATGGCGCTGCTGATGGGTTTGTTCTCTTTCCTCGAGTCCAACGCGGTGCGGTCGTAACACAGGCTTCTGCGCCCTTTGGGACTCTCAGAAGCACAGTCGCAGAAGATAAATTCACCCGTCGTTGCATCACCGCCGATGACATCCGGTTCGCCCTCGGTCAACTCCATTTGGTGCAGTGACCAGAGCTTGTGCGGGTTCGCCTCGAGTCTGGTCTGCACGTGCGTCCACTCGAGCCCAGCGTGGCGTGACACGTTTTTCGCAAACCGGTGCGCCAAGGTTTCGAGCAGCGTTTCGCGTTGCTGTTCAGTCAGTTCTCGTGCCATGTGCTCTCCTCTGTTTGCTCGAGTGGTCGTGAGTGATCGTGCTGCTGGAGCGCGCCGATCACCACCGTACCGCGATGCCCAAACAACGTAATTACGCTTACAGCAGAAATCTTATGTTACAATCTGTTGAGAGGTCAAGCCCATGTCCACCGACGCCACCCGCTGGGCTCGAGCGATCCTGCACCTCGACATGGACGCGTTTTTTGCCGCCGTGGAACAACGCGACCGCCCCGAACTGCGCGGCTTGCCGGTGATCGTCGGCGCTGACCCCAAACTCGGGCGCGGCGTGGTCAGCACCGCCAGTTACGAAGCCCGCCGCTACGGGGTGCACAGCGCCATGCCGATCAGCACCGCCGCGCGGCTCTGCCCACACGGGGTCTTTCTGCCCTGCGATTTCACGCGCTACAACGCTGCCTCAAGGCACGTGCGCGCGATCATGGCGCGTTACACGCCGGAGCTGGAAACACTCTCCTCTGACGAGGCGTTTTTGGACGTGACCCACTCGCAAACGCTGTTTGGCAACGCCGTGGAGATCGCGCGCAGCCTCAAGTACGACATCGCCCTCGAGACCGCGCTGACGTGCAGTGTGGGGTTGAGCAGCGTCAAGTTCATCAGCAAAATTGCCAGTGACCTGCACAAACCAGACGGCTTGACCGTCGTCAAACCGGGCATGGAACGCGCGTTCCTTGAGGACTTGCCCATCGCGCGGCTGTGGGGCGTCGGCGCCAAAACCCAGGAAGCCCTGGCGCGACGCGGCATTCGCACCATCGGCGACCTGGCGTGGCGGCGCGAGCGCGACCTGCGCCGCCTGTTCGGAGACCACGGCGCGCACCTCTGGCGCTTGGCGAACGGCATTGACCTCAGGGGCGTGCACTGGCAGGAGCGCGAACCCAAATCCATCGGACAGGAGCACACATTTTCGCGCGACCAAACCGAAGCTCGAGCCCTGGAGCGTGCATTGCTCTCCCTGTGCGAAAAGGCTACCGCCCGTGCCCGCGCCGAGGATTTGAGCGCGCACACGGTGACATTGAAATTCCGCTACAGCAACTTTCAAACGCTGACCCGCCAAACCACCTTGAGCGAAGCGGTGGGCGACACGGTCACGGTCTACCGCGCCGCGCACGCCCTGCTGGATGCATTTCTGCCGCTCGAGCGACCCGTGCGCTTGATCGGGGTCAGCCTCAAAAACCTCGCCGCCGAACGCGTCACGCAAAGCAACCTGTTCTCTCGGTCGCCCAAGTTGCGCCGCCTCGACGCCAGTGCCGACCGTGTGCGCGAGCGTTGGGGGCGCGACAGCCTCAAACGCGCCGCGCTGCTCGAGGGGCCATTCCCGGAGGGAAGCAAGCACAGATCCGCTGTGCTTGAACCGAACCCGCAAGAGTCGTAAATGCCTCACCTGCGCTTGCCGAACAACCCCCAGATCGTCGTCGCCAGCGCCAACACCAACCCCACGAGTGCCGTGTACAGCAGTGGGTTCGTCTCGAGCACCGGTTCGTTCAGCGGTTCGATCTCCCGCGTCGCGTACCCACCCAACTGCCCGTTCGGGGACAGGACTTCCAACGCGCTGGGGGCATTGGCCAGCGACGACACGAGCTTCAATGGATTCGCCGCCGCTTGCGGACGCGCCACACCGTCCGGCGTCAGCGGGTCGTACAAACTGACCAACGCCCAATACGTGTACTGACGCGCAGGCAATCCAGGCTGAATGACGATGCTCGCGCCTTGCACGCTGACCTTGACGCCGCTGGAATCCGGCAGATCAGCCGCGCTCGAGTCCTTCGTGACCTCTGCCTCCCAAGGCGTGACGCGCACGTGGTATTTCCAGCCTCGGTTCGGTGTGGTCTTGAAGCCCGTGTCCGCGAGGCGCTCCTGCCCACCGCGACCCGTGCCCAGGAACACGTCGATCACCGGCACGGAAAACCCGTTCGGCGCGCGATCCGGGTTTTGCACGCGCCCCATTGTCAGCCGCAGCTCCAGATTGCCAGCCGTGTCGAACGCCGTGAACGTGCGCAGATCAAGCTGCGCAGCGTCGCGCCGCGCGGCGGGCAGCGTGTACGCGCCGTCTCCCAAACCGTCGCCTTGGGGATCGGACACACTGAACAACACTGTTGCCGCCGCTGCTGCCACCGCCGAGACCATGTCAGCGCGAGTATAACGTCCGCATCCAAGGCTTGATGAGGTGATGGGAAGGGCGAGGGACCCTCAAGGACCGAGACTGGTGCTGGCTCGAGACCAGTGACGCCCGAGGGTGCGGCTCGAGCTCGAAGACTCATCGCGTGATCTGGCGGTGCCCCGTGTACAGCGTCAGCGGGCGACGCAAGCGCCGCGCGACCATCAAGCGCATCAGCGCCGCCGCGAGTTTGCGCGGGTCGTGTTGCGCCTCGTCGGTTTTGAGCAGCGGCAAGGACAGCGGCTGCACCCCGCCCGCGCGCATTGCTTCCAAGTCGCGTTCGACGATGCTCGAGCCGACCGAGGCATACCGTGAGCGCAAGTCTTCAGAGATCGGCGCGTCGTTGACCAGCACCACGTCCGGGGGTCGCCCGAGGTGCGCGGTGATCGCCGCGACGTGTTGCGCCGCCGTGAGGTCGTCGCTCTCGCCGGGTTCGGTCATGACGTTGCAGATGTAGACCAAGAGCGCCTTGGAACCGCGGATTGCACGGCTGAGGTCGTGCACCAACAGCGGCGGAATCACGCTCGTGTACAGGCTGCCCGGTCCGACGACGATGACCTCGGCTTCCCGGATCGCCTCGAGTGCTTCCGGGGCAGCGGTCAGCGCTTCGGGTTCGGTGCGCATCCGGGCGACGTGTCGCCCGCGCGTTTCCACGTGCAAGCTGCTCTCGCCGCGAATGTGCGTGCCGTCTTCAAGCTCCGCGACCAGCACCGCGGGTTCGAGGCTGGCGGGCAGCACGCGTCCGCGCACGTTGAGGATTTCGTTGACGCTCAGGGTCGCGTCACGAAACGACCCGCGCTCTTCGGACAGCGTGGCGATGAAAACATTGCCGAAGGTGTGCCCCTCCAAGCCGTCGCCCCTCGAGAACCGGTGCAAAAGCAGCCTTGCCAGCACGGGACTGTCGCTCAGTGCGGCGTAACAATCGGTCAGGTCGCCCGGCGCAGGCATGCCCAGGCTGGTGCGCAGCCGCCCCGAGGAACCGCCGTCGTCGGTCACGGCGACAATCGCCGTGATGTTCGAGGAGAACCGTTTCAAGCCCGAGAGCAAATTGCTCAAGCCCGTGCCGCCGCCGATGGCGACGATGCGCGGACCCCGCCCAAGGGCGCGACGGTTGTAAATGCGCTCCAAGGTCTCGGCGGGGCTCGAGTCCAAGCCGCGCAGCAAGCTGCGGTTCAACCCGACGACGCCAACGCCCAGCACGACGACGCCGCTGACCGCAATCACCGCCGCCCAACCCCAGCGCCCCAAACCGGTTCCTTCAGAAAGTTCGATCAAGCGCGCGGTCGTGTTGATGAACACGTTGCGTTGCGGTCCGACGCGCGCCCAGGCGACGAAGCCCAACAGCAGAATCGTCAAACCCACGGCGATGAGCAGCACGTAGCGTTTGACGTTCATGCCCGGCACCATCCAGCGCCACAACGACGCGAAGAAACGCCGCCTCGAGCCAGCAGCTGTGGACGCCCTCACGCCCCGCCCTCGCCGCGCGCCAAATCGCGGTGCTCGACCTGCACGTGGTACGTGCTCAAGTCGCGCGCCAGGGCTTCGACGACCGCGACGCTGCGGTGAAAGCCGCCCGTGCAGCCCACGGCAATCGCGTAATTCGTGCGCCCGCTGCGCTCGGCGGCTTCCAGATTCGCGGCGGCAAACTCGCGCAACTCGCGGTAAAACGCGGTGCCCTCGCTCGAGAACACGTGCGCGGCGACATCTGGCTCTAAACCGCTGCGCTCTTTGAGGTCGGGCGCGTAAAACGGGTTGGGCAGGCTGCGCGCGTCCAGCACGAGGTCAGCGTCTCTGGGCGCGCCGTGCTTGAACCCGAACGAGAACAGCGTCACCGCGAAGCCCGAGTCCACGCCGTACAACCCCCGCAGCCGCGCGATCAAGGCTTTGGCGCTCAAGTTTGAAGTGTCAATGAGGCGCTCCGCGCGCATGCGCACGCCCTCGAGCACGCGACGCTCTTCGCGCAGGTCGCCCAACAGCGTCGGTTCGTGCAACGGATGCGAGCGCCGCGTCAGCCCGTAGCGGCGAATCAGCACCTCGTCGTCCGCTTCCAGGTACACCACTTCAGGCTTCACGATTCGCGCGCACATCTCGAGCGCCGCGTCCACCTCTTCCAAGAAAAAACGGGTGCGCGCGTCTGCAACGACCGCGACGCGCGTCAACCCTCGAGCCGCGCAACCCTCCAGCAGCGACGCCCACAGGTGCGGCGGCAAATTGTCGGTGACGAAGTACCCAAATTCTTCCAGGGCGTGCCCGGCGGTGGTCTTGCCCGCGCCGGACAAGCCCGAAACGACGACGAAGCGCTCCATAGGCGCCGTCCAGTGTACCCAGTCGCGGTGAGGCAGGTGAGCCTCGAGACCCCAGGCGTGAGGGGAGCAGCTTCGTCCTCGAGCCGACCGCATCGTGCGTCACACCGTTCAACCGCGCTTCAGTGTGCGCTCCAGACTGGAGGGCTACACTGCCTGGCATGAAACTCAAGGAATTGCTGCCCGCCCCGTGGCTCGCGTTGTTGGAATCCGAGTTCGACCAACCGTACATCGCCAAGCTGGAAACCTTCTTGGAGGGTGAGCGCGCCGCGAACCAAGTCTTCCCGCCCGAGGACCAAATCTTCCACGCCCTCGAGTTGACGCCGCCGGACGCGGTCAAGGTCCTCGTTGTCGGGCAGGACCCGTACCACAACGTCGGGCAGGCGCACGGTTTGGCGTTCTCGGTGAAAAGCGGCGTGCGCCTGCCGCCAAGTCTGGACAACATTTACCGTGAGTTGGAGACCGACCTGCACATTCCGCGCGCCAAAACCGGAAACCTCGAGCGTTGGGCGCAACAAGGGGTGTTGCTGCTGAACACCTCGCTGACCGTGCGCGCGCACGAGGCGGCGTCGCACAAAAACAAGGGCTGGGAGAAACTGACCGACGCGATCATCAAAGCCGTGTCCGCACAGGAGCGCAACGTCGTGTTCGTGCTCTGGGGCGGTCACGCCCAAAAGAAACTGCCGCTGATTGACCAAACGCGCCACACGGTCATTCAGAGCGCGCACCCGTCTCCCCTGTCCGCGCACAACGGCTTTTTTGGGTCCAAACCCTTTAGCCGCATCAACTCTGCTTTGGAGGCGGCGGGGCAAACGCCGATTGACTGGCGCGTAAGCTAGGCAGCGGTCACGCGGCGAAAAGCGTGGCAAGATTGCGTGTTGCAACGTGTCCCCCGCGGCAGATCAGGGGGGCGCGCCCACACAGTCATTCATCAGACATCACCTGTAATGTGCAGGCAATGGAGGCATCAGCTTGAGACTCAATCCGTGGTTCATTTTGCTCGCCCTGATCGCGGTGTTTGCGATCTTCAACTTTACCTCGAGTGGCAACACCCGGGTCATCAGTTACGACACCTTTGTGAACCTCGTCAACGAGGGCAAGGTGGAAAGCGTCGTGTTCACCGACACTCTGGTGGACGTGCGCTTGAAGCAACAAGAGGCGGTCACGACCGTGACGGGCGACACCGCGCAGGGCTCACGCTTCCGCACGCAACTGCTGCCCGCCGAGGCGCGCGACGACACACTGGTTCAGACACTTCGCGCTCGAGGGGTCGCACTCCTTTCACAACAGCCATCCCAATGGTTGCCGCTCTTGGCGTCGTTCCTGCCGGTCATCATCATGCTCGGCTTGTTCTGGTTCATCTTCATGCGTTCCTCTGGCGGTCAAGGCCAGGTCATGCAGTTCGGGCAGAGCAAAGCCCGGCAGTACGGCAAGGAGCGCAAGGTCAACACGAGCTTCGCGGATGTCGCCGGTCACGAAGAGGTCAAGCGCGAGTTGGTCGAAGTCGTGGACTTTTTGAAGAATCCCGGCAAATACCACGCGGTCGGCGCAGAGATCCCCAAAGGCGTGCTGCTCGTTGGACCTCCCGGAACCGGCAAAACGCTGCTCGCTCGAGCCGTCGCGGGCGAAGCGGGCGTGCCGTTCTTCACGGTTTCAGCGTCCGAGTTCATGGAGATGTTCGTCGGCGTCGGAGCGTCCCGTGTGCGCAGCCTGTTCGACGACGCGCGCAAAGCCGCGCCCGCGATCATCTTCATTGACGAGTTGGACAGCATCGGTCGCAAGCGCGGCGCGGGCATCGGCGGCGGGCACGACGAACGCGAGCAGACCCTCAACCAGATTTTGACGGAGATGGACGGCTTCGACAAGACGACCAGCATCATCATCATGGCCGCCACGAACCGCCCGGACATCCTGGACAGCGCGCTGTTGCGTCCCGGTCGCTTCGACCGCCAAGTCACGGTCGGCTTGCCGAACGTCGCCGAGCGCGAAGCGATCTTGGGTGTGCACCTGCGCAACAAGCCGCTCGAGCCGTCTGTGAACCCGGGCGAGATCGCCAAGACCACGCCCGGCATGAGCGGTGCGGATTTGAAGAACCTCGCCAACGAAGCGGCTTTGGAGGCAGCGCGCCGCGGCAAGTCCAGCATCGGCTGGGAGGACTTCAGCCGCGCATTGGACAAAATCATGCTCGGGTTGGAGCGCGGCAGTTTGGTGCTGACCACCGACACCAAGCGCACCATCGCCTACCACGAAGCCGGTCACGCGGTCGTCGCGCAGGTGCTGCCGAACGCCAACAAGCCCAGCAAGGTCACGATTGTTCCTCGAGGGTTCTCCTTGGGTGTGACGATCACGCCGCCCGACGAGTCGCGCATGATCTTGATGAGCAAAGAGGACGCCGAGGACCAACTGGCGATGATCTTCGGGGGTCGCGCCGCCGAGGAACTGTTCATCGGACCGATCACCAGCGGCGCGAGCAACGACTTCCAGCAAGCCATGAACATCGCTCGCCGGATGGTCTTGGAATGGGGCATGGGCGACAACTTCAAAAACATGGCGTGGGGCAACGCCTCGGGTCCGGTGTTCTTGGGCGATCAGCTCGTCAACCGCAGCGAGGTCAGCCCCGAAACCTCCAGGCTGATTGACGCCGATATCAAGCACATTTTGGAAAGCGCCTACGCCCGCACGCGCGGTCTGTTGAAGCAGTACGCCAGCGCCATGCACGATGTCGCCAAGGCGCTCTTGGAAACGGAAATCATCACCGGCGACGTGGTCCGCGAAGCCGTGGAGCGCGCGCAACGCACGATAGACGTGCCCGCACCGACGAACGCGTTGACTTCGTAAAGTGGGCTCGAGTCAAAATGGGACGCCAGCAACGGCGTCCCATTTTTGTTTTCCCGAACCAGACCGCAACGGTTTGGGGCAGCTCGAGGGATACAGGGTGGTGCTCGGGTCTCGAGCGTTGCCTGTGCAAAACGATGCTCGAGGGACGCGGTTGCCGCTGGCGCGGCAGTTGACTGCCCCTCCATTTTTTGGTGCTGACAGCGCGGTCTCGAGCGGGCAGTTGGAAATCAATTGAAGACAATCACGGTTCCGTGCTGAACACTGATGATCGCCGCTTCGAACAACGCGAACCAGACGACCCGTTCGCGCAGGAATGGATCGTCCTCAGGCACATCGCTCAAGCCGTTCAACGCCTCCAGGGTGGGTGCGCCGTTCGCATCCAAGGCAACGCCGAGCGCGGGGGCGACGAACAGCAACTCGCGCAAGAGTGCTTGGCTCGAGCCGAGCATGCCGCCGGGCACGGCATCGCTGAAGATGGGATGGCTGAAAACGAGCGGCACGTAAAACCCTTCCGCGTCGCTGTGGCACAGCACATGCGAGTCAAACAGGGTGCCCTCGTCCATGACTATGTCTTCGTCCTCGGGCGACAGCTTGCCTTCGACGGGGGTGACTGGAAGCCCACGGCGTGCACGGGTGTAGGCGCGGCGCAAACGCTGCAAGAAACCGTACGGAACGCTGCCAGCGGCGTGTCGCTCGAGGTTCGCGGGGCGGGTTTCGGGCTCGAGCACCGTGCCCAAACCCTCTGCTTCCAAGACAGCATTCACGCGCTCGAGTTGCCCGCGCAACCACGCCGCGCCTTCCGGGTCGTGCTTCAAAAGATCCGCCAGGGCAAACACGGAAACGGCGAGTCCCATGCCAGAACTTTAGCGCCGGTTCGAGCACGGACGCTGCGGTTCGACACAGCGGGTTCGCAAGCGCGCCAAGCGAAAAAGCCCACCCCAACGCCACAACCCGTCAAATGTGACGGCGGTGTGACGGCTGCCCACTACTGTTTGCGCAACAGCGGCGTCAGGTTCAACCCCAAGGAGTGGCGATGAAAGCTTCCATGCGTCGGCAGCGCGTCCAAGCAAACACCGGAAAATCCAACCCCGCCAGCCCTGAACCCTCGAGCCCCGCGCCGATCAATTCAGGGACCTCGAGTGCCTCAATGGGACCGCGCTTCACGCATTCGTTCGCCAACGTCTCCGTGTTTCCGCCCGGTCAGCCGCTCGGCGAGCAGGTGCGCGGTCCGATGGAGCAGGCGTTCGGCGCCGATTTCGCCGACGTGCGCGTGCACGAATCCGCCCGCCCTGCGCAGGTCGGGGCGTGGGCGTACACCCTGAACGACGACATTCACTTCCAGCCTGGGATGTACCAACCGCACACCACCGAAGGGCAGGCGTTGCTCGGTCACGAACTGACGCACGTCATCCAACAGCGCCAAGCGGGGTTCAACACGTCCACCGCGCTGAACCGCGATGCTGGCTTGGAAACCGAAGCCGACACCGCGGGGACCCGAGCGGCGCGGGGTGAAGCGGTCACGGTGACTGGCAGCGCTTCGGGCGTGCAAGCCAAAGGACCGGACGACCTGAAAAGCTTGTACACCGATGTCATCGAAGTGGACGACGAACTCGAGGACGGTCAGAGCGAATCCGAAGACGAAGAGGACTCGCTCGAGGTCGCCGAGGCGCAGGACAACGAGGAATTGAAAGGCCAGTACGTCACGGAGCTTGACCTCGAGCGCCAATCCGAGGATGAAGAACCCGAGAACGCGGAGCCCGAGGTTCCGGTCAACACCGCGTTTGCCCGCCGCTTCGATCAGTTCTTCGCGGAACGCAACGCCCGCATGAACGGGCGCCGCGAAGAGGAATCGGTCGAGGAAACCAAGGAAGGCTACGAGAGCGACGTGATTCCGGTGCATCACAACGCCAGCACTTCGCTCGCCTCGAGCGCCGAAATCGTCAACGAGGGCAAACAAGAGGTCAGCGACAGCGAAGGAGAAGGCAGCAGCGAAGCGTTCGGGGATTTCTTCGCCCAGCGGCGCAAGCGCATGGCGCAAGCCGCGAGCACCGCGAACGACCAGACCGCAGCGAAAAGTCCGTACAGCGACGTGGTGGAAGCCGTCGAAGTCAATTCCTCGAGCCCTGGACGCGAGCGCAGCAACAGCGACACCGTCTACAGCGATTTCATTCCGAGCGCTCCAGCGGTCAGCAGTGAGCAACCCAAGCTCAGCAAAAAAGCCAAGAAGATTCACAAAGCCGTCGCCAAGGGCGTCAAGAAACTCGAGGGGTCAGACGCGGCGCTGCCTGGCAAAGAAAACGGCGAGTACACGAACACCAAGAAGAACGCTTTCGGAGACACCCAAAAGACCGATTTCAGGGGCAACACGTATTTTGAACCCGGCGAGCGCGACAGCTTTCAGATCATGTTCAAAGAGGGCTCCGGCGTCAAAGAGCGCACGAAGTACCTCAGCGAAGAGGAACGCGCCAAATTTGAAGTCAGCGTGGACAACCAAGGACTGCTGCACCAGCAAGCCTACGCGAACTCGGGCAGCGACGTGATGGACACCACCAACGCCGCCGCACCGACCTTTGCCGGGTCGTCTTCGGGACGTTTCATCGTCGTGATGGATCAATCGGGGCACATCTACGCGATGGATTCGCAACGCGAGATGTTTCAACCCGAGGCGATCCTCAAACAAGAGGACTTGGAAACCGTCAAAAAAGCGCTCGTTGCCAAATTGCGCCAACAAGCCCAGGAGCGGCAAACCGACTCCAGCGTCGCGCAGCCCAAGTTGGAGCGCATTCACCACTCCACCGCCATTGCGGGCGAAGACGCGAGCGCCGCCGGGGAAATCGAGATCAAAAACGGGCGCATTGTCGCCATCAGCGATGTCAGCGGACATTACAAGCCCACGCCGGAGATGATGTTTCAACTCACGCAGGAACTCACCTCCAGAAACCCGGACGCGCTGCGCGACACCTCCCTGGACGCCGACGGCAACCCGGTCAACAAGCCCGCGCAGATTGAACTGATCGGCAAGCACTTGGACCACGGCGTCAAAAAAGAAACCGCGCTCGCCAAGGGCATCACATTGACCAGCGATCAATTCGCGCAGACTTACGGCAACGAAACCGGCATCCGTCTCAAAAAAGACCTCAACCAAGAAATCGAAAGCAAACACGTCGCCGACGCCTACGACGAACAAAAGATGGCAGACATCGAGGCGCGGCTCGAGGAGCGGCGCAAGGCGCAACGCGACCTGAGCGCCGAGGAGTTCTCGCAGATGTCCGACCAACTCCAAGGCATGGGGGCGAGTCTCGAGGAAGCCGTCGAGGAACCCGTGACCAACTCCAGCAACCAAGCCTCGAGCCCTGATGCCAGCGGTTACGATCCCGTGCCGCCCAATCTCGGGGCGCTGGACCCTGCCAACCTCGGCACCACCGGGTACGACTCCGTGCCCATCAGCGAGGAGCGCAAGCGCGGGTACGGCCTCGAAATTCCGGTCAGCGACCCTGGCAAGGGTTACGGCGTGCCGATGCCCGTCAGTGACGAAGCGCCGAAGAGCGGCTACGGTGTGCCCATCCCGGTGGGCGACGACAAGCCGAGCACGGGCGGCTACGGTGTCCCGCTTCCCACCTCGAGCAACGGCGGGTACGTCGGTGAGGAGTTCTCTGCCCCATCGTCCAATCTCCAGCAAGGGCGGGCGCGCGGTTACGGCATCAGCTTCCCCGTGCCCAATCAACCCGCGCCCATCGCGCAGCAACCCGCTCAATCACGCGGCAACATCATCACCAGGGCAATCAACTGGATCAAACGCAAACTCGGGTTTTAACCGGGTTCGGGCTCCTCCACGCGCTCCAAGTGAATCACGGCGCTGCCAAAGTCTTTGAGCGCAACCTCGAGCCCGACAACCATCAGGGCTGCGCCGCTCATCGGTTCCTGCACGCCGTCCACGCGGTAGAGGGCGTCCGGCTCGAGCCCGCGAAGTTTCAAGCGGGGCAGCGCAACGGGTTCGGGGATGTGCGTACGGAAGGCGAAGACCACGGCCTCTTTGCGGTCCGGTAAAACGTACGTGAACGCGCTGAAGGCGTGCTCGAACGCAGAACGCAGGCGGTACAGCTCGCCGCCGTGGATGACGTGGCGCAAGCGTTTGTACAGGGCCACTTGCGCCTTCGCCTCCGCGCGTTGCGCTTCGTCCCAATGGTGCAGGTTCGCGCCGATGCCGAACGAGCCCGCCATCGCCACGTGCAGCTTGAATTGCAATGGCACATACGCCGCGTCTTGGTCGGTGGTCCAGGCTTCCATCGTCATTGCCGGGAACACCTGCGAGAACCCCTCCTGGATTTTCAGGCGCGTCAACGCTTGCGTGTTGTCGCTCGTCCAGATTTGGTCGGCGTATTTTAAAATGCCCAAATCCGCGCGACCGCCCCCCCCTGAGCAACTTTGCCAAATGACCTTCGGGTGGCGCTCGCGCAAGGTGCCCCAGACGCGGTAGAGCCCTTCCACGTAGCGCACCCAAAGTTCCCTAGGCTCTGGATGCTCGAGCCAACCCGGTTCCGAAATGTTGCGGTTCATGTCCCATTTGATGAAGCTGATGTCGTGCTTGGCGAGCAGGTCGTCAATCACGCCGATCAAGTGGTCTTGCACGTCCGTGCGCGCGAGGTTCAAGATCAGTTGATTGCGCATCTCCGTGCGCGCGCGCGTCGGAAAGTGAATCACCCAATCCGGGTGTGCGCGGTAGAGGTCCGAATCCGGGTTGACCATCTCCGGCTCCAACCACAAGCCAAAGTCCATGCCCAGATCGCGCACGCCCTGAATCAGCGGCTCGAGTCCATCGGGGAATTTCTTGGCGTCCGGGAACCAATCGCCCAACCCCGCATGGTCGCTGTTACGGTTGTGGAACCAGCCGTCGTCCATGACGAACAGTTCCACGCCCAGGTCCGCCGCGATGCGCGCGATCTCGAGTTGAGATTTTGCATCCACGTCGAAGAACGTCGCCTCCCAAGAGTTGTACAGCACGCGGCGCGTGGCATCGCCGTGCGGGAGCCTCGAGCGGATCAACCCATGCAGGTTCCTGGAGGCTTGCCCGAAACCCTGCGCGCTGTACCCGGCGATGCTCGGCGGGGTCGTGAACGACGTGCCGGGCTCCAAGCGAATGGCGCTGTCCCAATCGTTGACCCCGATGCTCGCGCGGGTGGACCCGAACGCCGTGACCTCAGCAGCAATTTTCCAGTTGCCGCTCCACGCCAAGACGCCGTACCAAACTTCGCCGGTTTCTTCCGTGGCAGGCTCCTGGGCACGGTCCAACGCAAACCAAGGGTTGTGCTGATGGCTGGTCGTCAACCGCCGCGACTCCAAAACCTTCACCCCGCGCCCCAGGCGTTCACGCTCGAGTTGGGTCTCTTCAAACCAGCGCCCGTGCAGGTGCGACAAGCGGTAATCGGCGTGTGACGGAACGTGCCATTGCGCGCTCCAGATCCGCTCCAAGGTCACGGGGGCTGCGCCCGCGTTCTCCACCGTGACCCAACGCTCCAATAAATCCAAGTGCTCAATCACGCGGTAATGAAGCGTCACGCGCACGCTGTACGTCTCGTCCTCCAAGCGCACGACCAGCGTGTCGCCCTTGGCGTTCGCCCCCGCGAACTCGAGCACCGTGTCGCGCACCCCGTCAGCGTGCGTGACCTTCAAACACGGCTCCACATACGACGAGCCCGCATACGTCGGGAACTCGTGCGGCAAGACCTCGCCGGGACCGTTGAACGACGCCCAACCGTCGCTGTCCTGGGGGCGCGGGTAATCCACAATGCGCGGCAAGCGCGCGCCCCAGTAGCGGTGTGTGAGCATCCCAGCGTTGTTCACGCCGAGGGCATACGCGGTGTGCTCGGTCTCTAAAATCCAATCGGTCGGCGCGGAGTGAATCGGCATGGATTGTCCAGGAGTATCGCACGCAAGGCGTGAACCCGAGATCCACGAAACGGAGCCCCGTTCACCAGGGCTCCGCTCGAGGATGCCCGGTTAGGGGCGCAGCACGATCACTGCGTATTGAAAACTGCCAAAACTTGCCGGTTTACTCGCCTGCACCAGCACTGCGCCCGTGTCGGAGATGCCCAGCACGCCGCCGTTGACGAAGTTCCAACCGTCTGAAAGCGTCAACTGCGCGAACGCACCGCTGTTGCGGTAGAGCCAGTAAGAGAACTGTTGCGAGTTGCTGGCGTTGAACGCCACGAACACCGCGTCCCCGTTGTTGTTCGCACGCACCAGGCTCCACTGCGGGTTGGCATACACATTGGGAAATGCCGCGCCCAAAGTCGCGCTCCCGCCAACTTGCCAGACCACAGCGCCTTCCACGCCACCGACCATGCCGCGCCCGGTGACGCGTCCAGTGTTCGTCAAATCGCAACCGCCCCACTGACACGCGAACGCGGACGGCAACCCAGCGCTAAACGTGCCATCGGCGTTCAGAACGCCGTTCCTGAGCAGCACCGCGCCGCTGTCGTTGGCGTCCAAAATCCAGTTGTCGTTGATCGCCTGCATCGCTGGAATCCCCGTCAGTGTCGTCAACGCCGCATCGCCTGGGTTCCAGCGGTAGAAGTAGTTCCCGCCGAGGTTGGAACTGCGGTTGACCCTGCCGTACACGGTGCTCGAGGTGTTGAGGGCAACCACATTGTCCCTCGAATCCGCTGGCACGGGAACAATGGTGTAGGTGCCCGTGCTGCGCGTGTAGAGCAGCGTCGCGGAGTCGTTCTGGGTCGCGCCGACGGCTTGGAAGACGATGTTGCCGCTGTTGTTGACGAACGCGGTGCTGGCATTGAACGACGTGTACGGGCTGGGCAGCGGCGGCAATTGCGTCGCTGTGCCGTTGTCCCACAGCCAACCCCGGCTGGACGCGGTGTATGCCCCACCGACGACTGCATCCGCAAATTCGCGGTAGAACACCAGCCCGTTCGGGCTGATCGCATTCGCAGTCGGCGTGCTGCTCGAGTACGGCGTCGCGGTCGAAGTGGATTGGGCGATGATCGTCTGCGCGCCGCCTGGATTCACCGCGTTGACCACCACCGCCACCGCGTTCGAGGTCACGCCGCTGCTCACGGCAGTGATGTTGCTGCTGCCCGCCGCGACACCCGTGACCACGCCGCCCCCTGAGACCGTGGCTTTGCCCGTGTCGCTCGAGGTGAAGGTGAACGCGGGTTGCGGCGCGACCGCCACGCCCGCGCTGTTGCGCGCACTCGCCTGGCAGGTCGTGGTCGCTGCAACGTTGAGGCTGGTTGCCGCGCAGGACAGCACGATGCTCGAGACCGTGTTGTTCGCGGGCGGGTTGCTGGTGCTGTTCACCAGAACGGCATAGGTGCCAAACCCGGTGATGTTCACGGTCAAAACGTTCGTCGCGGGGTCAAACGAAAACGCGATGTTCTGCCACACGCCGTTCAACAATTGCACCGCTTGCAGTGTGCTCAAATCGCCTTGCACGCGGGCGCGCAACGGCGCGACCTTCGCCGGGTCCACCTTGATCGAAAGCGTGGCAGGCTTCGTGAGCGTTGCATCGCCGCTCACCGTCCACGCGCTGTCCGGCACCACCGCCTTGCCACTCGGCGCGGCAGGCACGTTTGAAGCCGCCGCGACCGTCACCGTCGTCGTCGCCTCGAGCGCCCCAGCGGGCACGCTCACAGTCGCGTTGCCGTCCGCGCTGGCAACGCTGCCGCCGTTCGGTCCAATCGCATTGGGCGGGGTCGTCCCGCCGGGCGTGCACGCAAACAAGAGACCAGAGACCAGCAAGCCGATCACAACCAATCGCATAGAGAACCTCCCGCGCTGCTCAGTTCAGCGCTTGGAGGTCAAGCTAAACTTCGGGCGTTACACCTGGCGTAACAGGTGGCTCGAGACCGTGGGCAGCGCTAAAGTTTCGAGCATCACGGTCATTCTTGAGGGGCATGGTTCGTGACGCCCCCTCACCCGCGCTTCGCGCACCCTCTCCCTCAAGGAGAGGGTAAAAAGTTTTGGGCTCGAGCCTGACGCCTTTGCGACGTTCTCCCTTCTCCTTGAGGGAGAAGGGTCGGGGATGAGGGGCACGTCCCAAGTTCGCCCTTCCCAAATCCCTCGAGTCTCGAGCATCGAATCTCCGCCTGAACCGCATCCGCACAATGGCGCATTGGCACAGGCTTTGCCCGAAAAGCGGTATAATTTGGGAGTGACGCGACGAACCGCACCGAATGCGGGGTCGTCGGGTTCAGCCGTGCTTTCGGCTCCCGCCGCTGGGACCATTCGCACCCTGGAACGCGCCCCGCTCGTCATTGACTCCTTGCAGCCCCTCGAGCCCGGTTTTTACACGGGACTCCCGCAGGTGGCGCGTCTCGCCGCGTTTGCGCGCGAGGAGCGCGCTGTGCTCATCACCACGCCGGAACGCGTGAAGCTCTACCGCGACTTGCCCGTGCTGGGTCGGCGCGTCAGCCTCAACCCTGGCATTGCCGAGTGGAACGACCTCGAAGACCACGTGGTCTTGGACATTGACACGGCGCTCGAGGATTTCCCGAGTGAACCGAATGCCTTCAGGCTCGAGTTGGCGACGGGTCAAGAACTCAGCCGCGAGGACTTTTTGGATCGGCTCGAGTCATTGGGCTACGAGCGCGAGGACGCGCTGGACGCCAGCGATTTAGAGAAAGTGGACGGCTATTTCAAAGTCTTGGGCGACACGCTCGAGATCAGGGTGAACCGCCGTGGCGACACTGTGCGCGCCGAGTTCTTTGGCGATGACCTCGAGACCTTGCGCTTGAACGGCGAGAAAGTGCAGCGCTACTCCCTCGAGCCGCTGAGCGATTTCGTGCCCGAAGTCGCGTGGGACAGCACGCGGCTCGAGCGGTTGGGTGGACGCGTGTACCTGGACGCCGCCGAGTTTTTCGACGGCTATTTGCTGCACAAACAGATTCAGCGCCTGTGGACGCACCTGAAAACGCGCGAGGTCGTGAGCTTTTCGCACACCCGCCTCGAGCTTGAACGCCGCACCAGTGACCTCGAGCCGTTGCCGTTCTACCGCGCCCGCTTGAAGATGTTCGCGCTGGACGCCAAGAACTGGCTCGAGAACGGGTATCGCGTGCAGGTGTTGTTGAAGCACGAACGCACGGGCGCGTACCTGCAAAGCAACGTGCTCACCGCTGAGAGCGGCGTCTCGAGTGTCTGGGAATGGCGCGCGGAAGCGCAACCGGGCAAGGTCACGCTGACCCTGGGCACGGCGGAGGGCGGATTCGTCCACCACGGCGCGAAGCTCGTGGTCTTGACCGAGGATGCGCTGTACGGCTTTCAAGGTGGCTCGAGCCTGCGAATGCGCAAACTGCGCGGCTCCCCCGTCAGCGACGCCACGGCGCTCACGCTGGGCGATTACTTGATTCACCCAGAGCACGGCATCGGGCAGTTCATGGGGCTCGAGGCAAGACAGATTCTGGGCGCGACCCGCGATTACATTCAATTGCGCTACGCCAACGACGCGCGCATTTTCCTGCCGGTGGAGCAACTGCCGATGCTGAAGCGCCACCCTGGGACGACCGACGACCCGCCGCGCTTGAGCACGTTGGGGACGAACGACTGGACGAAGGCGAGGGAGAAGGCGCGCAAAAACGCCGAGGAACTGGCGCAGAAACTCTTGGTGCAATACGCCGCGCGCCAAGCCACCCCCGGCACGTCGTACCCTAGCATCGAGAACGAGTGGGACGGCAGCTTCGCCGCGAATTTCCCGTTCGAGTTCACCAAAGACCAGGGCAGGGCAGTCAAAGACGTGTACAAAGACCTCGAGACGACGCGCCCGATGGATAGGCTCGTGAGCGGCGACGTGGGCTTCGGCAAGACCGAGGTTGCCGTGCGCGCCGCCCACCGCGTCGTCAGCAACGGTCGCCAAGTCGCGGTGCTCGTCCCGACGACGCTGCTGGCAGAACAGCATTTGGAGACCTTTCGCAAGCGCTTCGAGGGCACGCCGATCATCGTGGCTGGACTCTCGAGGTTCACGACGGCGAAGGACGCAGATGCGGTCTTCAAGAACCTCAAAGCGGGCAAAGTGGACATCGTGGTCGGCACGCACCGCTTGCTGTCTGAACAACTCGGGTTCAAGAACTTGGGACTGCTCATCATTGACGAGGAGCACCGCTTCGGCGTGATGCAAAAGGAAAAACTCAAAGCGCTCAAAGGCGGCGAGTTGTCCCTCTCGAGCTTTAAGAACGTCGTGCTGGACTCCGAGAAAGACGCCGACGGCAAACCCAAGGCACGCAAGAAGGGCGGCGCGACCGGAACGGCAGTCTCGAGCGCGGCGAGTGCGGTGGCGATGAATCTCGAGGCGCTGGCGGGCAATGTCATCGGCGCGAAAAAAGAGAAAGACGTAACCCTCGAGCCCGAGAATGCCATTGACGTGCTCACGCTGTCCGCCACGCCGATTCCGCGCACGCTGTACATGAGCATGGTCGGTTTACGCGACATGAGCCACATCGCCACGCCGCCTGCTGGACGCAAACCGATTCAAACCGTGCTGTCACCGTATGACCCGTTCACGATCCGCGACGCGATCCTGTTTGAAATGGAACGCGGCGGCAAGTGTTTCTACATCCACGACCGCGTTGCATCCATCCAGCGCCGCGCGAAGTACATCCAAGAACTCGTGCCCGAAGCACGCATCGCCGTCGCGCACGGACAGATGCCCGATGGGGAAATCGAAGAGATCATGCAAGGCTTCGAGGAAGGCGCGTTTGACGTGCTGCTCGCCACGACCATCGTGGAGTCGGGCTTGGACATCCCCGAAGCGAACACCATCCTGATCGAACGCAGCGATAGATTGGGCTTGGCGCAGTTGTACCAGTTGCGCGGACGTGTCGGACGCCGCCAGACCGAAGCCTACGCGTACTTCTTCTACCCGCCGCGCCTCTCCGAAAACGCCGAGCGCCGCCTGTGGGCGATTGCCGACCTGACCGACCTGGGCAGCGGGCACCTCTTGGCAGAGAAAGACATGGAGATTCGCGGCGTCGGCAATATTCTGGGACCAGAGCAGCACGGGCACATTCAAAACGTGAGTCTCGAGGTCTACACAGAGTTGCTGAGCGAAGCGATCCACAAGCTCAAAGGCGACACCAAAGCCCCGCCGCCACGCTTGGCGATAGACCTCAAAATCAGCGCGAGGCTCGAGCCCACATATATTCCAGAAGAACTCGAGCGCATCGAATACTACGGGCGCTTGTCCGAAAGCACGACGCTGGGCGAGATCAGCCGCGTGGAACGCGAACTCAAATCCAAGCATGGACCCGTCCCGCTCGAGGTGCAGAACTTCCTCGAGCTTGCGCGCTTGCGCGTGCTGGGAACTGCGAAAGGCGTCATGGGGATCAGCGAAACGATCACGCAGTTGGTCGTGACGTTTGCGCCGAACGCGCGGTTGGATTACGACGCGAAAGCGGTGAAAGCGAACGCGCACAAGATGACGGTGACGAAGTACCCCAGCGGGTTCACGTTAGAGAAGAAAGGGTTGAAGCCCGACGAGTACGCGCGGGTGATTCTCGAGGCGTTGTACGCGTTTGCGTAAGCTCGAATTATGAAAAACATCTTTCCTTGGAAATTTACTCCCACCGAAGAAGATTTCAATGACTTGTGGAAAAACGCCACTTTCGTTTTTGACACAAATTTTCTTTTAGACCTGTACAGGGTATCTAGACGCACATCTGAAGATTTCCTGAAAATTCTCGAGCATTTGAAGGAGAGGATTTGGCTACCGAACCAAGTGGTAGGTGAATTTTTAGATAGGAAAGACGGAATAATTGATTCGGAAATCGCATCTTTGGAACGATCAATTGGCATCCTAGAAAAATGGGAACAGGAACAAACTAGTTTCTCATCTTTGAAAATATCACTCCGCGAGTCAGGACGTTTGATTGGTTCAGAGGTAGAATCTTTGTTCTCTGAAAAATCAAAAAGCTATGAAAGAAGTATTTCTTCAACTAGAAAGAGGATTCAAAAACGGTTGCTCGAGTTATTTGAAACACACTCTCCAATCAAAAAAGCATCTGACGATATAATCGAGCACCTTATTACACTATTTGATGGCAAAATAGGGGAATCTTACGACGAAGATAAACTTCAAAAGCTTTACAAATTAGGAGAGACGAGATATGCTAAAAAAATTCCCCCCGGTTTTGAGGACGAAAAAGAAAAAGACGATATAAAAAAGTTTGGAGATTTTATTCTTTGGAAGCAAATTTTAGACTATGCAAAAGACAAATCAACACAGATAATATTGATCACAGGCGAAAGAAAACAAGACTGGTGGGTTAAAAAGGATGGCCAGATTCAATCTCCACATCTTCTTTTAAGAAAAGAATTTTTCTTAGAAACACAAAAGCAGTTTTGGTTATACTCGACTAGACGCTTTCTTGAGCTTGCCAGAAGCAATTTAAATGTTTTTGTATCAGAAAATTCTATAAATGAATCCAAATCGGTTTCTGAATACTCCGAAATACAAGCAATAAAGAGCGAGCGAGAGCCTTATGAAATTGTTTCACCAGTTCAAGCCATTTTGAATTTAAATAGGTATTACTCGGTAATTGATAGTATAAATTCCGTAAAACTTCCAAGTATAGATTTTTCAAAAATACTAGGAATGCCAACATTCCAAATCACCGAAATTTTAGAAAATATAACCAGAAGCCAAAGGCAGATGGAACTTATATCGTCCTATGTATCTTCGGACGCCTTTAAGAATAAATATATTGAACAGAATGAAGCTCTTACAAAAGCTATAAGTGAAGTGACCCGATTAGCTCAAGTTGAAAATAATAGGCAAGCCGATTTATTAGCTAGATATTTCACGCGGACTATTGTGAACTCGAGTGAAAAAGGCGAAGATTCTTCTGACGATTCAAGTACAAGTTAGCTTACTTTAATCCTCGAGCTTTCGCTGCTGCACTGTCGCGGCATCACCGCTCGAGGGAACCCACGACGCACCCAATCGGCTCTCGAGCAGATGCGAAGTTCAGGGCAAGGCAGTGCATCGGCTCGAGGGGCACAGTACCCCCCCTGCGAAGTAGGGGGGAGGCTCGAGCTTGGCTCGAGACGGGGGGTCGGGCGACGGTGGAACGTCGTCTACGCGTCGCACGACCCCCCGCCGCCCGTTTTGCGTCACGCCTTGCGTGCATGGGCACGACGCAAACAGAGTTTGACGGTGACGGCGACCCCCTACTCCGCAGGGGGTGACAAGTTCAACAACTTCCCTCGAGCTTACGTTGTTGTTTGACACGGCTTCACGGTCTGAGCAAGCCGGTGAATGGATTACTCAGAACTCGAGGCGATGCACGCTGCCCGGCTCGGCATCCGAATGCTTCACGCGTTTGATCAACTCTTCCAAACGCATGGCGACCGCCATGGAAAAAACGTCGTGCTCCTCGCCAGAACTTTCCGTCGCTGTGGTTACGGGAACGCCAGACACAAGCACGGTCACACCCTTTTTCGTGGTGTAACGGTACTCGATTCGTTTTTCCACGGTGGCGACGCCCATATGTGCTCCAAAGTTTACTCGAGACCTTGGCATCAAATCGTGTGAACCGTAATGACGATGTGCGAATCGAAGTACGTGACCTTGACGCGAATCCAGCGTCCATCAGGAATTTGATACTCGAAATTGATCCCAGGTTTGCGTGACTGCTCGTTGTCTGGCAAATCCTTGGACACAGCTTTGCCAAGCAGGATTGCTTCAAACAGCGCGACTGGAGGAATATCTTCGTCTTGCGCAGCCGCGAATGCGTGCGGATGAATCTTGATTTCCTCACGCCAGAGCGCGGTGTGAATCAGATCGAGTTCCCAATCCAAAATGTCTGAGGTTGAAAAATCGAATGCCTCAGGCACAAAAGGATTATAGATCAAACGCAAGGCGTAATTACTCGAGACCATCGTCCAGCGCAGCTTTGTCCCAAAAATCGCGTTCTGGGTCGCGCCGCCATGCCTGGGCGTGATCCGCATAGGCACGTCCTAACGTAGCGCGTTGCTGCTCGAGGAACGCCAGCGCTTGCTGACGCGGCACACTCGGAAAGTCGTGCAAGAACTCTTCCAAGCTGGAACGCTCGAGGTAATCCAGCAGGGTTTGCACGGGAACTCGAGTTTCGGTAAACACAGGCGCACCGCCGAGGATGTCTGGGTCGTGTGCGTCACTTGCATTGCACCAGCATAGCGCTCAATAACTCCTCCTTTCTCGAGTGCAATGCGCTCTGCTAGCCTGTGCTCCATGACCGTCAACCTGCCCCCGGCACTCGAGGCTTGGGTGGAAAACCGTGTCAAAAACGGATTGGCAGCCTCGAGCGAGGAAGTTGTGGGAGAAGCCTTGCAGTTGATGATGCTGCTCGAACAAGAGCAGACAGGGCGGTTTGACAGGTTGAAGGCGCTGATTGACGCTGGTCTCGAGGATATTGAAGCGGGACGCGTTTCGGCAGTTACAGACGGGTTGATCGCGGAGATCAAACGTCAGGGCAAAGGCAGACCATTTGCAGGCCTTAAACGCGCCAACATCACGGCGTTGAAGTTAGGCATGTTCAATCCAACCGAAGAACTGGACAAGCTCAACGAAGGACGCTGACACGCTCGAGACCATCGCTTCGAGCCTTCGCTGTTGCGTGGGCAACGCGCGGGGTTGATGCTCATAGCACCGCAATTCGCTCGAGCCGTTCCAAAATCAACCCGCGACGCGCTTGACTGGCACGGTCCGGCGCGAGGTGCGCAGCAATTGATTCTACGAAATCAGGCGTTGCCAGCAAGTCTCGGAACGCTGTGGACAAGGCGGATCGCACGTCACTTGCGGCGTCTGCGATTTCTTCGACGAGTTCAGCCCGTCCGTCAACGACGACCGTGATGTCATCTAAATCGGGGCTCATCAGGTGATCGCCTTCGCCTCTGGAAAAGAACGCCTCGAGCTTCGTGGCGATGAAATACGGGGTTTGCACGAGTTGAATACGCAGGTCTGGCGTCAGTGCAAACGGCTGGCACGTTTCCAAAGCGGGGATGTACCAGCGGTTCGTGAATCCCAGAACGCTTTCCATGGTCGGCATGACATCGAGCACCGCGTCTCCTGCACGCCAGCGACACAACGGAGCGCCCATACGAGTGTCTTCGGTGAACCCTTTTGCGCGCAGTTGCTCGCTGAGCGTGTGGTATTCCAACAGCGAGGCGACGTGAACGATGGGGTCCACGTCCTTGGTCGGGCGGGGCGTGCGGCTGATGGCATCAGTGACGAACAATTCTGTGGTGCAACCGCCGACGAACGCCAGTTGATCCAGCAATTCCTCGAGCTGCGTGCCAACCCGAATGAGCAAGATTCGGTTGGCAGAAACGGCGTTCACGCTTGCGCCAGCCGCTCTCTGATGATCTGCTGCGCCAAGCGCCGCTCCCTGGCTTGACCGATTCGCACCGCGTCAATGAGCGCCAACCATTCGTGCATCGCCGCGTCCTTGCGGGCGATGCTGGTCACGCTTGGGTAGAGCGGTGACAGCGCGTAGCCCCGCACTGTCCCTTGTGGGTCCGACCAGACAGGCGGCGGTTCGCCGTTGTCCAAGATGAGTTCATTGAGCGGCGCAGCGGCGTGCGCGGTTGGAATGCCGCGCGTCAACTCTCCGCGCTCGGCAACGAAGACGTATTTGAGCCCGTGCAACAAGAATTCCTCCAGAGCGCGTCGGACTGGTGCGTACCGACCGTCAAAGCTCAACAGTCCAGCCTCGAGCCCGCGCTTCAAAGCATTGTGGGTTTCCCCGACGCTGAGGTCCAGACTTTGGGCGAGTGCAACCGTGGTTTGAGGCGGTGTTTTGTCTGCGAGCAGTTTTAGGGGGAGCAGGACATCTTGCGGTTTAAGGTTCATGACGACAGCATATTCACAATTCATGAATCGTGAATGCGACTATTTACAGGCTCGAGCGTCCGCCAATCGCTCGAGGGGTCCCCTAAGCCACTGCACGCATTCCGCGCTCGCCCGTGTCACGGTACGGTGCTCGAGCGCGGCTTGAATGCACGCGTCGGAAAGGGTTTCACCATGACTCAGCGCCTCGTCGTCAAAGCGCACGCCAAGCTGTTTCCGCATGCAAATGCGGAGCGCTTGGAATTGTGCAAAGTGGGCACGTTTCAACTCGTCGTGCAAAAGGGGTTGTACGCGGATGGGGACGTGATTATCGTCGCGCCGGACAAAGCGTTGCTGCCGCCAGCGTTGGCGTCCAGGTACGTGAATTCGGACACGGGCGTATCTTACTTGCACGGCGAAGCCAAGAACCGCGTTGGCGTGATCCGCTTACGCGGCGAGCTTTCCCAGGGCGTGATTATCCCGAACGCGGGCTACGAGCACCTGCCGTTTGACGAGGACATTTCGGGGGCGCTGGGGATCACCTTTTACGAGCCACCGATTCCGATGCACCTCGCGGGTGAAGTGGAAGCGTTCGCGGCGAAGACCACCGCGCATTTCACGGAGCACGATGTCGAGCAGTTCGGGATTTACCAGAACGAGTTCGTGCCTGGTGAGGACGTGATCGTCACGGAGAAGCTGCACGGCTCGCAGGGCGTGTATTACCGCAACGCCAGCCTCGAGTGGGTCGTGACCTCCAAGGGCTTGTCGCAAAAGGGCTTGGGGCTCTTGGAGAACGCTGGCAACACGTATTGGCGCGCGGCTCGAGGAAGCGGGTTGCTCGAGGCGGTGAACGCGGTGTTCCCCGACGGCGAGGTGCAGGTCTTCGCGGAGGTGCTGCCGGTGCAAAAGGGCTTCAACTACGGCTTCGACGCGCCTGGGTTGAAGGTCTTCAAGGTCGTGCGCGACGGCGTGGTCCTGCCATATGACGCGCTGCCCGAGTGGTTCAAGGCAAACTTCGTGCCCGTACTGTACCGGGGTGCCTACACCCCAGAACGGATTCTGCCCTTGAAAGAAGGGCTGGAGACGGTTTCGGGCAAGGGCTTGCACATCCGCGAGGGCGTCGTGCTCGCGCCTGTTCAGCCGCGCCGCAACGCGGACGGACACGATTTGTTGGTCAAGTTGATCTCCGACAAGTACGCGAAGAAAGAGACCGGCGAGGAAATCAGCTGAACAGCGCCGCAGGCTCGAGGGGGCTCCCCTCTTCTCGAGCCTTGCGCGTTTCCCGCTCTCGAGGCGTTCAGTGCAGCGTTCTTGTCGCTGGTGTTATCCTCGGGCGCAACGCAACACGCGCGCACCCGAGGCTCTGTTTTGACCGGGCTTCCTTGGGCGTTGCGTTCAAGGAGGCAGGCATGGCAGGCAAACTCGAGGGCAAGGTCGCATTGGTTACGGGCGCGAGCGCGGGCATCGGACTGGCGAGCGCGCACGCGTTGGCGGCGGAAGGTGCGCGGTTGGTGGTCACGGCGCGGCGCGCGGAACGGCTCGAGGCGTTGGTCGCCGAATGCAAAAAGAGCGGCGTGGACGCGGTGGCGGTCTTGGGCGATGCACGCGAAGAAGACACGGCACAGCGTTCGGTCAAGGCGGCACTCGAGTCATTTGGGCGTTTGGACATCCTGATCAACAACACGGGCGTCGGCAATTACAAGAACCTCGTGGACACCAGTGCTGCGGATTACGACGAGATGATGGATTCCAACGTGCGTTCCATGTTTTTGTTCGCGCGACACGCGGTTCCAGTGATGGTGGAACAAAAGTCGGGGACAGTGCTGATGATTTCCTCAATGGCTGGCATTTACGGTTTCGCGGGCGAAGCCGTGTACTGCGCCACGAAATTTGCGCAGGTCGGCTTCGCCCAAGCCTTGGACAAGGAGTTGCGTCCGCACGGCATCAAGGTTGGCGTGATCTGTCCCGGCGGGGTCAAAACGGAGTTCGCCATCGGCAAGGGACGCACCGAAGAGGGCGTTGCGCAATCCAACATGCTCGAGCCCGAGGACGTGGCAGGCGCGGTGCTGCTGGCGTGCACGCAATCCAGTGGCTCACGGATCATTGAAATTCAGATGCGGACAATGGCGGAAGGGTTGACCTAAAAAATGCCAGGTGCACAGGCAGGCTCGAGGTTCACGCCTCGAGCCTTCAATGTTCCGCGCTGAACATGGGGTATGCGCGCCACGTCCCTGCAACACGGCCCGCTGCGCCTCTCCGCAACGTCACCCCTCGAGCGGTGGGTCGTTCGGGACGCGCTCACCGGTCATCCAGTACTGCAAGCGGTCTGCGACATTCTCCACGTGATCGCCGATGCGTTGCAGGCTGCGCCCGACGCGCAAGAGCGCCAGCGCTTTGGTGATCGTGCGCGGGTCCTCGAGCATGTACGTCACCAACTCGCGCTGCGTTTGCTCGTAGAGGTCGTCGATGATCTGGTCCATCACCGCCGCTTCGTGCGCGGCTGCTTCGTCGCGCTCGGTGAAGGCGCGGGCGACGGTCTCGAGCATGGTTTTCAGGCGCGCGATCATCTGCCCCAGGTTGATGTAGCGCTTCAAGGGCGGTTCGGTGGAGAGGATGCGGGCGTCGTCCGCGACGTGCACAGCGTAATCGCCGACGCGCTCCAAATCAGACAGGCTTTTCAGAATCGCGGCGACGAAACGAAGATCCACGGCGACGGGTTGATGCAGCGCGATCACGCGCAAGCACTCGTTTTCCAGTTTAAGCTCCAGCTCGTCCACGCGCACGTCCATCGCGTGCACGCTGTCCACGAGGTCAATGCGGTTTTCAAGGAGCACTTGCCCGGCGATGCCGACTTGTTCGCTGACGGTGGAGATCATGCGGATGAAATCCGCGCTGAGGACGCGCAGGTCACGCTCGAGGGCTTCTCTCATGGTTAAGCTCCTGGCTGCTAGCTTCTAGCCGCTAGCTCGTGCAGTGGGATGGTTGGGACGACGGGCTTGCATGGATTGTAGCTGACCGAAGCGCGGACTCGAGGGGAAATAAGCTGTTAGCTCTTAGCCATTAGCCAACACCAAGCAATCAGTGGCGTTCAATAAACGTTTAATCACGCCCTCGAGCACGAGCACGCCTCGAGACGAGCTAAAAGCTAATAGCTAGTAGCTAATAGCTGCTCTCACGCGCTGGGCACGGTGAAGCTGAACTCGTTGCCTTCATCCACGTGTTTGCCGGTGACGCGGCCACCCCAGGCGGTGACGATGCTGCGCACGACGTACAAACCCATGCCGCTGCCGCGCGATTGCGCGCCGCGACGGTGCGCTTCGAAAATGCGCTCGTAATCTTCCAAGCGCTGCCCTTGGTCGTGCACGGTGACGCGCACGAAGCCGCCTTCGGTGTGGGCGTTGACGCACACGGACCCTGGGTTGGGACCGTGGCGGGCGCTGTTCTCCAGGAGATTGAGCAGCACTTGCACGAGCTTGTCGGGATCGCAACGCACCATCTGCGCCCCCAGGGTCGCTTGCACGCGCACCCCGCGCCGCGCGAGTTCTTCGTTCGTCAAACGCTGCACGCGCTCGAAGGCTTCAAGGAGCGGGAAGGTGCGTTCGGCTTGCGGTCGAAAACCCACGGTGAGGTCTTCCACCAAGCGCACCAGCCGTTCGACCTCTTGAAGACTGAGTTCCACGAAGCGCTGGCGTTGCTCTTGCGGCGGTTCCAAGGCCAGTGCCTCGAGCAAGCTTTTCACCGCGGCGACCGGCGTGCGGAACTCATGGGAGAGCACCGCGACGACCTCGCGCAGTTCGCTCTCGCGCTTTTTTTCTTTGGTGATGTCCTCCAGGATCAACCCGCCAGGCACGCCGTGGGCGCGCAGGATGCGTCCGCCCAGTTCCAACTCGATCTCACCGCCAGACAACGCGACTTGCTCAAGGCGAAAATTGCGCAGAATCTCGATGGGCAGGCGTCCATTCGCGCGCTCCGAGGAAATCACGAACAACTCCTCCGCCGCGCGGTTCAAACGCTTGATGACGCCGTTCTCGAGCCAGACAACGGCTTCGGACAAGGTGTCCAAGAGCGCGTCGCGGGCAACGGCGGTCATTCCTGCGCCCGCATTCGGTAGCCCTTGCCGCGCACGGTTTCCAGGTACGCGGGACTGGTCGGGTCATCGTCCAAGTGCGCCCGCAACTGCGTGACGTGCTGGTCCACCGTGCGCTCGCCGCCGATGAAATCCACGCCCCAAACCTTGTCCAAAAGATCCTGCCGGGAGTACACGCGTCCAGGGTGCGCCGCCATGAACGCCAGCAAATCAAACTCGCGGCGCGTCAAATGCAAATCGCGCCCGGCGAAGCTCGCGCTGCCCGCGTCCAAATTCAACTCGAGCGACCCAACGCGCACGATGCCCCTGGCGCGCTCGTTGCCTGTGCGCCGCAACAGCGCCCGCACCCGAGCCGCGAGTTCAGCCGCACTGAACGGCTTGGTGAGGTAATCGTCCGCGCCCGCGTCCAAGCCCTCGACGCGGTCCACCTCCGAAGCCCTGGCGGTGAGCATCAACACCGGCGTTGCCCCGAACGGTGAGGCGCGCATGCGTTTCAACCACGACAAGCCCGGTTCGTCCGGCAGCATCCAATCGAGCACGACGACATCCGCGCCCGCCAAACCTTCCCAACCCTCCAACGCCGTGCCCGCCGCGCGCACGGTGTACCCCGCGCGCTCCAAGTGAAAGCGCACCGCTTCGCGCACGGAAACTTCGTCTTCAATCAACAGGACGACGGACATCACTGCAAATATCATGCTGTTTTGGTCAGGGGTTTGTCAGCGGTGGTGGAAACACGGGCGCAGCAAGGTGAAACCCGAAGGATGGCAGGCGGGCTCGAACGTGAATTCTCGAGGCTCGAGCAGTGCGGGCTCGGGGATATGGGGCGTCGTTGATCGCTCGAGGGCGATCACGAGGATCGCCCCTACACAACGTTGCCGGCAACCTCGAGCCTCGTTGGGTTGTGGGGGTTGCTCGAGGCATCTGGCTCTCGAGGGACGTTGGTGCGCCGTTGGCGCACTGGGCAGCCGTCGTGCCGTTTCGCCGTCACGCCCATGTGTGCAAGGCACTGGATGACCTGGCAATCATGGGCACAGCATGACCTGGCAATCATGGGCACAGCATGACCTTGCGTGCATGGGCACGACGCGAACATGGGTTCGACGCACGCATGGGCGTGACGGGCTGCCCCTCCGGGAAAGGCAAAAACTGTGCGGTGGTCGCGCGGTCTCGAGACCCGTTGTTTCGCCTCTCCCAGCGGGAGAGGCCGCCGCTTCAGCGGCGGGTGAGGGGGCGAAGCGGAGCGAGCTGCCCTTTGCCTTTCGCCTTCAAACTCACATTCTGTTCCAGTCGTAATCCAGTCGCCCGAGGGCTATACTCTCCCAGCCCATGGCAGACGATCCACAAAGCATCCTCGAAGGTTTGAATCCCTCGCAGCGCGCAGCGGCCATGCACGAACGCGGACCCGCATTGGTCGTGGCGGGCGCGGGCAGTGGCAAGACGGCGACGGTGGTGCGCCGCATCGGGTATTTGATGGAAGCGCATGGGGTGTTCCCGAACGAAATCTTCGCCGTGACGTTCACCAACAAAGCGGCTGCGGAGATGAAAGAGCGCGTCGTGAAACTCGTCGGCGCGCAAGCCGAGCAGATTTGGGTGACGACCTTCCACAGCGCGGGCGTGCGAATTCTACGCGCGTATGGCGGCTTCGTCGGGCTGCAAAACGGCTTCGTGATCTACGACGACGGCGATCAGTTGGACATCATCAAGAGTGCGCTCGAGGCGATTCCGAGTGCGGGTGAGTACAACCCGCGTTACCTGCGCGGCATCATTGACCGCGCGAAGAGCAACTTGTGGACGCCGGATGACCTGGCAAGGGAAGGCGACGACTGGATGTCCGGGATGCCTCGAGATGTCGCCGTCGAGGGCTACAAGCGCTACCAGAGCGCGATGCGGCGCGTCAATGCGATTGACTTTGGGGACCTGTTGACGCTGAGCGTGCAGCTTTTCAGAGAGCACCCGCAGATTCTCGAGAAAGTCCAGGACCGCGCGATTTACGTGCACGTGGACGAGTACCAGGACACGAACAAAGCGCAGTACGAAATGACGCGGTTGCTGTCGGAGAAATACGGCAATTTGCTCGTGGTTGGCGATCCGGATCAGTGTTTGCCAGTGGGTACGCGCATCAAAACACCGCGCGGATGCAAACGCATCGAAGAAATCGTCGAAGGCGACACCGTGATCGGCACGGGCGCGTCGGGTAAGCCGCTCGAGTCTCGAGTCACGTTCGTCAAACGCGGGCACTACGCGGGCGATTTGTTCGCGGCGACGTTCACGGGCGGATACACGCTGCGCGGCACGCCGCACCATTTGACGCTGGCGCGGATGACGATGGAACCCGGCAAGTATTTCGTCTATCTGATGTACCGCGAGGATCGTGGGTACCGCATCGGATTGACCAAGAGCGTGCGCAGCGGGGACAACCGCACCGATCAATTCGGCTTCATGGTCAGGATGAACCAGGAGCACGCGGACAAATTCTGGATTCTCTCGGTGTGCGATTCGCTCGAGGAAGCGACCTTTCAAGAAGCCTTCTTCGCTGCAAAGTACGGCTTGCCGACTGCACTGTTCCACGGCGTCGGACGCAAGTTGAAAATGACCGACGCGCACCTGCAACGCCTGTTTGCGACCCTCGAGACGAAAGCGGCAGCCGAGCGCCTGATGCGTGACCTCGAGTTGCACCCAGCGTTCCCGCACCACCGCCCGCAGAACGGGGCGCGCCGCCAGAGCTTGAACTTGGTGATGTTCCAAGACTTCCGCAACGGACCCGTCGGGTATCACCGCGTGCAGTGGTGCTCGAGCCGCGAGGACATCGCGCAGAAGTTGCGCGACGCGGGGCTGCCCGTGCGCGGCAACGGCAAGGGCAAGGTTGGCTACCGCATCGAACTGAGCCGCAAGAGCTACGAAGAAGCCCTCGAGGTCGCGCAGAGAATTGCGCAAATCGGCGGCATGGAGATCCAGCGCCGCGCGCAGATCGGCGGCGTGATGTACGCGTTCACGCCGTTGTCGCACCTGCGCGCAGGGATGCGCGTGCTCGTGGACCAAGGCGGGGAACTGGTGGAGGCGGGGTTCGAGGGCTTGACGCGTGAGGCATACGACGGACCCGTATTTGACCTGACCGTGGACCCCAGCCACACCTATGTCGCCGAGGGCGTGCTGGTGCACAACAGCATCTACAAGTTTCGCGGTGCGGACATTCAGAACATCTTGGATTTCCAGAACGATTACCCTGACGCGGCTGTCTACAGGCTCGAGGAGAATTACCGCAGCAATGCCCGCGTGCTCTCTGTGGCGAACAAATTGATCGAGCAAAACGCGGAACGCCTCGAGAAAGTGTTGCGCGCCGTAAAACCCGAGGGCGAACCCGTGCGTTTCTACCGCGCGCCGGATGCCCGAGCGGAAGCGGAGTTTGTTTCCTCCCGCATTGAACATCTCTACGGCATGGGCGTGTCGTACAACCGCATGGCAATCCTGTACCGCACGAACGCGCAGTCTCGTCTCCTGGAGGAGCGGTTTTTGCGCTCGCAAATTCCCGTGCGCTTGATCGGCGGCACGTCGTTTTACGAACGCCAAGAGATCAAAGACATGCTCAGTTACGCGCGCATCGCGGTCAACACGCTGGATGATTTGTCACTGAAACGCGCGCTCAAACGTCCGAAGCGCGGCGTGGGCGACTCGAGCGTGGAGAAGCTGGAAAGCTGGGCTCGAGCCAACGGGGTGAGTTTGCTGACCGCGTTCGTGCAGGCAGACGAGATTCTCGAGCGCGGCGGGGACAAGGCGGCTGCCTTCGGGAAGTTGCTGCTCGAGCTGAGCGAGTACGCCAGCGAGCACTCGGCGGAGGAATTCTTCAAGCTGGTGATTGATGTCAGCGGCTACCGCGAGATGCTCGTGGCGGAGATGAAAACCTCGAAGCATGAAGCCGAACAGCGCCTCGAGAATATCGCTGAGTTGGTGAATGCCGCCGCCGACTGGGACAAGGAAAACCACGGCACGATCCAGGAGTTCTTGGACGACAGCGCGCTGCTGAGCAGCGTGGACGACCGCCGCAACCAGCACAACAACAAAGACACGCCCACCGACGCGGTGACGATGATGACGATGCACAACGCCAAGGGGCTCGAGTTCGAGAACATCTTCGTCGTCGGGCTCGAGGAAGGGTTGTTGCCGCACCGCAGCTCCATCCCCGAACCGGGCGGCATCGAAGAAGAGCGCAGGCTTCTCTATGTCGGCATCACCCGCGCGATGGAGCGCTTGTGGCTGACGATGGCGGAATCGCGCCAGGTCTACGGCAAGACGATGCCCAGCGAGGACTCGAGGTTTCTCAAAGACATTCCGGCTGACCTCCTCGAGACCGTGAACTTGTTCAACGAGCCTTACGGCAGCCGCATTGACCCTGGTCGCGTCGCACCCGCGCTGATGAAGCAACTCGAGGCGGCGGGCGGTGCGGTCACAGCCGTGAAGGGCGGCGAGCGGGTCACGCACCCGAAATTCGGCGCGGGCAAAGTCCTGGCGACGAGCGGCAGCGGCGACCGCATGGAAGCGATGATCGCCTTTGAAAACGGCGTGGGCACGAAGAAGTTGCTGGTCAAGTACGCGAATTTGACGTTTGCACCGTGAGGGGCGAAGGGCAGCTCGCTCCGCTTCGCCCCCTCACCCGCCGCTGAAGCGGCGGCCTCTCCCGCTGGGAGAGGCGAAACAACGGGGTCTCGAGAACGTGCTGACACTGCACCAACCGTAGGGACTTGTCATGACAAGCCCGGTGCGGCGGGAGCCGCACTTGCGTCCCTCGAAAGCCAGTTTGCACACACATTCGCTCGAGACCAACGCATCCCCTCGAGCCCCATCAGCTCCGCTTTACCCCGCCGGGCGTATGCTCCGTTGCGTGCCTGACCGCAAGTTGATCGTCACCGTCGGACTCGTCATCGGCGTGTTCCTCGCGGCATTGGAGAGCACCGTCGTCGCCGCGGTGATGCCCAGCGTGATTCAGAGTTTCGCGGCGTCGGGTTTTTACAGTCTGCCGTTCGCGGTGTACTTGCTCGCCAGCACGATCAGCGGTCCGCTGTGGGGGAGATTGTCGGACTTGTATGGACGCAAGCCGTTTTACTTGGCGAGCGTGCTGTTGTTCGTCGTGGGTTCCGCGTTGTGCGGGTCGGTCAACAGCATGGAAGCCCTGATCGTCTCGAGGGTCGTGCAGGGCATCGGCGCGGGCGGTGTGTTGCCGCTCACGCTGACGATGATTGCGACGTTATACCCGATGGAGCAACGCGCGAAAGTGCAAGGCTTTATCAGCGCAGCGTGGGGCATCTCTGGGTTGCTGGGACCACTGTTGGGCGGCGTGATCGCGGACCAGCTGTCGTGGCGCTGGGCGTTTTTCCTCTGCGTGCCGTTCGCCCTGGTCGCCTTCGTGATTCACGCGCTGTATTACACCGACACCACCGAGCGCCGTGCGGGGCGTGTGGATTGGGGCGGCGCGGGTTCGTTCGGGTTGGCGACAGGTTTGATCATCTGGGCGCTCGAGGTTGCCGACGTGCGCTACGCGTTGGCGGCGCTGCCCGTGCTGGCGGGCTTCGTGTGGATTCAAATGCACACGGCGACGCCGATTTTTCCGCTGCGGGCGTTTCGTTCGCCGCTCGTGCGGCTGGGCTTGCTGGGCAACTTCGCGGCGGGCATGGCGTACTTCGGTCTCGTCGCGTACTTGCCGTTGTACGCGCAGCGCTTGTCGGGTGGCGGCGCGACCGCCGCGGGCGCGGTGCTGACCCCCATGATTTTGGCGTGGACGGTGTCTGCCACGTTGTCTGCGCGCTTGCTGCCGCGTTTAGGTGCGCGACAGTTGACGCTGCTGGGGGCGTCGCTGATCGTCGTGGGCTTCGCGGCGTTCCACTTCACCTTGGGCGAACCGTTGTGGGTCACGGGCGCGATAGGCGCGGTGGTCGGTCTGGGCATGGGCTTCACGATGCTGACGCTGCTCGTCAGCGTGCAAGCGGCGGTGCCGCAAAGCGATTTGGGCATCGTCACCTCGAGCGTGCTGTTTGCGCGCACCGTCGCGGGCAGCGTGGGCAGCGCGGCGATGGGCGCGTTGATCGGCGCGGCGTCGCTCGAGGGGAGTTTGACGGCGTTTACAGATGGGATTGGGCGGGCGTTTTTGTTGGCGTTCGGCTTGGGTGTGGCGACGTGGATCATCGCGTATCTGCTGCCCAAAACGCGTGAAGCGACTCCCATCGTGGGCTCGAGCATGGCGCAGATGGAATGAAGCCAACTCGGAGACTTGCATCTTTGCGGCTCGGGGATTAACTTATTGAGAATGATTCCTAATAGTGCGGTCCTGCCCAAAGCCGAATTGCTCGAGCATTGGCAGGATGAACAAAACAGCGCGCACCTGTATGCACAACTCGCGCCGATGGTGCGCGACCCGGAGGCGCGGACAGCGCTCGAGAAACTGGTGCGCGACGAAACCGCCCACGCCGAGGTTTTCGCAGGGATGCTCGGCACAACCCCGAAGCTCGAGATCACCGTGCGCACGCGCTTCTTGCTGCTCTTGGCGCGGTTGTTCGGTCCGAAGATTGCTCTGGGACTTGCGCGGCTCGAGGAGGGGCGCGAGGTCGCGCGGTTCCTGCGTGAAGCGCAAGCGGGCAAAACCAGTCCGGCATTGCAGCGTCTCGCTCGAGAGTCAGCTGGTCACGCGCAACTCCTGGGGCGTTTGACGGGCGTCACGGGCGACCCGTGGCACCACAACGATTCGGGCGGCACGATTCGCAACGTGGTGTACGGCTTCAACGACGGACTGACGGCGAATTTCGGGTTGATCGCAGGTGTGATCGGCGCGAGCGTCTCGAGGGAGGTGGTTTTGCTCACCGGGCTCTCCGGCTTGGTTGCCAGCGCATTCTCCATGGGCGCGAGCGGGTACTTGGCGGCGCAAAGCCAGCGCGAGGTGGATGAGAACGAGGTCAACACCCAACGCGCCGAGTTGCTGCTGTGGCCGGAGCGCGAACAGGCGTATTTGGAAACCGTGTACCAAGAAAAAGGCTTGACGCCCATTGAGGCGCGCACTGCCGCCTCCCGGCTCATGGCAGACCCCGAGGTCGCCCTGCGCGAACTGTCCAGGGAGAAACTCGGCATCGGCGGCGAAGCCTCGAGCCCCGTGCGCGAAGGCGTCACGACCGGCGTTGCCACGGTGTTCGGCGCGGGCATTCCATTGATCCCGTTCATCTTCGGCGGCGGCACGTCCGCGATCATCGAGAGCTTCGTGATCGCCATGCTCGCGCATTTCGCGGTCGGCGCGGCGCGCAGCACGTTCACGGGACGCGGGTGGTTCAGGTCGGGCTTCGACATGTTTGTCGTTGGTTTGGGCACGGCTGCCGTCGGGTACGTCGTCGGGTTCTTGCTGACGGGAATTTTGCCGACCGGCTGAGTGCCGCAGCAACCCTCGAGCCAGGATCGCCACTGCTCGAGCACGAACTGCAATCGCAATCCAGTCGGTTCCTGATCGCTTACTGATCCTGGCGTGTTCAGCTTGACAAAAACGAAGTTATGCATCCGTGTGGGACACGGACCCATATTCAGCCAGGGCGACCGGACGCAGTAGCGGCGTACACTGCTGGGCATGTACTACCCGACCGCCCGCGTGCTCACGGTGCTCGAGTGGTTGCAGGCGCGCGACGGGGTGACGTGCACGGAACTCGCGCGGCGCTTGGAAGTGTCCCCGCGCAGCGTGCGGCGCTACGTGGAGCAGTTGCAGAGCATGGGCATTCCCGTGGAAGGCACGCGCGGACGGCACGGCGGGTATCGCCTGCGCCCTGGGTACAAGCTGCCGCCGCTGTCGTTCAACGACGACGAGGGCTTGGCGCTCGCGTTGGGCTTGCGCGCGGCGAAGCAACTGGGGTTGACCACCGCCGCCCCTGCCACGGAGAGCGCTTTGGCGAAGCTCGAGCGCGTGCTGCCCGAGCATTTGACGCACGCCCTGCGCGCGTTGGAGGATTCACTGACCTTGACCGCGCGGTTTGCAGCGACCCCACCCGCAACGGCGACGGTGTTGCTGCTTGGACAAGCGTGTTTGGAGCGTCGTCGCGTCGCGTTCAAGTACGCGGCACACTGCGCTGAACCCTCGAGCCGCCACGTGGACGTGTACGGCATCGCCGTGCACGAGGGACGCTGGTACGCCCTCGGACATTGCCATTTGCGCAGTGCGGTGCGCATGTTCCGCGTAGACCGCATGGAAACCCTCGAGTTGCTGGACCAGCACTTCGGGCGTCCGAGCGATTGGGACACGCCGCGCCAAGCCTTGGCGCGCTTGGCGATGTGGGCGGCGCGGTGGACGGTCGCCGCGCGCTTGAACCTGCCGCTCACGGAAGCCAAGAAGCGCGTGCCGCAGCAATGGGTCACGCTCGAGGCGGACGGGGACGGGACCTGCGTGCGGTTCGGCGTGGGCAGTCTGGAATGGGCGGCGCGGGCGCTCATTGCATTGGAGTGCCGATTCACCGTGCTCGAGCCAGCGGAGTTGCGCGCGGTGGTCAGAAAAGTGGCGCTCGAGGTGCTGGAAACGCATTGAGGCTCGTCGGTCGCTCGAGCGTTCACGTCTCGAGCTTCGTGGATGCAATCCGGGTCTCGAGGGACGTTGCTGCCGCTGGCGCGGCAGTGGGCGAACCGCCGTTCGCCCCTACGCTTGGTGTGCGGTGGTCGCGCAGTCTTGTAATCGCGGCTGAGTCAAACGCAACTCGAGCAGCGGTTTTCCAGCCCGTCCGTTCGGCAACACTGTCTCCTAACTCGAGGTTCGCCGCACGCAAACCGCGTTGAATGCAGGCCATGAAACGCTTGCTGCTCCTGCTCGTCTTGTTCGTCTCGTGCACGCCGCTCGCCACGCCCGGACGCCCGTCCGCGTCTGACGCCGCACCCGCGCCGCGCTTGCCCGGCATGACGATGAGCGCCTTCGTGGAGTTGGCTGGTGAACGCGTGTACTTTGAATCCGGCGGCACGGGCACACCCGTGTTGATGGTGCACGGCATCGGCGCGGGAAATTCCAGCCACCTGTGGCGCATGAACACGTTGTCCTTGAGCAAAAAGCACCGCGTCTACGCCTTCGACTTCCCCGGCTTCGCGCGCAGCGGTGCAAGGGCAACGAGCTACACCAATGACCTCTACGTCGCCGTGATCGAGCAGTTCATCAAGACCGTGATCCGCGAGCCCGTGCAGATCATCGCCAGCAGTTACGGCGCGGATTACACGATTCGCTTGGCATACGAGCAACCCCAGTTGATCTCGAGGCTGCTGCTCTCCAACCCGTCTGGGTACGGCTTGGAACTCGAGAGCATGACCTTGTTCGGCGGGAATGCCTCACGCAATCCAGAACGCTTCAAGCAGTTCGCAGACACGCCGCTCGGGAACCTGATCTTCCCCGTGCTGAACAGCGAAGGCGGCATCAACTTCTTCTTGTACTACTACGTCTACCTGGACTGGCGCAAAGCCACGCCGGAAGTCACACGCATTTACCTGGAGAACCTCGAGGGTCCGAACAAAGCGTATGCGCCGTTCTCGTTCTTCTCCGGGTTGCTGGACCAACCGATTGACGCGTTCTGGTCCAAGCTCACGCAGCCGGTGCATCTGGTGTGGGGCACGGACGACGTGTTCAACCCGATCACCGAAGCCAGCCTTTACTTGGAGGCGCGTCCCGTGCCGCTCACCATTCTGCGCGCCAGGGCGATTCCGTACGAGGAGGAAGCGGAGAAATTCAACGCGCTCGCCGCGCGGTTTTTGAAATAACCCAGGTGAGCGCACGCTCACACAAGGCTCGCTAAGCTGGTGCAATGCACTGGGCTCGAGGGGTGGTGGTTGCGTTGGTGTTGCCGTCGGTGGCACTCGCGCAGCCGTTGACGCTTGGGTGGCAGAACAACAAACTCAGTTTCCTCGAGAGTCAACCTGTCCCAGTACAAATCGCCAAATTGCTCCAAGAAAAACCGCCAGCGACCGGGGAACCAACGTGGATCTCAGGTGATGGGCGCACAGTGGCGACGCGAGAACAGCCCAGTGGCAACGCGCTCTACTACGCCACGATCACCTTGCGCACAGGCGAGGTCAGCCGAGTCGTGCGCAATCCACGTGCGGACGCAAGATGGAAGCCGTACAAAGGCCGCAAGGAACTGGTTTTCGACATCACCCCCGAGACCATGCTTGTTTCGAGCATGGTCTTTTCGCCGGACGGCAAAACGCTGTTCGCAGGCTCGAATGGTGGCGGCATTCGCGTCATTGACGTGGCGACGGGCGAGGAAACTGGACTTGTCACCGCACCTGAAATCAACAATCCGTGGCGACTCGCGCACCGCGGCGCGGTCACGGGGCTGTGGACGATCACCGACCCGGAGAGCGCCGGGCATTGGTGGCTGGTCAGCGCAGCACGGGACGCAACCGTCAAAATCTGGGATGGTCAAACACGGGCGTTGCTCACACGGGCTGGTTACGACTCGGCGGTGGAAGCGGTCTGGACGAGAGACGGCAGCCAACTCCTGCTGGCGGCTGACAATGTTGTGTTTCGGGTCGCACCGCTGCGGTCAAATCCCATCCAGAAGCTCAACGGGTTGAGCGGACGCATTACCGCGCTGGCTGTCGCGGACAATCAACTCTGGGCACGCAGCCGTGACGGGGCAGTTATGTCGTGGGATCTCGAGACTGGGATGTCTGGAAGTTTTTCCAGTCCCATTTTGATGGCGGCGGTGAGCCGTGATCGTCAGCGCATCGCCTTGAAATTCGGGGACGGACAGATTCGTTTACTGCGCATGGCGGACACCGCGTTGGTCTCGAGCCTGACATTTCCGAGGGACGTGAGAAATCTGCCAGCGATTCGCACGCGGTTGTTCCTCAATCCTTCAGGGCGCTATTTGGCACTTTCAGCGCTGTACAAAGGACGCATGACCATTGAAACCGTTTACGGGGAAACCGTTCAGGTGTGGGACATGACGACCAAACGCACCCGTTTCCAAGGTTCGTTTCAAGGCTCATCACTTGAGTGGCTAAGGGTCAACACGCTGGCGGGCACGGGGTTTATTGATGGTTCCGCGTCGTTCATTGACCTCGAGCAGCCCAATTTGGCGCTGCGCAGACCGAGGCACGACGCCGCCTCGAACATTCGCTTGAAGCAAGACAAACCCGTCTTGGTCATTGCAAATCTAATCGAGGTCGAGGGCAACCACATCACCCTCGATTTGGCGTCGCCGGTCACGGGTGCTGTGTTGCGGCGCATCGGGACGATGCCAGTTCCGAAACGCAGCGCGCTGCGCTTGACACTCAGCCCAGACGCCAAAACGCTCGCGGTGGTGACGCTGAGCAGCGTTGCGCTGTGGGATGTGGAACGCGGACGCCTCCGGGCGACCAAGGCGCACTACTGGACGTTCATGAACAACGCGGGCAGGGCGGATGAGTGGTTGGGGTTCTCGGACGACGGTAAGAGCTTGCTTTGGTGGAACAAGTTCAACGCCAGCGGTCAGGTCTGGAACGCCGCGACCCTCGAGCGCGAAGGCAACGCGAATTGCAAACGCGAAGTGCTCGGGTTTTACAGCGCGCCGCGCGGTGTGTACTGCAACAACGGTTCGGAACTCGAGTTCATCCCGTTCCCGCGCCGGTAAGTCACCCCAGGCGCACGGTCCAACGCTTCGGCTCCCGCTCGAGGCTGCCACCCGCAAAGCGCAATTCCAGTCCCTCGCCGCGCAACTCGAGCACACCGTCACCGTGGAGCACATCGGGTTCTGCGTTCAATGCGATCTCGAGGTGGTGCAGCGTGCCCGCGAACGGGTCGCCGTGCGTGATCGCCGCCACGCCCAGGGTTTGCACGTGTCCAGCGGTGTTGCCCAGGCGCAGGAAGCGTTTGTGCAAGAGTTCGCTTACCATCAGCACGCGCAGGTTCATCGGGTCGAAGCCTTGTGGGTGCAGCGGTTTGTCGCTGTGAACGACTAAGAGCGGCGCGGCGCTCGAGTGGAATTCGTCGCGGTCACGCGTGCGGCTGGCGTGGATGTCTGCGACGGCAAAGCTGGCGCGTCGCGTTTCGCGTTGCACGACCACGGGTGCGAGGGTGCGCGCGGGCGCGTCCGTTGCCGTGAGCGTGGCGCGCAACAGGTCGTCCAGGGATGCGTCTCGCACCGCGCGTTGCCAATCGGGTCGCCAGGTCTCGAGCAAGCGCCCCAGTGCTTGTCCCGTGGCGTATGCGCGAAAGCGCACGGCTTCCGCCGGGAAGTCCTCGAGCGGCAAGCGGTGGTGCACCTCGCGGGCTTGCAGTTCGACGTACAACGCCAGACCCTCGTGTCGTTCCAAATCTTGTTCAAAGCGCGCGGCTGCCGCACCGATGATGGCGAAGCGCTGCGCTCGGATTCGCAGCATCTCGAGCGCCCAGCCTTGGTCCAGGTTCTCCAAGGCGCGGTGCAAGGCGATGGTCTCCAAACGACGCAGTGCCAAGGCTTCGGCGTCGGTCACGGGGTATGTGAGCGCGAGCATTTCGTTCGCGCCCCAATGCGGGAAGCGCTGCCCTTGGAAAACGTGGAATGCTTCGTGCACTGCGATGACGGCTGCCTCTTCGGGATCGTCGTGCATGACCAGCGCCGTGCCATCGGTCGCGGTGTTCGCAGTCACGGCGTCGAAGCGCCCAGCGTGTTCAAACCACGCCCCTCGAGCCTGGAAGCCTGCGGGGGCAGTGGGGGCGCCGAACAAATACGTGCTCGAGCCGTCGAAGACCATCACGGGCACGGCGCTCGGGTCGAAGTCCACGAAGTACGACCGCCCACTCAACCGCGTCCAGTGCTCGAGAAACGCCTCGGGGTTCACGTCCGCACTATAGGGCAGCGCGCACCCGTGCGGGCTCGAGCGCCACGCCCTCCACGGGTTCGCCGCGCCCGTCCACGGCCGTCAAGCGCACGTCCACGCCCGCGTCGCGCGTGGGCAGTTGCGTGGCGACCGCGAGGGCGTAGGCAACGCGTTCCACGTCGGCGCGGCGACCGCTGGCGGTGACGAAGCGCGGTTGCAGCCGCAATGGGTTCAAGTCTTGCGATCCGGGTGGGCGCGCTTCAAAGCTCGCCAGGCGCACGGGCACGCTGCGCGCGACGAGCAACTCCAGCGACCCGCTGACGCGGCTGGGTTGCACGGCGATGCGGCTCAAGCCGTCCGGCGCGCGCAGGCGCACGTCCATTGAAAAGAAGCCCTCGCTGGCGGTGCTCACGTCGACGCTGGCTTCCAAATCCTTGGGCTCGAGGGTTTCCAGGCTCACGCGCGGTCCGCGCAGTGTGGCTTTGACCGTCGTCGGCAGGTCACTGACGGCGCGCTGGGCGTTCAACCCTTGGACGACGAGCGGAACCTCCAACGTGCGGGTGACGGTGGCGCGGCGGTCTTCGGTGGCGGCGTACCAGATCACCATCGCAACGAGCACCGCGCCGAGCTTGAGCGGCAAGTCCATCGTGAAGCGTTGCCACCACGGGCGGGGTGCATCAGTCGTCTGCATGCACGGCGTCCTCTCTGGGAGGATTCTGCGCGGCTCGAGGCGCGGACTCGGGTTTGGACGCACTGGGTTTGGGGGCGCTGGGTTTGGGTGCGCTGGGTTTGGGTGCGCTGGGTTTCGGGGTGCTGGACTTCGGGGCAGGCACGCGCTGCAAGAGCTTGATCGGGTTGAAGCCCTGGGGCTCTTGGAGCTTCGCGGCGTCGCGCAGTTGCTCGCGCAGTTCGTTCATGCTCAAATCCTGCGACAATTGCCCGCCGCTGGCGACACGGATGCTGCCGCGTTCCTCGGAGACGACGACGACGAGGGCATCGGTCAGTTCGGACAAGCCCAGGGCAGCGCGGTGGCGCGTGCCGTACAAGCGGCGCACGCCGCTGGCTTCTTGTTGCAGCGGGAACAGGCAGCCGGCTGCCCAGATGCGCCCGTGTTGCACGATCACGCCGCCGTCGTGCAGCGGCGTATTGCGGGCGAAGATGGTTTCAAGGAGCAGCGCGGTGACTTGGGCGTCCAAGCGCACGCCGTTGCCTGCGTAATCGCCCAGCGGCGTTTGGCGCTCCAAAGCGATCAGCGCCCCGATGCGGCGCTCTGCCAAACGTTCCACGGCTCGGGCGATCTCGTTCAGCGCCAGGACTTGCGGCGCGTCCTCGCGTTGGCCGGGGCGACCGACGCGCTCCAGCAAGCTGCGCAGCTCGGGCTGAAAGACGACGATCAGCGCGAACAGACCCACGGTCGCCAGTTGCGAGAGGATGAAGTTGATCGTCGTCAAACCCAAAAGCCGCGAGGCGTACAAGAGCAGCCCGAAGACGAGCAGGCCGCGCAAGAGGTTGAGCGTGCGCGAGTTGACGACGAGGCGGTAGCCCTGATAGATCAGGATGGCCACCAGCGCGATGTCGAGCGCGTCGAAGAGCGTGAACACAGCCGTCCTCTCGAGGGGCTTGGGGCGCGCGGCGTTCAAAGACCGCGCTTCACGCCTTACTTTAAACCCAACTTGATGTGACGTTCCTCGTAAAATTGGCTTAATGCGTCCTTGACTTGGTGACAGCCAGATGGCGAGGCCGGCTTCGGCACATCCAACCACGGTGTCCTGCACAGCCCTCGAGCCACCTGCGCGACCGCTCGAGGTCTCGAGATTGCGCGCCCACCGTCCTGTTTTTCGTAGGGGCGCAAGGTGTTGCGCCCGGTGCTGCGCCAGCAGCACGTGCGTCCCTCGAGAATCGGACAGCACATGCAACCCTCGAGCCTTATTGAGTTCGCAGGTTGATCTCGAGCCGCCGTTGCACATGGCGAACACAATGATGACCTGCGCGCATGGGCGCGACGTTCGCCCCTACGGACGACACGGTTGCCGACGCACCTCTCGAGGTTCAAACGAGCGCGGCTCGAGGGCGTGACCCCTCGAGCCGCTGGTGGTGCGTTGTTGTTTACTCTGCGACGGGTGCGCTGTAGCGGCTGGTCTTGCGCAGCGGCAACTCGGGCAAGGCCAGCGTGATCAAGAATGCCAGGATGCTGACGAAAATGCCGATCTTGTAAATCGAGGTGATGCCGTCGGTGAGGGTTTGCTTGAACGCCACGCCGACTTTGTCCACGGTCGTGGACACCTGCGCCAGGACGGTCGTGCGGGCTTGTTCAATGCCGGTCGTTGCCCCCTCCAAGGCGGCGTTCGTCGCGCCGGAGATCGCGGTGGCTTGCGCGGCCGCCATGCTGGTCTTGATCTGCGCGAGGATGCCCGCTTTGGCTTGCGGGTTTTGAATCGCGGCTGCCGGGATGCGGCTGAGGTTTTGGCGCAGTGCGGCAGGCAGTTGCGGGTTGGCGACGAGCGCCGTCCACGCGGCGGGTTGACCGCTTTGGATCACGCCCGCAATCGCTTTGTACTGCGCGTCGAAGCCCGCTTTGACGCTGGCGGCGACGCCGCCCGCCTCGAGCACCGTGCGCAGTTGCGCCGGGGTCTGCGGATTGGCGAGCACGGCTTTGACGGCTGCTGGATCGTTGTCGCGGATGGCTTTGGTGAGGTTGGCCTCGAACTCGTCGAAGCTTTTGGACACGGCTGCGGTGGCTTGCTGCTTGATGGCATTGGTGTCGAAGCGCAGGCTGTTGCCGCTGCCCTCGCTGCTCAAACCGCCGCCTTGCGAGCCACTGAATTGCTCGCGCATCGTGGCGGGCAGGTCCGACGTGGCGCTCGAGATCGCGGTCGGCAGGTTCGTCGCCAGGTAATTGCCGAAGATGGAAAAGAAGATCGCCAGTCCGACCGTACTGCCCATGCTGCGAAAGAACGTCGCGGCGCTGGTGGCGACACCGATTTTTTCCGGGCTGACGGCGTTCTGCACCGCGAGCGTGTAGAGCGGGATGCTCGGACCCAAGCCCAGACCCAGGATCAGCATCTTGAGGAAGACCTCCCAGAAGGTGCTTTGTGGGGTGAGCGTGAATCCAGCGATGGCAAAGCCGACGGTCATGATCGCCAGCCCCACGAGCATCAGTGGCTTGTAGCGCCCGAAGCGGCTGACCAATTGACCGCTGAGGATGTTGCCGATGACCAACCCGATCACGAGCGGCAAACCTGCAAAGCCGCTTTCGGTGGCGCTCAAGCCCACGACGTTCTGCATGAAGATCGGCAGGAAGATGATCGCACCGAAGAAGCCCATGCCGATCACGAACGCGGCGAGGTTGGCGATGCTGAAGGTCCTGATCCCGAACAAGCGCATGTCCACGAGCGGATCTTTGGCGCGGCTTTCGATGGCGACGAACGCGATCAGGGCGACGGCGGCCAGCACGAACATGCCGATGATCTCCGGGCTGCCCCAGAGAAAGCCGGTGTCCCCGGGGTTGACGGTGGTCTTGCCCAAGGAGAGCGCGAGCAAAAGCGGAATCAGCGAGGTCAAGAGCGCGACCGCGCCGAGGTAATCAATCGAGGGCTTGCTGGTCGAGTGGTTCAACCTGGGCATCTTGGCGACGATGAACGCGACCGCGACCGCGCCGACGGGCAGGTTGACGAAGAACACCCAGTGCCAAGAGAAATTGTCGGTCAGGAAGCCGCCGACGAGCGGTCCGACGACGCTCGAGATGCCGAACACCGCGCCGAACAGCCCGGAGTATTTGCCGCGCTCGGCGGGCGGGAAGATGTCTGCGATCACGGCGAGCGCGGTGGTAAAGAGCGCCGCGCTGCCCAGGCCTTGCACGGCTCGGGCGGCGATGATCTCCCAGGTTTGGGTGGACAAGCCGCTGAGCAAGCTGCCCAAGAGGAAGATGGCGATGCCGACGAGCAGAATCAGTTTGCGTCCGAACAGGTCAGAGAGCTTGCCGTAGATCGGGACCATCACGGTGCTGGCCACGACGTAGGCGGTCGTGACCCAAACGAACAGGCTGGCGGGGATTTTCAAGTCCACTTGGATGCTGGGACCAGCGGTGGCAACGATGGTCTGGTCCAAAGCTGCCAGAAGCACGCCCAGGAAGACGCCGATCAATGTGAAGGTCTTTTCTTGTTGGGTCAGGTGCGGAACGGGTGGAGCGGCATAAGCAGATGCGGGGGCAGCCATAATCTTCCTTTCAACGTGAAGGCTCGAGGGTCAGGGGCGGGCAGGGAATGTGCGCTCGAGGGGTTCAACTCGTGGCTCAGCTCGTGTCTTTGCGCCCGTCTGTGCGCGCGTGCCCGAGGTCCCCGTACCAGCCGCGGTGATCGCCGGGCGGTGGGTTCAACCCGGATTGCGCGATGCGCGCTTTGAGGCGTTGTTGCAGGTGCACCAGGGTTTGCGTGAAGCGCTGCAACTCTTCGTCGGGCAGGACGCGCTCGGCGTCCTCGAGGAGTTCTTGAATGCGTCCGCGGGCTGTGGCGAGCACGGTTTCGCCCGCGTCGGTCAGGGTCACGCGCACGCGCCTGGAGTCCTCGCTGTCCAGTTCGCGTTTGACGAATCCGCGTTTGGACAGGGTTTCCAAGGTGCGACTGACATCGCTGGCGTTCGTGGACAAGCGTTCGCAGATGAACTTCGGGTACTGCGCGCCCTCGCTGATCGAGACGAGTGTGATGAAGTCTTTAAAGTCCAAGCCGTACTCCCCGACGACGCTGGGCACGAGGTGTTGGCGCATGATCTGCCCGAAACCCCAGAACGCCTCCATCAAATGGTTGGCGTGCACGCCGCGCCCGTCGGTGGGTGTGGGCACAACGGGGGGTGGAACTTTCGCCACGCAATTATTGTTACCTGAAATAGTTTCAGTTTGCAACTAATTAGGATGGCTTAGGGCACAGTCTCATCGGCTTGATCGCTCGAGGCAGGTCAAGGGCAATGCGTACAGCCCGAGGTGCAGTTGAACTCGAGCTGCCAACGGCGGTCAGCCCAACCCTCGAGCCTCACATGTGCAACGAACGGGTTTGGTGCCGAGATCACATCGCCATTCGCCCTCGAGCAGATTTGTACACTGGAACCCGTGACCCTCTTCGAGCGCATCATCGCCCGCGAACTGCCCAGCACCATCGTCTTTGAAGACACCGATTTCATCGCGTTCAAAGACATCAACCCCAGAGCCCCCGTGCACGTGCTTTGCGTGCCAAAAAACGTCTCGAGGCGATTGGACGAAATCACCGATGCTGCGGAGCTGGGACGCCTGTTCGAGACGGCAATCCGTGTCGCTCGAGATTCGCTGGGTTTGAAGGATTACCGCCTCGCCGTGAACGTCGGTGCGGGCGCGGGACAAATCGTGTTTCACACCCACGTCCACATCCTCGGCGGGTGGATGGAGGGCGACGCGGAGATGCACCACGCGGCGATGGCGGCGGTGGACGGCTGAACACCCAGAGGCTCGAGCTTCGACATCGTGCCCGCGCGCTGACCTCGCCCCGAGCCCTCGGCGTACAATCCTGATCTGTGATCCTGCCCATTCGACTCTACGGCGACCCCGTGCTGCGCACCAAAGCGCGACCCGTGACCGATTTTACGGACATCCCGAAGCTCGCCCAGGACATGTTGGAAACGATGTACGACGCGCACGGCGTTGGCTTGGCCGCGCCCCAAGCCGGCATTTCCAAGCGCGTGTTCGTCTGGGCGGAGTACGAGGACGAGCAGGAGGAAGGCGAGGAGCCGCGCTCTAGGGTGATCGCGGAGCACGTCGTCGTCAACCCCACGCTCGAGGTCGTGGACGACACGCAGGTGAGCGGCGTGGAGGGTTGCCTGAGCATCCCCCAGATTTACATTGACGGCGTGCCCAGAGCCCGCGCCTTGCGCTTGCGGTTTCAAAACGAACGCGGCGAGGAGCAGGTCGCGGAACTCGAGGATTTCAACGCCCGCGTGGTGCAGCACGAAACCGACCACCTGGACGCCAAGCTTTTTCTGGATCTGCTGCCGGTTGAGACTGTGAACGAACACCGCGCAGAACTTTCAAAAATGCAACTCGAGGCGCGGCAGTTCTTGAAGGAACTCAAGAAAGGCAAGCGGTGAAGCTCGCCTTCTTCGGCTCGCCCGCGTTCGCGCTGCCCGTCTTGGACGCCCTGCTCGAGCACCACGAGATCGTTTTGGTCGCCGCGCAACCCAGCAAACCCGCTGGGCGCGGGTTGAAACTCACGCCGCCGCCCGTCGCCGCCAGGGCCGTCGCCTTGGGGTTGCCGCTGGTGCAACCGGCGAAGCTGCGCAACAACGCAGAATTTGAAGGGCTGCTGCGCGATTCCGGCGCGGCGGTGGCGATCACCTGCGCGTACGGCAAGATTCTCCCCGCCGGGTTGCTTGGCGTGCCGCGCCACGGCTTTCTGAACGTGCACACGTCGCTGCTGCCAAAGTACCGCGGTGCTGCGCCGATTCAATGGGCACTGATTCAAGGCGAAACCGAGACCGGCGTGACGATCATGCAAACCGACGTGGGCTTGGACACCGGACCAATCCTGCTGCAAGACCACCTCGAGATTGCGCCAACGGAAACCGCGCTCGAGCTTGCCCCGCGCCTCTCCAAAATGGGCGCGCGCCTCTTGGTGGACGCCCTCGAGCAAATTGACACCCTGCCGCGCATCCCGCAGGACGACGCGTTGCACACCCTCGCGCCGCTCCTCGAGAAAGACAACGGGCGCGTGCACTGGACGCACCCGACGCGGGAGATCTACAACCGCTACCGCGGCGTCGCGGGCTGGCCCGGCAGCTTCGCGCTGCACCACAACCGCCTCCTGAAAATCCACGCGATGCAAGTCGTGAACGCCAGCGGCGCTCCAGGCGAGGTGCTGCACGTGTCCGACGCAGGCGGCGTTACCGTCGCCACCGCAGACGGCGCGGTGGAACTGATCGAGGTTCAACCCGAAGGCAAACCGCGCATGTCTGCGAGCCAATGGGCTCGAGGGTACGGCGTGCAACTGGGAACGCGGCTCGAGTAAATCCAGGCTCGAGACCGCGCGGCCACCGCATAGGTTTTCGTAGGGGCGCAAGGTTTTGCGCCCGGTGCGGCTCCCGCCGCACCAAGGTCCCTCGAGAGAAAAACGCAAACCCGCCTTTGCTCGAGACCCAACAGCCTTCAAACGCACGCGCCCAGGCTCAAGCGAAGCAGGGCGAACACGAGGTTCGCCCCTACGTCTGCGGCTCGAGATTCAGGCAACGACGCTGAACACGCCCTCGAGAATGCGCGCGAGACGCTCTTTCGTAAACGCGCGTTTGCCCTCCAAGAGATGCCCGTCGTGCTCGTGCAAGTGCCAGTGGCTGTGTCCACCGAGCAGCCGCAGTTCGATCCCTTTGAGCGGTTCGTGCGCCGGGGACACGCTGGCCACGATCACCGGCTTGCCGTCGGGCAAGCCGATGCTCACGCTCTGCACGGTCGTCGGCAGTTGATACTCGCGTTCCATGCGGTAGATGTAGGAGGTGAAATCGGATTCCTTGTCGAAGCGCAGCCCACGGCTTTCCGCCCATTCGCGCATCCACGCCATGACCTCGAGCCAGCGGTCGTAAATTGCCAAATCACCCATGCGTCGCATCCTAGCGCATTCACCCAACCGCAACCCCCTCGAAACGAGGGGGCAGATCGCTTCAGCGGTCAGGGGGAGCGTGGCGGGCAGCAACCCCACCACCCACCCCATTCAGGACACGCCGAGCAGTTCGACTTCAAACACGAGCGTCGCGTTCGGCGGAATCACGCCGCCCGCCCCTCGAGCCCCGTACCCAAGGTGCGGCGGAATCGTCAATTTGCGCTTGCCGCCGACGCGCATGCCTTGCACGCCTTCGTCCCAGCCACGAATGACTTGCCCGGCGCCCAGGGCAAACACGAACGGGTCGCGGCGGTCCACGCTCGAGTCAAATTTCTTGCCGTCGGTGAACATGCCGGTGTAGTGCACGGTGACGTTCTGCCCGGCTTTGGCTTCAGGTCCGGTGCCGATGACGGTGTCTTCGATGATGAGTTCTGGGTTCATGGGTCTCCTTGTAGCGCTGGTGGCTTGGTTCGTGGTGGCTCGAGGCGATCTCGAGGGCGCTGGATTTGACCGTCAATGAAACTCGAGGAACGTGCCGTGGTTGGTGGTCAGCCACCGAGCGCTGCCCTCAGCGGACAGCGACCAGTTCAACGTCAAAGACGAGCACCGCGTTCGGCGGGATCACACCGCCGCCCGCGCCTTGCTCACCGTACGCGAGGCTCGGGGGGATGAACAGGCGTCGTTGCCCGCCGACCTTCATGCCGGGAATGCCTTGCTCCCAGCCTTGGATGACCTGTCCAGCGCCGAGTTGCAGTTGAAACGGCTCGCCGCGCGTGCACGAGGTGTCGAAGCGCGTGCCGTTGGTCAGGTAGCCGACGTAGTTCATGACGACACCGCGACCGCTCGCGGCGGTTTCGCCCGTGCCGACTTTGAGGTCTTCGCTGCGCAGCGCGGTGACGCTGTTGGCGGCGATGGGCGTAAAGCTGGGCAATGCGTCGCAGAACGCCACGGCGGGCGCGCGTTGCGGTTGCTGCGAGAGGACGAGCGCGATGACCGCGGCGACCACGATGACGAGTCCGATGATGACAGGGGGTTTCACAGTGCTGGCAATCTTACCGCGCCCCACGTTGGGACGCTCGAGCCCAGCTTCGGCACAGCTTTTCAGGCTAGGTTCTCTGCAGTTGGGAGACGGTGGTGAGCTTTCCGACCATTACCGGCTATACTCGCTCGACCGCGACCCATACCCATCCGTTCACGCCCTCGCATGCAGTTCTGGAAAGGTTTACACCATGCCAAACGTCGAATTGAACGCCGTCTTTTACCTCGAGATCCCTGACGAAGTTGACCCGGACGATGTCACCTTGGAGGTCAGCGACGAGGGCATCGTGAGCTTCTTCGCCAACGGTGAGGAGATTGCCACGCACGGGGATTTGGAAGGCTGGGAAACGGAGAGCGTCTTCGCGGAAGATGAAGACGAGGACGCCGACGACGAAGAGGACGAGGAAGAAGAGGTCTGAGCACGCCCAATGAGCGTGTGATTCACAGCGCCGACGCCGTGTACAGCGGCGTCGGTTTGCCTGTCGCGGACGGCGGCGTGCTCGTGTCGGCGCAAGGCACGGTCGTCGCCATCGGCAAGCTCGAGGGGGTGCGCGCGCAGCACCCGGACGTGCGCGTGGAACGCGCGGGGCGCGCGCTCTTGCCCGCCCCGGTGAACGCGCACACGCACCTGGACTTGAGCGGCTTCGCGTATGCCAGCCTGCCGTACACGGATTGGATGCGCGCCCTCGTCGCGCAGATGGTTGCGCACCGCGAGCTGCGCGGCGTGCCAGCGGCTCGAGCGGGCTTAGAGCAACTCGAGGCGAGTGGGGTGGGCGCGTTCGGGGACATCGTGGCGAAGCAGGAAGTCATGGAGTTCCTGCTGCAACAGTCCAGCTTGACCGGCGTGGCGTACTGGGAGGTCTTCGCCGAAGACCCCAGCAAAGCGGACGACAGCTTTGCGCAGACCGTGGCGCTCGTCAAACGCTGGCGCGCATTGGAGCGTCCAGGCGGTGTGCGCGTGGGTTTGAGCCCGCACACGCCGATGACGGTCTCGAGCGTTTTGATGCAAAAGCTCGTGAATTTCGCGCGGCTCGAGGGGTTGCCGCTTCAAATTCACGTCGCGGAGAGCCCAGCGGAAATGCAGCTCTTTCAAACTGGCGCGGGTGCGCTCGCGGACGTGTACCGCGCGTGGAACTTGCCGCCGATCTCGGGCGTGATTGGCAGGGAGCCCGACCCAGCACTGACGCCCGTGCAGTACCTCGCGGACCTCGGCGTTTTGGAGGCCAAGCCCACGCTCGTGCACATGGTCAATGTCACGGAGGACGACGTGCGCACTGTGGCGCAAGCCGGGTGCATCGTCGTGACCTGTCCGCGCAGCAACGCGGCGTTGCACTGCGGCACATTCCCGTGGTCGCTGTACGCCCGGCACGGCGTGGAGATTGCGCTGGGCACGGACTCCGTCGCCAGCGGGCAAACGCTGGACATCCGCGACGAAGCAAACGCCGCCCTCGAGATTCACGGCGCTGGGTTGAGCCTCGCCACGGTGCTGCGCTGGGCGGTCAAAGGCGGGTACAAAGCCTTGGGCATGAAACCGCCCGTCATCGCCAGGGGCGATGATTTTTCGCGCTTCACCGTCTGGGCGTGACGGCTCGAGCAACCAATCTCGAGCCGCGCCTGCACGGGTTGTTGCCTTCACGCCGCTCGAGACCGTGAGACCACCGCTTCTCGTAGGGGCGAGGTTTGCCCATTGACTCCGACTTATTCAGGAACGCCGTCTCAGACGTAAGCAGCCGAACAGGTCACCCCCTGCGAAGTAGGGGGTCGCCATGCGTCGAACCCATGTTCGCATGAGCGAAACGCGGGGCGGCGGGGGTCGCGCGACGGTCGGTTGTCGTTCACGCGTCGCCCGACCCCCGGCTCTCGCAAGCTCGAGCCTCCCCCCTACTTCGCAGGGGGGTACAAGGTTTCTCGAGATTGCGTGCAGCACGGAGAAAAGCATTTAGTCGGAATAGATGGGTTTGCCTCGCCCGAGTGCGCCGGGAGGCGCACAAACGTCCCTCGAGAATCCGATGGCGCAATCAATCGCTCGAGACTGGCGCATCCATCGCATTGTGCTCGAGCCAATCCACCCAACCAATCCGCTCGGGGCAACAAAAAACGGCGTCCGTGTGGACGCCGTCGTCAAAAACGGTTTACTTGCGCTTTTTCTTCTTGTCCAACGGGCTGACCGCGCTGCGGTCCTTGGCGTCGCGCATGAACGCACGCAGCTTGGCTTCAAACTGCGGGGCTTGCTTGCCGATGCGCTTGGGCTTCGGGATCTCTTCGGGGGCGTCTTGCATCTCTTTGATGCTCAGGTCCAAGCGTCCGCGTTCGTCGCGCCCGAGGACCTTGACGGTGATCTCTTGACCTTCGCGCAGAAAGTCGGAAACGCTGCGCACGAATTCGTGCGCGATTTGCGAGATGTGCACCAAGCCGACTTCGCCGGTGTCTTTGAGTTCAATGAACGCGCCGTAGTTTTCGACCCGCGTGACTTTGCCCTCGACCACTGCCCCTGATTCAATCGCCATTACGAAACTCACAGTAACACGAATCTGTGACAACTCATCCGCGTCCGCTCAACGCTGTGGTGTGGCGTACTCGAGCCGCACGGGTTGGTCGCGTCCGCTGCGTCCGACGCGAATCTCCATTGCGCCACTGGCTTCGTCCACGTAGCAGACTTTGAGGAGCGCTTCGCACAGGAACATGCTCGCCTCGAGCTTCACGGGGTAGACACCCGGTTTGGCATTGGCGGGCACGCTGAGTTTTTGGGTGATCGCCTCGAGCCGCTGGAAGTAATCGTTGGGGTCGCTCGGGTACGCTTCGCCGCGCGTCACCTCCACGCTCACGGGTTTATTCGTGAACGGATCGGTGAAGCTCAGTTCACTGCTGCCCGCGCGGTTGAAAAGCACGTTTTTGGCGAGGGTGAATTCAAAGCGCAGGTTGGCGGTCGCGCCCGCACGCACGTGGAACGCGCCGTTTTGGATGCTTCCGCCCGTGCTGCCCGCCAAGGCAACGCCGAGGGTGGTGCACAAGGCAAGCAGGGCGAACTTGGTCATGGTGCAACGAGTTTAGGGCAGGCGGGTCTCGAGAGGATGAATGCGGGCTCGAGACCCGCTTGGTGCAGGGCTGCGTTTGCCGCGCCCGTTGCCGAACCTGTTCCAAATGGGGTTGTTTGCGCGGCACAGGCACGCCTGACCGCTGAACCAACGCCTGCAACCACCAACGCCAGCGGTAAATGCGTGCGACCACACTGAGGTTCATGCTGTTCCCCTCGCTTTCACGCTGCAACTTTGCAGGCGAGGCAGGTCAAAACGCCAGCCCCCTTTTTTCACCGGGTCGCACAGTAGGCTGCTCGCGTGACCTTCGTTGCCGCCTCGAGTTTGCGCGTCACCGATCCCAAACAAGCGCAGGTGCTCGCCGATCCGCACAGCCTGAAGTTTCTGACGCCGTTCGTCGGTCGGGAGCGCACCGCCAGCGTCGCCGCGAACGAACTGGGCGTGAGTTTGCAGCGGATGCTGTACTGGGTCAAGCGCTTGCTGGCTTTGGGGCTGATCGCGCAAACGCAACAGCGCCGCCAAACCCGCCATTACCGCGCCGTTGCCGACACCTTCTTCGTGCCGTTCAACGCCACCGATGCGGAGACCGGCGAGCAATTGCTGGAGCGTTGGAACCGTCCGTGGCACGACATTTTCGTCGGCAATTTTTTGCGTGAACTGGCGGGAGCCGCGCCAGAGTTCGGGGTGCGTCTGGAGCGCGACGGCGAAGACGTGCACGTCGCACTGGCTTCGACCCAGGAGCGCGATTTCAACTTTTTTGATCCCAATCTGCCGAGCGTGCTCGACGGCTGGGTGACGAACCTCTACCTCGACCCCAGGGACGCCAAGGCGATGCTGCTGGAGGTGTTGGGTGTGTACTTGAAATACCGCAACCGCACGGGCGCGCAACGCTACATCGCCCGAGCCAGCTTCGCGCCGATGCAGGAAACCCAAGCGCCGTTCGCCGACCGCCCGTTCAGCTCGAGGACGAAGGGGCAACAGCAGCAGCGGTCACCAGTCAAGTCTGCACGCCGTTGAACGTGTGTTGGTTAAAGGACGGTCACGTCCACGACGAGGTCACTCAGCGTCACGGTGGAGTTCACCGTCGCCCCAGACAACACTTCCACGCCCAAGGTCATCGTGCCCGCATTGAGCGCATCGCGCATGGCGTTGTTTTGGTCATCGAGCATGAACGCAGTTTTGCTGCCGTCGGTTTTCAACTCGAGCGGCGTGCTGTTGATTTTGAATGCGGCTTGCGACATGTTGCTGCAAACGTTGCTCGGCACGCAGCCTTGCGGAGGCGTGCTGCGCGCGTAAAGGTTGAAGCGCAGCGTGCCCGCCCCAAACCCTTTTTGGCTGGCTTGTCCGCGCAATTTCGTGCTCGTCCACGCGAAGGTCGGGCGGTTGAAGGTGCTTTGCGTGCCGTAGATCACTTGACCGCTGGTGGTCGCCGCCGCCGAGACATCAATGTCAATGTCTTTGATGCCGACGCCGAAGATGGGATTGCTGCAAGCGACGAAACCGAGGAGGAGGAACGGGGTAAGGAAGCGCATCTTTGAGAGTGTAAAACCTGCGGTCGAAGATTGCAGTGCACGTGCACCGACCAACCGCAGGACTCGAGGTTGGCGAAACGCTCGAGACCAAACGCCGCCCCCCCTCGAGCCGCCACCCTCGAGGGGGCACGTTGGTTGAAGCGATCAGCCGCGCAGGGTGCGGCGCGCGAACCACTTCTCGATTTCCACGGCAATGAGCAGGCTGAAACCCAGCCCGAAGGCAATCAGCAGGTCGGTGGCGCTTAAGGGCACGAGTTGCAAGAACCCGGCTTGCAAGAAGGGGATGTAAAGCACGGCAAACAAGAGCACCACGACCACAGCGACGATGGCGACCATCAGGCGATTGCTGAACAAACCAATGCGCCACAGCGGTTCGGTGTTGGAGCGAATGCCGAGAGCGTGGAAGACCTGGAGAAAGGTCATCGTCGTGAACACCATCGTCTGCCACTGCGCCAAGCCCTCGCGGTAATACACGAAGCCCACGCCAAGGGAGACGATGGCGATGAACACCCCGCCCCAGACGACGTGCCAACCCATGCCGCCGCTGAACAGCCCATCCTTGGGCGATTGCGGGGCGCGGCTCATGACGTTGCGTTCGGCGGGTTCCACGCCCATCGCCAAGCCCAAGAGCCCGTCGGTCATCAGGTTCAGCCACAAGAGTTGCAGCGGCAGCAGCGCGACGGCTGCCTCCAAGGGCAAGCCGAAGGCAGTGAACAGCAGCGGCCACAAGAGCATCACGCCGACCTTGCCGACGTTGCCGGTGATGGCGAACTTGACGAAACGGCGCAGGTTGTCGTACAGCGTGCGCCCCTCCTCCACCGCCGCGACGATGGTCGTGAAGTTGTCGTCGCGCAGCACCATGTCGGCGGCCTCTTTGCTGACATCGGTGCCGGTGATGCCCATGGCCACGCCGATGTCGGCTTGTTTCAGCGCGGGCGCATCGTTGACGCCGTCGCCGGTCATGGCGACGACCTGTCCGTGCCCTTGCAGGGCGCGCACGATGCGCAGCTTGTGCTCCGGGGAGACGCGGGCAAAGACGTTGGATTCCAATGCGGCGCGCTCGAGTTCAGCGTCATTCATTCGGGCGAGTTCCACGCCGGTGACGACGCGGTCGTTGTCGGTGATGCCCAGATCCTTGGCGATGAAGCTGGCGGTCAGCGGGTGGTCGCCGGTAATCATGATCGCGCGAATGCCAGCGGATTTGCAGCGCGCCACGGCGTCGCGCACCTCCGGGCGGGGCGGGTCAATCATGCCGACCAAGCCCAGAAAGACCAGGTTGTCCTCGAGGGTCGCGTCCACGGTTGGGGTGTGCAGCAAACGAAACGCCATGCCGAGCACGCGCATGCCGTCGCGCGCCAAGGCGTCGTTGGCGGCGTCAATGCGGCGTCGCCAATCGTTGTCCAGCGCGTGCAGTTCGCGCCCGTCGAACAGGTGCATGGCATGCTCCAAGAGCCCGTCCACCGAGCCTTTGGTCAGGGCGACGTAGGGGTATTCGGGCATCAAACCGTTCACCCCGAGTACGGCGTCCAAGCCATCGGGCACATCGGCGGCTCGAGCGTGCACGGTGGTCATGCGTTTGCGGTCGGAGTCAAACGGCAACTCCGCGACCCTGGGCAGCGCACTACCCAAGCTGTCTTGGTAGAGCCCGGCGTTGGCGGCGGCGATCAGCAAGGCGCCTTCGGTCGGGTCGCCCAGCGTCTCGAGCCTGCCGCCGTCGCCGGTCTGCGTGCGCGCGTCGTTGCACAGCGCACCCAATGCAAGCGTCAAGCGCATCAGCGGCGAGGTGCCCAGCAGCACTTCGGGGCGGGCAGCGCCAGGCTCCAACGCGGGCATGCGACCATGCATCGTCGGTTGCAGATCCACGCGTGCCCCGGCGATGTCCACGACGGTGACGGTCATGCGGTTCTCGGTCAGGGTGCCGGTTTTGTCGGAGCAAATCGTCGTCACACTGCCCAGGGTTTCCACCGCCGGGAGCTTGCGGATGAGCGCGTTGCGGCGCAGCATTTTCTGCGCGCCCAGCGCCAGCGTGAACGTGACGACGGCGGGCAAGCCTTCCGGGATCACGGCAACAGCGACGCTGATCGCGGTCAGCAGCATGTCCTCCAAGGTTTCGCCGCTCAGCAAGCCCTGCGCCAAGACGATCAAGGCAACCACGACCCCGGCGAGCGCGAGGCTCTTGCCGACGCGGTCCAAACGCGCTTGCAGTGGCGTCATGCCGCTTTTCACGTCGCCAATCAGGGTGGCGATGCGCCCGAGTTGCGTGCGCATGCCGGTCTCGACGACGACGGCCGTGCCGCGCCCGTAGGTCACGGTCGTGCCCATGAAGCCCAGGTTTTTGCGGTCGCCCAGGGGCGCGTCGGGGCGCTCGAGAGGCGCGGTGGTCTTTTCCACGGCTTCGCTTTCACCGGTCAGGGCGGCTTCCTGCACCCTGAGGTTCACGCTCTCGAGGAACCTGGTGTCGGCGGGCATGACATTGCCGGTCTCCAAAGCGACCACGTCGCCAGGCACGAGTTCTCGGGCGCTGATCTCGCGCCACTGCCCGTTGCGCCGGGCGCGCACCAAGGGCACGGCAAGTTTTTTCAGCGCCGCAATCGCACGTTCTGCGCGATACTCCTGAAAGAAGCCCAGAAGCGCGAACATCACGACGATGGCGAGGATCGCACCCGCCTCGAGCCACTTGTCCAGAAACGCCGACAGCCCAGCCGCCGCAATCAGAATCAGCACCATCACGGCCGTGAACTGCTCCCAGAGCATCAGCCACGGGCTTTTCATGCCGTGGTCCACGAGTTCGTTGGCACCGTGCCGCGCGAGGCGCTCGGCGGCTTCGGCGTCGCTCAAACCCAATTGCGGGTCGCTGCGCAAGCGTTGCTGGACTTCAATGTCGCTGAAGGTGTGCCAGAGGATTTCTTCGCCGGTCGCTGGAGCGGGCGCGGGGCTGGCTCGAGGGGGGCTGGGGCGTTGGACGGTCATCGTGAACACTCCTTGGTGGTGGTTGGCTCGAGGATCCGGGCTCGAGGGAACAGGGTTAAGGGAAACAGGGTTCAGTGGTTGGGGGTTGGGTTGCCGCGCGTGCGCAACAGGGACGACACGACACCGCCGAGGATCAATGTGGCGTAGACGCCCAGGTAAATTTCCGTGGGCATCGTCCACCACGGCGTCGCGGCGAGCTTCGCGCCTGCGAAGATCACGCTCAGCGCGACCGCCACGGGCACGTCCACGAGGCGCTGCGCGGCGCTAGCGATGAGGAAGTAGAGACTGCGAAAGACCAGCAGCGCAAACGCATTGGCGGCAAACAGCAAAAATGGGTCCTTGGTGATCGAGAGCACTGCCGGGATCACGTCCAGCGCCACGACCACGTCCGTGACTTCGATCAAGACGAGCGCCAAAAGCAGCGGCGTGACGTGCAAACCCGCTTGGTCGCGCGTGAAAAACCCTTGCTCTGGCTCGGCGTCGCGCACGTTCAACACGCGCCAGAGCCAGGCTTTCAGGGGCTTCAAATCCACGTGAACGCCGCTCCGGGCGAGGTCAAGTTTGCGCCAGCCAACGAAGACCAGCACCAAGCCAAACATCGGCAGCAGCCACCCGAAGGCTCGAGCGGCTTCTGCGCCCAACAGCGTCAGCGTGCCGCGCGCCAGGAGCGCGCCGACGACGCCCCACATGACGACGCGCACCTGAAATCCTGACGGAATGCGCAGCACGTCGAAAACCAGGGCGAAGATCAACGCGCTCTCCACCGGAAGCAGCTTTAAATACGCCGCGAAGAAGTCACCCGCCGCCGCTGGAGACGCCAGGTCGCGCAACGCGAACGTGAACGCCACCGCCAGCAGCGCCCACGCCGCGACGCGCAACGCCGCCAGCCGCAAACGCAGACGCGCCGAGGCGAGCGCGCGGGTCAGCACCAGGTCGCCCGCGAACAGCGCGATGACCACGCCCGCGAACACGATCCAAACGGTCTCGGTGTTCACGGCGCGCCTCTCTCTAGGCAGCCTGCCTCGAGCGGCTTCACGTGGCAAAGCGAATGCGGCATCGGTTGACCCCGTTCGTCGCGCTCAGCGCGCGTCCTCGAGGCTCGCCTCGAGCCGCTGGGCGGGTTGCGCGGCGTGCTGCGGCGGCGCGGTGTTGGGGACGAGCAGCACCGGAAGCGCCGTCGTGCCCGTGACCAGGGCGGACACGCTGCCCAGCACCCAACGGCTGATGCCAGAGCGGTTGTGCGTGCCGACGACGATCAGGTCAGCACCGGTCTCAGTCGCGGCTTGCGTGACCGCTTGTCCGACCGAGTGCCCCCTGGCTTCGTACAACAACGGCGTGACCTGCACATTGGCGCACCGCGCTTGGGCATCGGCGAGCACGTCGCGCCCCTCGCGGCGAACAGCGTGGCGCACCGCGTCCCAGTTGGCGACCTTGGCGCGCGCCGGTCCCTGGGAAGCAAACGATTCGATGACGTGCAGCGCGTACAGGTGCGCGTTCAAACCGCTGGCGAGCCCTGCGGCGTGCTCGAGGGCGCGCCAGCCGGTCTCCGCGCCGTCCACGGCGACGAGAATCCGCGCGAACGCGGGCGTTGCGTCCGGGGTGCGCCACTGCGGTATTTGCGCCTGCAAGGTCTGCGGGTCCACGACCCAGGCTTCGGGGGCGCTCGAGGGGTTGCGCAAGAGCAGCACCGGACGCGCGGACAGTCTGGACACGCGCTCGGCGACGCTGCCGAGCATCGCGTTCGGGGCGTTGTGGCGACCGTGCGTGCCCATGAAAATCGCGTCGCACGAAAGCACCTGGGCGCGCTCGACGATGGCCTCCGCCACCGCGCCGCCGTCGCACAGGTGAATGCTGCTGGCCACGTTCAACGCGCGGGCTTCGCCCTGCCAGAACTCCAACAGCGCTTGGGAAAAGGCGCGCGCTTTGTCGCGGGCGATCTCGGCGTAGGCGGTGGCATCGGGCACGTTGACGAAGGCGACGCGGGCTCCAATGCGCGCCGCGAGTTGCAGGCTGCGGCTGGCGGCGAGGCTGCTGGTCGTGCTGCCGTCTACCGGAATCAAAATATGCGTGTACATGTGGGGCTCCTTCTAAGTGGGCGCTCGAGGCGACCCTCAGGGGGGAAAGCAGGCGAATCAGCGAACGACACGAAACGACCAGACCAAAAGCGGCGTGTGCACAGGGCACCTCCTCTGCTTGGGTCTGGCCTTTTGTCTCAAACGCCGGAAAGCATTGCTTTCGGATTGTCGGCGCGCGAACCTGAAATCAGGCGGCTACTCCCCCACGGAGCATGCGTTCAACGTAGCAATGTGACGCATAAACCCTTGTGAGCCACGCTGCTATCTTTGGCGGTGATGCGATTTGCACCAAGGCCAAGACGTTGGGCTTTGACAAGCAGAAATTTTCTCGCGCTGGGTTGCGGGTTCTTGAGGGTTCGGGCGTGAAGGAACGCTGCTGCGCCTCTCGAGCCAACGCGTGCAGGACGCCACGGTAAGCCCCCAGATGTCAAAAGAATTTTAGGTTGCTATTCGCCCCAGATTGGAGCGGAAACTCACACTGTTCAGCCAAGCCGTGTCTACGATACTGCTCAAGTTTGCATCGGCAGTTCCACCCAGGCCCACCCGAGCACCCGCAACGCCTCGAGTTCTTCCAACCATACCCCCTCGAGCCTTGCCTAACCCGTCCAGGAAGGAGCACACCATGGTTCACGTCCAAGTTGGTTGCGGTCGTCGCTACACCGTCACCTTCACCCTGCCCGCAGGCATCCCCGCAACCCGCGTGGGACTGGTCGGTGATTTCGAGGACGCCCCGTGGAACCCGGAAGGCTTTGCACTGCGCCGCAACGCGCTCGGTCAGTGGCAGGTCAGTTTGGAACTCGAGGTTGGACAGCGCTACGAATTTCGGTTCCTCGTCAACGGCTGCCGCTGGGTCAACGACGATGCGTGTCCGATGGTGCTAAACGCCTTTGGCGGCTTCCATAGCCTGCTCGTGCTCGAAACGCAATGGCTGGTCAGCAACATCCGTCAACCGCTCGTGACCGTCAATCCCGTCCCAAACGCGCCCATTGTCAACCCATTGCCGCTCGCGCTGCCAAACGTTGTCACTGCGAAACGCACCCTCGTCTCGTAAACACCCCGAGCCGACGTCACCGTTCTGCCAAGAGCGTCTTCAACCGCGCCTCGAGCCCCGGAATGGCATCGGGGTAACGCGCGCTGATCTCACCCGCGTGGGTGGCACGAATGTTGCCGCGCCGATCCACCAGGTAAAACGCGGGCCAGAACTGGTTGTCGTACGCCTGCCAGGTCGCGCGGTCGTTGTCTTGCACGACCGGCCAGGTCACGCCGTCCCCGCGCAAACTCCGCTCGAGGGCACCCGCATCGCGGTCGGAAGGAAACTCCGGCGTGTGCACGCCGACGATCTCGAGCCCTTGGTTTTTGAAGGCCGCGTACCAGCGTTTCAGCGTCGGCAAGCTGTTGTGGCAGTTGATGCAGGAATGCACCCAGATGTTCACGACCACGACGCGCCCGCGCAGGGATTTCAGCGTCAGCGGCGCGCTGTTGAACCAGCGCCCACCCGCGACGACCTCCGGTGCGGGACCACCCTCGCCCCTCGAGAGCCCGGTCAGCGTCAACGCCATCACCAAAAAAGCGAGCCACGAGAATCGTCTCATGGCTCGAGGTACGCCTGACACAGCGTTGGGGTTCAATCGCGTTCGCGCGGGTTTTCCATCTGCGCCGCGTCGTTGTTGACATCGCGGTCCGCGTCGCGCACGGTTTCAGCCTCGGTAACGAGCAGCGCACCCACGCCAGCGGCGTTCTGCGTGCCGCCCGGTTGCGTCGTGCCCAGCCCAGCCGCAACCACCGCCGTGTTCAACACGGTCGGCTGCGTCGCGCCCGTCGCCGGGTCTTCGCTCTCCAAACCGCGCATCATCTGCGCGGCTTCGTCGCGGCTCAGGTCGAACTCCTTGGCGACTTTGCGCTCGAGTTCTTCCGGGGTGAGGTTGTCTTGTCGGCGCACGAAGGCGCGCACATCTTGCAGGGTGGCCATGCGCAAAACTTAGGCACGGCGACTGATGCGCGGCTGAATCAGTCGGTACACTGCGATCCGTGAAGATTTACACGAAGACCGGCGACGCGGGCGAAACAGGGCTGTACGGTGGCGAGCGCGTCAAGAAGTTCTCGCAGCGCGTCGAGGCGTATGGAACCGTGGACGAGTGCAACAGCGCAATTGGCATGGCGCGCGCGGGTCTCGAGGATGCGGAGTTGGACGGCGTGTTGGCGCACCTGCAAAACGCGCTCTTTGACGTGGGCGCGGACCTGGCAACGCCGATTGGGTCCCAGTACGAGAAGAAGCTCGTGCGAATGGACGCTGAAGACGTGGGCGCGCTCGAGACTTTGATTGACCGTTTTCAAGAAGAATGCCCACCATTTTCGGGCTTCATTCACCCTGGCGGCACGCCCGCCAGTGCCGCACTGCACCTCGCGCGCACCGTCGCGCGCCGCGCCGAACGCGAAGTGCTGCGCTTGGAAGACGAGGAGCCCAGCAACCACGAAGTCGCGCGGTACTTGAACCGGCTGTCGGACTTTTTGTTCATCCTCTCGAGGGTCGTGAACGCCAGGGCAGGCGTCAGTGAAGCCGGGTGGCACGTCAAAGGGCGGCGCTGAAGCACCTCGAGGGTGGCCACGCGAATCTCGAGACCTCCTGGTAAGGGCACCAGACCTGCCGGTCGCTCGAGTACCAGGGAAGCATCGCTTGGGTTTTCCGCAAAATTCCAGATTGGGCTCGACGGCAACGCAGACCTGAACCGCTCACAAGGAATACCTGTCCAGGAAACGCAGCGATGCCCTGGCACTTGCCGCCACGGCCTTGTTCGCATCAAGCGTCAACCCCTCGAGCGTCGCGCGTGGTGCACGATGGTTTTGAGCCACTTGGCGGCGCACAGCGTTGTTTGCGTCCTGCGCCAATCGCTCGAAAACCCACGGGCTCGAGGGGTGCTGTTTCGCCACGGCGAGCCCAGCCCGCACCTTGGGTTTGGGGTCGTCCACGAGCACCTCGAGCACCGCCTCGGGCAAGGCGTCGCGCTCGGCGGCGAGGTACGTGCGCACCGCGTTGCTGGGGTCACGCGCGAGAACAAGCGTGGCCGCGTCGGGCAGGTGATCGCGTAAGGCCACTGCAATGCGCACGCGTTCGGACGGGTCTTCGAGGAGGCGGTCGTGCAGGGCTGGGTTCCAATCGGGCAAAAACGAGATTTCCATACGCACCCGCTCGTCGGGGTCATGAGCCAATTCATGCAGCAAATCGTGCTCGCCGCGTTCGGAGAGCGCTTGTACGGTGCGCGCGCGAACGCTCGCGTCACCGTCCAGCGCCAGCGCGCGCAGGTGTTCCCTGGGCAGGTGTGGGTTGCGGACGACCGCGCCGCGCACGGTCGCCTCTGGGTCGCTCGCCAAGCGCTCGAGCGCGGGCAAGGGGCAGTGTCGTTGAAAGGCGACATCGGCGCGAATGTCGGACGCGCGGTCTCCGGCGAGGATCTGCAAGATGCGCGGCGTGGTTTTGGGGTTGTACACGACCGTTTCGCGCACCCGCACGTTGGGGTGCCGCGCCAGCCGCTCGAGCACTTTGGCACCCGCCCGTTCATTGTGTGCAACGGCATTGGCCACTGTCCAGTGCTGGTGTGCTGACAAGCGCTCGAGAATCGCTGGGGTCACGCGGTCGTGCGCGACAACGGCTTTGAGTATTGTGAACTTCCCGTGCCCCGACAGGGACTCCAAGGCGTCCACGGGTGCGTTGGGGTTCCTGGCCACCGCGAGTTGCACCTTTTCATCGGCGTGCCTGGACAACCCGAGCAATCGTGCCGATGGGGTCTTCTTGCTGCGGGCTTCTTTGAGCGCGTCGGTCACGGTCAGCCTCGGTTCTGTACGGTGTTGCGCGCTGCGTTGCCCACGGTTTGGACGGGATCCGCCTCGAGCTGCCGCAAGGTTTTCTCCGGGGTGCGCCAATTGTACGCGACCTGCCAGCGCACGTCGTCGTCCACATCGCCCGCCAGCCGCTCGAGGACCCAGGCGGGCACGTCGTCCATCTTGTTGTACGCGAGCGTGCGGCGCACCGACGGGTCTGGGTCAGCGATGAGCACCTCGAGGACGGCTTTGCTCAACCCGTCGCGGCGTGCGACCGTCTCGCGCACCCGCAGCGCGGTGTCTCGAGCCAGGGTCAACGCGGCGGCGTTGGGCAGTTCGGTGTGCCCCGCGATCTGCTCGCGCACCCGTTCGTCGGCGTCGGTGACGAGGTGGTCGTGCAGCGCGGGGTTCCAGAACATCAGTTTGGCCATTTCCAAGCGCACCCGTTCGTCGGCGTCTTTGGCGAGCACGGCGAGCAGCCCACCATCGCGCAACTGGGCGAGGTTCCTCACGGCATACGCCCGCACGCCAGCTTCGGCGTCACCCGCGAGGGCGCGCACGACCGTCGGTGGCGTGTTCCAGTTGCGCGCGACCGCGCCGCGCACGTACGCGTCCTCGTCGTTTGCCAATGCCTCGAGCACCGATGCGGGGCACTGCTGTTTGAACGCCACCGCCATCCGCACGCCGCCGTCCACGTCGCTCGAGAGCCGCTCGAGCAAGGCAGGCGTGACGTGGGGGTTGTTCAGGACCGCGCCTCGCACCTGCCACTCTGAATGACCAGCCAGACGCTCCAGCAGCTTGACCGAGGCGCGTGGGCTGAGCGCGACCGCTTCACCCACCGTCCATTGCTTGTGCCCTGCAAGTTTCTCGAGGATTGCGGGTGTGACGTTGGGGTTGCCTGCGACCGCTTTCAAAACCGTGAACTTGCCATGCCCCGCCAGGTACTCGAGGGCTTGCAGCGGGGCGTTGGGGTTGTGCGCCACCGCGAGTTGCACGCTTGGGTCGGCGTTCGCTGCCAACTCGAGCAAGCGCTTGGAGGCGGTTTTCTTGCTCTTGGCTTCCTTCTTGAGCGCACTGTCGGGCATGTTCCAGAGATTACGCGTCAGCGCGTCACATCAGGCGGCTCGAGCACGATGGCTTTGCTGGGTTCAACATCTTTGGGCGCCTCGAGCGCGCTCACTTCAACTTTGTTCTGCTGCATCAACTGTGCCAGCACACTCTCGCGGTCACGAATCTCCTGCGCGATGCGGTCCACGTCCCGCAGCAGCGGTTCCAACGCCAGCGTGTCGCCGGGGTTGGCATGGTAAGACCTTCCCAGCCGTGCGAACGCCGCCTCTTTGTTGCGTTGTAACGAGACGATTTCCAAGCGCAGCCGCGCGACGCGCGCCCCAAGCTCACCTTTTTGCAGCGCGAAGTTGAACAGTCGCCGGACGCTGTTGCCGAGTTCGTTGGTGGTGCCCATGGAGGTACTGTACGCGCGTCCGGGGGAAAATGTTCCCTCGAGCCGCACAGGCTGGACGACCCACCAAAACCCTGAGGTTCAACCACAGCTCGAGCCAAAAGCGCGTTGGATGCGTGAACGAGAACCCCCGAAAACACACGGGCGGCTGCACAACTTGACGGCCGACAAACCCAATGGGTCTCTCGAGCGCCGAGCAGTTTGAAGCCCAGGCTTTTCTGATGCTTCTGATCCAGACATCCAGTGGTCGCGCACGACAAGCGGGCGAATCTCGAGCCAGACCCTTGCAGCCCAACGGTGTTGAACGTGGGTCGTGGTCGAAGCCTGCCTCGAGCACCGTGCCTTGAAGACCGTGCCTCGAAGACCGTGCCTCGAAGACCGTGGACGCGTACAATTCAACAAGCATGCGCCACTGGTTGATGAAAAGCGAACCCGACGTGTACGGCTTCACACACCTCTGGAACGCCCCAGACCGGCGCGGCGGCTGGGAGGGCGTGCGCAACTTTCAAGCGCGCAACCACATGCGTGAAATGCGCGCTGGGGATGGCGTGCTCTTCTACCACAGCTCCTGCCCGCAACCGGGCGTGGCGGGCGAAGCGCGCGTCGTGCGCGAAGCGTACCCAGACACCGTTCAATTTGACTCCTCGAGCCAGTACCACGACCCGCGCAGCGATTCCCTCAACCCGCGCTGGTGGCAGGTGGACGTTGAAGCGGTGCGTCCGCTGGCGTTGGTCACGCTCGAGACGCTGCGCGCGGATGCGGAACTGACCGAGTTGCTGATCTTGCGGCGTGGCAACCGACTGTCGATCACGCCCGTCACCGAATCCGATTACCGCCGCATTCTGCATTTGGGCGGCGTGCGATAATTTGGAACGATGAGCCAAGCCACCCCCAACCAAGCCAGCGCGGTGCTCGAGCAACTCGGCGCGCGCCTTACCCCCGAAGCGCGGCAGAAACTCGATGCCGTGATTCAACTGCACTTGGACGACCAGCCCTACACCTTGGACGCGCGGGCTGCCGACGGCGCGGGACTGCTGCCCGGCGTCGCCAGCGTGCACGGTTTGGAGCCGCGCTTGACCGTGGTAACCTCGAGCGCGGACTTTTTGAAGCTCGTCGCTGGCGAACTCAACCCGATGATGGCGGCGATGACCGGCAAGCTCAAGATCAGCGGCGACATGGGTTTTGCGATGAAGTTGACCACGCTGTTCGGTTGAGGTCGCACTGTGGTTGAGGTCAATTGGTGGAGAAACACCCGATGAACAGCCCGCGCCAACTTCAAAAAAGCGCTGCCGACGAACGCGCCCTCAACGCGGCGTGGGCGGTGCTGCGCCGCTTTCATGTCCCGGACGGTTTGCTGGGCGTGTTTTACCTGGACACGCACCAAACCTTCGTGCTGCATTACGAAGAAGAGGGCTGCCCGTACGCCGAATGGGTGCGCGTGGACTTGAACAGCTTGGAAGACCTGCCCGACGCAACCTTGGAGGAAGCGGCGGAGCGGCTCGCCAAACGCATTGCCATCACGCGTCGGCGCTTCGTGGACCCGCGCCGCAACCTCCAGGCCTAATCATCTCGAGCCCACGCACCTCACTATAGGGACTTCCTTTGGTCCCCGTCTGCAAGCGGGCCACACGCTGCTGTGTCTTTTCAAATCGCACGACCACGGCTCCCATGCTGATGCGACTCGAGAACGGGCACTCGCTGGTAACGCCCGAGACCCAATTTGACACTTGCCTCGAGCCACCGTTGGACACCGGACAGGGACCAGCCAAGTCTGTTTGTACCAGGACCCGAGGCAGCGTCTACGCGCCGATTGTGACCCGTGTCTGTCCAGCATTTGCCCTCCGCCGAGTCAAGGTGTAGAATCTCTGTAAGTAGGTTCCTCGAGTGTCTTTCGGGGCGGGTTTTTGAACCCGCCCCGTGCTCTTGAGGGGGCTTCTGAGGGCAGCTTGGTTTTGCACGGGTTCACTCCCACTTCGCTGCGCTCGGGGCGGAAGGGTGGTGAGGGCCGCGGATCTCATGACGATGGCCAGGGATGTCTTGGAACCCCTGGGGTACGAAGTGCTCGAGGTGCAAAACAGCGGTGGGAAGCGCTCGAGTTTGGTGTTGGTGCGGATTGACCGGTTGGACGAGCAACCCGTGACGGTGGAGGACCTGGAACGCGCCAGCCGCGTGCTGGGCTTGGAGTTCGACCGTTTGGACCCGATTCAGGGCGAGTACCGCTTGGAATTGGAATCACCGGGTTCAAAGCGTCCATTGCTGCGCCAGCGCCACTTCGAACGGATGCTGGGGTTGAAGGCAAAGGTCAAAGTCCCCGGCGTGGGCGGCACGGTCGGGGTGATTGAAGCGGTGGACGACAACACCGTGACGCTCAAGACCGACGGCAACAAGTTGGAGACGTTCAACCTCGAGGGCATCATCGCCAACCTCACCGAATTTCCCGACAAGCACCGCTGAGTTGCCGCGAGTCAAAACTTGGACTTGAAATGCGAACAAGCACGACACGAAGACTGCCAGCCCACAACAGCACGAATTTGGTCCAAGATTTTGACATCGAACACCGACAGCAGCCATTCACGCTCGAGAGGGCACAAAGGAGGCAGCTACAAGCTAATAGCCAAGAGCTAGCAGCCAAAAGCTGATGTTATGGACAGAGAACAGCAACGCGAATTCGTCACGGCGCTCGAGGAACTGGCGGTCGCCCGTGGCATGGACAAGATGGCGCTCATCACCGCCTTTGAGGAAGCGCTTCAGGAGACGTACACGAAGCGCGTGGAACCGGGCAAGCGCACAGAGGTGCACATTGACCCGGAGCGCGGCGTGATCGAGGTTTTGATCATCCGCGAGGTCGTGGAGAAGATCGACGAGGAGCAAAAAGAGACCCAGATCACTTTGGCGGATGCCCTCGAGCTGGACCCCGATGTCGAGTTGGGCATGGAAATGGAGTTCCCGGTTCCGGTCGAAAGCTTCAGCCGCATCGCGCTGCAACACGCCAAGCAGATGTTGACGCAGAAGATGCGCGACATGGAGCGTGCGGTCGTCTTCAACGAGTACAAGGACCGCCAGGGCGAGGTGCTGACCGCCAGCGTCGCCCGCGTGGACAACAAGGGCAACGTCTTCGTGGAACTCGGGCGAGGCGAGGCGATCATGCCCCCGAAGGAGCAGATTCCCGGCGAGCGGTTGATGAGCGGCGCGCGCACGAAGATTTACCTCAAAGAAGTCAGCATGACCCCGAAGGGCGCAAGCATCCTCGCTTCCCGCGCCGCGCCGGAACTGCTCGAGTATTTGCTCAAGCAAGAAGTCCCCGAAATCGCGGACGGCACGGTGGAAGTCAAATCCATCGCTCGAGAAGCTGGTCAACGCTCGAAGATTGCGGTGTACAGCCGCAACAGCAACGTGGACCCGATTGGCGCGTGCATCGGACACCGTGGCAACCGCATTCAAGCTGTGACGGGCGAGATCGGGCGCGAGCGCGTGGACGTGATCCAGTGGGACAACAACGCCCGCGATTTCATCAAGAACGCGCTGTCGCCCGCGAAGGTCGGCAACATCGAGATTGACACCGACGAAAAAACGGCCAGGGTCACCGTCACGGGCGACCAACTCTCGCTCGCCATCGGCAAGGGCGGACAGAACGTGCGCCTCGCCGCGAAACTGACCGGCTTCAAGATTGACCTGCAAGAAACCGCGTCGGTCAGCGACTTGGACGCCGCGATGCAAGACGCCGCCAAAGGCGGGGACGGCAAGCGCCCGAGCGCCGCAGCGGACCGCTTCGCCGCGTTGTTTAGCGCCACGCCCGACGGCGAGACGACGGACGCCAGAGAAGTCAAGCAGTAAACCTCAAGAGGATTGTTGAGTGGCAAAGGGCGAACGGCAACCGCACAAGCAATGGGACAGCGCTGGCAAGCGCGTGCCCGTGCGCAGTTGCGTCGTCTGCCGACGGCGATACCCGCAGGGCGAACTCGTGCGGTTCACGAAAACCGACGCGGGCGTCACGCTCGAGACGACGCGTCGCCGCGCACAAGCCAGGGGTGGATACATTTGCTCGAGCCCGCAGTGCCGCACCGAGAAAGCACTGCTGCGCATCTCGAGAACCGACGCCGCCCGCTTAGCCGCTGAACTCGAGGTTTATTTCTCAGGACTCAACACCCACAAGGGAACTTATGAACAGATAAGCCCCACACAGCACAGCGCAGGTGCACACACCGCGCCAGGAGGACAGTGATGTCGAAAATCAGAATTCACGCGCTCGCCAAAGAGTTGGGCGTGGACAGCAAGCGCATGTTGGACATTTTGCACGGCATGGGCGTGGACGCCAAAACCGCCAGCAGCACCATCGACGACGAGACGGCGGAGATCGTCAAAGCCCTCATCAACGACGAAGGTGCAGGCAGCACGGCGACGGTCAGCGCGGAGCCCGTGGCACAGACCGCCCCCGAAAAGACGGCAGATGTCTCGAGCAAAGCCCCGGTTGCCGAAGCCGCCCCAGCCAAAACCGAGCCTGTACCCTCGAGCAATACAGTCTCGAGCAGCACAGCGGCGCAAAGCGCGGACGTGGCCGCCCCCCCAAAAGAACTCCCGCACCGCCCGCCGGTCGTGACGATCATGGGTCACGTGGACCACGGCAAGACCAGCCTCTTGGATTACATCCGCAAGACCAAAGTCGCGGAGAAGGAAGCCGGCGGGATCACCCAGCACGTCGGTGCGTTCGAAGCCGTGACCAGCGGCGGTAAAGTCGTGTTCATCGACACGCCCGGTCACGAAGCGTTCACGAGCATTCGCGCTCGAGGGGCGCAGGTCGCGGACATCGCCGTGATCGTGATTGCCGCCAGTGAAAGCCTGATGCCGCAGACGCGCGAAGCGATTGCGCACGCCAAGGCAGCCGGTGTGCCGATCATGGTGGCGATCAACAAGATTGACCTGCCCAACGCCAACGTGGACAAGGTCAAAACCGATTTGATGCAAGTTGAGTTGATTCCCGAAGAACTCGGCGGTGACACCATCGTCACGCCGATCAGCGCGCGCACGGGTGCAGGGATTGACAAGCTCTTGGAGAATTTACTCTTGATCGCGGAACTCGAGGATTTGCGCGCCGATCCCGACGGGGAGTTGAAGGGCGTCATCATCGAGGCTCGGGTGGACAAGCAGGCGGGCGTCCTCGCCACGGTGCTCGTCCAGGGCGGCACGCTGCACGTCGGGGATTTCCTCGTCGTCGGCGAGCGCTACGGCAAGGTCCGCGCGATGACCGACGCCAACGGCTCGAGGGTCAATGAAGCCACGCCGGGCAGCGCCGTGCAGATTCTGGGCTTCTCCGAGACGCCGACCGCCGGTGAATTGGTTGCCCGAGTCACCACCGAGCACGACGCCCGCGACCTGATCACGGGCCGCAAAGAAACCCGCGAGGACGCCGCACGCGCGGGCGAGCAACGTGCCCGCCAGACGAACTTCTCCTTGGAGAGCATCCTGGGCAAGCCCGGTGCTGCCCCAGAGCCGGAGAAGCGCGTCGTTAACCTGATCGTCCGCGCGGACACGCAGGGGTCGCTCGAGGCGATTCAAGGCATTTTGGCAAAAGAGAACACCGACGAAGTGAACGTCAACATCATGTTCGCGGGCATCGGCGCGCCCACCGAAGGCGACGTGCTCCTGGCGAGCACCGCGCAAGGCGCGTTGATCCTGGGGTTCAACGCCACGCCACCGGGCAGCGTCAAGAAGATGGCGGACACCAAAAAGGTGGAGATCAAAACCCACCGTATTATTTACGAACTCGTCGAAGACGTGCAGAAACTCATTCGCGGCGGCAAAGAACCCGTGTTCGAGGAGCGCTTGATCGGCAAAGCCGAGGTGCGCATGATTATCCGCGTGCCCAAGGCGGGCGGCAACATCGCGGGGTCGTATGTCACCGAAGGCAAGATGATCCGCAACGGCAAAGCCAAAGTCTTGCGCAACAAGCGCGAAATCTGGAAGGGTGCGTTTGGCAGCCTGAAGCGCTTTAAGGACGACGTGCGCGAAGTGCTGCAAGGCTACGAGTGCGGCATCAACTTGAATGGGTTTGACGAGTTTGAAGTCGGCGACGTGATCGAATGCGCCGAAGTCGTAGAAGTCACGGCGACCGCGTAAGGCTCTCGAGGACAGCAAAGAGACGGGCTCAACGCCCGTCTCTTTTTCGTTTGGGTCACTGCGACGCGTACCGATAAAAGAAGTTTCGTTTGTCTTTGGACACGAACCAAGCTTGCACGCCGCTATCGGCAAAACCCAAGGCAAGCGGTCGTGGGTCAGCGTCAGGATTTTCGGAATCGAGTTGCAGCACCAACGTCCACAGCCCGATGCCGTCAGGAGGAGCCATTTCCGTATCCATCCAAGGCGACCCACCGATTTTGTCCCCACAGAACGTGTTCACAAGCTCGCTAACCCGCTCGAGGTGTTCTTCCAGTTCATCTTCATCCATTGCCGCTTCTGCATCCTCGTCGTACTCGGGCAGGGCTACGTCTGAACCAGTTTTGAGCTTCGGAATCCAACCGAAGAAAGGTGCATTGTCACGGTCAAGTATTGGCTCGAGTGCTGGTCCCTTTGCCTCGGTCACAAACTCGGCGGGCACGATCTCCCCGATGGAATCGTAGCGATTCGAGTGGAGCACGGCGTTGCCGGGTTGAATCACGACTGCCGTGGGTGCCCCCAGTGCGCCGCTCGAGAAAATGTAAACGACGGTTGGGTCTGCCGCGTCCGAATTTGCTTCAGACAAACGGATTTGCCCCAGAAACGGAAGCTTATTGGTCGTTCCTTTCTCGAGCGGCCAACACGGTTCCTCGAGCCAGACGGGTTGCCCGCCGAATTTCGTGACCGGCTCGAGAATCGGCTCTGAAACCTCCTGAAACCCCGTGATTTGCAGCTTCGGCACCCTCGGCGGTTTGGGCACAGCAACTTTGGCTCGAGCCCCTCGCACCGCGTCGGTGTAGCCGCTCTTGCGCTTCTCAGCGATTTTTTTCTGCGCTTCGGCTTGGGCTTTCGCGCTCGAGTCGAAGGTTTTGGTGCTGCTCTGCCCCGCGTCCCCGATGCGTCCATAACGAATGGTCAGCGTTGCGTCTTCCACGGTGACTTCGTAAAACTTGTGGCTGCTACCATCGGTGAATTCCAGGTACGTGCGTTCCATGTCATTTGAGTTTATGCGCGGCTGGGCTCGAAGTTGGGTCTCGAAGCGCGTGCGTGTTCCCAGCAACCCGTTCGAGCCCGGCCGTCTTCGCGTTGCCCGGCTGTGATGCCAAGCGCATGGTCATTTGCAAGTTTCCTCGTCCGAAAGTGGTTTGTGGGTTCACGCCGCACGTTGTCAGAACGTGCGCTCGGTGTGGTGTCTACACCGGAACTCGAGCATCCCTCGCCGTGGTGCGCGGGTGCTCGAGTTGAGCGAATATGTCCTTACTCACCGCGCAAACGGCGCTGCCAGGTCTCGAGCACGCCCAACGCGGCGACGGGCGTGAGTCGTGAAAGGTCGAGCGCGGCGAGTTCGTGCGCGACCACCGCGCTGGAACGTTCGTTGCCCTGTTGAAGCGCGTGCAGCAACGCGTCGGCGCGTTCGACGACGCCTGGAGGCAGTCCGGCGAGGCGGGCGACTTGCACGCCGTAGCTGCGCGAAGCGGGTCCGGGCATGACTTGGTGGTAAAAGCGCAAGCCTTGCTGGGCTTCTTCTTGCGCGGCGACGTGCAGGTTGACGACACCGGGATGCTCGCCTTCCAGCCGGGTCAGTTCCAGATAATGCGTGGCGAACAGCACGCTGGCGCGTTGCTGGATCAAAAATTCGGATGCCGCGAGCGCGATGGCGAGACCGTCCAGGGTGCTCGTGCCGCGCCCGATCTCGTCCAAGATGACCAGGCTGTTGGGCGTCGCGCCGTGCAGAATCCGCGCGAGTTCTTTCATCTCGACCATGAACGTGCTCGAGCCACCCGCCAGGTCGTCCGACGCGCCGATGCGGGTGTAGATGCGGTCATGCACGCGCAGTTGCGCGCTGCGCGCGGGTACGAAGCTGCCGATTTGCGCCATCACGCTGAGCAACGCGCTCTGGCGCAGGTACGTGCTCTTGCCGCTCATGTTCGGACCGGTGAGCACTGTGAAGCGGCGTTGCGGGGTGATGTAAAGGTCGTTGGGCACGAAGGCGTTCCCGGCATCTTTGAGCGCGCCTTCGACGACCGCGTGGCGCGCCTCGAGGACGTGGGTTTCACCCGCGAAACTCGGTTTGACGTAGCCGCGCTCCGCGGCAACTTCGGCGAGGCTGGCGAGCACGTCCAACTCTGCCAGCGCCACGCCCAGCAGTTGCAGACGTTCGGTGTACTGCACGAGGTCAGCGCGCAGCGCGGCGAAGACCTCGTACTCGCGGCGTTGCGCGCCTGTGTCGCTCAAGAGAATCTCGCGCTCTTTGTCGCGCAGGTCCGCTCGGGTGTAACGCTGGCGGTCTTTGAGCGTGGCGACCGCGCGGTAATCACCGGGCACGCGATCGCGGTGCGCGTTCGTGACCTCCAGGTAATACCCAAAGACGCTGTTGAAGCCAATCTTCACCGGGATGCCGCTGCGCTCGCGTTCGCTCGCTTCCAGCGCAGCGATCCAATTGCGGTTGTCGAACCCGGCGCGGCGGTGCGCGTCGAGTTCGGCGTCGAAACCGTCGCGGATCAGACCGCCCTCGGTGAGTTTGAGCGGCGGGTCGTCGGTGAGCGCCGCTTTGATGCGCTCACGCACCTCGGGCAGCGCGTCCAGGCGCGCGGCGATGTCGCGCAACAAACGCGGCTGCGCGGCTTGAAGCGCCTCGAGCAGTTCTGGCACAGCCTCGAGGGTGCGCAACAACGCATTGAGGTCTCGAGCCGTCGCGCGTCCGCTGCCGATGCGGGCTTGCAGGCGCTCGAGGTCGTGGCTGCGGTGCAGGTTCGCGCGCACAGCTGCGCGCGTGGGACCGTCGCTGTGCAGGGTTTCCACGGCGTCCAAGCGCTCGCAAATCGCGCTCACGTCCAACAGCGGCGCGCGCAGCCAGGCGCGCAGGCGGCGTCGTCCAGCGGCGGTGCGCGTGCGGTTCAGCGCGCCGAACAGTGTGGCGTCCTTGGGCGCGTTGGGGTGCAGCGGTTCAAACAGCTCCAACGCGCAGGCGGCGGTTTCGCCCAAGTGCATCGTTGCGCCGGGATCGAAGCGCAAGACGTGCGTCACCCCGCCCAGCCTCGGCGTGTCCGCGACCCTGGAGGCGTAGGCGACCACCGCGCCGCACGCGCGGCGCAGGCTTTCTGTGTTCAGCACCGCTGGGATGCTGCCGAACTGCACTGCCAATACCCGCTCGCAGTCCTGCGGGTCGAAGCTGGCGCTCGAGCGCATCACCGCGAAGCGCGCGGCGAACTCGGTGGCGAAGGCGGCGTTGCCCGCGAGTTCCGGGGCGAGCAGCACCTCCGCCGGGCGGTACTTGGCGAGTTCCTCGTACAGCGACAAGCGGCTCGAGAGGGTACAGCACTTGAACTCCCCGGTGCTGACCGACAGCAGCGCCAGCGCGTAGCCGTCCAAGCTGGCGATGGCGGCGAGAAAATTCTCTTCGCCGCGCAGGATTTCTTCGCTCTGCACCGTTCCGGGTGTGATGAGCTGGGTGACTTGACGCTCCACCAAGGCTTTGCCGTTTCCGGCTTCTTCGGTTTGCTCGGCGACCGCGACCCGGTAGCCGAGTTTCAAGAGGCGTTCGATGTGCGTTTCCGCCGCGCGGATCGGAATGCCCGACATCGGCGTGTCGAAGTCCTTGCTGGATTTGTGGGTCAGCGTGATGTTCAGCAACTTCGACAAACGCTCGGCGTCTTCACCGAAAGCTTCAAAAAAATCTCCGACTTGAAAGAGCAGGATGTATTCCGCGTACTCGTCGCGGAGTTTGACGTATTGATCCAGTAACGGCGGCAACGCGCCGTGCCCGGTTCCTTTGAGCGACACGCGGCGGAGTCTACTCAAAATTGCCGTGCGGCAATGGGGTGTCGATGGGGGCTCGAGGGCTGGCGTTGCCGCGCGAAGGCTCGAGGGCCGAAGCCTGGCTGGGCGCACCCTGGGTTGACGCCATGAAACCTGTCACCGCGTTGACAAGGTTTCTTCACGGTGCGCACAAATCACCTGGGTACACTCCCCAGCGTGTCACCCGAGACTCCTCCCAGCTCGGGTGGCACACAGTTCTCCCCGTGTGACGGCCGTCTCACGGCACATCGGTTAAATGTCGATTGTGGGCTTCTCCCCGCTCACCCCTCGAGCTTCCTCCCAGGCTCGGGGGATTTTTTTGCCTTTTGGTGCCCGAGGCGCTATGTTGTGGGCGGAATCAGGGGGCAGCATGACACCATCAGCGAACCAATCCGCCGTGCCACGCTTGGACGCCATCGGCATCACGACCCGCGACAGCACGGCGAGTTTTAAGTTTTACCGTGCGCTCGGGTTTGCCATTCCAGAAGGGCTGGAAAGCGAGCCGCACGCGGAGATCACGCTGCCGAACGGATTGCGCTTCATGTGGGACAGCGTGGAACTGACCCAGAGCCTACACCCCGGCTACGCGCACGCTCCCAACCACACGCTCGCGGCGTTCCTGTGCCCATCGAGCACCGACGTGGATGTCCAATTCGAGGCGCTGTTGGCGGCTGGCGGTCGCGCCGTCAAAGCCCCGTGGGACGCCTTCTGGGGACAGCGTTACGCGCAAGTCGCCGACCCCGACGGGCACATCGTGGATTTGTTCGCGCCCTTGGCTTGATCCTCGGGCGGGTTGAACTTTGGGCAGTCGAACCTCGAGACCACCTCCCACGCCTGACCCCGCTCGAGACACCCTCAACACAACCATGGCGTACACTCTTTGTCGTGACCGTGCGCGTCAAAATCTGCGGCATCACGCGCGTCGAAGACGCCGTGGCTGCTGAATCTGCGGGTGCAGACGGCATCGGGTTCGTTTTCGTACCAGGCACGAAGCGGCACGTCACCGCCAATGCAGCCCGCCTGATCTCGGACGCGTTGGGTCCGTTCATCGCCCGCGTCGGTGTGTTCCGGGACGCGACCCTCGAGACCGTGTTGGAGACCGTGGAGCGCGCAGGCTTGAGCACCGTGCAATTGCACGACGTGACAGACGGTTTTGCCGAGCAGGTGACGGCTCGCGTCTCGGTGATTCGGGCACTGTCGCACGGCGCCAAAATTCCTGGGACGGGCACCGTGCACGTGGACGCCGCCGAGCCGGGCAGCGGCAAGACCTTTGACTGGGACGCGCTCGAGCTGGGTGCGCTCGAAGGTCGGCGTTGGATGCTCGCGGGCGGGTTGACGCCAGACAACGTCGCGGACGCCGTGCGGCGCTTGCAGCCGTGGGGCGTGGATGTCAGCAGCGGCGTGGAGCGCGCAGCAGGCATCAAGGATGCAAAAAAAATTACAGCCTTTGTGCGAGCGGCTCGAGGGGCATAACCCCGTTTTTGGTCTCGAGGCGCGGGTCTGGAAACACAGCGCGACGCGGGTCGCAGTTCAGGGCGCCACGTTTGCTATTCTTGCGCGCATGGGCAAGGCTCGGCGCGAGGAAAAGCTCGCCAAACGCACGTATCAACAAGCCGTCACGGATTCGAAAAAGCCGCAGAAGTTTGACTGGAAACGCTATTTTCGCCTGCTCGGGCGCACATTGCCGCGCATTCTGCTGCTGTTCGCCTTGACCATCGCCCTGCAACTCGTGCTCTCGTATTACAAAGTGGAGTTTTTCACCAGCGGCATCGGGCAATTCCTGCTCTTCATTCCGATGTACGTCATGACCTTCGTGTGGACGCAGCAGGTCGCCAAGGAGTTCCGCAAAGAAGAGCCGTTGCCCGTCAAGCCCGATTTCAAAAAGCGATGACCACAGCCGCGCTGACGCCCACGCACCTGCGCGTCAGCGTCAACGCCTTCATCGTGCAGGGCGGCAAGCTGTTGCTTCAGCAGCGCAGCGACAACGGGCGCTGGAACCTGCCGGGCGGCGGCGTGGAACTCGGGGAGACGCTCGCGGTCGCCGTGCAGCGCGAGGTGCGTGAGGAAACCGGGCTCGAGGTCGAGGTCGTGCGCTACGTCGGCGTGTACAGCGACCCGCTCGAGACCACGCTGGCCTACCCCGACGGTCGCGTCGTGCATTACATCGCGCATGTACTGGAGTGCAGGGTCGTGGGCGGCGCCCTCGAGCATGACCACGAATCTCTGGCGCTCGCGTGGGTGAACCCCGCGGCGCTGCCCGAGCCGTTCAGCGACCAGCACCGGGCGCGCGTGCGCGATGCGTTGGCGCGGCTGCCCGGCGCGGTGCTGCGCTGATGCTGCGCGCGGCGTTAAACGCCGTGTTGCCGCTGCGTTGCGCCTTGTGCGGCGCGTACCTGCGCGTGGAACGCGGGCTGTGCGCGGCGTGCGCCAGTGAAATTCCCGAAGCGGTGAACGATGGGAACCTCTTGCACCTGGGCAATTACCACGGGGCGTTGGAGCGCGCGGCGAGGGCGCTCAAATTCGCCAAGAACCGCGAGGTCATCGCGCCGCTCGCGGAAAAACTCGCCGTTGGGATTCGCTCGAGCGGCTGGCGGGCAGACGCGCTCGTGCCGTTGCCGATTCACGCCTCGCGCGAACGCAAGCGCACGTACAACCAAGCCCACGTCATCGCGGACGGCATCGCTCGAGCGTTAGATGTACCCGTAATTCGCGCCCTCGAGCGCACGCGGGCGACGTACACGCAAGCCAGACTGGACCGCCGTGGGCGCGAAGAAAACGTGCGCGGCGCGTTTTCCCTCGTTGGATCTGTGGACGGGCTCGAGCTGCTCTTGGTAGACGACGTGTACACCTCGGGCGCGACGGCAACGGAAGCCTCGATCACCTTGATCGCGGGCGGAGCCAAACGCGTGCGCGTGGTCACGCTGGCGCGGGCAACCACCGTCGTCGAGCCGTGAACCCCGCGCCGCTGTGCGGAACGAACCGTTGGCAATTTGCGCGGTGGTCGCCCGCAAATCGGTGTTAGCGTCGCGCCGTGACCCGGCGTGCACCCACCCTGAGCGCCATCGACCCCAAACGTCCCCGGCTGCTGCGGGCGCGCAAGGGGCAGGTGTGGGCGTTCGTGGGCGCGGCGGGCGTTGGCAAATCGCACGCGGCTGAGCTGCACGCGCTCGGATCGGGCGCAGCGTGGGCGCGGGTGCGTGCCACCGACGCGTTGGCGACGCTGGCGCGGACGTTGAACGGTTTGCCGCTGGCGCGGCGCGGCGTCGCACCGTGGGCTGGCTCGCTGCTCGAGCGGCTCGAGCGTGGACAGTTTGCCGACGGCGCGCTCGTCGCTGACGCGCTCGTCGCGCGTTTGGCAGCGAGCGCGCCCGCGCTGCTGATCGTCGAAGATCTGCACGATTGCAACGCGGAACGCGCGGCCTTGTGGTCGCGCGTGGCGCTGGTCGTGCAGCGCGGCGCCCAGGTCACGGTGCTGGGCACCACCCGCGGCGAAGCACCCGAGGGGTTTGCCAGCGTTCACCTGGAGCCGCTTTCCGAAGCGGGCTCGCGTGCGCTGTTGGAGACGCGGCTCGGGGGGGCGCTGCCAGAAGCGGCGCTCGCGTGGATCTTCGGGCGCGCCCAAGGCAACCCCCTCTACACGCTGGAGTACGTTCAAGCGTTGACGCGCGAGGGTGCGCTGTGGAGCGACACGCAACGCTGGCGTTGGCGCGCACCGCAAGGGGAGCGCGTTCCGGTGGGCATCGAAGCCCTGATCGCGCGTTCATTGGAGGTCGCCGTGGAGGGCGCCGAGGCGCGACGCGCGGTGCTCGTCGCGCGCGCACTGCTGCACTGGGGCGTGCCCGACGCGGCGCTGGCGCAAGTCGCGGACCTCGAGCCGCAAGCGATTGAGGCCGCGCACGGGGCGCTGGAGCGTGCCGGGGTGCTGCGCCGCACCGCGTTCGCCCACCCCTTGTTCGCGGAGGTCGCGCGCGCCGACCTCGCCCCTTCGGAACGGCGCACCTGGGCGACGCGCATCTGCACGACCCTCGGCGCGCACCACCCGCGCCTCGCCGCGCGCTTCGTGGCCGATGCACGGCTCGAGGAACCGGCGGCGATGGCGTTGCTGCGTCGCGCGGCGGACGCCGCGTTGGAAGCCGGTTCCACGCGCGAAGCCGGGGCATTCTTGGCGCTCGCCGCGGAGCGGGCGCGCGGTGGGACCGCTGGCACGCTCGCGCTCGAAGCGGCACGGCTGCTGCGCCGCGCCGATCCGGGCACGGCAGCGCGTTTGTTGGACACGGCGCGACACGAACTCGCCGACGCGACCGAAGCCGAGGTGTTGCGCGCGGGGCTGCTCTCCGACGCGGGCCACGCCCATGAAGCCGAAACGCTGCTCGAGGCGACGCTGGGCGCGACGGACCCAGCGCGGGCTTGGCGTTTGACACTGAACTTGCGCGATGCGCGCAAGGATTTCGCGGGCGTGGTCGCCCTGCACGACGCGCACCCAGAATTTCACGCGCCACTGGACCTCGAATTGCGCTGGTCGGTCGCGGGCGCGCGCGAGTTCGCATTCGGGGACAGCGCGCCGCTGCGGGCGCTGCTCGCTTTGCCACACGGCGGCGATGCCCTCGAGCACGCACGCCACGCCTACCGCCACGGCACGACGCTGCTCAGAAACGACGATTTGGCCAGCGCGCGCGCGACCTTCGAGCGGTGCTTGGCGATGCTCGAGACGGCACCCGCGGGCGAGGAACGCACGTTGTGGCAGATGCGGGCGCTCAACAACCTTTCGCTGAGCTTGGTGGACATCGGGGCGCAGATCGCGGCGCTCGAGGGGTCTCTGGCGGCGGCGGTCGAACTCGGCAACGGGCAGTGGTACGCCGAGCGCCTCGTCAACCTGGGCGCGACCCTGTTTCAACACGGCGATTTCGAGCGCGCCGAGGAGTGTCTGAACGAAGCGGTCACCACGCTGGAGCGCTTGGATGCGGCGTATTTCCTATCGGGCGCACTCGTCGCCCTGACCGAGTTGTGCCTCTGGTGGGAGGCGCCAGGACGCGCCGCGCTGGCACTGCGGCACGGCGCGTCGGCGCTGCGTTTGATTCACGCCCGTCTCGGGGCGGCGGAACTCGTCGAAGCGCTCGAGGTCGTTGGACACGCCGAGGCCCGTTTCGGGGACGCGGCGCGCGCCGAGGCGTTGCACGCGGAACGCGCGGCGCTCGTCGCCGATCATCCAGAATTTGCCGGGCGCAGCGCGTGGCGCGCGTTTGCGTTGCTCGAGCGCCGCGGCGACTTGGAGGGCGCCGCGCGCTTCTTGGCGGCGCAGCTGCCCGTCCAGCCGGGCGTCGAAGCGCACCTGGCGCGGTTGAGTTTGGCGCGCTTGCGCGGCGAAGAAACCCTCGCCCGCCAGACCGTGCGTGAGGCGCACGCCCACGGCATCGGCATGGTCGCGCGGGTGGCGGCGCTGTCGTTCAGCCTCGCGGGGCGCGAAGCCGGGACGCGCGTCAATGTCTTGGGCGCCTTGGAGGTCGTGGGCGCGCGGCGAGCACCCAGCGGACGCGTGCGCGAATTGCTTTTGGCGCTCGTCGAAGCGCGCCTCGAGGGGCGCGCCGGGTGCAGCGATGCGGAGCTGAACGACCGCCTCTGCCCGGACGGGGTCCAGGGCGGTGCGCTGAAATTCGTCGCGCACCGCTTGCGCGAAGCCCTCGGCGCGGGTTCGGTGCTGCGCCGCGCGGACGGTTACGCCCTCGGCGCGGTGCACACCGACGCCGAAGCGTTCTTGGAGAGCGGCGAAGCGCGCCTGTGGCGCGGCTTGCCCGTGGTCAGCGGCGCGGCGCTGGAGCGCTTGATCGCGCAGTTGCGCACGGTGCTGCCCGCGCTCGAGGAACGCGATCCCAAAGAGGCCGCCCGCCTCGCGCGCCTGTCGTTGGAGATCGAACCGTTCGACCGCGAGATGGTCGCGCTCGGGGCGCGCTCGTTGCGTGCCACCGGCAACCGCAAGGGCGCGTTGGAGTTGTACGCCCGCGCCAAGGCGCGTTTCTTGGAAGTGCACGAGCGGCTGCCGGAAACGTTGACCGATTTCTTAACCGATTCGCGCTGACCTGTTTAAGTTTTTTGTCTGTCGCGCGTATCGTCGAACCTTTGGCGCCTCCTCATCCCCAGCCTCGCTCGCTCCTGACCCCAGCAACGCAATCTTTGCGCTGGCAAAGATGAAGTGAATAAACGGCATCCGTATGAGGGGGCGACAAACAGCCGCCACGCCGGAGCGAACCGCTGTCGCGGCTTGCCAGTCTCGAGGATATTCGAGAGGTCTCTCGAGTTTCGGTGTAGAACCGTTGATTCTCGAGTGGTGGACTCGGGAGCGACTGGCATCACCGCCGTGAGAATCGAAGTTCCCCGTGTTTCATGCTGAAGTTCGCGGCTTGGTTCAAAACCCTGAATACGTGCGGTTTTGCAACGTTACGAAAACCGCTTAAACCGCAACCGCGTTGCAACGGGGGTTGCGGACACTGCTGGAGTGAAACCGCCCCCGTTGCGCTTTTTGATCTGCCCGTGCTGCGAACGCGCCGTGCCCGCCGAGAGCGGTGAACGCCACTGCCCGAACGACGGTGCACGCCTGATCGCGGACTGCCCAGCTTGCGCCGCACCCATCCACACGCCGTACGCCCGTTACTGCACGGCGTGCGGCACGTCCCTGCGCCCCGAGCCCAGCGCGGCCCGTCCCTCTTTGGAGCACCCATGCCACGCTTGAAAACTGCGCTCACCGCACTGTTCGCCCTCGTGCTCACCGCCTGCCCTGCTGGTTTGGAAGCGCCAAAAATCACGCTGACCTCCAGCGCCACGACCGTGCAAACCGAATCCACACTGCGCCTCAGCCTCGACCTGCTCGACGCACCGCGCGGCGTGAAAAGCGTCGCTTTTTTCGACGGGTCAACCCAGATTGCCACGTTCGGACCCGGCGCCGCTTACGCCTTCGATGTCCAAGTCACCGCCGCGCTGAACGGCCTGCGCGAATACACCGCCCGCGTCACCGACGCCACCGACATCACCGCGACCTCGAACCCGGTGCGGGTCACGGTGAACATCACCGCGCCCGACACGCAAGCACCCAGCGTCACACTGACCCCCTCGAGCAGCGCCGTCAACGCAGCGGGCTGGGTGCGCCTGACCGCGAACGCCACCGACAACCGCGCGGTGACGCACGTGGATTTCCTCGTCAACGGCGAACTTTACTTCACCGATCAAGTTGCGCCGTTCCAATACGACCTCGTGCTCAGCAACGCCAACAACGGCGCGTTGAGCGTCAAGGCCGTCGCTCGAGACGCCGCTGGGAACAGCACCCCCAGCGCGGACGTGCCGATCACCGTGAACATCCCCGTCACCGCCGACCTCGAGCCGCCCACCTTGCGCGTCACCGGCAACACGCGGGATGTCTACCAAGGCGATGTCTTGACCCTGACCGCCAGCGCGACGGACAACGTCGGCGTGACCCGCGTGGCGTTCTTCAAAGAGGGTGAGTTCGTCGCAGAGCGCACGGGCGCGCCATACACGCTGGACGTGCCGCTGTCCAAAGCCGACAACGGTTCGCGCACGATCACCGTTTATGCCTTCGACGCGGGCGGTAACAAAAGAGCTGTTCTGTACAACGTGTTCGTCAACTTGTAAGCCCACTCGACAACCGGAGGGAACCATCCATGCGAACCGCCCCAGCCATTCTTGCCCTGAGCCTCGCCGCGCTGCTCGCCGCGTGCGGCAGCCAGGACGCCCCGCCCAGCGTGTCGCTCGCCTCGAGCCTCGCCACATTGGTCGCGCCCGGCTCCATCACGCTGACCGCCACCGCCAGCGACGACCGTGGCGTCGCCAGTGTCGCCTTCTTTGACGGCGAGACCCAGATCGGCACGGACAGCGAAGCGCCGTACACCGTGGACGTGGCGTTCACTGCTGCGGGTTTGAGAACCTTCACTGCCCGCGCGACGGACACCGCCAACCAAACCGCGACCTCGAGCCCAGTGGACGTGACCGCGAGTGCTGACACCACGCCGCCGACGGTCACGCTGACCCCCTCGAGTTCCAGCGTCACGGCGGCGGGCAACCTCGTTTTGGCTGCCGATGCGACCGACTCGGGCGGCATTGCGAAAGTGGAGTTCTACCGGGGTACCACCAAGATCGGCGAGGACACCATCGCGCCGTACACGCTGAGCGTGCCGCTCTCGAGCGCCGACAACGGCACGCTGCAATTCACGGTGAAAGCATTTGATAATGCCGGCAACACCGTCACCTCGCAAATCTCGAGCGTCACCGTCAACATCACCCCGAGCGACACCGTCGCGCCGACGGTGAGCCTCGCCAGCAGCGCCTCGAGCGTGACCACGGCGGGACCGATTACGCTGACCGCGACCGCGAGCGACAACGTCGGCGTCACGAAAGTCGAATTCTTCGAGGGCAGCACGAAACTCGGTGAAGACACCAGCAGCCCGTACACGCTCAGCGTTGGCTTGACCGCCGCCGACAACGGCGCGCGTTCTTATACGGCTCGAGCCTTCGACGCCGCGAACAACACCAAAACCTCGAGCGCTGTCGCCGTCACCGTCAACATCGGCACGGGTGGCGACACCGCCGCGCCCACGGTCAGTCTCGTCGCCGCACCGACGGGCTTCACCGCGCCGGGAACGCTGACCCTCACCGCCACCGCCACCGACAACGTGGGGGTCGCCAAAGTCGAATTCTTCGACGGCAGCACGAAACTGGGCGAGAACACCACTGCGCCGTTCACCCTCGAGACTGCCGTCACCCGCGCCCAGAACGGCACGCGCAGCTACACCGCCCGCGCTTTTGACGCCGCCGGGAACAGCACGACCTCGAGCGCCGCCAGCGTCACCGTGAACATCGCCGACACCACCGCGCCCACCGTGACCCTGGCCTCGAGCGCCAACCCGGTGATCTCCACCGCCCCGGTCACGCTGACCGCGACCGCCAGTGACGACACGGGCGTCACCAAAGTGGAGTTCTTTGATGGCACGACCAAGCTGGGCGAGGACACCAGCGCCCCGTTCACGCTGGCGCAGGCATACACCGGGGCGATGAATGGCACGAAGGCGCTCACCGTCAAAGCCTTTGATGCGGCAGGAAACAGCGCGACCTCGAGCGTGTTGAACTTGACCGTGGACATTGACACCACCGCCCCCACCGCCAGCGTGCGCGGCGACGCCCCGAAAATCACGCGCTCTGCGCCGTATACCGTCAATTTGGTGGTCAGCGCGGCGGACGCTTCGGGGATTCGCAAGGTGACACTGCTCAAGAACGGCACGGTGATCGCGGACAGCTTGAGCTTCAACGCAAATTCCGCTGGTTACCCGTACTCGTTTAATGAATCGCCCGCGCAGGAGGGCGTCAACCGCGTAGAACTGACCGCCCGCGTCGAAGACAACCGGGGCAACCTCATGACCAGTGCGCCGCTGGTGCTGAACACAACGGTTGACCAAACGCCGCCAGCCGTGACGCTGACGACCAACACGACCTACGCCAACACCGCCAACGCGTGGACCTTGACCGCTGCCGTGACCGACACTCCAGGCGCGAACAACACCACGACCGGCATTTGGCGGGTGCAATTTTTCCGGGGCGCGAGTTTGCTTGGGTCGGATTTTGACGCCCCGTACACCTTCACGCCGACGCTGACGCCGGATTGGAACGGTGAACAAACGTCGTTGACCGCCGTGGCCACCGACGGCGCTGGCAACGAGCGCAGCGTCTTGCTGTCCAACGCCTCGAGCGTGCTCGTGGACATCCAAGTCTGGCCCGTGACGCTCACCAGCGGTTCGTACCAGATTATGCGCGGTGTTGCCACCGATGCCAGCGGAAACATCTACTACGCGGGCTTCTGGCAGAACCCATCGCAGGGCACGTGGGGGCGCGACATGTACGTGCAAAAACGCGCGCCGAACGGCAACATCTTGTGGTCACGGTTGATCGGTGTGCCAGACCAGACCGACGAAGCCAACGACATCGCCGTGCTCCGCGACGGCAACATCGCCGTTGCCGGGTTTACGCTCGGCGCACCATGCCCGGAGAACGGGATTGGCAACGCGGGCGGCAGCGACGGCGTGGTTCGCATCCTCTCGAGCGTGGACGGTGCAAACGTCGGCTGCGTGGCGCTGGCCACCGCCGGGAACGACCAGGTGTACGCGCTGGCGTCATCGTTGCAACGCACCGGCACAGCGGACGTGGGGCAGTTCTACCTGGCTGGAACCACGCAAGGCGTGCTGTCGGCTTCCAGCACGGACCGTTGCAATCAGCAACCCAATTCTCCGGAAGCCAAGAACAACGGCAAGTTGGATGCGTTCATCGGCGCGGTGGAGAACCTCGGCTCGAGCACCGCGCCCGCCTACTCAATCACCTGTGCCCGAACCTTCGGTTCAGTCGAGGACGACGAGGTCAGGGATATCTCGATGGATTACTTCGGCAATGCCTACGTGGTCGGCGTGACCAGGGGCGTGATGGCGGGCAACAAACCCGGCACGAGTCAACCACCCACCTACGGCGGCGACACCGACGGCTGGTTGCGACGCTTCCAGTTCCAACTGGGGACGTTTCAATGGACGATTCAATCGGGAAGGGCTGGACGCGACCAGTTCAACACCGTGTTCGCCAACCTCAACACGATTTACGTGGGCAGTCAGTACATTCCACCGCTGCAAAGCGTGCAGTACGCCTATATTGAAGCCTATCATTGGGGCGGTGTTTTGCTCAACGGCTTCGGGTTCAGTTTCGGCATCGAGGACAACATCACTGCCTTGACCAAAGGCGCTGGTCCTACCCTGTTCTACGGTGGCTACTCGGACAGCGCGAGCGGACGCGATGCTGTCGTCGGTCGTTTGGAATGCACCGACCTCGAGGAACCCCAGGGGTGTCAGTTGACGTGGCGCAAGTTTTTCGGGCAAGCCGGGGCAGACTTCGTGCGCGGCATCGCCGCCGACAGCAGCAACAACGTCTACCCGGCGACGCGCCAAGACGTTGGAACCGACCGCATCTTCGCTTTCCTGAACAGCTTTTCCGCCACTGGCAACCCGCGCTGATTTGCTTCGACAGCTGGGGCTCGAGGCAAAAAGTTCGCTGTCTCGAGCCCTGGTGCATCCTGCGCGTTGAACCGGGCCCGAGCCCGTGTCCGCAGGTCAAGTGATCTTCATACAACCCACATGTGGTCCAAAGCTCAGCCACGGTACGTTGACCGAATGAAGAACGTCCTCAACCTCGTCATCTTTCCCGTCGTGTGCCTGAGCCTGCTCAACGCCTGCGTCGTGCGCGTCACAAGCACCGACAACCCGCCCGCACCGCCCGCGCCGACTGCAACGTCAGGCAACCTCGTCAACGTGCGCTTGAACCTGCCCGCGTACCCCGGCAGCCAGATTTTGGACGTGGACACGGATAGCGATGGCTCGAGCAAGGTGCGCTTTGCGTCCAATGCCAGCATTGACGCCGTGAACGGGTTTTTCCACAGCCAACTGGGGGCGCGCGGTTGGCAACGCACGCGCTTTGAACAAAAGGGCGCCGCCACGAAGGTCGAAGCGACGTACGCGCGCCAGGGCAGCAGTTTCAAGTACGACTTGGACCGTCAGGGCAACAGCGGGCGGTACTCGCTGGAAATTGATTTCGACAACTGACCACAGCGTCGCAGGAGCCCTCGGGCTGTTGACCCGAGGGCGTTGGCATTTGGGGCCTCGAGGGTGGTCCCGACTGAACAACCGTGCGGCTCGAGAAACCGGTCTTCACACCAGATTCACCGGGTGGGCGAACACTGCGTTGTTCAAGGAGGTTGGTTTCGTGTCCACCACATCACACCCCCAACCCGTCCAATCCGAACCCACCCCCTCGAGTGAACGCAGCGCCGCGGCTGGATTCGCGGCGTTGAAGGTGCGCAATTACCGCCTGTACTGGTTCGGGCAATTGGTCAGCATGACCGGCACGTGGATGCAGACGACCGCGCAGGCGTTGCTGGTGTTGCGCTTGACGAGTTCGGCGTTTTCTGTGGGTTTGGTCAGCACCTTGCAATTCCTGCCCGCGCTGTTCTTGTCCTTGTTCGGCGGGGTCATCGCCGACCGCGTGAACCGCCACCGCCTGCTCTTTTTCACCCAATCCGCATCGCTGATGATCGCTGCCGTGTACGGCGTGTTGGTGGCGACGAACGCGATTGCGCTGTGGCAGATTTACGTGCTGGCGTTCCTGGGCGGTTTAATCAACGCCACCGATCAACCGGTACGGCAATCGTTCGCCGCGACGCTCGTGCCGCAGAACCTGCGTGCGAACGCGGTGGCGCTCAATTCTGTCTTGTTCAACTCGAGCCGGATCCTTGGTCCGGCGCTGGCGGGCGTGCTGATCGGCTTCCTGGGCATCGCGCCGATTTACTTTTTCAATGCACTGAGCTTCGTGGCGGTGCTCGTGGGGTTGGCGCTGATGAACCAGAGCACCCTGCGCGCACCGCCCGCGCAATCCGAGGGCAGCGTGCTCGAGCGCTTGAAGGAGGGACTGACCTACGTGCGCCGCACGCCCGAGGTGTTCCTGGTGATGGTGCTCGTCGCGGGCATTGGCACGTTCGGGTACAACTTCAGCGTGACGCTGCCGTTGATCGGTGGGTTCCTCTTGAAGCTCACCCAGAACGCCGCCGGGTACGGGCTCTTGGGGGCGCTGATGGGTGTGGGCTCGCTCTTGGCGGCGCTGGCAACGGCGTTCGGACGCACGGTCAGCCTGCGGCGCTTGTTCATTGCGGCCCTGGCGTTCAGCGTGCTCTTGGGCGCGGTGGCGTGGAGCCGCGATTACGTGCTCTCGAGCATCTTGCTGTTCGCGTTGGGCTTCGCCGGGGTGACGTTCACGACGAACGCGCAGACGATGATTCAAACGCGCGTCCCGGACGAATTGCGCGGGCGCGTGACCAGCTTGTACTTCACGCTGTTCATGGGCAGCACGCCCATTGGCGGTTTGCTGACGAGCATCTTGGCGCACACGCTGGGCGTGGGTTGGGCGCTCGGGGTCTGCGCGGCGCTGTGCGTCGTGTGCATCGCGTTGGCGGGCGCGTACCGGTCCAGGGTGCAAAGCAGTTTCAGGTCTCAGACGGCGTAACCGCGCCGAATCGACGCTGCTCGCACGCCTTCTTCGTGGCAGGCGTGCAACGGCAAACGGCTCAAGTCCATGCAAAGGGCGGTGGCTTGGCGGCTCGAGCGGCGCAGCGTTGCAACGCCCCGGCGCGCGCCTGGCGTTGGTCGATTGGCTCGAGGGGCAGCGCGCAGCGGCAGACCCGCTGCGACCCAGGTGCTCGAGTGGACACAAGGCTCGGTGCGGTTGAACCCCCTGTCTGAAGCAGCCCACCACGCGCTCGTCCAGGTTTACACCGCCTGCGGGAACCGTGCCAGCACTCGAAGTTCCGCGTGTGCGTGGTCGTACCGACGCCGGAGGATTTGCCGTTCACGGGCAGGGTGACGTGCCCCCAACCGCTCGAGCCGGTCAGTCGGCGAGCAATTCCTGAAGTTCGTGCAGGGTTCCTTGCAAGGCCACGACGCGCAACGAAACGGAGCACAACGCCACGCGCTCGGCGCCGTCGAGCACAGACTGTTCCACTGTGGCGTGAAACCGGTGCAGCCCAAGCGCGCGGGCGTAGGCGAGGGCAGCCCGCATGTCTGGAACGACGACCAAGTGCTGCGGCTCGGGAGAACGTTGCGTTTCGGGTTGTGCCTGCGGCGAAGCTTGGGGTCCAGGCAACGTGTTGCCCTGAAAAGCGAAATTGCCCTCCAGCAGCGCGTCCACACCGAGCGAGGTGGCTGCAAGCCCACGCCGTTGCGCCGTGACCTTGCCCGCCTCGAGCTGCAACCCTCCCCAGCCCTCCAGTTGCAATTCACCGCCCGCGCCCAAACCCTCCAACCAGCGCAGCAAGCCAGTTGCCCCTCCCACCGCTTCGAGGCGTCCTGACAGCACCGTTTGGGCCTGCGCCGGCGTGTCCATCGCAGAAGGCGCTTGGGGGGTGAAGGCCCACGCAAAGCGCATCGGGGTGCGGCTTTCACCGTCGGCAACCGCCGTTGCGCGCCACTGCACGGCGAGCCTCGACCCGTTCGCCCCGCGCAGATGGGACCTGCCTTCAGCACGTCCGAGCGTGCTCGACGCGGTGCGCAAGGTTTCGAGCAACGCTTGTGGAGCATCAAACAACGCAAACAGGCTTTGTCCAACGAGCGCTTCTCGGCTCGAGTCGAGCAAACGGGAAAGCGGTTCATCGATGTAGAGCAGTTGCGGCCCGTCGCCGATCAACTGCGCGTTGGTGACCATGACCAGTTCGCCCGGACGGGTGTTGGAACCCTCTTCGCGCCAGCTTTGCGCCTCGAAGGTGCGGCGCGCACCCGCGTCGCGCACGACTTTGGCGTACCCGAGCAGTGTGCCGTCCGGTGAGCGCATCGGGGTCAGCGTCGCGCTCGCCCAGAACTGCGAACCGTCCGCGCGCACCCGCCACCCTTCGGTGACAAACCGTCCGTCGCGCCGCGCGACCTCGAGCGCGTGCGCGGGCAACCCTGCCGCGCGCAACGCCGCCGGGTAGAACAACCCGAAGTGCTTGCCGATCACCTCGAAGCCGTGCCCTTTGACGCGTTCGGCAGCGCGCGACCACGAGCGCACGCGTCCCGCCGGATCGAGCCAGAACACCGCGTGGTCTTCCAAGCTTTCCAGCAAACGCAAGGCTTCCAGTCCGTTTTCGGCGCTGGGTGCAGGTTGCAGCGCGTGTTCGCGCTCGAGTGCACGCACCGCCTTTCCGGTGCGCTCGGGCACGTCGACACCCATCACCACGCCACGCACGCGTCCGTCGGCAGCGAACAACGGTTCAAAGGCCACCTGAACCTCCAAGTGGTGTCCCAGCGCGTGGTGGTGCACGGTGTCCGCGCCGGGATCGGTGAAGCCGTCGCGGGCGCGTTCAAAGCGGGCGTCGTGGTTGTCTTGGAAGGCGTCGGCGCACAGTTCGCGGGCGAGGCGACCGACCATCTCTGCAGCATCGCGCCCGTACAGCCGTTCGGCAGCGGCGCTCCAGGCGCTCACGAACCCATCGGGTTCCAGGGTGACGAGCGCGGTGATGGCAGGTCGGGGAGACCTGCCCACGTTCGGTTTGGGAGCCGACATTGAATGTGTCAAAATTCACATCCTGCACGCGTTGAATCTTGGATCAGCCTAGCCGATGTTTGAGCACCGATTGGTGATGCCTGCACATGAAAACCGGTTGCGCCGTCCTAGACAGGATTTGTAGAAGACCGCTGTCAACCCGAATGACCAACACGTCCATAGCAAAACGTGGTCGCCCACGCCCTGCTTTGGCGGTGTCCGCATTCGGCGCACCAGATTTTTTCGTGCCTCACAACGTTTTCTCGAGGCGCGCCAATGACGTATGCAAGCAGTTTATCGAGCCAACAAGCGGGGCGCGGCGTGGAGCACCAAAGCTCCCGCATCATGGCGACACCGACCACAGGCGCCACACGTCCCGCAGTTCTTGGACGCTCGAGGCACCCCGCCGGGCGCAGCGTTGACCGTACACGCTTCGTCTCGAGGCTGTCCGCACACCGGCCATTGGGCAGGCTCGGGCGGCGTTGACCTCTCGTCGCTGGGCACCCCAGGCGCCCACGGCAAAGCACCGCTCTGGTCGGCAGCATCGCAGGGTCGCAATGTGCGCGCAATGGTCACGCTGCCGCCTGTTCATGCGCCACCGCTTACCACACCTCGAGCAGCGCGTATTTGAGGTAACGGCTTTCGGGCAGGGTCAGCAACTCCGGGTGGTCGCTGCTCTGCGACCGACGTTCCAAAATTTTCACGGTCCTCCCCGCGTCGGCGGCGGCGTCGCGCAACATCTGGTAAAAATCGGGCTCGCTGACGTGAAAACTGCACGATGCCGTGCCCAGCACCCCGCCAGGCTCGAGCAACCGCAGCGCGCGCAAGTTGACCTCTTTGTAGGCGCGGTACGCGGCTGGGAGGTCGCGCCGGGCTTTGGCGAAGGCGGGCGGGTCCAGGCTGATCGCGTGGTAGCGCTCGCCCGCGCGTTCACGCGCACGCAGCAGGTCAAAGGCGTTTCCGGCGGTGAAACGCAGGTTGTCAAACCCGTTCAGGCGCGCGTTCTCCTCGCCGCGCTCGAGGGCGGCTTCGCTGGCGTCGATGCATTCCACGTCCTCGCAAACGGTCGCCAGGTGCAGCCCGAAACTGGCGTGGTAGCTGAACACGTCCAATGCCCGACCGCGCGCCCGGTCCGCCAGTGCCGCGCGGTTCTCGCGTTGATCCAAGAACGCCCCGGTTTTCTGCCCGCGCCACGGATCAACACAGTACCTCACGTTGTTTTCCTGCGCCTCGAGCCAATCGGGAACCTCGCCGCGCAGCACGAATACACCGGTTTCCAACCCCTCCAAAGTGCGGGATTTGCCGTCGAAGCGCGCCAGGATGCCGCGCGGTTGGTAAAACGCCTCGAGCGCATCCAGGATCGGCTCGAGCAATGGTTCCAGGGCAGCGCTGTTTTGCTGCACGACCAAGAAATCGCCGTAACGGTCCACGGTCAATCCGGGCAGCCCGTCAGCGTCGCTGTGCACGACGCGGTGGCTGTCGCCGTCAATCGCCAAGGTTTCCCGCCATTGCATCGCCTGCCGCACGCGCCCGAGGATCAGCGCGGGCGTCGCCGGGTGCTCGCCGCGCGTCAGCAGGCGCACGGTGATCTCGCTGCGCGGGTTGACGGCCGCCCATCCCAGCGTGCGTCCGCGCGGGTCGCGCACGGCCAACAGCCCTGTTTCGCCGCCCGCGTCTGCGATGTCGGAGCGGTAAATCCACGGGTGGCCGCTGGCAAAGCGTTCCACGCCGCGCGGGTTGAGGGTCACGGTCATGGGTGCAGATTACCGGGCTGGGATTGCCACAGATGGCTCGAGGCGACCCGCTTTGGTGCGGCCTGACTTGCTCGAACGGGTTTCGCCACGCCGTTGACCGCAATCCAAGCAGGCTCGAGAACCACGCTGGGGCGTTGCCCGACGGCGGGTGTGACCGAAAACCATGAGAATTGTGGGTGCGTCCATACACTCTCAACCATGGTGCGGTTCACACTTGGCGCGCTCGTGGTTCTCGCCCTCGGCTTGGGGGCGTTCGCCCTGCCCGGCTGCAACGCCGACCGTTGCGGGCGCGGCTTGCGCGGCAACGTGCTCAGCGTGGAAACCACCTCGAGCGTGGGCGGCGCCACCGTCAAGCAGCGCTTGGAGTTCAGTGCCAAGGGTGAGTTGACCCGCACGCAACGCGCCGAGGGTCGCAACACCACGGTCACCGAATACACCCGCGACGACACCGGACTGCTCGAGGTCACCCACCGCCAGAACGACGCGCTGGTGATGCAGGAGCGCTTCGACAACCCGCTCGAGAGCGCGCTGATGGACGCCGCCAAGCGCGTCACCGAGCGCTGCCAGTACACGCGCGACAGCCTCAACCGCGTGACCCGCCGCACCTGCACGGGCGACGGCGTGATTCACACGCAAGCCCTGGAGTACGACGCGGATGGCTTTGTCTCAAAACAACGCCTGAGCGCGATGAGCGGCGCGTTCGGCATGCAAACCGAGACCGTTTTTGAAAGCGGCGCGGAAATCAGCTGGTCGGTCGCGTTCGTCGCGCCTGGCAACGACCGCCGCGCGAGTTTCACGTACCGCTACGGTGCGAGCGACAACGCGGGCAACTGGCTCGAGCGCGAACGCTTGGATGCAGGCGGCGCATCCGTGGAGCGCGAGTCGCGCGTGATCGCGTACTTCGACAAAACACGCTAGCCCCCAGCACTTGGGCGTGGAGCAACCCTGCCTGCCTAAAACGCGCCGTGTTGCGCCCCTTGCACATTGGCTCGAGCCATCGTAAAGCGCAGCCTCGAGACCACCGACAACGCATCCGTTTTCCCCACTTCAGCCCCGCCGTGCCCGGCGCGATCCCAAACGGAACACCAGGGTGTGGGCGAAGTCTTCCCTCGCCAGCCCAATTGGCGGGCGTCCCCGCCTCAGGGACGACAACAAAAGCCATTTGTCCCCACACCAGTCCTCGAGACTGCAAGCGTGGGAATGGTCATCTGCCCTATAGAAAAGGCTTTGCAGGATTGTGATACCATCGCCCAGCTATACACAGATCAACCGTTGACCGATCAATCGTCGTAACACACGCCCCAATTCGCCAGAGTACGCCCGTCTTGGACGCCCTCTGGGTTGATGTGTGCAGCTTTGAAAACCAGGAAGGAGGGACACGTTGGAAGCCAACACCGGAGTACTGCGCGACCTCGCATCGCGTGAGGCGGCGTTGACGCAGAAGGTCGAAGCGGCTCGGACAGAAGCGCAGCGAATCATCGCCGACGCGGAAACCAAAGCGGCTGAACTCGTGCGCAAGGCGCAAACCGATGCAGCGGCGCTCGAGGCAGAGTTCAAGGTGCGCCGTGACAACGAGGTCAAGGCGATTTCGGAGAGCGGGTTGAGCGCCGCGCGTAGCACGGCGGACGCCGCCAAGACTGCGGCTCAAGGGCGCATCGCGGACGCTGTGCGCGTCATCGTCGGCAAGGTGTTGCCGTGAGCCAGAGGGACGTGCAGCGATGATCGCGCCGATGTCAGAGGTCTACATCCTCGGGCGCAAGCGCGACTCTCTAGAAGTCGTGCGCGCCCTGCAAGATGTCGGCATCGTGCAACTGGACCCGATTGAACCCGGCGACCTGCCCAAAGCGGTGCTGACCGGCGCGGACGCGGAACGCAAAGCGAATTTGGAGCGCATGCTCGCGCGCACGGAGAGCGCGCTCGCGGCAATGGATGCCGTGAATGCAGAGCCCGACGGCAGCCGTGTGCGCGGCACGGACACCGAGGCGTTCCTAGAAGATGTCGGTCACCGCGCCGACGTGCTCAGCAAAGAGCGCACGGACCTCGCCGCGGAACTGGGCGCGATTGGCACCTTCGGCAGCCTGGCTCGAGCCCTCGGGGAACTGAGCAGCAACCTCGGACGCAGTGGTCGCGTCGTCACGCTCGGCTTTTCGTTCGCCGACGATGACCGCGCGCGGCTCGAGGGGGCGCTCAAAGACCTGGGCTTGACCTACACGCTCGGGCACAGCCCGGTCGGACGCAGCAACGTCGGTGTGCTCGCCGTGCGCACGCAGGACGCCGCCAGTGCCCGCGCCGCCTTGTCGCGCGCAGGTTTGGCGGAAGTGCGCTTCCCCGGTGCCTTCGAGCGTTTGACCTACGGCGAAGCCGCGAGCCGCATGGAGATGCGCTCGAGAACCGCGCCCGAAGAATTGCAAGGCATCACCGAAGGCTTGGAGAAACTCAAGCGCGAGCACGCGGGCACGCTCGCGGCAATTCGGTTGAACCTGCGCGACGAACTCGCGCGCTTGGACGCCGTGGGCTCGAGCGTCGCCGGGAAGTACGGCTTTGCGTTGCGCGGCTGGATTCCGACGGACCACACCGCTCAACTCGAGTCGGCCCTTGCGCCCTTGAAGGGTCAAGTCGTTTACCAGTTCGCGGCTGCCCCAGAGCACCACGCCAACCACGTGCCGGTGAAGCTCGTCAACAATCCAGTCTTCCGCCCGTTTGAACTGCTCTTGGGCATGTTCGCCCCACCCGCGTATGGCACGTTTGATCCGACGTGGGTGTTGGCGCTGTTCTTCCCGCTGTTCTTCGGCTTCGTCATCGGCGATGTGGGCTTGGGCTTGATCTCCTTGGCGGTGGCGCTGTTTTTGCGCTCCAAAGCCAACCGCAACGAGAACCTGGACCTGGGACCGCTGGGCATTCGCGTGCCGCCGAAGCCTTTGCGCAACGTGTCCACTGTATTGACTTGGATGGCGGTCTGGAGCATCGTCTTCGGGTTCCTCTACGGCGAAGTCTTCGGCACTTTGGGCGAAAACCTCGGGTGGTTCCACGTCGTCAAGGCAGAGCGCGAAGTCAACGGCGTCAAGACGAAAGTCGCCGTCTCGAGCCTCGAGACGCCTGCCAAAGCCGAGGGTGAAACCAAGGCTTACGAGTACGAGTTCTTGGAAGACGGTCGTTTCCCCAGCGCCCTCCACGCCCGCGAGTACCACGAGGAACGCCACCACGGCATTCCCATCGTGCTGCCGCGCGTCAAGAGCGAATTTGCGAACTGGATGCTGATTTTGGCGCTGATCCCCGGCATCTTCCAGGTCTTGTACGGCTGGCTGATTCGCACGCGCCTGGGCATGGTCCACAACGACCGCAAGCACCTGTTTGAAGGGCTGGGCATGTTCTTGGGCTTGGTCGGCATCATCTTGTTCGCCTACAAGTACCGCAACCCTGGAGCCCCGACCGAGTTGTACTACGCCGCTGGGGTGTTCCTCGTGGCGATGGTGGTCTGCGCCGTCCTCGTGATGCGCGAGAACGTCATCACCGGCGGCATGATGTTCATTGAACTCCTTTCCAACAGCGGCAACATGCTCAGTTACCTGCGTTTGTACGCGGTCGGTCTCTCGAGCGCGATTCTGGCGAACCTCGCCACGGACACGGCTTGGAACCTCGGCGCAGCCGTCGGCTCTGGCGTGGTCGGCATTTTTTTGGGGATCATCGCGGCAACGTTCATTCACACGCTCGCCATCGTCTTCACGATCATCGGTCACGTGCTTCAACCCTTGCGTTTGCACTACGCGGAGTTCTTCACGAAGTTTGGGTACTACGAGGAAAGTGGTCGGCGTTACCAGCCGTTCGCTCGCGTCAGCCAGAAGGTTTGACGCTTTCACTGGAGGCATTATGAAGAAGGTTCTCGGTTTGCTCATCCCGGCATTGGTCTTCGCCCTCTTCGGTTCGGTCGGTCTGGCGCAAGAAGCCGCGGCGGTTGGCACGAGCATCGGTGGCGGTTTGGTCGCCCTCGGCGCAGGCTTGGCACTCGGCTTGGCAGCCATCGGCGTCGGTATCGCCCAGAGCCAAATCGGTGCAGCCGCCGCGGGCGCAGTCGCAGAGAAGCCCGAGTTGTTCGGTCAACTCCTGATCTACGTCGTCATCCCCGAAACGGTCATCATCTTCGGCTTCCTCGTCGTCATCTTCTTCCAAGGCGCGATCCGCTGAACCAGCACCCGCGCGGTCTCGAGCACCCTCGAGCCCATGCAGGTGTTGGCAGAAGGGAATAAGAAATGGCTGACCTAGCCACGTTACTCGAGAGCGAAGCCCAAGCCGAGATCGAAGCGATCTTGGGTGAGGCCCGCGCGAAAGCCGACGGCATCCTCAAAGCGGGCGAGGAAAACGCCAAAGGCTACTTGGACGGCAAGCGCCGCGCGTTTGAATCCGACTTGAGCGCCGCGCTGACCCGTGCCCGCAGCGGTGCGGAACTCGAGGCTTCGGCGCTGAAACTCTCCGCCAGCCACGGTGCCGCCGAGCAAGCCTTCAGCGCCGCCATGAATGAACTGCGCGCGTTCACCAAATCCGGTGAGTACGAAAAGACGCTCGTCAAGCTCATCGGCGAAGTCAAAACCGCCCTCGGGACGGTCACGAAGCTCGAGGTCAACCCAGCGGACATTGAAGTCGCCAAGCGCGCGGCGACTGCTGCCGGGGTGAACGCTGAGGTCAGCGCCAACCCCGACGTGGAAACCGGTGTGCGCGGCCTCGCCGAAGGCGGGTCCTCGAGCGTCACCAACACGCTCGTCGGTCGTCTGGCGCGGGCCCGCGAGGGCTTGCTGGCGGAAGTCGCTGGCGTGCTCAAACCATGAGGCGCTGAACATGCCTGACAACTACGCCTACATCAACGCCCGCATCCGCGCGATGCACGCCTCGCTGATTACAGAGAAGCTCGAGGAAACGCTGTCGGCTGCCAGCTACGGCGAGTTTTTGCGCATCTTGTCCGAATCTGACCTTGGACCGGACATCGGTGAGGCAACGGCTGCCGGGGCGGGTCTGCCGCAGTTGGACTCCGCGCTGTCGCGCAACTTTTACCGCACCGCGCAGAAGGTCGTCGGCATGGCCGACGGCGAGAGCGGACGCGACATCGCGCTGCTGTTCGCGCGCTACGACCTGCTGAACTTGAAGGCGGTCGCTCGAGGCAAAGTCGGCGGTCGCAGTGCCGAGGACATCAGCGCCAGCTTGCTCCCAGCCGGGTCGCTGAAACCAGCCGTGCTCGAGGGGCTGGCGAACGCGGCTGACCTGAACGCGCTGAACGGCGTGGCGGGCTTGAACGCCTCGCCGCTCGCCAGTGCGTTTCGCAAAGCCGTCGCTGGGCTCGCCGCGAACAATGAACTGCTGGACTTCGAGGTCGCGCTGGACCAGGCGTACTACGCTACGGCACTCCAGACCGCCTCGAGCCAGACGCTCAAAGATTTCTTGCGCCGCGAAATTGACGGCGCGAACCTGCTCACCGCGCTGAAGCTCAAAGCCCAAGGGCGCAGCGAGAACCTGGATGCGTTCTTCATACCCGGCGGCCGCGAGGTCAACCGCACGCGCTTCGAGCAGATCGTCAGCGGCACGGGCGGGCTGGACGGTTTGAACGCCTTCCCCGGCTTGTCCGACACCAGCGACCTCTCGAGCGCCGAAGCGACCGTGCGCGCTTCCATCCTGCACGCTGCGCAGCGCCTCTACACCTCGGATGCCTTGGGCATCGGCGTGGTCATCGGCTACCTCAAAGACAAAGAGCGCGAGGTCGCCCTGACGCGCCTGATCGGCCGCGCCAAGTACTACAACGTCCCCGCAGAAACCCTGCGCCGGGAGGTCGGCAATGGCAACTAAAATGGCGATCCTGACCGACGGCGAGAGCGCCACAGGCTTTCGCTTGGCAGGCGTGGAAGTGCTCGAGGCAACCGCTGAGACCGCAACCCGCACGCTCGAGACCGCGATTCAAAGCAACCAATATGGACTGATTGCCGTGGACGAAAGCATCGTCCCGGATCCATCCAAAGCGATGGAACGCCAGATGCGCGGGCGCGACCTGCCCGTGCTGCTGACCGTACCCAGCCTCGCGGTCGCGTTCAGCGACAACGTGGACGCCAAGGCGTACATGAAGGCACTCGTGCGCAGCACGATTGGATTTGACATCAAGTTGTAAGAGCAGCTTTTAGCTGTTAGCCATTGGCTCTTAGCCTAAGAAGTAAAAAGACTTGTGCTCCACAAAGAATTTAGAGGCTCGAGGCTAAACTCGAGATTCGCAATGCAACACCACAAACGCTAATAGCTAAAAGCTAACGGCTAATCGCTCTACCGGAGGTAGTCATGGCAGGCAAAATCAAGAAAATTGCCGGGCCAGCGGTGATCGTCGAGAACCTGGAAGGCGCGAAGATGAACGACATCGTTCGCGTCGGCAAGGAACAACTCGTCGGTGAGATCATTCGCTTGGACGGCGCGGAATGCTTCGTGCAGGTGTACGAGGACACGAACGGCTTGATGGTCGGCGAGGACGTGGTCTCCACGAACCTGCCGCTCGCCGTGGAACTTGGACCGGGCATGCTCAACGGCGTGTTCGACGGAATTCAACGTCCGCTGGACAAAATTCGTGAAGCATCGGGCGACTTCATTGCCCGCGGCGTCAACGTCAAGTCCTTGTCGCGCGAACAACTCTGGGAGTTCACGCCCAGCGTCAATGTCGGCGACCACGTTGAAGGTGGCTCGAGCCTCGGGTCCGTGCCGGAGTTCAGCTTCACGCACAAGATTTTGGTTCCGCCCACGGTGTCGGGCAAGATCAAGACGATCAAACCCGCTGGCAAGTACACCATCGAGGAAGTCGTTGCGACCCTCGAGGATGGCACGGAACTGAAGATGTACCACAACTGGGCGGTGCGTCGCGCGCGTCCGGTCAGCCGCAAGCTCGACCCCAACCTGCCGTTCTTGACGGGTATGCGCATTCTGGACGTGATCTGCCCGCTGACCGCAGGCGGCACGGCGGCGATTCCCGGACCGTTCGGCAGCGGCAAGACCGTTACGCAGCAATCCATCGCCAAGTACGGCAACGCCGATGTTGTCGTGTACGTCGGTTGCGGCGAGCGCGGCAACGAGATGACGGACGTGCTCGTCGAGTTCCCGGAACTCGAGGACCCCAAGACCGGCAAGCCCTTGATGCAGCGCACGATCTTGCTGGCGAACACCAGCAACATGCCGGTGGCGGCTCGAGAAGCCAGCCTCTACTGCGGTGTGACGCTCGCGGAGTACTTCCGCGACCAGGGCTACGCCGTCAGCATGATGGCGGACAGCACGAGCCGCTGGGCGGAAGCGCTGCGTGAAATCGCCTCGCGTCTGCAAGAAATGCCTGCGGAAGAAGGCTACCCGCCGTACCTCTCGAGCCGCTTGTCGGCGTTCTACGAGCGCGCGGGACGCGTCACGACCCTTGCGGGCGACACGGGTTCTGTGTCTGTCATCGGCGCGGTCTCCCCAGCAGGCGGCGACCTGTCCGAACCCGTCACGCAATCCACGTTGCGCATCACCGGCGCGTTCTGGGCGTTGGACGCGAGCCTCGCCCGCGCCCGCCACTTCCCGGCGATCAACTGGGCGGGCAGCTACAGCTTGTTCAACAACATCTTGGAGCCGTGGTACCGCGCGAACATCGCGCAGGACTACCCAGAGAAGCGCACGCAACTGATTACCCTTTTGCAACGCGAAGCCGCATTGCAAGAAGTCGTGCAACTCGTCGGACCGGACGCCCTGGCAGACGCCGAGCGTTTGAGCCTCGAGGTGGGTCGCATCATCCGCGAGGATTTCCTCCAGCAAAACGGGTACGACAAGGTGGATGCGTCGTGCTCGATGGAAAAAGCCTACGGCATGATCAACATGATGCTCGAGTTGTACAAGGCGGGCGACGCGATGCTGCAAAAGGGCGGCGCGATTAGCGACTTCCTGGACGACAGCGCCGTGATCGAAAAGATCGGTCGCGCCCGCTTCGTCCCTGAAAACGAGTTCCCCGCATACCAAGCCGAGTACATGAAGATGCTCGAGACGGCGTTCAAAGCCAAAGCCTAAACCCATGCGTTTCCTTGTCGTCGCCATGATTGCACTGACCTCGAGCGCGTTGGCTCAAGAGGCGATCCGTTTCGTGATCGCCTCGAGCGACGTGCTATCGGCGACGGCGGAATTCGACCAAGCTGGACGCCCAACCGTGCTGATTCGCCTCACACCCGCAGCGGCGCAGCGTTTGGAGCAGATCACGTGCGCGAACGTCGGCAAGATGATCGAACTGGTCGTGGATGGACGGGTCGTGACCACCGCGAAAATTTTGGAATGCATCGGCGACGGCCAGGTGCAACTCTCGGGCAATTTCACGCTCGAGGAAACGCAAGCCATCGCCAAGCGTTTGCAACCCAGTGGCACGCAGGCAACGGCGGTTCCCACAGCTTGGCTCGAGCAACTGTGGACGATGTGGAAGCAATTGCTCGAGTTGATTCTTCGGTTTTTCACAAGGGCAGGTGAGCAATGGACTTACTAAAAAAAGAATACTCAGCCGTTGATTACGTCTCGGGACCGCTGTTGTTCCTCGAGGGTGCCATGGATTTGCCCTACGGTGCCATCGTGGACATCACCGATGGCGGCAAGCGCGTGCGCGGCGGTCAAGTCATCGAAGTCTCGGACCAGTACACAGTGCTCCAAGTCTTCGAGGAGACCTCAGGCTTGGATTTGAAGCGCACCACCGTTTCATTGGTGGAAGACGTGGCGCGTCTGGGCGTCAGCAAAGAGATGATCGGTCGCCGTTTCAACGGCATCGGTCGTCCGATTGACGGACTGCCGCCCGTGGTCGCCGAGAAGCGCTTGCCGATCAACGGCTCCGCGATCAACCCCGTGTCCCGCGAGAAGCCCGAGGAATTCATTCAGACCGGCGTCTCGAGCATTGACGTGAACATCACGCTCGTTCGCGGTCAGAAGCTGCCGATCTTCTCTGCGTCCGGTCTGCCACACAATGATTTGGCGCTGCAAATCGCCCGTCAAGCCAAGGTCTTGGGCGAGGGCGAGGGCTTCGCCGTGGTCTTCGCGGCGATGGGCATCACGCAGCGCGAAGCCAGCCAGTTCATCAGCGGCTTCGAGGAAACCGGCGCGCTGGCGCGTTCGGTCTTGTTCCTCAACAAAGCCGACGACCCGACGGTGGAACGCCTTTTGACGCCGCGCATGGCGCTCACCGCTGCCGAGTACCTCGCGTTCGAGCACGGTTATCACGTCCTCGTGATCCTCACCGACTTGACGAACTACTGCGAGGCGCTTCGTGAAATCGGCGGTGCCCGTGAAGAGATTCCAGGGCGTCGCGGCTACCCCGGTTACATGTACACGGATTTGGCTTCGCTGTACGAGCGCGCGGGCGTGATTCACGGCAAGCCCGGCTCGGTCACGCAGATTCCGATCCTGTCCATGCCCGGCGACGACATCACGCACCCCATTCCCGACCTCACGGGTTACATCACCGAAGGTCAGATTTTCGTCGCGCGCAACCTGTCCTCCGCGGGCATTTACCCGCCAATCAACGTGCAGCCCAGCCTGTCGCGTCTGATGAACAACGGCATTGGCAAGGGCAAGACGAGGGCTGACCACAAGGAAGTCGCGGACCAACTCTTCGCCAGCTACGCCCGAGGCATGGACCTGCGCCGCCTCGTCGCCATCACCGGTGAAGACGCCCTGACCGACAACGACAAGCGCTACCTGCGCTTCGCCGACGGCTTTGAAAAGAGCTTCATCAACCAAGGTCAAGCCAACCGCTCAATCGAAGACAGCCTCAACATCGCCTGGGCGCTCTTGTCTGAATTCCCCCGCTCCGAGTTGAAGCGCATCCGCAAAGAGTACATTGACACGAATTACGGCACGCAGAAGCTCAGCGAACTTGTTACTGCGTAACGCAAGCTATTAGCCATTAGTTGTTAGCCATTGGCTCGAGGGCACACCGCACAGTCCAACACGACTCCAAAAACCTCGAGCCAGTTTGCAGTTTCGTCCCACAACACAAGCTAACAGCTAAAAGCTAACGGCTAGGAGCTTATATGGCAGAACAAATCAGTCCAACCCGCTCCAACCTGCTCGCGCGGCGCGGCTCGAGGCGTCTGGCGGTGCAGGGCGCGGATCTTTTGAAACGCAAACGCGACGCGCTCATCGGTGAGTTCTTCGCGCTGGTCAAAGAATCGCTGGCGGCGAGGGAGATGCTCCAGCAATCCAGCAAAGACGCGTATTTCGCGTTGTTCCTGGCGAAAGCCTGGGACAGCCCGGAAGCGGTGGAATCCCTCGCCCTCGCGCGACCCTCAGGCTTAAACCTCGAGCTTCAGGTGGAGAGCATTTACGGCGTGAAGATTCCGAAGATCAACCTGCCGGAGTTCTCCAAAGAGTTGCCGTTCTCGCCCATCGGCGCTGGGGCGCGCACGCTCGAGGCGGCGGTGCAGTTTCAGAATCTCGTCGAAGCGATCATCAAGGTTGCGGCGACGGAGAACAAGCTGCGCCGCATCGGTGAGGAGATCAAGAAAACCTCGCGGCGCGTCAACGCCTTGGAGCAAATCGTCATCCCCGGCATTCAAGAGCAGATCAAGTTCATCACCGACACCTTGGACCAGCGCGCATTGGAAGAAGTCACCACATTGAAGCGCATCAAAGCCAAGATTGACTTGGACGAAGCGACCGCGCGAGGCGTCATCAGCGCCGCGAACGAAATCGGCGCGGGTCTGTAAAACAAAGACGATTTAGATAAACCCCTCGAGACTCGAGGGGTTTTTGATTTGGTCTACACTCGAGTTGTGATCTCGATTGATGAACTGCGACAACTCAGCGTTCTAGAACGCTTGGCGCTGCTCGAGCAGATTTGGGAAAGTCTCGAGCAGGACGCTGTGCCTGAACTGACCGAGACGCAACGGCTCGAGATTGACCGCCGACTCGAAGCCTATGACGCTTCACCTGAAAGCGGTCGTCCGTGGGTTGAGGTTAAGGCGCGCTTGATGGGCTGACCAAATTCGTGTGAGCACCGACGCGAACTCAGTCTGGTGCGACTGCGACCAAGTTGACGCCCAGCAAGTACGTTCGGTGCTCCGGTCGGCTGCGCGCCTCGAATTGCTGGACAACGGCAAAAATCTGATCCGCCATCGCTCGAGCGTCATCGGTGCTCAAACGCAACTCTTTCCAGCGCATCACCGTCGGCGTGTGCGGCGGCGGGCTCACCGTGGAGTCCAGCGCGGTCGGCGCTTGACCGTACAGGCGTCCGTTGGATGCGCGGTAGAAGGTCGCGCCCCAGCCCCGGTTGGTGTCGCTGAACTCGAGCCAACTGTTGCTCAAGCCCGCCATGAACTGCCGTTGGCGTGCGCGGTTCATGTCGGTCATGACTTCCTCGAAGCTTTTGAGCGTGAACGGAATGAAGAAGCGCTGGCTGGTCGTGCGGTACAAGCGGATCGGTCGCCCGGCACGCTCGATCAAGCCTGATTCACGCACAAGGCCCAGTCGCACCATGCGTTTGACCCGACGGTAAACGACGTGCAGCGGTTCCTGAAGCATTGCAGCGGCTCGAGCAACGCTTTGATCTTCAAAGAACGGCTCGAGGTAGCGGTGCTCGCTCGAGTCGCACAGCAAACCAATCGCTTCAGCCTTGTCTATAACGCTACTGACACTCGAGGCTTTCATCAGCAGTAGCTTAGTCCGTAGCGTCGAGCGGTGCAAAGTCTGGCGAAAAACAATCCGGTGGTGATGTACTTCTGCATCGCGTTCGCGTTCTCCTGGTCGGTGTGGCTGATCGGGGCGCAATACGTCTCGAGTTTCGAGGCGATGATGCCCGCGCTGATGCTGGGTTCATTCGGACCGTTCATGGCGGGGCTGATCGTTTCCGCGTTGCGTGGGGGCGGGACGGCGGTTAAGGCGTTCTTGTTGCAGATCATCAAATGGCGCGCGCCTCTGTGGTGCTACTTCGCGGCGTGGCTGATTTTTCCAGCGGTGTTCATCATCGGGCTGCTGCTCGGTCGGATGCTCGCGTTTGACGCGTCGCTGGTCGGGATTGTCTCGAGCGTGATCGTGGCCATGCCGCTGAACGCGCTGCTGACTGGGTTGTTCAGTCCAGGACCGCTGGGCGAGGAACCGGGTTGGCGCGGCTTTGCGCTGCCAAACCTGCTTCATCTTGGCGAGCGGCAAACGAACATTGTTTTGGGCTTGATCTGGGCACTATGGCACGTGCCGCTGGCGCTACGGTTCCCGGAGTTCTATCAAACGCTGCCCGGCGTGACCCTGCCGATGTGGTTGGTGCTGTACCCATTGACCATCATTGCGATGACCGTCGCTCTGACGAAGCTGTGGAAATGGACGGGCAGTGTACTGATCGCCATTTTCTTCCACGCGAGCGCGAATTACTCGATGGGGGTGTTGACGGGCGGCGACAGGCTCAAACTCGTGTACAGTCCGTTTGTCGCGTTTCTGATCGTGACCGCGCTGTTTTGGGTGGTCGCCGGGGTGTTCGTGGCGATTGACCGCACCCTCGCTCAGCGCACCGCCGTATCAGCCAAGCCGTTGACGAATCCGTGATTCGAGCTACGCCCTCGAGTACGATTGAGCCACATGCAAAATCTGTCTGACAAGATCGCGCTGGTCACGGGCGCAGCGGGCGAAATCGGTGCGGCGACGGCTCGGGCGATGGCGTCCAGAGGCGCGCGGTTGGTGTTGACCGACGTGAAGCTCGAGGGATTGGAGGCGCTCAAAAGTGAACTCGAGGCAAGTGGGGCTGAAGTCCTCACGCTCGAGCACAACGTCACGCTCGAGGCGGATTGGGTGCGGGTCATCGCAGAAACCAAAGCAAGATTCAGTGCATTGCACGTGCTCGTCAACAACGCAGGCATCGGCGGCGCTCCGGCGCTGATCCCAAATTATCCGCTCGAGGATTTCCAACGCGTCTTGAACGTCAACGTCACAGGCGTCTTTCTGGGCATGAAGCACGCGATTCCGGTGATGCTCGAGGGGGGCGTAGGCAGCATTGTCAACATCTCGAGCGTTGCCGGTGTCGTCGGTTCACCGGGGATGATCGCGTACAACGCCAGCAAGCACGCGGTCATCGGGTTGACGCGCGGTGCGGCTGCTGAGTGGTCGCGCAAGGGCATTCGCGTCAACTCGGTGAACCCCGGACCGCTGGATTCCAACATGATGCGCGGCTACGACGAAAGCCTCAAACCCGGCGAGGGCGACAAGGTGCGCGCGAATTTAGAGCGCACGATTCCCCTGCGGCGCTACGGTCGCCCGGAGGAAATTGCGCAAGTCATCGCGTTTTTGGCCAGCGACGACGCCAGCTTGGTCACGGGCGCGGTTTACCTCGCGGACGGCGGGTTGAGCGCGGTCTAAGTTTCTGGCGCGCAGATTTCGCACGGACAAGCCTGGGGCGGCGTGAAACACTGGGGCTCGAGGAGTTCCGCCTGATGCCCAACCGATTGCTCTTGGGCGCGTCGTTGGCGCTGTTGCTGAGCGCTTGCCCCGCCGCGCCCAACCCAGACCCGCCCCCAAACGCGGCGCTCGAGGTCAAACTCAGTGCGACCCCGCAAACGCTCGTCGGATTCGGCTCGAGCACGCTCACGGCGACCGGCAGCGCAGGCATCGGGCGCGTGGAATGGCTCGAGGGCGGCAAGCCCATCGGAGCCACTTCGAGCGCGCCGTTTATCTTCAAAGTGGATTTGACGGCACTCGGCGCGCGCCGGTTCACAGCCCGCGCTTTCGACGCTGCCGGGAACAGCGTCACCTCGAGTCCCGTGACCGTCACCGCGACCACAGCTGGAGCGCCGAACAGTTTCTACGTCGCCCCGAACGGTGACGACGCGCAAGCGGGCACGCTCGAGCAGCCGTTCAAAACGGTGTCCAAATGCGCAGCGGTCGCCAAGACCGGGCAGTCGTGTATCCTGCGCGCGGGCGTGTACCGCGAGACCGTCACGCCCAACGCCGACGGCGTGACTTTTAGCGGCTTCGACGGCGAGCGCGCGGTCGTGTCCGGTGCGGATATCGTCACGGGCATGTGGACGAACCACGCGGGCAGCATTTACAAGACCACGCTGACCCTGCCTGTGGCGGGCTTCGCCGACGCGGGTTTCACGGCGAATCAACTCTTCGTCGCGGGCGCGATGCAACCCGAGGCGCGCTGGCCCAACTTGAAAACCACCGACCTGATGAAACCCACGCTGGCGGGTGGGTACGTCAACCCCGTGGGCAACCTCGATGTCAACATCGTCAACACCGGCATTCCCGCGTTGCCCGAAGGCTGGGCGGGCGCGACCGTGTGGGCGAACGAGTGGTACACCTCGCGCACGGGCACGGTCACGGGCGGCGGCGCGGGAAGTTTGACGGCGACAATGAAAACCCCGTACAGCCGCAGCGCCTACTGGTTCTTCCTGACCGGCAAACTGGGTTTGCTGGACGCCCCCGGCGAGTGGTACTACGACGACCCAAGCAAAACGCTGTACCTGTGGGCTCCTGGCGGCGGCGTGCCGAAAGACGTGGAGGTCAAACGCCGCAATCTTGCTTTCGACCTGACCCTGCGTTCCCGGATCACCGTGCGCAACCTGTCCATCTTCGCCGCCAGCATTGTCACTGGGGACAACACGCGCGGCAACGTCTTTGACAACTTGGACGTGGCCTACGTCGCGCACCACGTGACCCTGCCGCCGTTACCCCAGAGTGAACAAGCCCCTGGCTCCGACAACGCACTGGTGCTCGCCTCGCACGCACACGACACCGGCATCATCCTGCGCGGCAGCGGGCACACCCTGAAAAACAGCCGCGTGCGGTTCAGCGCCGGGAACCTGGTTTTGCTCGAGGGCAGCAACCACCTCGTTGAAAACAACATCATCCAGGACGGCAACTACGCCTCGAGCTACGCCGCTCCGGTGCGCTTGAACGGGTCTGGTCACAAGGTTTTGCGCAACACGATCAGCGGTGCGGGGCGCGACGCCGTCGCTGTGGACTGGCACACGGCTGGGCAGAGCTTCAGGAACGCGGAGATCGCGTACAACGACATCTCGCGCTTCGGCACGCTGTCCAGCGACCTCGGCGGCATCTACCTCTGCTGCTTCGTGGACCAGAGCGGCACGCGCATCCACCACAACAGCGTGCACGACCCCGATGGGTACAGCTTCCACTGGGAAGTCGCGGGCATTTACACGGACAACTGGAGTTACAACGCCACCGTGGACCACAACATCGTCTGGAACATCAAGACCAACAAACCCGCCGGGTTGAAAATCGCCAGCAAACAAGGCGCGGGCGGCGCGGAGCGAATCTACAACAACACCGTGCTCGCGCGCTCGTACCTGCCCGGCGACGCGCAGATTCGCAACAACATCCTCGTGCAAGACCCACTCAGCGGTGCGAACGCCAGCAACAACCTGTTCTACGCCAAAACAGGCGACGTGCCGCTCGTGAACATCTTGCTGGGCGACTTGCTGCCGCGCGAGGGGAGCGCCGCCGTGGACGCGGGCATGGCCATTCCAGGGTTCACCGACGGCTTTGTGGGCAGCGCACCAGACATCGGCGCGCTCGAGCGCGGCGGCGTACCGTGGCGGGCAGGCGCGACGCGTTGAATTTCGCGCGGCTCGAGCCCCGCGCCAGTGATGGGTGCGTCGTGGGCACATCTCGGGCAGGGTGTCGGTCTCGAATGCCGATGTGCTCGCGTTCCTGACCACTGCGTAATACGGATGCCGTTTAATCGCTTCATCTTCCTTCGGCGAAGATTGCGCTCATCACGGCATCCGTAACTGTTCCTACGCCTTCAAAGGCGGGTTAATTCTTTCGAAATTAACCGGAATTCGTATAACTTCAGTCTGAAATGACGAGAGAGGGCAACGACAACAGCTTGTGCGACGCGGCTCCCTTCTCTCGCCAGCGAGAGAAGCGCCGCAAGCCCGTCAAGGTGCTGGGGTCAGCGACAAGAAGCGATCCAGCCCGTCAGGTGCGCGCTCTGGATCAAGAAGGTGCTGGGGTCCGCGGCAAGACGGGTTGGGGATGAGAGCAGCGTCTCGAGCCGCGATGTTTTGCGACCAAATCTGGGAAGCGATGTGACGCCCGCCTCCAACCCGTGAGACGCCCGTGAAACGCCCCTCTTGCGACACTCTCAAGCGTGCAAAAACCCCAGGGCACCGCGCAAGCCACGCGTTACCTGCTCAGCCTCGAGCGCAGCGGTGACGCGCGGCGTTTCGTGCTGCGCGATCTCGAGCGTGGTGAGTCGCGGCGTTTCGCGTCGTGGGAAGCACTGCGGCGGCACTTGGAGGATTTTCCGACCCGGCGGTTGAAGTGACCCACAAAGGAGCCGTTGCCATGAAAACACCGTTGCTCGTCCTCGTGCTCGTCGCGCTCGCCACCGCGTGCGTGCAACCGCCGCCTCCGCCGCCTGATCCGAACGCCGTGGTGCGGCTCGAGGTTTCCCCTGCCGCGTTGCTGATGACGGCGGCGGGTGAGAAGCATCCATTGACCGTGTGGGCTTTCAACGCCGCTGGTCAACCGGTGGTCTCGAGCGCGTCGGCGACGTGGACCTCCAGCCGCCCGGAGCAAGTGGGCGTGTCCGCAAGCGGTGAACTCGAGGCGAGGACCGCGTTGGGCTCGAGCCAGATTGTTGCGCAGGTTGGCGGCGTCCAGAGCGCTCCGGTGCTGGTCAGCGTCGCGCAACCCGCTGCGGGCGTGGTGCTCGTGACCGATGCGCAGATTCGCGGGGCTCCTGCGCTCGTGGATGAAAGCGCTGAACCCGACCCTGACAATCCTTACGAAGTCGTGCTGACCGGCATCGCGCCGCCCGCACCGGGCTCGTTGCTCCTGGGGCGTGAAGGCAAAGCCGTGGGTGGCGAGGTGGTCTCGAGCGTGCAGGAGGGCGACGCCGTGCGCGTGCGCTTGAAACTCGTGCCGGTCACGCAGTTGATGGCGCAGGCGGAGATCAAAGAAACCGTGGATTTCACGAATTTGCCGCTGCAACTGCCGCCGGAGATTGCGCGCGATTATGACGTGCGGCAAACCGGCGACGAGTACGTCTTCACGCCCAAACCCGCCGCGCCCGCTCGAGGGGGTGGCGTGCGTCCGTTGGCAATCAAAGAGTTCAAGCTCGGACCGTACACCTGCGAATTTGCCACGCCAGAACTGCCGATCTCGCTGGGGCAACCGGGGCAGTTCAGCCTCAAATTCTCCCCGAGTTTGGAAATTGATTTCGACCGCCAGACGGGACTGCGAAAGCTGATTGCCCGCGCCGAACTGGGTGCGAAGATGAAAGCCGCCCTCGTGCTGAGCGCGGGCGGCGTGCTCAACCTGGATTGCACGGCGACGCTGTACACGAAGCTCTTGCCGCTGCCCGGTTGGGCGGGCTTGATCCTCGCGGGTGAGTTGAAGGCAGGCATCGGTTTTGAAATCGAGGGCGCGACCAGCTTCCCGCTCGGCGGCGTGGAACTGAGCAGCGAAACCAAAGGCACGCTGGAAATGGGCTTGGACTGCACCTCGGGCGAGTGCAACTTGGTGCGCGGCTTCAACCCGACGAACACCACCGACGTGCGTTTTGTGAAGCCACAAGTCGCCAACATCCGCCCCGCGGAGGTGTTCATCTTCGGGTACGGCTTTGCGAAGATCAAAGCGGGCATGACGTTGATTGACAAACTGCGCATGGATGTCGTCACCGCGCGGGCAGGCTTGAAACTCGAGGGCAGCTTCGCGCCCCCAAGCACGCAGTTGGAACCCAGCACCAATGCTTTGGAACCCGATTACCAATCCTCGTACAAACTCGGCGGACTCGCGGAGGTCGTCGCGGGCAGCATCAACAAAGCGGGCGACAGCGCGTTCAGGAAACTCCTGCAAAAACTCGGGGTGTTCAAGTTCAACCTCTTCAAATTCCAGTTCAGCAAAACCCTGGCGGGTTCGCCCAAAGGCACGGCGACGCAGAACAAAACGGATTTCAAAGCGGGCGACCAGTTCAGCTTCACGGTCAACCTCGAGCCCAGCAGCGCGGTTTTTCCGTTCATCGGGTACAACGTGCAGCGCGTGCTCATCATGCGCAAAGACGGCTCGAGCCCCGCCGAGGTAATCGCCAGCGTGGACGCCGCCCCCGGTCAACTCGAGTTCACCCTGCCCTGGGTCGCGGATGCCGACAGCACCAGCCCGCGCGGGCAGGCGTTCTACGCGTTCGTGGACACCAAACTGCCCGTGCCGTTTGACTTGGAAATCGCCAAGGTGCAACCCGCCGCGCCCGGTCAGGGATTCATCCATTTTCGCTACGACCTGAACTTCTCTCTGCCCCGCACCTCCAGCGGCAACGATTCTTGCACCACGGTCAACTCGCAATCCTCGAGCACCGCGCGGGAACAGCACGACATCCGTTTTGACCTGCAACCCAGCAACGCCGCCGGAACCGTGTGGCAAACCACCAAAGTCACCGGGTCGTACCTGTCCGCAACCCAGGAGCAATCTCGCAAGGTCACGACGTACACCCGCGATTGCACGGGGCTGGGCGCGAACGGCAGGGGCAAGGAGTTGAAGGGCTGCGTGCTGACGCTGGTGGAGAACAAGTCCAAAAACGCCGATCAACCCGTCACGGACGGCACGGGCAACGCCATCCTCGCGCTCGATCCAGACAAGTACCGGGTGACGTTCTTCGGCAATTACGGTCAGGTCAACGTCGCGCGGTCGGTGAACTTGAGCACCAGCGGATGCAGCTTCTTCCAACCCGAGCAGTTCACCGACCCGCCGGGCACGGTCAGCGGCGGCATCGGCGGGCGCGTCGTCAGCGCGCCCTTGGACCCGGCATTGCCCGCACCGAAGTTGCTGCGCGGCACAGACACGCAAAACGTCGATTGCGGCGGAAACGGCACAACCTGCACGGAAACGCTCAGCGCCGATTGGGAATTCAACCTCGGCGAAGCGCCAACGGTGGACCTCGAGCTGGGCGTGATCGCGCCCGCCACCGCCGCGCCGGACGGCAAGTTGACGTATGCGGTGAACCTGCACAACAAAACCCAGAACGCCGCCAACAACATCCGCGCAGAATTCTTCTTACCCGACGGCTTCAGGGTGCTGGACACCCAAGGCTGGAGCGGCTGCGTGACGGTGCTGACCACCGTGACCTGCAAAGCGGCAACGCTCGAGGGGAACGAACGCCGCGCGTTCCTGGTGGACGTGCAAGCCCCGGCGTCGGGCGGCGAGTACATCATGACCGCTCGGGTTTCTTCGGATGAACGCGAGACGAACTCGAGCGATAACCTCGCGTTGGGCGCAACGTTGATCGTGCAACCCTGAACTTCAATCCTCGAGCCGCACGCTGTTCGCTCAGCGGCGGCTCGAGTACACTGCTTCTATGCTCCGCGATGCACCCGTCAAAACCGCGATGACGTTCGCTGAATTCCTCGAGTTTGAGGAACACGCGCGGGAACGCCACGAATTCGTGGATGGTAATTTGTTCGTGATGCCGGGGGGAACAGACCGACACAACCTGCTCGCATTGCGACTGATTTCGATGCTGTTTGAACACGCTCTTGCCCGTGGTTACTACGTTTACAACGACGTGATTCTTAAGACGCCCAGCGGGCGCGGGTATTATCCAGACATGTACGTCGTTGACCAAACGGCCGAGAAACGCTCGCGGACACAGTTTTACCCAAGCATCATTCTCGAGATTCTTTCCGAAAGTACCGAAGCCATTGATCGCGGTGAGAAATGGCAGGCATACCGACAAATTCCTAGCCTCGAGCAGTACATCCTGCTGTCACAGCGTGAACCAGTTGCAGAAGTCTTTTGGCGAGACGGTGACACCTGGCGCTACGAAGTGGTTGAAAACGGCGCAAAGCTGCGCTTTTCCGCACTGGAGTTTGAAGTCGCGCTCTCGAACCTGTTCAATCAACTCCCGTCACTCGAGGATTGACCCCTTCAAATCAACAATTTAAGGCGTGCGCGCTTTGCCTTCCGCCCATGCACCGCTCGAGCCGCCCGCCCAGTGCCACACGCCGTCTTTGGGTTTGGTGGACAACGCACCTTGAATCAATTCCAAGTTGACGCGGCTGACGAACCGCGTCTGCGCGTGCCACGCCGCCAGATCCGCGTTCTTGCCCGCGCCGCGCAAAAAGTTGTCCGCGCGGTTCACCGCCAGATCAAACACCTCGTCGGTGACAGGCACGCGTTTCAAGCCCAGCCCCTCGAGAATCTTGTCGCGCGAGGAATTCGTCAGCACCCGCAATTCCTCGAGCAAGGGTTCAAACTGCGGGTCGTGCGGCTCCAATGGTCGCAGGCGTTGCCAGAGGTCGTTGCGTTTGCGCAGGAATTCAGCCGGGGGCAGGCGCTCGGGCATGGGGAGAGATTACGGCAGGCAAAGGGCGAAAGGCGAAGGGCAAAGGGAACCCCAGCCTCGAGCCTTGGCGTAGGGGCGAACTGCATGTTCGCCCTCGGGCATGTGGCACGCGCCCAACCTCGAGCACGTTCAATCTCGAGGGGCGGTGCGACCCGCTTGCAGGGTTTGCCGTGGCAAACCCCTACGCACCTGTTTGTCTCGAGGGGCTGGGTTACAGCGTCAACCACACGGCGACGCGTAAACTCGAGCCCATGTTGCCTGCTTCTCCCCTGGTCACTGCCGCGTGGCTCCTCGAGAACATTGAAGACCCGAACTTGCGCGTCGTGGATGCGCGGTTCGCGTTGGGCAAGCCGGACGCGGGCGCGGCGGCGTACAAAGGGGGTCACGTTCCAGGGGCGATCTTCGTTGACCTCGAACGTGACCTGTCCGATCCCGTGCGCGAGGACCGCGTGGGCGGGCGGCATCCGTTGCCCGCGCCGGAAACCTTGGCGGCGCGGCTCTCGAGCCTGGGGATTGGCAGCGACGACCTTGTGGTCGTGTACGACGAACCCTCGAGCGGGCAGGGATTTTACGCGGCGCATTTCTGGTGGTTGCTGCGGTATTTGGGTCACGATGCGGTGCGCGTGTTGGACGGTGGTTTGGACGCGTGGATCACAGCGGGCGGGAGCTTGGACTTGGGCACAGTGACCCTCGAGCCTGCGGTCCTCACGGTGAAGCCGCGCCCGGAGATGCTGGCGAGCGCAACCGCTGTCCTCGAGCGTGGCACAAATGCCGTGCTGGTGGACTCGAGGGCTCCTGAGCGCTACCGTGGCGACACCGAGCCGCTGGACTGGAAAGCGGGGCACATCCCCGGCGCGGTCAACCGCAACTGGGCGGATGGGTTGAGCGCAGGGCAATTCCGCGATGAGACCGCGCAGCAGGAGCGCTTCGCGGACCTGGCGGACAAAGAGGTCATCGTCTACTGCGGCAGCGGCGTCAGCGCGGGCGCGAACATGCTGGCGCTCGAGGTGGCGGGGGTCAAGGACGCCAAGCTCTACGCGGGCAGTTGGTCGGATTGGATCAGCGACCCAGAGCGTCCCGTGGCGATAGGCGAAGAACAGTGAGTCTCGAGCTTGGCACGCGCTTGCCGGATGCGCCGGGGGTGCGCGCGTTGCTCGAGGTGCTGGGCGCTGCGGACGCACCGATCAGCGTGGGACGCGTGTGCGGCTCGCGGGTCAGCGCGGTGTACTTGGGCGATGCGCTCGAGGTGTTGAGTGTGACGCTGGAGCCAGCAGAGCTTGATGACGCAGACTTGGCGCGTTCCAGGGCGCAGGCGTTTTTAACCGAAATCGCCGTGCTCGAGGGCGCAAGATAAAGGTCACTGGTCAGCTTGTGCCAATTGGTGCAAGCTGAAGTGAAACGCTCGAGACCGTTCCCTCGAGACCCGCTTTCTTCAACCCGCTCGAGGTCAACGCTATGTTCAACTGGCTCGCCCGCACCGTCGCCACCCGCCCCGCTTGGATTCTGATCTTCTGGGCGGTGATGCTCGCCATTGCCGCACCGCTCGCCGCGTTCGCACCGGGGCGCTTGAGCGGCGCGACCAGCCCGGTCAAGAACAGCGAAGCCGAGCAGGTCAATGGGCTGATCGTCAACGCCTTCGGGCAGCGCCGCGTGGACAGCACCTTGATCGTCGCAGAGTCAACTCGAGGCACTACAGACGCTGCTTTCCTCGAGCGGTACAACGCTTTCGTTGACGAGGTGCGCGCGGTCGAAGGCGTGTACAGCGTCACGCGCTTCGACGCGCAGAGCCCGCTGAAACTGTTCGGCGAAGTGAACGGCAAGACCGTCACCGCCACCGTCCTCGAGACCCGCCTTGACCGTCCAGAACCGATCCTCGAGCGCTTGCGGCAACTCTCGAGAGCCGCGAACATCCCAGACACGCAGTTGTTCGTCACGGGCGCGACCGCCGTGACCAAAGACTTCATCGAGCGCAGCGAGAGCGACACGAAGCGCAGCGAGTTGCAGGCGTTGCCGCTCACCGGGCTCGTGCTGATCCTCGCGTTTGGTGCGCTCGTCGCGGCGGGCATTCCACTCGTCATCGGTTTGTTCAGCATCACCACCGCGCTGGCACTCGTTTATATCGTCACGCTGTTCTTCAACGTGACCAGTTTCGCGCAGAGCGTCGTGACGATTTTGGGCTTGGGCGCGGGCATTGATTACGCATTGCTTTTGGTCAACCGCTTCCGCGAGGAACTGGCGAACGGACGCGATCCGCGCCAGGCGGCCGCCAACACCGTGCGCACCGCCGGTCGCGCCGTGGCGTTCAGCGGCTTGACCGTGGCAATCGCAATGGGCGCGCTGCTCATTCCAGACCTGCTGTTCATCCGCTCCATCGGCGTCGCCGGGGTACTCGCCGTGCTGATGACCGTCCTCGTCGCCATCAGTGCCGTGCCTGCGCTGCTTGCCATCATTGGAGAGCGCGTCAACAGCCCGCGTCGCCTGCAATTCAAGCTGACCTCGAGCGGCAAGACCAACCCGTTCTGGGCGCACTGGGCGGAACGCGTGATGCGCCGACCGCTCTTGAGCACGGTCATCATCTGCGCCGGGTTGATCGCGCTGGCGTTGCCTGCCCTGGGCATGAAACTCGGCTACACGGGCGCGTTCGGGCTCGCGCCTGGCGTGGAAAGCCGTCGCGGTTTGGAGTTGATCCGCCCATTGGAGTTGGGCGGCAGCTTGGACACCTTTGAAGTCGTCGTGGACTTGCGCAACGAAAATTTCCGCGAAGCCCGAGCCAAGTGGCGCGCATTGGACGCGGACCTGGCAAGCTGGCCCGACGTGCGCCTCGTGATCTCGCCGTTCCTGGTCTCGAGGTCCGACGCCTTGACGACGGACGACGGTGGCAACGGCATCACCGCGTTGACGAACCTGACGACGCGCAGCATCAGCACCGACCGGCGTTACCTGCGTCTCAGCGTCATCCCCAAAGACGCCGTGCACCCACCGGAGATTCCGCGTTGGCTCGAGCGTTTGCGCGCGGCGGGCGCGCAGGCAGGCTTCCAAAATGTGCTGCTGGGTGGCGCTCCGGTCGGCAGCCAAGAGTTCACAAACGCCTTGGTTGGCAGCATGCCGCTGGCGATTGGCACGGTCTTCGTCGCCACGTTCATCCTGCTCGCCATCGCGTTTCGCAGCCTCGTCATTCCGCTGAAAAGCATCATCATGAACACCCTGACCGTCGGCGCGAGTTACGGCGTCATCACCCTCGTCTTCCAGAACGGCTTCCTCGCAAGCTTATTGAACGTGCCCACCGATGTCGGCGCGATTGACTCGAGCCTGCCCTTGGTGATGTTCGCCGTCACGTTTGGACTGAGCATGGACTACGAAATCTTTCTGCTCTCCCGCGTCCAAGAAGCCCACCTGAGCGGCATGAGCACCGTGGACAGCGTCAAGGCAGCTTTGGAGCGTACGGCAGGCGTCATCACCAGCGCCGCGCTGATTATGCTGATCATCTTCGCCGCGTTCATCCAAGGCGATGTCGTCGCCAACAAAACGATTGGCGTCGGCTTGTTCGTCGCTGTGCTGCTGGACGCGACGCTCGTGCGACTGATCCTCGTGCCCGCCGTGCTCGCGCTTGCGGGCGAGTGGAACTGGTGGATGCCGAGCGCATTGAAACGCGCGCTGCCCAAAGTCAGCCTCGAGCACTGAATCTCTCGAGCACTGAGTTTCTGAAGCACTGAATCTCTCGAGCCCAGATGCGAACGAGCCGCCTGCGGACGGGGACAGCACCGATTGCGCGCGTCGAACCCATGTTCGCATGAGCACAGCACCCATGTTCGCATGAGCGAAACGGCGCGACCCCCGTCCCTGCATGAGCCAGTTCGCGCTGTTGTGATCCGAGATGACTTTCGCAAGAGGTCCACTGAACATCTCGAGCCTCGCGTCATGTCGCTTGCTCGAGGTGGGCTTCATGTCCCAAAACGCGGCAGAATGGACTCCGTGAACATCAAAGCTTACCTGCACCGCATCGGTTACACCGGCTCGCGTTCACCGACGCTCCAGACCTTGAACGCCGTGCTCGAGGCGCACCTGAACGCGATTCCCTACGAGAACCTGGACATTCACTTCGGGCGCAGGCTGAAGCTTGATCCCGAACGCGCGTATCAAAAAATTGTGCTCGAGGGTCGCGGCGGGTGGTGCTACGAGATGAACACGCTGCTCGGCTGGGCGCTCGAGGTGCTGGGCTTTGAAGTCGCGTTCCTCTCTTCCGGCGTGCTGCGTCCGCAGGGCACGACCCCGGACGGGGACCACATGCTGCTGCGCGTGACCCTGGAGAATGGCGCGTACATCGCGGACGCGGGCTTCGGGGACGGCGCGATTCACGCGCTGCCCCTGCGCACGGGCACGTACCGGACGGGTTTCCTCGCGTACGGCGTGGAACGCGACGGGGACGCGTGGACGATGCGCAACCCGCCAACGAGCAACACTGCTGGCTTTCGCTTTTTCAACGACCCTCGAGCCTTGCCGTTTTACGCCGCGCGCTGCCACGCATTGCAGACCTCCCCCGAAAGCGGCTTCGTGCGCACCACCGTCTGCCAGCGCATCACGCGCGACGCGCTCTACACCCTGCGCGGCGCGGTGCTGACGACGCTGACCGCAACCGGTTCAACCAAGCACACCTTGGAAGATAGCAGCGCCTACCGCCGTGTGCTGCTCGAGACCTTCAAGTTGGACTTGCCCGAAGCCGAAACGCTGTTTGCCACGGTCTGGGCGCGTCACCTCGAGCGGCTGGCTTTGGACCCTGCGCCTTTGGTTTGACCCGCGCCCGCCTTGACGGATTTGGCGGCTGCACGGCGCGTCGCCCAACCTTTGCGCGCGGCGTCGCTGCGCGGGCTGCTGCGTCCGCTGCCGTTTTCCTTGCCGCCGCTGTCTTGCTTGTTCACGGTCGCCCAGGCGATTTCCTCGGCGCGTTCCTCGGACACGCCGCGCTCGCGGTAGCTGGCTTCAATGTGCTCGGCTTGGCGTTGTTGCTTGTCTGTGTACGCGCTTTTGTCGCCTCGTGGCATGTCGTCACGCTCCTTTTGTGGTTGCGTGACCAGCGTGCTCGAGGTGGCTGAAGCAGGATTGAACAAGTTTGAGAAACCTCAGACCTCAAACACGAAGCTGGCATCAAATCCAGGGGACAGTTCGTCCGAGTAGCCGCGTTGGTTGGTCAACACACGCGTCTTGCCAATCCAATAGTCAACATTGTGGTGCGTATGCCCGTGAATCCACACGTTGATTGGGCTCGAGGCGATCAACGCTTCCAAATCAGATGCGTATGCCGCATTGATCTCGTCTTTCAAGGATGCAGGATTGATCGAGCGCGGACTCGGCGCGTGGTGCGAAACAACCACAGTCGCTCCATCAAACGGTTCTGCCAAAGCAGTCTCGAGCCAGTGCCGGGAACCGCGATGCCAACCGAGCGTGTCGTATGGTTGCAGTTTGCGGTACTGCGGATCAATGCGAATCTTGCGGTAGTCGCGCATCTGCGCCCGCGCAATCTCTGCCGCCGACGCGACATGGCCGGTCAACGCAAAGTCCGTCCACAACGTCATCCCCAAAAAGCGGACGCCACCCAACACCACAGCGTTGTTCTCGAGAAGATGAAGTTGAAGTTCGGCAGCGCGAGCGCGCATGGCGTTCAAAAGCTTGGGGCTCGAGTGCCCGTAATACTCGTGGTTGCCCAACACGTACACGACAGCGAAGCCGGGAAACGCACGGGCAGCCCATTCCAGACCGCGCACCCCGACATCAATGTCCCCGGCAAGGACGATCACATCTGCATCCGTAACGGCGGGTTCAAAAACGCCGAACTCGAGGTGCAAGTCGCTCAGCACGTGGATTCGCATGTTCAGCCCGGCGCGCGGCTTGCATCCTCGACATTCGCCTCGAGCCACGCGCCGATCTCGAGGGCGAGCGCGTCCTCCCCCTTGGCGGTGACGATTTGCAGTCCCACAGGCAGCCCGTCCACGTGCGTGAACGGCAAGCTCAGCGTGGGCAACCCGACGAGGCTGAACGGCAGGGTCAGTTCAATGAACGCGTCGCGGTGCGCGCGTTCGCCGGATTCCAAAGTGACGGTGGTCGTGCCCCGTAGTGGCGCGGGCAGTGGCGCGCAGGGCAGCACCAACGCGTGCACGTCGCGCAGCGTGGTTTCCAAACCGGCGCGCACACGCCGTCGCAAAGCTCGGGCTTCGAGGTAGGCGCTGATCGGCAGTGCCGCACCCGCGAGCAACGCGGGGCGCACGGCGTCGCCAAAGGTCTCGGGGTGTGCCGCCAGGCTCGCGCGGTGCACGAACGCGGCTTCGGCGCGCACCAGCGGCGTGTAACTCTCCCCGGCGCGCTCGAGGGCGTCAGGGGCAACGTCGTTGACCGTCGCGCCTGCGCCCTTCAGGACCTCGAGCAACGCCTCGAACGCGCCCCGCACCGCTGTCCCCAGGCGACCCTCGAGCCACGCGCGCGGCACGCCCAGGCGAAGCGCGCGCAGGTCGGGCAGCGCGCGCAGGGGCAGGTTGCGGTGCGCCAAGACCTCGAGCAGCGCGTGGGCGTCGGCGACCGTGCGCGCCAGCGGTCCGGCGTGGTCGCAGGTCGGCGATAGATTCAGTGCACCCTCGAGCGGGATCAAGCCAAACGTCGGTTTGAAGCCGACCAGTCCGCAGAACGACGCGGGGATGCGCACCGATCCGCCTGTGTCCGTGCCGAGGCTGGCGAAGCCCGCGCCAGCGGCGGTGGCGGCGGCGCTCCCGGAACTCGAGCCTCCGGCTTGGCGCATGATGTCCAGGGGATTCTTCACGTCGCCGGTGTGCGGGTTTTCACCGGTGATCCCGAGGGCGATTTCGTGCAGGTTGGTTTTGCCCAGAATCACTGCGCCCGCGTCAATCAAGCGTTTGACCGCGAGTGCATCGGCTCGAGCCTCGCCTTGAAAGCCTTCGGGCAATTCTGCCGCCGTGCCCGCTCGGGTGGGCAGACCAGCGACGTTGAACAAGTCTTTGACCGTGACCGGAACGCCGTGCAGGGCTCCTCGAGGAGACTCGAGATCGCGGGCTCGCGCCTGCTCGAGCGCCCTGGCTTCGTCGAGCACGGCAAACGCGCTGAGGTCGGCGTGGGCATACGCCGCCTCGAGCGCGTGTTCTGTCAGTGCGAGGCTCGAGGTTTCGCCACGGCGCAGGGCATCGCGCGCCTCGAGCAAAGTCTTGAAAGTCATGTCGGGCATTGTAGGCGCAGTGCACCAGTGGGGTTAGACTTGCCCAGCATGAAACACCGCGTGAGCATCATCGGTTGCGGCAACATCTCCGACACGTACCTGGAGATGCCGCGCAAATTCAACGCGCTCGAGGTCGTCGCGGTCACGGACATGGACACCGCCAAGCGCGACGCGCAAGCCGCGAAGTACGGCGTGCAAGCGGTCACGCTCGAGGAATTGTTGGCCAGCGACGTGGCTGCGGTCGTGAACCTGACGCCGCCGGGCGCGCACGCGGGCGTCACGCTGCGCGCGCTCGAGGCGGGCAAGCACGTGTACAGTGAAAAACCTTTGGCGGTGAACCTGATTGACGGCTTCAAGATCCGTGACCTCGCGCAACTCAAGGATTTGCGCGTCGGCTGCGCGCCGGATACGTTTCTGGGCGCGGGCTTGCAAACTGCGCGCGACGTGTTGGAGTCGGGCGCGGTTGGCGAGCCGTTGAACGCATTCGGGTGCATGACCTCGAACGGCGTGGAAGGCTGGCACCCCAACCCGTACTTTTTTTACCAGCCCGGCGCGGGGCCGTTGTTCGACATGGGGCCGTACTACATCACTGCGCTCGTGCACTTTTTTGGCGGTGTCAAGAGCGTCACGGCGAGCGCGCGCCGGAGCTTGGAGACGCGCACTGCCAAGTCGGGCGAGGTCATCCCGGTGAACACGCCGACGCACGTCAGCGCCAACCTGGAATTTGAATCGGGCGCGATTGCCACGCTGTTGGTGAGCTTCGACATCCAAGCCTCCACGTTGCCCCGCTTCGAGTTGTACGGCTCTAAGGGCACATTGCTCGCGCCTGACCCGAACGCGTTCGACGGCTTGGTGCAGCACCGTGGACCCGGTGACAGTGAGTGGACGACGACCCCGCTCACGCGACCGTACCAGCAAAACTCGCGCGGCTTGGGCTTGGCGGACATGCTCGAGGCTGCGCAGACTGGGCGGGCGCACCGCGCAAGCTTGGATTTGGCATTGCACGTGCTGGAGACAATGCACGCCGTTCTGGACAGCGCGGAGCGCGGCGAGCGGGTGCGCCTGCAATCGCGCGTCACGCAACCCGCCAAGCTCGAGGCTGGACAGACGTTTTGAGTCCATCAGGGTTCGGATGGACTCGATGTCAACATCTTGGACCCATGAGGCATCTTTACGGCACGCGACCGTTGGTGTGGGTTGACCGAGGAAAGTCCAAGTTTTGACTGGGGCTGAGCGCATGTACACGACCCTGGCGGCGGCGTGCCAGCACAGCACCGTCGTCAAGAACAGCGAATTCCTCGGGTTCGCCGCGCCGACCTCGAGCCCCGAGGCGGCGCTGGCGTGGCTGGCTGCACTGCGCGCGGCTCGAGGCGACGCGTCGCACGTCGCTTGGGCGTACAAGCTGTTTGACCAATACCGCTTCTCCGACGATGGCGAGCCGAGCGGCACCGCCGGAGCACCGATCTACCGCGCGCTCGAGGGCAGCGGGCTGGAATGCGTGGTCGTCGCCGTGGTGCGTTACTACGGCGGTGTGAACCTCGGCGCGGGCGGCTTGGTGCGCGCCTATGGTGGCACGGCCGCGGAAACGCTGCGGCTTGGACAGCGGCTCGAGGTGCACCCACGTGTGCACGCGGTCGTGCGCGCCGGGTTTGAATACGCCAGCGCCGTGTACCGCATCTTGGAAGCCTTCGACATCGCAGAGCGCATGGACGCCTTCACCGAGCACGGGTTGCAGGTGCGCGTCAACCTGCTCGAGACCGACATGGACGCGCTCGCGGTCGCCGTACGCGATGCCACGCGCGGGCAAGGCGCGGTTGCTCTCGAGTGAGGCAGTTTCCTCGAGCCTCGAACCAAACCCTGTCCGAGACCGCCCGCCACCGCACCCGTAGGGGTTTGTCATGACAAACCCGGTGCGCGCAAGCGCACTTGCGTCCCTCGAGAATCGGTTTGGAAACACATCGCTCGAGATCTGAAGGCTCGAGCTTTAACCCCAACCCAGAACTTGGCTTTGGCAGGGCAGGCACGGGGAGCTGCCCCTACGCTCGGGCGGGTTTAAAAGCAACTCGAGCCCAGCGGCGTGCAGCCACCGGGCTCGAGAGACACGTCTCGAGACGATTACGGCAACAAGTTGCCGAACAGCGTGGCGTACATCAGGCGGTACACGTCGGTGTTGTCCATCGTCGTGCTGTTCAGGAAGCCTGCGTTCAAGCCGTGCGTGCGGGCGACGATGCCGCCTGCGAAATCCGCGCCACTGACCCAGCCAATCGCAAACGCGTAGCGGTTGCCTTGGCGGTCGGGTTGCGCCAGGAACGGCGCGGTGCCCGTGCCGTTCACGCCGTCCAGGGGTGCGGTGACGTTGGCGTTCGCGGGCACGCTTTGCACTTGCATGCCGCCCGCATCGCTGTCGGCGGCGGTGATGAGCAGCGTGTTCGGGTTGCGGGCGATGAAGTTGGTCACGATGCCGATGGCGTCGTCGGCGCGTTTGGCAGCCTCGAGGGTGCCGCTGGCGTTGTTGGCGTTGCCGAAGTTGTCGGTGCCCTCTTCTTCGGCGACGAGGAAGAAGCGCTTGCCGGATGCGGAGAGGACTTTCAGCGCGGCGTCGGTCATCTCGCCGACGGTGGGGGTTCCCGCGCCGTAGAGGGGCAGGTTTTGCTCGCGCAGTTTCTCTTCGGGTTCGTCGTTGTAGGTGTCTTCGTCGGCGAAGATGCCCAAGACTTTGCGGGTGTTGGCGGGCAGCGCCAAGAGTTCGGCGCGGGTGTAGATCACCGTGTAGCCCTTTTGCTTGGCCAAATCAATCAGGTTGACGTTGTCGGTGCGCGCGGCGTTCTCGGCGCTGGTGTAACGACCGGCTGTTCCCTTGGGCAGGAAGTAGCGCTCGCCGCCGCCCAGGATCACGTCGGGGGCTTTTTCGATCAGTTGCTTCGTGATGCCGTTGAAGTCAGAGCGTTGCGCGACGCGGGCGACGAACGCAGCGCTGCCGGGCTCTTGGATGATGCCAGAGTTGATGATGCCCGTCGCCAGACCTGCGGCTTGCGCTTCCTCGAGGATGGTGAGCGGTTTGCCGCTGAGCGCGACGACCGGTTGACCGGCCGCGTCCAAGCCGAACGAGCTGGCTTGGACTTTGACGCCCATCGCGTGCGTGACGGCTCCGGCGTTGCTGGTGCCGGTGAGTTGATCGCGCATGTGCCCGCGGTAGACCATCAGGTTGGAGAGCTTGTCCCAGTTGAGGTTGCCGTCTGGGCCGTAGTGCAGCATGCGCGCCGCGCCCCAGTGGTTGGGGCCGGTGCCGTCGGGGTGGATGAAGACGACGCTGCCCAGTGGGGCGGTGCGGTTGCTGGTTTGCGCGAGCACGCCGACCGTGATGAGCGACAATGCGAGACCCGCACCGAGGACGAGGGCTGTCCGGTTCATGGTTCCTCCTTGTGGAACGCACGCGTGAAGCTCGAGGGGATGCTTCCTCTCGAGGGGTGTGCGCGTTACGGGGCGAAGGTATGGGCGCCGCGTCAGTGGAATGTCAACCAGAAACGCACTTTTGTGCGTGGGTGACAATCTTTGAGCGAATGGAGCGGCAAGACGCACTCGCGGTCATCGGTGCGGAGATCAGCGCACCACAAAGTCTCGAGGAAGCGCTCAGAGAGCGCCGAGCGTCGCGCACTTTTCGTCGGGAATTCGTCTCACACAGGCTCGAGGAGCGGGGTCGGCGCTGCCGCACGCGAAAATAGACTCGGGTGTACAGATCTGGCGGATGGTGGTCCTCGCCGAGATCGAATTCCAACCGAGCCGCGTTCAGCGCGGAGTGGCGCACCTCAGACCAAAATTGCGCTGTGCCGATCAGGACGAACGCGTCAAACGCGAGAGCAACTCCACCAAGCGCTCGACGGGCGGGTCTGAGAGCGGATCGCTGAAACTGAGCACCCGTGAGCGCGCGCCGTCCATGACCGTGATCGTGTAGCGCCGCGCATCGGGCAACGTGGACGCCTGGCTCGAGGGGCGCTCGAAGAAATGCGCGTCCTCCAAGCAATTGCGCACGCGTTGCGCGTCTGCGGGCGCAAGGGTGGCTGTGTCCAACTCGCGTCGAGCGGCGAGCCCTGGGAAGTACCCGAAGCCGCCGGACAGTTGCAAACGGAGTTTCACGAGCACCGATTGTAGAGCACCAGCTCGAGCGGTTCGTGCGACTTCTGTGCTCAACGCGAAACTGCACCGTCGCCAGCACGCTCGAGAACTCGAGCAGTGTTTGGGCAAGCTGCATCTCGAGTGCAGCACGTTTTCGACTGCATTGATGTCCGCCCTCACCCCGCTGTCTCACACACTCGAGGCTCGAGCAGCACCCGTCGTTGGTCGCTCGAGAATCCCCGTCAGCGGTCGTCGCCCAGCACGCCGACCTCGGTCCACGCGGCATTGACGGCGCGCACTTGCGGGCTGTCGGGTGTGTAGAGGCGCGCGGCGTTGCGCGCCGTGAGTTGCGCGAACTGCAAGAAATTCGCGGTCGGACGCAAATCCCTGTCCCGCAATGTTTCGTACCAGATGCGTCCCGCTTCGTCCCACGCGTTGCCGCCGAGCGCCGTGGCGACCAAATAAAACGCGCGGTTGGGAATGCCGGAGTTGATGTGCACGCCGCCGTTGTCGGCTTGGGTGCGGACGAAATCGCGGTAGTTGGCGGGCTGCGGGTCTTTGCCCAGGACAGGATCGTCGTACGCCGTGCCGGGCGCGCGCATGGAGCGCAGGGCTTTGCCTTGCACCTTGGCAGTGAACAAGCCCACGCCGATCAACCAGTCGGCTTGCGCCGCCGTTTGCCCAAGCTTGTATTGTTTGACGAGCGACCCGAACACGTCGGACAGGCTCTCGTTCAGCGCGCCCGATTCGTAGCTGTAACTGAGCGCCGCCTCGAGTTCCGTGACGCCGTGCGTGAGTTCGTGCCCGATCACGTCCAAGGCGACGGTGAAGCGGTTGAACAGGTCGCCGTCGCCATCGCCGAAGACCATTTGGTTGCCGTTCCAAAACGCGTTGTCGTAGCGCTGCCCGAAGTTCACGGTTGCCTCCAGGGGCAGCCCGCGGTCGTCCAAGGAGTGGCGGCGCAGCACGCGCCAGTAAAAGTCGTAGGTGGCGCCCAAGCCGTCATACGCTTCGTTCGCGGCGACGTTGCCCACGGCGGCTTCGCCCTCGAAGCGCACGGGTTTGCCGGGCAGGTTTTGGGTGTTGCCCGCGGTGTAGATTTCGCGGCGCTGTTCGCCGGGGGGCAGGGTCGCGGCGGGTTGGCGGATGAACAGCTGCACGGTGGGCAATTGTTCGGCGCGCACGGTGCGGAAGGTGCTGTCCATCGACAGCGTCTCGAGGGCAAACGCGCGTTGTTCCTCGTTGCCGTGTCGGGCGACGGCACGCAGCAGGTGTGGGGGGAGGATGGTGCGCGGCGGGATGTGCATGGGTAGTCCTCCTGGGGCGTGGGTTGCGGGCAGTGTAGAGAACTGGGGATGAGGAACGCCGGTTCAATTTTAGCAGAAATCCATGTCCAATTCGCTTGACAACAGAATAACCGTATGGGCAGCAACCCACGTGTGGTCCGAAGGATCGAACGTGGCGTCCGGCCAATTCGCCCACCGCCAATCGCGTCCGATTTGACACGAACCCCACTGCCTTTCCAGTCGCTACAGCGATTCGGAGAGTTCCTCTCCCACCCTCCCAAACATCGGAGAGGGTGTCCGCTTCACTCGAGGAGGGTGTCCGCTTCACTCGAGAACTGCTGATACGGATACCGGTTAATTTCTTTATTTACTTTTCCGAACGATGGGCGTGCAAATGCGTATGGGTCAGTAATCTCGAGCCCTCGAGTTGACTGTTGAGTTGATTTTAAGAGGAGTGTTTTTCAGGCTTTCGTATGATTTGTCCTACTCCTGTTGGTTCTCAGGTTTGTGACAAAGGAGCGTCACAAACCTGAGAACCGCTGTCCATGCTTCGGAGGCGTTCAACTCGAGGCGGTTGCCGACACCTCGACCACAGTCAACCCGGAGCGCAACGCGAACTTACAACCCTCATTCCCACAACCGATCCGTACCAGACAAAGCCCTCGTTGTCTCCAAAGGCGATAATTCATCGGTTGATTACAGTGACGGCATGACCCATCACCGCCGCACGGTTGCCGTCTTGCTCGGCGCCCTCGCCCTCGCCAACACCGCACGCGCGCAAAGCCCGAGCGACACCCTCGCCCAGCGCCTGTTCGTTCAAGCGGGCGAGTACCTCGAGTCGCTCTACTACGGACCGAGCACGATTGACCTTAAGGCGCTCGTCGCCCGCTACCAAGCGCAGCTCAACACCGCCTGCGCCGCACAGAGCGCCGGATGCGAGTACACGGTCGCCGAGCCGATCATCGCCGCGATGCTCGCTGAACTGGGCGACCCGCACACCTTCGCGCTCACGCCCGCCGAACTTCGCGCCGACCAGGCGTACTCGAGCGGATCGAGCAACAGCCCCGCGCTGCGCGTCGGGATTCGGTTCATGTATTTCTGTGACACGCCGACGCACGCGTGCACCTACGACCGCGACGGCAACCCCACGACCCGCTGGTTGCCCGACGCCCTGATCACCGCCGTCGTGCCCGACAGTCCCGCCGCGCGCGCCGGAGTGCGCGCTGGCGACCGCTTCATCGGTTACGACGGCGCGTTGTATGCATCCGCCACGAACAACGAAGAGGTGCTCAAACTCGAAGACGATTTCACCGCCCGCGTGCGCGCTGGACAGACGGTGACGATGAGCGTGCTGCGCGGCCCTGAACGCACACGGCTCGAGATTCCGGTGCGGGGTGAGATCATCAACGATGTCATCCCACCGACGCTCGAGGTGCGCAGCGACGGCATCGGCGTGCTGACCATCTCCAGTTTCGCGGACGGCGTCGGTCAACGCGTGCACAACCTTATCCGCGATGCACTCGAGCGCGGCGCGCGGGGGCTGATCCTCAACATGCGCGACAACCCTGGCGGCTACATTGATGAGATGATGCTCACCGCGGGCGCGTTGATCGAAAACCCACCGGTGATCCGCTACAAGACGCGCGAAGACCCGCGCACGACCAGCGCCGACATGAACTACGAGCGCACCCTCGGGGCGGTGGTGTTCCGCACACTGGGAGGCGAGGAGACCTACCGGCTCGGTGTGAAAAACCAGCAGGTGTTCGCTGGCGCGCTGGCGGTGCTTGTGAACAATGGGTGTGTAAGCTCGTGCGAAGCCGTCTCGAGCCTCGTGCAGCGTGCAGGGCGCGGACCGATGATCGGAGAGGAAACCTTCGGGGTCGGCAACACCATTTACGAGCCGTTCGAGTTGATGAACGGCGGCTCGATGAGGATCACCACCGCCCGCGCCCTCTGGACGGACGGCACGCCGCTGCCCGCGCGGGTCACGCCGGACATCAAGACGCCCGATTACGCGTTCGTGTGGTTCCAGACCGGTGTGGACGCGGGCATGGATGCGGCGCTCAAAAGCGTGGGTGGCTCGAGCACTGCGGCCGTTACCGCACGCCTCGAGCCGCAGGGTCTGGCAGGCGTTCCTGCGTTTGGCGGTGCGGACGCGCTGAGCGCGGCGTTCGAGCGAATCGGCGCTCGCGCGGCGAGGCGCGTTATCGCCGGATGGTGAGGGCTGTTGGAGGTGGTGTCCCCACTTCACCCGGATGCAGCGTCGCCAGACGGGGTGCGGTCCGGCTCAAGGATCGGCTCCACACGAAGAGGACTGAAGCGTCACACGCGGAGAACGCCCGTTCGGAATCGGTTGCGCTTCCTGCATCCTCCGAGGTCTGCTTTGGGCACCCCTCGAGGTCGAGGCTGGAGGGTGGGCCGCGTCACCCGCTGGCGACCGGGCATTTCAGGCAGTTCTCAAGGTCGTTGCCGTAGTTTGATTTGTGCCCGAGCCCGGAAACGTCCGCTTTCGCATTCAACGCCCGCGACGCAGCACCTTGGTGTTGATCGGTGCGGGCGTCGCCGGACCCTTGTTGACCTTCGCGGGGCTCGCGGAGGAGGTCGCGGAGCGCGAACCGTTGCGCTTCGACGTGCCGGTGCTCGAGTTCATGCACGCGCACGCGACGCCTGGTCTGGATGCCGCGTCGGTGCTGCTCGCCAGAATCGGCGGGGCGATTGGATTGAGCGCGGTGATCGCCGCACTCGTGCTGTTTTTCCTGATTTCAAAGCGCTGGCGCGACGCGCTGTTTTTGATTCTCGCGGTCGGTGGGGCGGAGGCGATGAACTTGGCGTTGAAGGCGACGTTCGGGCGGGTCCGCCCGAGTTTGTGGACGCCGCTGCTGCCAGAGACGAGCTTCAGCTTCCCGAGCGGGCACGCGACCGGCGCGGTGACGTTCGGGTTGGCGCTGGCCGTGCTCGCGTGGAACACGCGCTGGCGCGTGCCCGCGCTGGTCTTTGGGCTGCTCTTCGGCGCAGCGGTCAGCGTGTCGCGGGTGTACCTGGGCGTCCATTACCCCTCGGACGTGCTCGGCGGAGCGGCGGCGGGCACAGCGTGGTTGACGGTGTTGACGCTGGTGATGTACCCAGGGTTGTTCGCGCGCAAAACCGCCACGCCTATGACCTCGAGCCCTTGAGCCGAGCGGTTCAGATCACGGACGCACCTCGTGCCAAATCAGCGTGCGGGTGCTGTGCACGGTGTCCACGATGCCCAGGCTTTCCAAGGACGCGCCGCCGACGGTGAAGTGCGCGCTGTTGTCGTCGTCCCACGGGTCGGTGCGGCGCAGGGGCTGGGTGCGGTCCACCAGCGTTTGCAGCGCCGCCGTGTCCAACCGCGTCGTCAAGCACCACCAGGTCGCGTCGAAGCGCGACAAACGACACGGCTCGGGGTGCGCGTGGGCGGCGCGGCTGATCGCCTCCAGGGCCACCCGCGCGGGGTGGCTGAGCGCGACCGCGTCGGGCGCGACCGATGCCCAGTTCAGGGCGATCAACGCCAAGCCCCCAAAGACTGCCGTGCGCACCGGTTGCCTCCTGGTGTTGGAGCCTGCGCCCTCGGGGTGAAACTGGGGTGGAAAGGGTGCATGAACCCTGGTTAAACCGTCAATCGTGGCGGCCGTCATGTCGTGGCATCTGCGCCCTGCCGATGATGGGCAGATTGTGCCTCCCACGTCCCGCGCTTCCGACCGCTTGGCGGTGTTGGCGCGCACCACCCTGGAACACAGTCCCCACGGCTACGCGGTATTGGAATGGCAACGGGGCGGCGCGGACGCCTGCGTCGTGGATGCGAACGCGGCGTTCTGGACGCTGACCGGGTGGCACGCTGGGGCGGGTGCCTCGCTGGGCAGTTGGGCGGCGGGCGCGGCGTGGCTGGAGGCGTTGCGGAGGCTGGCACCTCGAGCCGCCACGGGGCAGGCACACGCCGCTCAAGCGGGCGTGAATTCCGATTCAAACACCATGCACTTCGAGGACCGCGAGCGCCACGTCCGCGTGGACGCCTGCGCGCTCGAGGACGGCGCGGTCTCCTTGATGGTCAACCCAGCGGCTGCGCTCAACACCGATGCGTTGCGCACCGTTTTGGGCGAAGCGCTGAGCAATTTGGACGACCCGGAGCGAATCCAGCACTTGGCCAGCAAGCAACTGCGCGACTTGTTGGGGGTGATGCGTGTGGTCTACGCCGACACCACCGACGACGCGCAGTTCACCGTCGTGCGCGCGGCGACCGCTGCACGTGAGGCGCCAGCGATGTTGGGCACGCACCGGCTGGACGGGTTTGGCGTGGCGGTCGCCCGCGCGTTGCGGGCGGGCACGACGGTCGTCGTCGGATCGGTTGCAGACGACGAGGCCTTGAGCAAAGCCGACTTGGAGACCTACCGCGCCATCGGCGTGGGCGCCCACATCACCGTGCCGATGATGCGCGCGGGGCGGCTCGTGGCGGTGCTGGCCGTGCACAGCAGCGAACCGCGTGCATGGAACCCAGCCGAGGTCGCCCTCACCGAGGACATCGCCCAACGCACGTGGACAGCGGTGGAGCGCGCCCGCGCGATGCACGACCTGCGCGAGACGAACGCGCGCTTCGCGCAAGTCGTCAACACGGTCAGCGATGCGTTCTGGATCACCACGTATCCCCCAGACGAGATCGTCTACAGCAGCCCGCGCTTGGAGGCGCTGACCGGCGCACGGCCGCCGAACGCGCCTGGGGGCGCGTCTTGGGCAGCGCGTGTGCACCCCGAGGACCTCGAGCGGGCGCTGGCGGCCTACCGTGCCGCGAACGGCGCGGCGTTCGAGGTTCAGTACCGCTGGGTGCGCGCGGACGGAGACCTGGTCTGGTTGCACGACCGCGTCTACCCGGTGCTCGAGCAGGGGCGCGAGGGGGGCGTCGTCACGCGGTTGGTGGGGGTTACGCGCGACATCACCGTGGAGCGCGAGTTGGAGACGCAGTTGCGGCGCGGCACGCAGCGCGCGGCGTTCCGGGTGGAATTGATCGACACCTTGCGGGACCTGACCACACCCAACCACATCGGTTGGGCGACCGCCGAGCACGTGCGTGCGCAGCTGGGCGCGGATTTGGGCGCGTACGTGCAAGTGACCGGTCAAGCCCCGCGCGAGATCGTTTGGGAGAGCCCGCGTCCGCAGGACAACGCACCGATCACGTCGTTGCGGATGCTCGGCGCGCCCGTGCTCGAGACGTTGCGCTCCGGGATCAGCGTGCACGTGACCGACATCGCAACGGACGCGCGCTTGGACGCCTTGGAAAGGGCGCACTGGCACGCGCGGGGGATGGGCGCACTGCTGTTGATCCCGATGTTGCGCGCCGACGAACTGGGCGCAGTGCTGGTCGTCGCCAGCCACACCCCGCGCCAGTGGACGCTGGAGGACGCGCTCGTCGCCAGCGAAACCTTGGAGCGCGCGAGCACGGAAATTCACCGCGCCTTCGCGCAACAAAGCGCGATAGAAACCCGGCACGACCTGGAGGACACGCTGGCGCAACTGGAGCTGGCCCTCGAGGCGACTGGCATTGGGTTGTGGGAATGGCACGTTGAAAGCGACGAGTTGTGGTGGTCCGCTGGGCAAGAGCGGCTGTACGGTTTGGAGCCCGGCACCTTCGGCGGTCGGCAAGAGGATTTCGCGCACTTCGTTCATCCAGAGGACGCGTCCAGAATGGAGCAGCAGGTCTTCGCCGCCCGGCGCGGCGAGACCACGCGCGTGGAGTTTCGCGTTCGCCGCGCCGACGGTGCGGAGCGCTGGATCTACGCGATCAGCAAGCCCGTGCTGAACGAATTCGGGCAGTTGGAGCGGATGATCGGTGCGAACCTGGACTTGACCGACCTCAAGCGCGCCGAGGTGCGCCTGCGAGAGATCAACGAAGCCCAGCGGCGTTTTGTGAGCGATGCCGCCCACGAGTTGCGCGCGCCGCTGACCAGCATCCGCGGCAACCTCAGCTTGCTCGCGCGCTACCCGAACATGGACCTGGCAGAGCGCGTCGCTGCGGCGATTGAGGCCGAGCGCGAAACGGCTCGGCTCTCGCGGCTGATCAGCGACCTGCTGCTGTTGGCGCGCGGCGAGTCCAAGCAGGCGGTGAGTGTCGAAGGTTTGCGCTTGGACGCCGTGCTCGAGGAGGCGTGGCAGGGAGCCCGCGCGCTTTCAGCCGAGCACCATTTCGAGCTCGAGTCCTTGGAGGCGGTGCGCGTGGACGGCGACCCCGACGCGTTGAAGCAACTGGCCTTGACGCTGCTGGAGAACGCGGTCAAATACACGCCCGCGGGTGGCACGGTGCGCTTGTCACTGCGCTCAATCGCAGGGCAAGCCCAGATTCGCGTGACTGACAGCGGTTACGGCATTCCGCCGGAGGATTTGGAGCGCGTCTTCGAGCGTTTCTACCGCGTGGACCGGGCGCGCACCCCAAGCGAGACCATCGGCGGCACGGGCTTGGGGTTAACCATCGCGCGCCAGATCGCCACGGCACACGCGGGCACCGTGCACTTGGAGAGTGCGCCCGGTGCGGGCACGACCGCCGTGGTCCACTTGCCGGTTACGGCGGTCTGATCTGAGCCTGATTGCCGATTGAGATTTAGCTGACAGCATAACCATTGGTGCTCGGGTCACGATAGCCGTTTGTGAGCATTGAACGCCCCGCCGCGCGCCTGCGCCAAATCGTGGACCGTTTGAGTCCGACCGCGCAGCACGCGCCGAGCCCCGCGGAACGCGAGCGGTTGCTCGAGGAAGCGCACACGCTCTGCCACGCCGACCCGCGCCTGGAAGACATCTGTGCCCGCGCGTTCGGCACGCAGTGGCCGGGCGTCGCGCAGGATTGAGCCTGCTCATCGAGCGCCGACCACGAACCCCCGAGTTTGGCGAAGCGAACCCGCGCGGGACGACCCCTGAACTGCACGCAACGACCCCGCGACCCCGTTCAGTTACACTCCTGCCCGTGAACACCCGCGTCGGCATCATCATGGGCAGCACCAGCGATCTCGAGACGATGCAGGCGGCAGCGGACACGCTCCAGAGCCTCGAGATCGCCTTCGAGATGCGCGTGGTCAGCGCGCACCGCACACCGGACCTGCTCTTTGAATACGCCGAAAGCGCCGAAGGGCGCGGTTTGGAAGTCATCATCGCCGGGGCGGGCGGCGCCGCGCACCTGCCAGGGATGACGGCGGCAAAGACCGCGCTGCCCGTCCTGGGCGTGCCGGTGCAAAGCAAAGCCCTAAACGGTCTGGACAGCTTGCTCAGCATCGTGCAGATGCCCGGCGGCATTCCCGTGGGCACGATGGCCATTGGACGCGCGGGCGCGATCAACGCGGCATTGCTCGCGGCGGCGATCCTGGGCAACAAAGACCCCGCCGTGCGCGCGCGCTTGCACGCGTATCGCGCCCGGCAGACCGAGGCGGTGCTCGAGGAAACCCGACTGTGAATCCTCGAGACCCCATTCTGCCCGGCGCGACCGTCGGCATTCTCGGCGGCGGGCAACTCGCGCGGATGCTGGCCCTCGCGGCGAAGCCGATGGGTTACCGCGTGGCGATTCTGGACCCGGATGCCGATTGCCCAGCCTCGAGCGTCGCGGATGTGGTCGTCGCGGGTGACTTTGGCGACGCAGGCGCACTGGCGGAGTTCGCGCAAGCCTGCAACGTCGTCACCCTCGAGTTCGAGAACGTCCCAGCGGGCGGTTTGAGCTTGCTCGAGGGCTTGCTGCCCGTGCGCCCCGGTCGCCGCGTGTTGGAGACCCTGCGCGACCGCGTGTCGGAGAAATCTTTTGTGAATGCCTGCGGCGTGGAAACCGCGCCGTGGGCTCCCGTGCGCGTGGAAGGCGACCTCGAGACCGCCGCGCGCCTGGGCTTCCCAGCGATCCTCAAAACCGCGACGCTCGGGTACGACGGCAAGGGGCAAGCGCGCGTCAACAACCTCGAGGAATTGCGCGCGGCGTGGACACGCTTCGGCGTGCCGTGCATCTTGGAAGGCTTGGTGGATTTCGCGCTCGAGGTCAGCGTGATCGTCGCCCGCAGTGCGAGCCTCGAGACTGCCGTTTTCCCCGTGTTCGAGAACGCGCACCGCAATGGCATTCTGGACACGACGCTCGTCCCCGCGCGGGTCTCGGGCGAAGTCAGCGCGCGGGCACAAGCCATCGCGCTCGAGCTTGCCACGCGGCTCGAGGTCATCGGGCTCGTCTGCGTCGAATGCTTCGTCACGGGCGACGGACGCGTCTTGGTCAACGAACTCGCGCCGCGCCCGCACAACTCCGGGCACGCCACCATCGAAGCCTGCCGCACCAGCCAGTTCGAGCAAGCCATTCGCGCCGTGTGCGGCTTGCCGTTGGGCAGCGTGGATTTGCACGCCACGGGTGCGATGGCGAACCTCTTGGGCGACCTGTGGACGAACGGCGAACCGCGCTGGACGGCGGCGCTCGAGACTGGGGCGAAGCTGCACCTGTACGGCAAGCGCGAAGCCAGACCGGGACGCAAGATGGGGCACCTCACCGCGCTCGGAGACGATGCGCTCGAGACGGTGCAAAAGGCTCGAGCGACGCTGGTGGAACGGTAAAAAGCACGCGCCTGGTTGGTGCGCCCCTCATCCCCAGCCCTTCTCCCGCGTTTCGCCCTGCGAACATGGGTTCGACGAGAAGGGAGCATGGACGTTGTGCTCGAAACTCGAGCCGCACAGCTTTTTCCCCTCTCGTCACGCCCATGCGTGCAAGGCACGACGCGGGAGAGGGTGGCGCGGTCGTGCCCATGCACGCAGAGCGTGACTGCGCCGGATGAGGCGGCGTCACAAGTTCGCCCCTCGAGCCGTACTGCCGCTATGACACCACCGGCTCCTCCACTCTGAGCACGCCGTCAATCTCCCCCTCGAGCGCGTCCACCGCTCGCCGCAAGCGTGAGTTCTCCGCGCGGTGCCAGGTGTTGTCGTCGTGCAGGCACGCTCGGGCGCGCTCGAGGAAGGGCTGCATCGCCGCCTTCGCCGGTCCGCCGGGGAGGGTGCGGCTGTCCACGAAAGCTTGCGGGTCCAGCGCGCGTTGCACGAAGGCATCGGTGACGCCGAGTTCATGTCCCAGCGTCTCGAGCGCGGCGGTTTCGACGTGCACGGCGCGCACGTCTTCGGGTTTGAGGCTGCGGGCATACGCCAGGTCCACGAGCTTGGAGGCGACGTGGTGCGCGCTGCGGAACGGGAGTTTCAGTTCTCCCACCAAAGCGTCGGCGAGTCCGGTGGCGGTCGTGAAGTGCTCGCCTGCGCGCTCGCGCATGAGGGAAACGTTGAACTGCGCCCGCTCGAGCACAGCGCTCAATAAACCCACGGCTTCGTCGGCTTCGGTGAAGCAATTCAATGCGGGTTCGATCAGTTGCTCGCCAACATCGTTGATGTCGCCGAAGGGCACGTTGCGCGCCAGGGTGTACACGGTTTGCCCCGCGCCGTGTGCGCGGGCGAGCTTGGCGCGGGCATGCTCCAACACGACCGGGTTGCGTTTTTGCGGCATGATCGAACTGATCTGCACGAATTCGTCGGGCACGCGCAAGAAGCCGACTTCTCGGGTTGCCCAGGTCAGGAGGTCGAACACGAGCCTCGAGAGCGTCGTCGCGCAGTTGAGTGCACTCGAGACCGCCTCCAAGGTGTGGTCCGCGCCGCCCACAGCGTCAATGGCGTTTTCCACCAAGCCTTCAAAACCCAAGTACGTCGCGGTGAGGTCGCGGCGAATCGGGAAGCCCGTCGTCGTCATCGCGGCTGCGCCCAGCGGGTTGCGGTTCACGGTGTTGTACGCGAACCTCAAGCGCCGCGCATCACGCTCCAAGACGCCCAGCACACCCCCCAAATAATGCGCCAGCGTCGTGGGCTGCGCGGGCTGGTTGTGCGTGTACCCCGGCATCAACGCGTCCAGGTGTTCTGTGGCACGCTCGAGGAGCACGCCGCGCAATTCTGACAAAGCCTCGATGAAGCCCAGCAGGGTTTCGCGCAAGACCATGCGGATCATCGCGGCGTCGATGTCGTTGCGAGATCGTGCGAGTTGCAAATTTCCACCCGCGTCGCTGCCCGCGAGTTCGATCAAGCGCGCTTCGACCGCGAAATAGAGGTCTTCGTAGGCTTCGGAGTAGGTGTAGGAGCGCGCCCCGCCGCGTTGGATGTCCTCCAAAGCATTGAGCAAGCGCCGCGTCGGCTCCAATCCCATCAAGCCTGTGCGGTGCAGCATCAACGCGTGCGCTTTGTTGATCAGCACGAGCGGTTTAAACAAATACCGCTTGGCTTGTTGAAAGTTCGGGCGCAGCACGTGCGCCACGTAATCTTCGCTCCAGCGCCTGGACACGCCCCGGAGTCTACGCCGCTTTGCTGATCCGCGCGCTCAAATTGGCAAAAGCAAGCCAAAAGCTTGTTGGGACCCGAACCAGCATTGAGCGCGGGCGACTTGAATCAGTAGCGCGTCGCGGTTGGAACGCGTTCCACGGTTGGGTCTCGAGAGGACGCGGCTCGAGCCCGCAGCAGGGCGTTGGGGTAGCGCAGGTTCTCCGTGTACAAGTGCCGCAATGTGTCGTCGCGGAAGTCAATCGCATTGCCGTCCAGTTCCACCCACGCGTGCCCCTCGAGCTTGGCTCCGTTGCGGCGCACGCCGCTCACAAAAGACACCGCGAAGCCCTCGCGCGACAACAAACGGAACATGGCGAGGCTTTTGGGCACGCAAGGGTTGTGCTTCAAGCGCAGCGCGACCGCCGCCCAGTGTACCCCCAGCATCCAGCGCAGGCGCCGCCCGTGCGTGGGCTTGGCGTTGACGAGCGGCGGGCTGTCGAAATGCGCCAGCAACGCGTGCAGGTCGCCGCCCGCGTCTCGAGCCCGCATGGCTTCACGCAGCACGGGCAGGGCGCGCAGCACGTAAGCGATTCGGGAGGGGGCTTGGATCAGGCGCTCGAGGTAGTAGTCCACTTCGTAGGAGCCCAGGTCGTGCCGCACGCGCCAGTCGCGGCGGAACTTCTCGAGGCGCGTGGGCATGGTGAGGTCCAACTTGCCCCGCCACGGGTCGCAAGTCTCGAGGGTCAGCGCCACGGTCGCGGCGCAGCCGAGTTCACCCGCGCGCTCGAGCAGTGCCTCTCGGGTCACACCGTGCACCCCGAGGGCACGCAGGTCCAAGAGGTCGCTGGCTTTGCGCGCCCAGCGGTCTCCCCAGCGGCGGTTGGTCAAAAGCGCGATGGCGTGGTCTACGGGCGCAGGCACGCGAAGGCGCGCCCCCTTGAGGGTGTGAGGTTGCGCGGCGTCGGCAATCGTCTGCGTGAACCGCGCCCGTTTGCGCGATGGCCGGTCGGTTTGCAGCACTTCCAGGTGCAAGTCAATGCGCACGGCTTTGTCGGGGCTGAACAGGTGCGTGTACTCGTGGTCGAAGCCGATGGCATCGTCGTCGAGGTTGTCGGTCTGCGTCCAGCCAATTGAAAGCGCAATCCGTGTGGCGACCCGCGCGTCCTCGAGCGACAACAACGCGTCAATGTCGCCGTAGAAGCGCATTCCCGGCTGCGGGTAGACGAACGCCGCGAGCGCGAAGCCCTTGAAGACCAGCGGCTCTATTCCCCTGTGGTTCCATGCGTGCAGCAGCGCTGCAAACTGTTTTTGCCGCAGGGCGTGACGCGCCGCCGCCTCGAGCGCGCCCGGTTTGAGCGTCGCCCGCAGCGCGTGCGTGGCGTCCAGCGTCGCGTAGACGTAGCCCTCGAGCTTTGCCGCGCGAATCACCGCGGGCGGCGGGGGCTCGAGGCTGGGCTGGAGCAGGTACGCGCTCAACTCGGTCGGCATGGTCTGCCACCGATGCTAAACTCCGCGCATGTTCGTGCACAACCCGGACGTGATCGCCACCGCGCTGGAGGACGAATTGGTGCTCTTAAACCCGCGCAACCAAGCGATGTTCTCACTGAACGCGACCGGCAAGCTCGTTTGGGAACACGTGGAACACCCGCTCGAGGACATCGCAGCGAAGCTCGAGGAGCGCTTCACGGTGGACCGCGACGCCGCACGGCGCGACGCGAGCGCGTTGCTGGCGCGGCTCGAGGGTGCGGGGTTGATCCGCGCGCAGCAGGACTGAATGCCTGAGACTTGGCGGTTTCTCGGTCGGCGGTTCACGGTGGACGCCCCCGAGCGCGCCGTGCGCGTGTTGCGACGCCTGTTCGCGTTTCCCGCGCTCGAGGCTGCATTGGGGAGCCCGTGGACGGTCGAGGTGCGCAGCAGCGACGCAGGGCTGCCCACGCTCGAGGACGCGTTCGAGGCGGCGCTGCACGACTGCACCGTGCAGGTTTCCCCCACGCCCAACGGCGCGTGGTTGGCTCGAGGGTCGGCGGGCGTTTTGCTCGGGTTGCACGACGAACGCGCGACCCTGACCTTGCACGGCGCGGGTGACTCGAGCGACCTGCAACCCTGCCTGATGGTCGCGGGCATCGAAGCCCTGCGCTCGAGCGGACTCGTGCCGTTGCACGCCGCGATTGCGGTGCGCGATGGCGCGGCTTTGGCACTGACCGGCAAGAGCGGCGCGGGCAAGACGACGACGCTCCTTCACGCCCTGCGGGCAGGTTTCGCGCCGCTGTGCGAGGACTTCGCCTGGCTCGAGCCCACGACCATGCACGTCTATGGCGCGGACCGTGGCTTGCGCTGCCTCCCCGAAACCGCGCGCCGCCTGGAGGCGTGGTTCCCGCAGGCGCGTCCCGGCGCGCCCGACGGCGACAAAGCGCTGTACGACTTCGCGGACCTCGGGTCACGCGTGTGGAGTGCGCCATTGACGCGACTGTGGACCCTCGAGCGGGGCGCAACGCCGGGTCTCGGGCCGCTGTCGCCCAGCGAGCGCTTGGTCGCCCTGTACACCGCCAGCGGCGTGCCCGTGACGCGCGCGGCGCAAGCGCAGTTGACGCGCCTGCTGCCTGGCATCGCCACAAGGCTCGAGCTGCGCCGTGCGACCCTGGGCGCGGTGGACGATACCGATTGGTTTGCGCGGCTCGCCGACGGTGCGCTAGCCTGAGCAGATAATGAAACGCCTTGCGTTCGCCGCGCTATTCGCCGCCGTCCTCTCAGGGTGCGCGCCCGGTGCGTTCGAGCGTCGCGCGGGCGTGCCGCTGACCACGGGCGAGGTGTACACCTTGGAGATGAACCCGACCGGGCAACCCGTGCCGCCCTTGGAATTCCGCGTCGGCGGCGTGTCCCAACCCGCGGCGAGCGGTGGGCGACCCGGCGCGTACATCGTCGGACCCTACGTCATCACCTACAACCCTGAAGTGAGCCGCGTGGAGTGGTTCAACACCGTAGCAAACGGCGACGTGCTGACCCTGGTGTCCTTGAGTTTCCGCGACACGAACGTGTTCAGCGTGATCTTGAAGCGCGCGGGCTTGAATTACGTCGCCAGTTGCGAGTTCGCCGGGTGGAGTTTCAGTGACTCGAGCTTCCAAGGCGTGCTCTACAACCGTGGCGCGGATGGAACTTCCCCGGCTTTTCGTGCGGGCACGTGCCTGTTGGCGCGGTCCAAGCGCTGATCGGTGGGTTCGGGGAACCCTTAGCGCGCCCAAAGCCATAACTGTAGGGGCGAAGCATGCTTCGCCCTTTTTTGCGTCCGCCGTGGCTTGGGTGCGACACAGCCCATCTCGTCGAGGAAACCCGGTCTCGAGCCAGCACAGCCTCGAGCCCAAGGCGCATGACCCCGCACGCTGGGCGTATGCTCCAAGCATGGTCGAGCGGGTGATTCTGGCGCGTCCGCGCGGGTACTGCGCGGGCGTGGTGATGGCGATAGATGCTGTGAAAGACGCGGCCGTGGAAAACCGTGAAAGCGGCGAGGGCGACCTGGTCGTGTACCACGCCATCGTGCACAACAACACGGTGGTCGAGCGCTTGGAGCAGGAGCACGGCGTGCGCTTCGTCGAGGACTTGGCGGAGTTGGACGCGATGCACGGTCAGGGTGACACCGTGGTCTTCAGCGCGCACGGCATTTCCCCCGTGGTGCGCGAGGAAGCCAACCGTCGCGGATTGACGACCTTGGACGCGACCTGTCCGCTGGTCACGAAGGTCCACTCCGAAGCCAAGCGCTACGCGGGCCTGGGCTACACGATCCTGCTCATCGGGGACAGTTCAACGCACCAAGAGATCATCGGCACGCGCGGCGAAGCGCCGGAGCACACGGTCTTGGTCAATGTGTTGGGCAACCGCAAACCCGACCCGGCGATGGCCGACGCGCAGGGCGTCACGGTGCCCGACCCGGAGCGCGTGATCGTGCTGACCCAGACGACGCTGAGCGTGGACGACACCGACCGCACGATTGAAATTTTAAAGCAGCGCTTTCCGAAGCTGACCATCCCCTCGAGAAGCGACTTGTGCTACGCCACCAAAAACCGCCAAGCGGCGGTGCGCGCCATCGCGCCCAAGGTGGACGTGTTCTTGGTGGTCTCGAGCAATTACTCCTCCAACGGCATGCGCTTGGTGGAACTGGCGGCGGAATTGGTGCCGAATGCTTACCGTGTGGAAAGCGTCGCGGACGTGCAAGACGCGTGGCTCGAGGGGGCGCGGGTGGTCGGCATCACCAGCGCCGCGAGCACGCCCGACGATTTGGTTCAAGAGATCGTCGCACACCTGCGCGCACGCAACCCTGGTCTGGTGGTCAGCGAGGAGGGCGGCGAGCCCGAGGACATCGAGTTCCGCACCCCCGTGCGCGTGCCCGCGACGCCCGTTTAACCACGGCTGACCCGTGGGACGCGCCGCTGTGGACGCCTCCCAAGGTGTCTGAACCGCCCATGCGGCATCACTCACTTGCCTTTGCCCATCGCGGCGTTAGACTGAGGCGAATGGAGTTAACGGGGGCGGTGATTCATTCGGGCACAGAACTGCTGCCCGTGCAAACCGGATGGGTGCGCGCGTTCCACCAGGACCGCCGCACACCCTGGGCGGAAACGCGTGTGGGCGAAGCCGCCCGCCGCCGCAAACCGCCGCTCGAGGTGATCGCTTTGGTTGGCACGGGGCGCTTGTGGGTCGCCAAGGGCGAATTCGAGATTTTGAACAGCGACGCGCGCCGCCACGCCAAGGGGCAGACGATGCGCTTGGAGGTGCGCGGCTTGAAGATGTACGTCTCGCACTTGAAGGCCTCGCCGCTCAGCGCGACGGATTCGCAACGCTGGGTGTTCGCCGCGTTGTTTGAACCCACGCCCGCGCAACTGCAGTTCATTCAAACCGCTGCCGCCCCCGTCGCCGCTGGGCCGGCCAAACCCGCGTCGGACAAAGATTCGCTGCTCGATTTCCTGCGCGAACTCGCTTACCCGGAAGACGAGTCCGCACCGCCCGTCAAACGCGCCGAACCCAAGCGCTGAGCGGTTCTAGTCTGGCGTGCGCACGGTCTCGAGCCAAGCTGTCCAGTGCTCGAGCAGGTCCGATGGGGTGCACGGTGCAGTCACCGCCCAACCCAAGCTTTGGGCGAGGTCGCGCAGGACCGCGCCCGGTTGCGCGCCGCCATCCCGCAGGGCGCGCACGCTCGGCGCACCGTGGCGCTTGGCGAGGCGCTGCCCGTGGTAGTCAACCATCAACGGCACGTGCCAGTACCGCACCCGCGGATACCGGAGCGTTGCGGCCAGCAGCGCTTGGCGCGGCGCGCTCGGCAGCAGATCAGCCCCGCGCAAAACATCGCTCACGCCCATCAGCGCGTCGTCCACGACGCAGGCCAGGTGGTAGGCCCAGGCACCGTCGTTGCGGCGCAGCACGACATCGCCGACGGTGCGCGCCACGTCTTCGCAGCGCAGCCCCTCGAGTTCGTCGGTGATGCACGTCTCCCCTGTGGGAACGCGCCAACGCAGCGCGGCGCGGCGCTCCGGGTGCGTCGGACCCGCGCGGCACGTGCCGGGGTAGCGCGGCTCTGCGCCTTCACCGTGGGGGGCACTGGCGGCCTCCAAGACCTCGAGCCGTGAGCAGGTGCAGGGATACGTGTCCAAGCGCGCAGCGGCAGCGGCGTAGTGCTCCAAGCGTTCGGATTGGCGGTATGGCCCGTGCGCGCCGCCGATGTCCCAGCCTTCGTCCCAATCCAAGCCCAGCCACGCCAAATCGCGCAGCAGTAAATCGGCTGCGCCAGGACGAACGCGTCCCGTGTCCAAGTCCTCCAGGCGCAGAATGTAAGCACCGCCCGCAGCGCGCACCTGCAACCATGCCAGCAGCGCCGTGCGCGCGTTGCCGAGGTGCATCTCCCCGGTCGGGCTGGGCGCGAAACGACCCCTGACGGTCATGGCGCGCTTGGGTCTCGAGCAGGCAGTGCATCTCGAGACTCCGTTTCTCGAGCGAGCACCGCGGCCCGAGCCTCGCGCCCTCGAGCCGTGGTCTTGAGGTGCTGCACCAAGATGAAGCTGATGATCACCAAGAGCATCCACGACGTGACCTTGCCGCCGTCCACGACGCGCCAGCCGCCCTGTTGGTTGGGGTAGACCCACGCGCCCAAGAAGGTCGCCAGGTTCTCCGCGATCCAGATCAAGCCTCCGGCGAGCGCGAAGAACACCGGCAGCGGCACGCGCCAGGCTCGAGCGTTCACGTGGTACACGAGCGCGGTGCGCCAATACAGCGCGGCGACCGCTGCGATCAAAAAGAAGCGCACGTCGGGCAAGTAATGGTTGCTGAAAAAATTGACGTAGATCAGCGCGCCCAACCCCCAGCCGTAGCGGGCTCGAGGGGCGCGCAAAACCTCGAGGCGGTACAAGCGCCACGTCTGCGCGATGTAACTGCCGACCGCCGCGTACATGAAGCCACTGTACAGCGGCACATCCGCGATTTTTGAATAGGCAAATTCCGGGTACGCCCACGAACCCATGTGGGTTTTGAACTGCTCGAGCACAAACCCGACGAGGTGGAAGATGGTGATGAACTTGATTTCTTCCAGGGTCTCCAGTTTGGTCAGGTACATCCCCGCTTGCACCAAGACGAGCACGATCAGGATGAAGTCGTACCTGGGCAAGCCCAGCGTCGTCACGTGCGACAGTGCCAACGTCGCAAAGACCGCGCCCGCGAAAATGCAGGCGCGCACTTGGAGCCACAAAAACAGCAGCAAATCGCGCAGGCTCGAGCGCGGCGCGGGTCGCGCGGCAACTGGATTCACACGGGCGATTCTACCGAGGCGCACGTGACGCGGTTCTCATCACCGACCGTCTCTGGTCTGGCGCGACAGGCTCGAGGTGCACCGCTCGAGGGCGTGCCCAGCGGTGTTGGCTGCATCCATCGGAACCCGGAAGGGCGCAGCCGCGTATCATGCCCCGTGCCACGACTGAGGGTTTTTGCCGCGCTCACCGCTGCCCTGGTCCTGAGCACCGGGCTGAACGGTGCGGGTGCCACCGGCTATCCGCCCAGACCAACCTCGAGCATTGTGGATTTGGCGAACGTCATCCCAGACGCCCAGCAAAAACAGTTGCTGGAGAGCATCGCCTGGTTCAAGCGCAAAACCGGCGGCGAGTTGATCGTCGTCACGCTGGACAGTTGGAAAGCCCTGAAAACCCCAGACGAAAGCTGGGAGAAGTTCAACACGAACCTGTTCAACCGCTGGGGCGTGGGCAGCGCCGCGAAGAACGACGGCATCCTGTTCGTCGCTGCCATGGATGAACGCCAGTTGCGCATTGAACTGGGCGACGGCTACCGCCGCACGTACGACTTTGCGATGCGCGAGATCTTGGACAACGTGGTCGTGCCGCACTTCAAACGCGGCGAGTACGGCGATGGCATCGTCGAGGGCACGAAGCGCATCATCCGCACGGTCGGCTTGCGCGATGCCACGGTGATCCCACCCTCGCCCGAATTGCAGGCGATGAACAACCAACCCTCGAGCGAGCCCGCGTTCTCGAGTTCGGACCAGAGTGGTGGCGGGGGCTTGCCGTGGAATTGGATCGGCGGCATCGGCGGGTTGGGCGCACTCGGCGCGGGCGTGACCGGCGTGCGCCGCTACCTGCGCTTTCGTCCACGCACCTGTCCAAACTGCCGCACACCAATGGAGCGGCTGGACGAGACCGGCGACGACGTGTATTTGGACCGGGCTGAAAAATTGGAGGAGTACTTGAACAGCGTGCATTACGACGTGTGGCGCTGCCCGAGTTGCAACAACCACACGCTGAGCGCTTACCCAGCCTTGTTCAGCGCGTACAGCACGTGTCCAGGCTGCAACCACCGCACCGCCTCGAGCCGCACGACGACGCTGGTCAGTGCGACCTACGACCACGGCGGGCAGCAACGCGTGGACCGCAGCTGCCAGAATTGCAATTTCCACGACTCGCGCACCGTGTACACGCCGCAGCTCACGCGCAGCAGCGACTCGAGCAGTTCCTCCTCGAGCAGTTCCTCCTCGAGCGGTTCATCTTCGGGTTCTTCCAGCAGCAGTGGAGGCGGCAACTCGAGCGGCGGTGGGGCGAGTTCAAGTTGGTAGATCAGCGGCGCTCGAGCGGCTGGCGGTACTTGGCGTTCAGCGCCAAATTCGCCTCGAGCGCGGCGTCTTCGATGGCGGCGGCGTCCTCTGGGGGCAGGGTGATTTCGGACATGGTCTCCGACGCCCCGCGCGGCGAGACGCCGGTCAACGCGTAGAACAGCGTGCACGCGGCGGCGTACGACCCGGCGAGGGTCGCGTGGTTGCCGTCGTCCTCTTGCAATTGCAGGCTCGGGCGGTTGCGCTGGGCGATCACCCAGCTTTCCCCGACCGGCGCGACCGCTGCGCCCGTCGCGTCTGCCACGGTGAGCGTGGCGCGCGTCCAATCGGCTTGGGTCAGGTTGTACTGCTGCACGGCGTCCTGGCGCGTGAAGCCCATGTAGAGGTAAACGCGCACCCGCTTGGCGCGGGCGTCGTTGCTGAGCGTCACCGCGTCGCGCGTGTACGCGGGCACGTCCAGCACTTGTGTGCCGCTTTGCTCTTGGAGCACGAGGGCGTCCATCGGCTCCGCCTCGAGCGCCGCTTTGACCCGTCCGCTGGCCACGTGGTCACCCAGTTTGAAGCCGCCCGCGGTGATGCTGGCGACCTCCAAGCGGATGTTCTTCTTCTCGGCGATTCGCCGCACGAGTTCGGGCACGTCGTTCACATACGTGTGGCTGTTGCCAACGAACAGCACGCGCAGCGGTGCGCTTGAGGCGCAGGCGCTCAGCAACACCAAGACGGCTGTGTACACCCAGCGCATGGCCTGCATTCTAATCTGCGCAGCGCCCACCACAAAGACACAACGCCATGCCTCGAGCCCTCGAGCAGCACGCGCCTCGAACCACCCTGAAGGTGCGCTCAGCACTGTGCTCGAGGTTCTGCTGTTAAGGGTGTGACGGCTCACCAACTTGAGCGCGCAACACTCAAGTCTATTGACTGTTTTCTGACAATGCGCATATACTCTGCGACCGGATTAGCACTCTTGCCTTGAGACTGCTAACACTCGTAACCACCTTTGTAGGAGGCACAAACATGGCACTGAAACCCTTGGGCGACCGCGTGGTCATCGAAATCATCGAAGAAGCCGAGCAAAAAACGGCTGGCGGCTTGTACGTTCCCGACACCGCCAAGGAAAAGAGCCAACGCGGCAAGGTTGTCGCGGTTGGCAGCGGCAAGACCTTGGACAACGGCACGCGCCACGCCATCGAAGTCAAAGAGGGCGACACCGTGTACTTCGCCAAGTACGGCGGAACCGAAGTCAGCGAAGGCGGCAAGACCTACACGATCCTGTCCGAACGCGACATCCTCGCGGTGATCGCTTAAAGGGCAGCTTTTAGCTATTAGCTCGTAGCTTTTAGCTTGCACGCTGTCCGCGCAGTTCAAACCAAGTCGTCTCGAGGCTCGAGACGACCGATTCACCACTCGAGCTAGTAGCCAACGGCTAAAAGCTAATAGCTCTCCTCAAGGAGAAATCATCATGGCGAAACAACTGGTTTTCGATGAAGGCGCACGTCGCTCGTTGGAGCGTGGCGTCAATGCGGTTGCCAACGCGGTCAAAGTCACCCTCGGGCCCCGTGGTCGCAATGTCGTGCTGGAAAAGAAGTTCGGCAGCCCCACGATCACCAAGGACGGCGTCAGCGTCGCCAAGGAAGTGGAGTTGGAGGACAAGCTCGAGAACATCGGCGCGAAGCTGTTGATCGAGATTGCCAGCAAAACCAACGACATCACGGGCGACGGCACGACCACCGCGACCGTGTTGGGTCAAGCGATTGTCCGCGAGGGCTTGCGCAACGTCGTTGCAGGCGCGAACCCGTTGGCGCTGAAGCGCGGCATTGAAAAAGCCGTCGAAGCCGCCGTGGAAAGCATTCGCGGCATGAGCGTGCCAGTCAATGACCGCAAGGGCATCCAAGAGGTCGCCAGCATCTCCGCGAACGACGCCAGCATTGGCGAGCAGATCGCGGACGCGATGGAACGCGTCGGGCACCAAAACGGCGTCATCACCATCGAGGAGTCCAAGAGCTTGGACACCGAAGTGGACGTGGTCGAAGGCATGCAGTTTGACAAGGGCTACATCAGCCCGTACTTCATCAACAACAACGACAGCATGGAAGCCGTGCTGGAAGACCCCTTCATCCTCATCAATGAGAAGAAGATCAGCGCCCTCAAGGACCTCTTGCCCGTGCTCGAGCCGGTCGCGCAAAGCGGTCGTCCGCTCTTAATCATCGCCGAGGACGTGGACGGCGAAGCCCTGGCGACCCTCGTCGTCAACAAGCTGCGCGGCACGCTGAACGTCGCTGCGGTGAAGGCTCCTGGCTTCGGTGACCGCCGCAAGGAAATGCTCAAGGACATCGCCGCCGTCACGGGTGGGCAACTGATCGCGGAAGAGTTGGGCTTCAAGCTCGAGAACGCCACCGTCGGCATGCTCGGCAAAGCCAAGCGCGTCCGCATCACCAAAGACGAAACCACGATCATTGACGGCTTGGGCAAGCGCGAAGAGATTGACGCCCGCGTCAACGCGATCAAGCGCGAGTTGGAAACGACCGACTCTGATTACAGCAAGGAAAAGCTCAACGAGCGCCTCGCCAAGCTCGCGGGCGGCGTCGCCGTGATCCGCGTCGGTGCAGCCACCGAGACCGAGTTGAAGGAAAAGAAGCACCGCTACGAGGACGCGCTCAGCACCGCCCGAGCCGCCGTCGAAGAGGGCATGGTCGCTGGCGGTGGCGTCACGCTGCTGCGCGCCATCCCCGCCGTCAAAGCCGTCGCCGAGACCCTGCAAGGCGACGAGGCGACCGGTGCACGCATCGTCATTCGCGCCTTGGAAGAACCCGCGCGTCAAATTGCCGTCAACGCGGGCTTTGAAGGCAGCGTCGTCGTCAACGCCATCACCGCCAACAAAGAAGCCAATTACGGCTTCAACGCCGCGACTGGCGAGTACGGCGACCTGATGACCGCTGGCATCGTCGACCCGGCGAAGGTCACGCGCACCGCGCTGCAAAACGCCGCCAGCATCGGCGCGTTGATCCTCACCACCGAAGCGATCATCGCCGACCGCCCGGAGAAGAAGGAAGCCCACAGCCACGCCCCAGCCGGTGGTCCCGGCGGCATGGGCGGAGACATGGACTTCTAAACGCAGCAGGTCCAGAAAAGGAGTTGGCATAAACGCCAACTCCTTTTTCGTAGTGCTCGAGGGGAGTGACGCAGCTCGAGATTCACGTGTTGCGTTGATAGGTCAATACCGCAACGCCTGTGCTGGTCGTTTTGGTTTCGACGAGCTTGAACTTGCCTTCCACGCCATCGGCAAACAATCGCGTTCCCTTACCCAAGACGATGGGGTGAATCATCAGGCGGTACTCGTCAATCAAATCGTGTGGCATCAAAGAGCGCACGAGTGCGCCGCTGCCGTATATCAAGATGTTGTCGCCCGACGATTCCTTGCGCTTTCTGATTGCTTCGTAGACATTTTCCTGAACGGCGGTGGCGTTCCATTCGAGGTGTTTGAGGGTCTCGGTAGGAACGAGCTTGGGTAGACTGTTCATGCGTTCGCCGAAGTCTCCTGCGTCGGTCATCTGTGGCCAAGCTTTTGACATACCGTCGTAGGTCACGCGACCCAGCAGTAGCAGGTCACTCTGAAACAGCAGTTCGTGTTGCCACTTTGCCAGCTCTTCGCTCCAATACGGTGCAGTCCATGCTGGATCACTCATGATGCCGTCCAAAGTCAAATACTCTGCTGCGATAATTTTCCTCATGGGAACGCTCCTTGAATGGGATGCGAGGATGTTGATGGTTCATTCGCAACCACGGCATCAGCTTAAGGAACCGTAAAACAGGCGTCTTGTATCGAAACGACAACACACAGCCTCGCGTGAGGCATCAAAACCGCAGTGCTCGAGCGAACGGAAGCCGCTCCTCGGTGACCTGAGAAGACCTGTGGCTCGTTACAACCCGATTTCTGATTCGCGTGGCCCGCGCTCAATACCGGTTTGTGTCCCACACGGGTGAATTGCCACGTTTTGGTCAAGCTGAACACGCTGGGATCATTAAGAAACAGTCTCTGGTTGAACACCGTTTTTGGCATCAACCCAGTGCGGACGCTGCGGTGATTCCCAGGTGGTCAGTGGTGAGTGTGCGTCTACGGTTTGCGCAATGCGCGCGGGCGTGTTTCCAACGAGGTATTTCAGCGTTTTCGTCAAATGCGGTTGATCGCTGTATTTCAGTCCATAGATGACATCAGAAATCGCAACGCCACTCTCGAGCAGCGATACCGCTCGGCGCGCACGTTCAATTTGACGCACCGTACGCAGCGACAAACCGGTGGCTGCTTGGAAGCGCCGCTGGAGGGTTCGCAGGTGCCTCGGAGTCTCCAGCTGAAAATCTTCGTCGAGCAGCACTTCAATCATCGGTTCGTATTGGAGTTGCTGCCGACGCACCAAGCATTCGACGAAGGCTTCTGCCTCATCGAAGACTGGAATCTGCCATGTTTGATCGCCGAGCCAGAACGATGCTCGCGTAGCGAGCCGAAGGCTCGTGTGACGGTCTGCGAGCCGCACAGGCGGAAGCTCAGGCATGAACACGCCAAGCTTGAAGGTGATGCCGAAAAACTCCGCGTCTTCGGGGCAAACAGCGCTTGTCGCTCGGGTCTCTGGACCGCGCATCGTCAGCGTTGTCACCCCCTTGTGTCGCGTGACGACCAACTCCGAATGGCTTGCTGCAAGTGAGGTGAACGACCCACCACGCTGCGATTCCGCGCGCCAGACGGTTTCGATCAGGGGCGAACCTGAAATTCTCCCATCCACTGAGAACACCATCTCAAAGGGCAGTATAGATGGCGACTGATCCGCGCGTGCTCCAGTCAACCAACTGGGCCCAAAAACTTGTTTGGAACATGAACCAACGTCGAGCGCGGGCGACTCGACTCGGTCAGACCGATCTCGCGCAACGCCGAACAATAGATGCATGACGGCTTCGCACGTGCGTCCTGAGGGGGCCAAGCGTCACGTCTCCCCCGTGCGCTTGACGCTCGAGATGGGCTGCACAGTGACGGTGGGGCTGCCACTTTCCCTGGCGAGTTGAACGGGTCGAACACATCAGCGATTCTCTTTTTGTTGCGGACACCCGAGCCGCGCGAGGGTGGGAGAGGAACTCTCCGAAACGCTGTGGGGCGACAGGGTGTTCAGTTCGATGGCATTTCGTGAAACCGTCCGAGGTAATGCAACCACTGGTCGTCCGCACCCTCGAGTGACCTGGGATGCTGCACCTCTTCGCCGTAGACGAGAATGATTGAATTCGCTGGCTGTCCGTGCTGCGTTTTGTACAACGCCGCCAGGAACGCCTCGCCCGCTTGCCCTGTGTCTAGCAGTCCAAAATCGCTCGAGATCAGGCTTTCTTGCAGGAGGTGCGTCATGTCGTCCGTGGCGTCCTCCACGAACACCGTGCATTGGAAGTCGTGGTCAATGAACCACTCGCCTTGGTCTTGGGCGAATTGCGAGATTGGGAGTGTGTCCGTATCGTCGGCGTAGTGCTCGGGGCGCTCTGCCAGATACGCGTGCAACGCTTCACCCGAGGCGAAACGCCCGACCCAGATGTCCACCACGTCAAAACGACTGGCCATATACGGAGTTAAAACAAATCCTTGGCGAATGACTTGAATGCGTTTATGACGACTTCGGTGGCGCTCGTGTCTTTTTTGCGGAACTCCTCGGTCAAGGCTTTTTTCTGGGTCCGGGTCAGCGGAATCCACAATGCTACGCGTTCCTGACCGTTCTCCAGGCGGTATTCCCCACCGCCGTTGAGGTCGTCAGGCATCGTGGTGATGTCGCTCGAGTCCACACCGTCTTTGAGGTACGCGACGAGCGTGCTTTTTAAGACGCGCCACTCCCGTCCGACCTTGCGCGCTTTCAACCCGCCTTCGCGCAACAGTTGGTACACCGTCGTTTCCGAGACTTTGAGGAACGCGGCGGCTTCCTCCAGGGTCATCACAGCGTCTCCGCCCCACGCGTCCATGTTCTGCGGTTCCATGCGGCCTCCTTCATTTGAGTCGTTCGTTCGCTGATTAACCAGTGCTCATTAAGCGCAATTGTAGTCAAATTATGCCAAATATCAATATTCAATACCAATGTGGCTCAATCACGGTTTGTCTCGGGACACACTCACCGGGCTTACACGCCCCAGGACTGCAATGCCCCTCGAGGCACCATTTCCTCCAGGGGGCATTCAATGGATTACGTCAAAACCGCCGACGGCACGAAGCTCTACGTCAAAATCTGGGGCGATGGACCGCGCAGTGTCGTCATGACACACGGCTGGCCGCTCAACGCCGACACTTGGGACGAGGCCGCGATGACCTTCGCGGAGCGCGGGTACAAAGCGATTTTCTACGACCGCCGGGGTTTCGGACGCTCGAGCCAACCGTGGGGCGGGTACGATTACGACACTTTTTCTGATGACTTGGCGGCTGTGATGGACGCGACCGACGCAAAAGACGCCACGCTGATCGGGTTCTCGATGGGCGGCGGCGAGGTCGCACGCTACATGTCGCGGCACCAGGGACGCAACGTCGTGCAAGCCGCACTGGTGGCTTCGGTCGTGCCGTACCTGCTGAAAACCGACGACCACCCCCAGGGCGTGCCGCAGCAGGTCTTCGGGGAGATGCTGGCCAACATCCGCGCGGACCGCCCCGCGTTCTTCGCGCAGTTCTTCGAGAACTTCTTCGGCGTCGGCACACCGAAAAACAAAGTCAGCCCGCAGACCTTGGAATGGGCGCAGATGATGGCTTTGATGGCGGGCTCGAAACCCACGTTGTCGTGCGTCAACGCGTTTGCAACCACCGATTTCAGACCGGACTTGGCGGCGTTCGACGTGCCGACCCTGGTCATTCACGGCACGGGCGACGCCATCGTGCCAATCGACACGTCGGCTCGGGCGGCGGTGAAGGGCATCAAGGACGCCACACTGCTCGAGTACGACGGGGGCAGCCACGGCTTGTTCGCCACGCACAAGGATCAACTGGTCAAAGACTTGCTCGAGTTCCTCGAGCGTCGCCCCGCCAACGCGTAAACGTCTGCCCAATCGATACCGGGCTGGGTGTTGCGCGAACCCGCAGCAACACACACGCGATGGGTTGAACACCCTGATCCAAGATGTGGGCACATCTTGGATCGGGGTGCCAGTCTCGAGCCCTGATGTGCTCGGGTTCCTCACCGCCGCGTAACTTGAGACATCTGTGAACTTTTGCGTCGCCCCGCGCGGGCGCGTCGCTCTAGCCTGGGGCATGGACTTGACCGGCTCGGTGATTCGCTCGCGCGACGCGGCCATGGGCGTGCTGCGCGGTCACATTCGCTCGATGCACATGGACCGCCGACAAGCGGACAACGCGGAGCCCCGCACAGGCTTGCCGCGCCGCCGCAAGCCACCGCCCGAGGTGCGCGAACTCGTCGGCACGGGGCGTCTGTGCGTGGTCAAGGGTGATTTCGAGATCAGCGTCGCCGATGCCGCGCGCTATGCACCGGGCGGTTCGCTCAGGCTCGAGTCCAGCGAGTTGCAGTGCGTGATCTGTTTTCTCTCCGACGCCGTGGTCAAAGGCGACGTGCAGAAGTGGCGCTTCGCCGCCCTGTTCGAGCCAACCCCTGAGCAACGCCGTTGGGTGGAGGCGCTGCACAAACCCACGCCCGAAGACCACCGCGTTGCGCCGCCGCCGAACGCGCCGCAACCAGCCGTGCGCAAGCTGCCGCCGCCGCCGGTGTTCCTGCGCGAGCACATGAACTTGCCGCCCGCGCCGCTGGGTGACGTGGAAGACGAGCCAGCGCGGTAGACCTCGAGCCGTTCACGATCCGTCGGTCCTGGGCTCGAAGCGGTGCGCGCAGTGCTTGCAGACCTTCGCGGCGCGCTTGACCTCCTCGGCGCACTCTGGACAGGTTTTCAACCCTCGCGTGCGCTGCCCCATCGAGGAGCCGCGCCACAGCCGCGCGGCGAGCGGCACGAGCACGCCGAGCGCGAGCAGCGCGTAGACCTCGGCTTCAGGGTTGGGAACCACCGCCGCCCACAGCGCGCCGCCCGCTGCCAAACCCAGCCACGCGCCGAAGCGCTCGCCAAATAAATTCCGCCCCAAGGCGCTGAACGTCGCCAGCCACAGCGCGAACCAGAACCAGCGGCTGCCCAGCAACGGACGCAGCGGTTCAGGAACCGGGTTGAGGCGCAGCAGCGCTTCCAGCACGCTGTTCCAACCGTTTTGAATGGCTTGTTGCACACCTTGCAGCGGGTTCATTCAGCCCTGAGCCTACAGCGCGCGGGCTCGAGCGCATCGGTCGTCGGTGCCCGAAGATGCTGTGTTCTGTCGTGGGTGCTGCTGATGGTGCGCTCTGTCGCGGGTGCGCTAAGCACTGGGCATCACCGTGTCGGCCAGACCATAAGACACGGCGTCGGCGGCCGTGATGAATTCACGTTCTTCGTTGACCCCGAGCCATTCAATGGGCAACAGCGAATGCCCCGTCAGTTCAGCCAGAACCGCGGTCACACGCTGTCGCAATGCGTTGGCCTCCAGAAGCCGCAAGGAACCGTCGAGTTGCCCCTCGAACGGCGCGTGTGAAATCGCGGGCGGCAACCCAAGCGACAAGGAGACCGTTGCGCCGTGCTCCAGAGCGCGCTTGCCCGGTGTGCCCGCCGCCACCAACATCACCGCGAGCACATTGAGATCTCCAGCGCCCATTGTGTGCACCGGAACCCGCAAGAAACGCAGGACATCGAGCACCGCGAGCGCAGCGGTCAACGACCCAGAGGTGCAATTGCTGACCTGAACGGTGATGGGCGCCGTCGGTGCGTACGATTCCAGGTACAGAAGTTGCGCTGCCGCCAACTCAGCTTGTTCGTTGTTCAGCGCACCAGTGATGCGGACCGTGCCTTTGGCCAGACCCTCTGCGAAGGTGTTTTCCACGGTTCGCATCCTAGATCCGCCATGCCAAACGGACCCGGCCCCAGTGTCCGCACGCCACCCTCGCCCGCGTGCGCCCGCGGTGGTCCTCGAGCGCACACGGTTCGACACCGCAGTACACACGTGGGTTTGGCACCACAGTGCACACTTGTCTGCCGAACGACCGCCCGCGCTCGAGCCAGCGGCGCAGCAACGACATGAACGCAGATTGGAGAAATTCACCCCACCTGCTGATGCTGGCAACCGCGCAGCTCACGGGATTTACACGCGCGTTGGCTAATTTCTGCCACGATGAACCACACTAAAATCGCCGTCCTGGGCAGTGCTTTGGCGTTCCTGATCGCTTGCAACGCAGCGCCAGTGCCCGCCACCGACCCGACCGACCTCACCGAAGCCAACGCCCAGCGTTGGACGGTTCAAGTGGCGCAGGGCGAGACGCCCAGCGATCCGGGCAATGGGCAAACAGCCGCCTTGTCCGATGATGCCGCCATCAAACGCATCGGTGCGACCGCGCTGCGCGTCGATGCCGCAGCAGCGTTCCGCGTTCAAGTGGGGTACACCTTGGCGACGCCGGTCAAGCTCGACCCTGAGGGCACGTTGCAGCTCAGTTTGAAGGCCAAAAACACGGAGGCGTTTCAAAAAACCTCTTACACCCAAAGTCCGACCGTGCTGCTTTACACGGGACCCAACGATTATTTCAGCGTGGAATCCAAAGGCAATCCGAACGACATCCCGTTGATGGAAATCGCCAAAGCCGACTGGGTGGACAGCAAAATCCTGCTCAACGGCTTGGGGACGTGGAACGTGACCAAGGTTGGCAACGCCGACTGGAACTCGATCAACGCGGTTTCAATCAGTTTTGATTCGTTCGGGTTTTCACCCAAATACCAAGTTTGGCTGGATGGCCTGATCTTGCCCAAGCGTCCCTGACAGCACCGTGTGGCAAGGGGGCACAGCTGTGCACGCAGATGTTATACAGATGCCGGTTAATTTCTTTATTTACTTTTCCGAACGATGGGCGTGCAAACGCGTGTGGATCAATAATCTCGAGCCCTCGAGTTGACTGTATGGGTTGATTTTAATATCAATTCCGGCAAATTTTATAAATTTGCCCGCCTTTGAAGGCGGAGGAACGAATACGGACGCCGTGCTGAACTCAATCTTCGCCCTTTTGGAAGATGAAGTGATTGAACGGCAGCGACCATTACCGGTAATAGTTGCGCAGCAACTCCTGGTACTCGGGCGGCAACTTCGGGTCCAAGACCGCGCCTTCGGCGGCGCGGCGGAATGCCGGTGTGCCCGGTGTGGCCGTGAGCGGTTGGCGCGGATCGCCGGGCAGTTGCAGCGCACCGCTGCGCGCGGAGGTGCCCCGCACGGTGCCGGGCAGGTACTCGAGTTTGCCGCCTTGACCGGCTTGAGGGCGCTCGGCAGCCCTGGGATCGCTGCTGCCGCGGTTGCCTTGCGTGGCTTGCCCTCGGTTGGCAGGATTGTTGCTGTTGTTTTGTCCGTTGCCTGCGTCGCCCGAGCCGTCGTCCGCACCGGGCTGTCCGCGTCCGTCGGGGCTGCGCTGCGTGCCGTTCTGCCCGTTGCGTTGCTGACCGTTGCCCGCACCTTGGTTGCTGCCCGGTTGCGTGCCCTGCTGTCCTTGTCCGTCGCCAGCGCCTTGCTGACCTTGACCCTGTTGCCCTGGCTGCCCGTTCTGCCCTGGGCTCGAGCCTTGACCTTGGTTGCCTTGCTGCCCGCCGTTGCCATTGCGTTGCCCGTTGCGCTGGTTTCCCTGCCCGTTCTGGCCTTGTCCGTTTTGGCCCTGCCCGCTGTTCTGGTCGCCACTTTGCGCATTGCCCTGCTGCGCTGCGCGCTGCGCGTCGTTGTCTTGAACCTGCGCGGGGTTCGTGCGGTTCGGGTCGCGTCCGTCTTGGGCTTGCGTGCGGTCTCGGACCGCGCCGCGCTCCAGGGCATCCATGAACTCGCGGCTGACCTCGCCAGGGTCGTCGGTGGCGCGACCCCCGCCGTCTTTGACATCCCCAATCTGGCTCTCGCCGGGCGTGCCGCCGCTGGCGGCCTGACCGGGGCGCGCGGCGTCCCCAGCGGGGGCGCTCGAGCGGCTGGGCGCGTCCAAGACGGGGGGCGCTTCGTTGTTGCCGCCCTGGGCTTGCGGGTCGTTCGGGTTGTCGCGGTTGGCTCCGGCAGTGGGCACGTCACGCGCCATTGGGGACCCGAGGCTGCCGCGCGGTGGAAAGACGAGCAGCAGGCTGCACAGCGCCACAGCGACGATCCCCTCGAGCCAGGGCAGCGCGGGCGCTTCGGTCTGGCGTTGCCAAGCGAGCGCCTGGGTTTCCAAACGCTGCTGCAAACCGTAGGCGTCCTCGGGCGCGCCGAGGGCAGTGGTGTAGGCGCCTGCGCCGCGCGCCTCGAGTTCGCGCAGGGCGGCTTCTGCACGCAACGGCGTCGGCAGCACGAGGGCGACGAGCGCGATCAAGAGCACGTACGGCGACCAACCGAGCGCAAAGACCGCAACGAGCAATGCGACAAGGGCGATCACGCCCGCGCGGGCGCGCCACTGCCAGACGCGGCGGGCGTGCCAAGTGCGGTGCAGGCGCAGGCGCGGGTGGTTCCAACCGCGCGGGGCGGCTGTGGAACGCTTCGAGAATGCAATCATGTGTTCAGGTTCCTTTCAACGGCATCCACCTCGAGGGCGCGCGGTTCGCGGCGCGCAGCCACGACGACGAACACCACGGCGAGCGCGATGGGGGCGAGCAGCGGCCCTCCAATCGGCTCGAGCCGCCAGCCTTGCATGGCGACGGCGGTGACAAAGACGAGCGCGTAGCCCCAACCGAGCGCGCGGTGCACGCGCAGCGCGGCATAGAAACCCACTGCGAAGAGGATGCTGGTCAGGGCGCTGAGCGGAAAACCCGCCCTTGCCTCGAGCGCGAACGCCCACAATTCTGGCGGCAGCAGCAGCGCGCCCCACAGCGCGAGCGCGCTGCACCCGGCGAGCACGCGCGGCGGTTCGGGTTGGGCAGCGAGCAACCCCGCGAGCGCGAACAGCAGGGTCAGGCGCACGCCCGCCAAGATCTCGAAGCACACGGGTGCGACGCCGGGAATGCGCGGCAGCAGCGCGCCCAACAACAGCAACTCCACGAGCGCGCCGACCATCACCAATTGGTACGGCGCTTCCGCCGTCAACACCGGTTCCAGGCTGCGCCGCGTCATTTGGAGCCTCCGTCGGGCAGGGCGATCAAGAGTGTCGCACCGCGCCGCGCGATGGCGCTGCCCGCGGGCAGCAGTTCAGACAGGGTCGTGGCTTCGACGCTGCCACCAGACCACGGCGGCGTCTCGCCCACAGGGGGAAACGCGCGACGGGCTTGGGGCAAGGGTTCCAAATTGCCGCGACCGACGACGTAGAGGTCGGTGAGCGTGTCCGCACCGCTGTTTTGAATGCCTTGGGCATCCACGCGCAGCGGCAAACGCGCGACGCTCGGCCGCGTCCAGTAACTGACCTGCGACCACGCGCCCGCACGCACGCGGCTGGCCTCCATGGTGTGCACCACCGGCAGCGCACCCAAGACCTGCGCACCACTCGGCAAGCCCACGTCCTGCGCGGTCGTGTTAAAGCGCGCGTGCAGTTGCAGCTGCACACCCCAACCGCCCGCGCCGATCAGCACCGTGCGCGTCTGCACGACCGCGACGCCGCGCGGTTGCAGCGCCACAAACCCGAGCACGCCGACCACGACCGCCACCGCCGCGCCCCCAGCGGTCGCGCGCCACTGCGTGCGCCGCGCGCTGTACACGCCGAGCACGACGAGGAAAATCCCGGCGCTCCACCACGCCAAAGCGAGGCTGGCGCGCGCTGGGGGCCGCGCGGTCGGTGCGAGGCTCAACGCCAGCCGCTCGAGGTTCACGCTGGGCGTGCTGAACGCGCCGTCCCCGCGCACCTCGCCCAGCCCCAGCGCACCGACGGGCAGCGCCGCGAATTCGCTCGAGGGGGTCAGCCGCGCCCCGCCCGCGAGCGCGGCGAGGACTTCGACGTTGCCGCTGGCGTTGTCCGCGCGCACCCGCCCGAGGTACGCGCCACTCTCTGCGAAACTGGCGTTCACCACGGTGCGGTCTGGCAGCGGCTCGAGGGTGACGCTGCGCGCGCCTTGCGGGCCTTGCAGCGTCAATTTCACTGGGCGTTTTGTGAACAGCGGCACCCACACACGTTCTGCCCGCACGCCCGCTCCAGCGCCCACGCTGATCTCGGCACGCAGGGGCGTCAACCCGCCGCGCAGCGTGCCCGTCGCACTTTCTAAGGTCAGCGTGTATGCGTCGCCGCCCGTGACGGTGAGGTGCAGCTCGCTCCAGGCGTTGCTCGAGTACCCACCGCCCCAGCCGAGCCGCGCTTCCGCGCCGGGCACGCGCAGGTCGGGCTCTGCGTCTTGGGCGTGCGCCGCGCCAGCCGCGAGCAGCGCCCCTGCGAGCGCCGCCGCGACCAGGCGAGGAACCATCGTGCCCGGCATTGTAGGCGGCGCGGGGTGAGGGGTGATGTCAGAACGGTGACGATTGTGGGGAAGGCAGCTTCGATGCGCCAGACTTCGTAAACCGCTCGAGAGAGAGAGGCAACAGTGTTGCTCGAGGAATCCGTGGGTCTCGAGAACCTGACCTGGAGCAGTACGATGGTGCACTGATCTCCCGTGATTCTGCCCAAGGTGCGCGACCCCCGGTTCATCACGTTGCGGCGCGGCGGCACGCTCACCGACGCCGACCACCGCTTGTTGGCGCTGTGGGCGGCTGCGTGCGCCGAGCACGTCTTGCACCACTTCGAGGCGGTGCAGCCCGACGACCCACGACCGCGCCGCGCCATCCAAGCGGTTCGCGCTTGGGCTCGAGGCGAGGTCAGGATGATGCACTCCCGCGCCTTGGGCGGCAGCGCGATGGCGGCTGCCCGCCCATTGACCGGTGCCGCCCGCCACGCCGCCTACGCCGCCGGGCAAGCGGGCGTAACCGCGCACGTCGCCGCGCACGAACTCGGGGCTGCGGCGTACGCGATCAAGGCTGCTCGGGCCGCCGCGCCCAAAGGCGAGGAGGACGCCGCGGGAATCCTCGAGTGCCGCTGGCAGCGCGCGCAGCTCCCGATTGAGATTCGCGCGCTCGTGCTGGACGATCAGCAAAAGCGCAACGCGATCTGCTGGTCGGTGTTCGAGGTCTGAGCGGCTTGAGGACTGAGCGGCTCGAGAACTCAGGTGCATCCAATCAACCCTCGAGACCGCGCGACCACCGCGTTGTGCAGGGGCTTGGCATGCCAAGCCCGGTGCGGCGCGCGCGTCCCAACAAAACCGGTCGAACCCCGCGTTCGCTTGAAACCCGTTGCACACCGAACGTTGCTCGAGCCGTTATTTCCTACGCAAGCTCCACCACGTCCACGCGCCGCTGAGCAGTTCGATGGCGGACGCAAAGAGGGCGTTGGCGCCGACCAATCCGCCCGCGACGAAGCCCACGAACGCCGCGAATTGCGCGAAGCGCACGGGCACCGTCCAATGAAAAAATGGCGTGAAATTGGCTCGGGCGTTCTGGATGTAATAGAACCCGAGGGCGACGAGCGCCCAGCCGGTGACGCGCACCCACACGTCTTGCGCGGTCAAGGCGAACACGGAGAGCAGCAGGGTCGGCGCGAGCATCAACGTCAACCCTTGCGCGACCATGTACACGCCGAAGGCGAGCACGCTCCACGCCCCTCGAGACGCGGGCATCAGTGGCCTCTGGCTTGCGCGTTTTTGACCATGCCGGGCACGAAGGCGCGCGGCAAGAAACGCGGCAGCACGGCGAGCAACTGGTTCGTCACGCCCGGAATGACGACGCGCTGCCTGGCCTCGAGCGCGCGCACGCCAGCTTCGGCAACGGTGCGGCTGTCCATCGTCGGGTTCATTGGGTTTTTGAGGAGTTTGCTCTCTTCCATCGCCGCGCGACTCTGAAAGCCAGTTTCGACGGGTCCGGGACACAGCGCGGTGACGCTCACGCCGCTGCCCTCGAGTTCGCTGCTCAGGGCTTCGCTAAAAGACAGCACAAACGCTTTGCTGGCGTAGTACACCGCCATCAGCGGTCCGGGCATGAACGCGGCGGTGCTGGCGACGTTCATGATCCGTCCGTCGCGGCGCGCGACCATGCCGGGCAAGAGGGCGCGGGTCAGCATCGTCAGCGTGACCATGTTGAGCATCAGCATTTCCTGAAGTTTTTTGGGATCGCTTTGCCAGAACTCGCCGTAATCCGCGAAGCCCGCGTTGTTGACCAAGACGCTCGGCTCGAGCTCGCGCTCGGTCAGGGTACGGGTCAAGCTGTCCACGGCGTCGCTGCGTCCCAAATCCAGGGGGATGGTTTCCGCTCCGCCGAGTTCTTTTGCCAGTGCCTCGAGCTTGTCGGCACTGCGGGCGACGAGCACGAGGCGGTAACGCGGCGCGAGCAAGCGGGCGATTTGCTCGCCAATGCCGCCAGAGGCTCCGGTGACGAGGGCAATGGGTTTGGTGTTCATGGCGCTCCTTGGCTCGAGGTTGCCTCGAGCGGACATCACAGCGGACGCGTGTCCGTGACGGTGTGGGCTTGGACGACGGGGCGACCTTTGATCAATTGCGGGAGTTGGGCGTTGAACTGCGCCATGTGCGCGGTCTTGAAGTGTTGCTCGAGGGCTACTGCGTCTTGCCAGCGTTCGGTGACGTGGATCAGGCTGGGGTCCTCGAGGTCCCCGGAGAACGTGTATTCCAAGCAGCCGGGTTCGGCGCGGGTGTGGCGCTGCATCCACACGGCGAGTTCGATGGCTTGGGGGCGCTTGTCCGGGTGAATGCGGACTTGCCCGGTGACGACGATCATGGGTCAACCTCCTGGATGCCTGCGACGGTGATGCCCAAGAACAAAGCGCGCAGGCTGCGCTCGAGGGCGGGCTGAAAGTCAACGCTCAGCACGTGCAACTCTGGGTGCTCGAGGACGGCTTGAACGTGCGGGGCGGGTTGGCTGAGTTGCGCCAGCCCGACGACGAGGGCGTTCAGCCATTGCAGCACTTCCACGCCGTTCGCGCCGGGAAGCAGTTGCTCCAGACGCGGGGCGATTCCACTGGCGTGCTCGAGGAGAAAGCGCTTGAAGGCGAGCGCGGCGTCTAAACTCAAGTTCTGCTCCAAGATGCTGGCTTGCACAGCGAGCAGTGCGACGAGCGTCGGGCGCGCGGCGAGGTCGGCGGCGATGCTGGCGGCTGGATCGGCGGCGTTCAACTGCCCCTCGAGCCCCGCGAACCAATCCCCCAGTTCCGCGGTGAGCAGCGCCAGCAGCAGTTCTTCTTTGGTGGCGAAGTACAGGTACGTCGTGCCTTTGGCGAGCCCACTGTGGCGGGCGACTTCGGTCATCGTCCAGCGCAAGCCGCGCTCGCTGTGCAAAGCTTTGGCAGCATTGAGCAGTTGGCTGCGGCGCGCGAGCTTGTCGTCTTGGCTGCGCGCCCGTTTTTTACTGACCATGGGTCAGATAATAAGTGACCCCTGGTCAGTTGTCAAGGTGTTGCTCCAGCCTGCGGCTGACGGGACACCACGAACCCGTTTCCGTGCGCGACCTCATACGGATGCCGTTTAATCACTTCATCTTCGCTGCGGCGAAGATTTCGTTCAACACGGCATCCGTATCTGTTCCCACGCCCTCTTGGGCGGGCAAATTTATAAATTTGCCGGAATCCTTATCAGGGCTCCAAGCCAACGGCGCGCAAAGGCGTTCACCCGCACGCTCGAGGTCAGACCCAGGTGAGCGAAGTCCACTGGCGTGAGCCATGTGCAAATCGCACGTCATGGGGTTGGACACAATGCTACCCTCAGGAATAGTTCAGCTTGAAGAAAGACCCCAACCCATGGCCAAAATTATTGCTGTAGACGATTCGCTCGCAGACCTCAAACTCGTTGCCTCGATCCTCCAAGGCGCTGGGCACACCGTCGTGCTGTGCGTCAACGGCGACGGCGTGGAAGAGGTCGCCCAGCGCGAACGCCCAGACCTGATTCTCTTGGATGTCGTCATGCCCAACCGCAACGGCTACGAAATTCTGCGCAAGTTGCGCCGCGACGCGACGACCGCCAGCATCCCCGTCTGCATCGTCAGCAGCAAACAAGAGCAGAGCGACATCGAATGGGGCAAACGCCAAGGCGCTTCTGATTACCTGCCCAAGCCCTACACCCCAGACGCGATGATGCAAACCGTCGCGCGCCTCGTGAACGGATAAGCCTTGAACACGACTGCCCGCACCTGCATCTTTCGGCTCGGCGATCAGCTGTTGGCCCTGGGCGGCGAGTACACGCGCCAAGTGCACACGGTCACGAACCTGCGCGCCGTGCCCAAAGCGCCCGCGATTCTGCGCGGGCTGTTTCCCGTGCGCTCCACGGTGCTGCCACTGGTGAACTTGGAGCCGCTGCTGGGCCTGGACAGTGCGGAGCACAATCTGGCGGTGCAGATGGCGTTCGACGGACGCGACCTGGCGTTTGGCGTGACCGCGGTGCTCGGGTTCAACCCTTTGCCAGCGGGCAACCTCAAACCGACGCCCGTGCACCTGGGACGCCTGCGGGACCTGACCAGCGGCGCATTCAGCTTTGAAGACCAAGACGTGCTCTTGCTCAATCCAGAGCGACTGATCGACGCCCTGACCCTCGCTTTCGCTACCGCAGCGCTCGGCACGACCGCTGCGCTCGGCACCGCATCCCCGACCTTCGGCACGACCCGCGTCGTCGCCTGAACCCACAAGGAGACCCCCACCATGGACGCAGCGAATCAAAGCCCCAAGCCCTCACTGCTCGGCAGAAGAGGCGCCAAACCCGTTGCCTCGAGCACCGCGCCCCAGACCCCGACGATGCGGCGCGGGTGGTCGGTCGCTCAACGCCTGGTGCTGATCGCGTTGGCACTGCTCGTCCCCCTCGTCTTCGCCGTTGGCACGGTCTACACCCAACAGCAAGCCGACATTGGCTTTGCAGCGCAGGAACGTGACGGTGCGACGTACCTGCGGGAAGTCAACGGGCTCTTTCAAAAAGTCGTGACCTACCGCAGCTTGGTGGACCGCCAACGCCTCGGAGACCGCGCCGCCATCGCGCAACGCCAACGGGTTTCTGGGGAAATTGCCGCGTCGTTTGCCAAGCTCGACGAACTCGACGCGCGATTTGGCGAGGTGTTCAAAAGCACCGCCGATTACACCTTGCTCAAAACCACGTGGAAGGACATCGAGCAAAACCTGGCCAACCGCAGCCCCGCCGCCAGCCTCGTGGCCCAAGACGTGTTGATCGAACGGCGCTTGTTGGGCTTGATCCGTACCGTCACCAATAACTCCAAATTGATTCTCGACCCGTCGTTGGACACGTTCTACTTGATGGATTTGACGACACAGCGACTGCCGACCTTGATCAACAACCTCGATCAACTCGGTGGCTTGGGCGCGAGCCTGCTGCAAAGCAACGAGGTCTCGCAAGCCGAACGCGCGACGATCATCGCCCTGCTCTCGGTGGCGCGCCAACAAGTCGCGGCGGCGACCACTTCGCTGAACACCGCCTTCGAAGCCAATCCCAGTTTGAAACCGCTGAGCGAACAACTCGCGGGTGTGGAGGGTGCCGCGGTTTCCACCCTGACCAACAGCGTGCAACAGGTGTTTATCAGCCAGCTTCAACCTGTGTTTTCCGAATTTGATTACTTCGACAGCATCAAACGCGTGGTCAACGCCTACGGCGGCGTCTTGACCGCCTCCAGCGACAAGCTCTACGAACTGCTCGACAACCGCGTCAATACTTTGCAAAACACCCAACGCCTGCTGCTCTTGGGGCTCTTGGCGCTGCTCGTCATCGTCGGCGTCCTGGTCTTCATCAACATCCGCTCGATTACGCGCCCGCTGTCGGAAATGGCGAACGTCGCCCAGCGCTTCGGATCGGGCGATTTGAACCAGAGCATGCCCGTGCGCACCCAAGACGAAATCGGGCAACTGGGCATGGCGTTCAACGCGTCCATGGGACAGTTGCGCGGCTTTTTTGAGAAGCAAGAAGAGGAACGCGCCAAGGGGCAGCATCTGCAGCAGAACATTGGTGAGTTCTTGGATGTCGCCATGCAGATTTCCGGCGGCGACCTGACCCAAAAAGGAAAAGTCTCCGAGGATGTCTTGGGCAACGTCGTCGACGCGATCAACCTGATGACCGAAGAGGTCGGATACCTCTTGAAAGACGTGCAGCAGACCACCAACCAGGTCAACAGCGGCGCGCAGGCGCTCACCCACGCCAGCCGCAACATCGTGATGGGGGCGCAATCGCAAGCCAAGATTGCCGCCGACACCGAAAACGAGATTCTCGAGGTCAGCCGCCAAATTGAGACCATGTCCTCGAGCGCCGCCGACACCGCCAAGGTCGCCACCGAAGCCCTCCAAGCCTCGGAGCAGGGTCGCGTCGCCGTGCAGGAAACGCTGACCGGCATGAACGCGATTCGCCGCGAGGTCAGCAACATCTCCAAGGGTGTTAAATCGCTCTCGGACCGCTCCTTGGAGATTCAAGAAATCGTCGACACGATCTCCGGTATCGCCGCGCAGACGAACTTGCTCTCTTTGAACGCCGCGATTGAAGCCTCGGGTGCGGGTGAGGCGGGCGCACGTTTCGCCATCGTCGCAGACGAGGTCCGTAAGCTCGCCGAGGACTCCGCCAAATCCACGCAGCGCGTCGCCAGTTTGATCAAAGGCATTCAAACCGAGATTCAAGGGCTCGTCGTCGGCATCGAGGACGGCACCAAGGAAGTGGAGCAGGGCTACCGCATCGCCGCCCAAGCCGGTGAGCGCTTGGAGCAGATTTCATCCTTGGCGCAGCAATCGGCCGCTTTCGCAGAAGAGATCTCCAAGATCACCCGCGCCCAGGTGGAACGCGTGCAAGGCGTGGCAGGAGCCGTTCAAACAATTGCCGAAACCGCCCAAGAAACCCAGAAGCAAAGCCAAACCGGTCAGGCGTCCGCCGAGCAACTGCGCGCCTTGGCGCAAGCCTTGAACGCCAACCTCGAGCGCTTCAAGCTGCCCGCGTGAGTTTGAAGAAAGGAGCGACGCCCATGAGTCAAGTCAGAACCAAACCCGCGCTGTTCAAGCGCCGCATCCCGGCGGTCGCGGGGGCGACGACGGTGGAACACGCCCCTCGCCGCGCCGGGTTCTTGGAGAACGTCCCGTTCAGCGTGAAGCTCGTGCTGATCACGTTGGCCTTGACCGTCGGCATCGTGGCGGTGTTCTTGTCGGCGCTGAGCGGTTTCGGTGCGTTGCGCAGTGCGCTCACCGACAGTTACGAGCGCGTGCTCAACCCGACCAAAGCCTTGGACCAAGCCCTGGTCAGCTTTGCCGACGTGCAACGCTACTTCATCGTGCTCGGCGAGCGGGACATCAGCGCCCAAGAGCGCCAAGACGCCCTCGAGATCGCGCGTCAAGCCACGGAGACCGGTGAAGCCCAGGTCAACCTCTACCAGAGCCAGTACGCCACCGAAACCCGCCCCGACTTCGTGCGGTTGCTGAACGCCACCGACCGCGGCGATTTCGTCAACGACGAACGCAGCGCACTCTCCAGTTTGAACGCCATTCTGCAAGAAACCAAATCCTTGGAAGCCAGCTTCTTGCAGATTGCAGAAAAGGCTGCACCACCCGCGTCCTTGACCAACGCCGTGGTCACCTTGCGCGGTCAGGCGCGCGGTCGCCTGCAGGCCTTGGTGGACGTGAACGACTCGTTTTCCTCGGTGCAGCGCGATCTGGCCAACGAAGCGGCGAACCGTGCGGTGCAACTGATGATCGCCGTGCTGGTGATGAGCATCATCGTCGGTGGCTTGTTGGTGTTCATCGTCGTGCGCTCCATCGTGCCGCGCCTGGCGGCGTTGGAACGCGGCGCGCGCGAGTTGCGCAGCGGTAATCTGGACCTGCGCGTGGCGGTCAGCGGACGCGACGAGATCGGTTCGGTCGGCTCCACGCTGAACGCCTCCATCGGACAGTTGCGCGACTTTTTGAAGCAACAAGACGAGGAGCGCGAGCGCGGCGTGCGCCTGCAGCAAAACGTGTCCTCGTTCTTGGAGGTCGCCATGCGCATCGCCCAAGGCGACCTGACCCAAAAGGGCGCCGTCACCGAGGACGCGCTGGGCAACGTCGTTGACGCCATCAACGTGATGACCGAAGAGATCGGGTACTTGCTGAAAGACGTGCAGCAGACCGCGCAACAGGTGTCCTCGAGCGCGCTCAGCATGAACACCACGTCGCAAGGGATCTTGAGCGAAGCGCAAACGCAAGCGGGCATCGCGGACGCCGCGCAAGCCCAGACCGACCGCGTCACCACCAGCATTCAGCAACTCGCGCAAACCGCCGAGCGCGGTGCGCAAACCGCGCGCGAAACCCTGGAAGCCTCGAGCGCTGGTCAGCGCGCGGTGACGAACACCGTGGCGCAACTCCTCTCCATTCGCAACGAAATGAACACCATCGCCAGCGGCACGCAGAGCTTGCAGCGCCGATCATTGGAGATCAGCGAAGTCGTGCGCACGATTTCGCGCTTCGCATCGCAAACCAACCTTCTGGCACTCGGCGCGTCTTTGGAAGCCGCAGGCGCGGGCGAAGCCGGGGCGCGTTTTGCGGCAGTGGCCTCGGCGGTGCGCGGTCTCGCGGACGAGTCCGCCAAAGCCGCCACGCGCGTGGCGGCACTCGTCAAAGACGTGCAAAGCGAAATCGTGCAACTCGCCAGCTTCGCGCAATCGGGTTCCGAGCAAGCCGATTCGGGCGCGACCATCGCCCAGGAGGCGGCTGCGCGCTTGCGCCGCATCGCGGAACTCGCCGACGAATCGGCGGTCGCCGCTTCAGCCATCTCCAATCTCGCCGTGGAACAGGTGGAGAATGTGCAAAGCGTGCGCAGCGACGTGCAGCGCATCGCCCAAACCGCGCAGCAGACCGAAAGTGAATCGCGCGGCGGTCAGGCAGCGGCTGAGCAACTGCGCGCGCTGTCGGACAACCTCACGCGTTCCCTCGAGCGTTTCCGCTTGCCCGCGTAGGTTTTTCCTCGAGTCACACTGCGTCTGAACCCACTGTCTCTGAATCCACTGCGTCTCGAACCACCCGTTTCACCCCGGAGCCTCAATGATCGCCACACCAACCCTCAACGCCGACCTGATGGACGCCTTCCTCGCCGAAGCCTGGGAGACGATCAGCGACCTCGAGCGTGCCCCGCACCTGATTCACACCGACGCACGCCGCCTCGCGGTCGCCGCGCACCGCTTGCGCGGCTCGGCTGGGCTGTACCAGCACCCGGAGCTGTCTGGCTTGGCAGGGCTCTTGGAGCGAATTTTTGAAACCAGCGACGCGTTGGACACCAGCCAGCGCCAACTGGCGCTGGATTTCACCGCCCAGGCAACGGCCGTGATGACCGAAGCTTTGGAGCGCATCCAGGTCAGCGGTCAGGAGGGCGAGGTCGGCTTGGCGCTCGCCGCGCTCGGCGGTGGCGAGCTGTTGGAAACGCTGCTCAAGGCGAGCAAAGCCGAATTCAAGCGCGCCGCGCAACCCACGGCCGCACCCAGCGGTCCAACCGACACCGCCAGCGTGTTGCAGCGCTTCTTTGCCGACAACGCCGAGGTCTGGGAGTACTTCGCCCCCGAAGTGCTGGAGCACTTGGAAGCCGTGACCCACAGCGTGGAAACCCTGGACCCCGCCAAGCCCGACGCGGCGGTGCAGGTGATCTTCCGCGGCATGCACACGATCAAAGGCGCCAGTTACTCCGTGGGCTGCCAACCGCTCGGCGCGCTCGCGCACCGCTTGGAAGACCTGCTGGTGCTGGTCCGCGACGGTCAACTGCCCTGGTCGGAGCGGGTCACGCAAGCCACCCTGGAGGGCGTGGACGCGCTCAGCCGCATGCTCCAAACCGCGGAAGGGCGCGAGGTGCGCCTCAGCTCCGCCCTGCAAACGGTCAACGCGTCGCTGGACGGACTGCTCGGACCCAGCCCGGTGCCGGAACTCGAGCCCGCGCCCGCTGCTGTCCCCACACCGACGCCCGCACCCGTTCAAACCGCCGAGCGCGCCGAGAACGCGCCCGAAGCCAACATCGCCACGATCCGCGTCGGCGTCAACCGCTTGGACACGGTGATGAACCTCTCCGGCGAGGTGCTGCTCACCCGTGCGCGCCTGGAGCGCCTGAGCCGCGAATATTTGGAGTTGACGGAACTTTTGGAGGTCAGCCGCCAGCGCCTCTTGAAGACCAGCACCGAGTTCGCGGAGCGCTACGCCAACCCACGCTTCAACGTCCTGGACGAAGACCCCTCGAGCACCGGCGCGCCCACGCCGGAGCGCTCTGCCTTGGCGCAGAACGTGCGCGAGGTTTTCTCCGAACTCGAGTTTGACCGCTACGACGACCTCAGCCTGCTCTCTCGCGGCGTGCAAGAAATGACCGCCGACTTGTCGGAAATCGGCGCGCAACTGGAGAACGTGACGCGCTCGTTCCGGCGCGAAACCGAAGGCTTTGAAAAGCTCACGCGCAGCCTGCGCTTGGAGGCGGGTCGCTTGCGCCTCGTGCCGGTCGGACGCTTGTACCAACGCCTGCGCCGCCAAGTGCGCCAAACCGCGCAAGCCACCGGCCGCAACGTGCGCCTGGAACTGTTGGGTGAAAACGTCGAAGTGGACAACTTGGTCTTGGACGGGCTCGCCGACAGTCTCGTGCACCTGGTCAACAACGCCGTCGTGCACGGCATCGAAGACGTGGAGACGCGCATGCGGCGCAGCAAGGGCGCGGACGGCTTGATCCGCCTGGTCGCGCGTCGCCGCGGCAACAGCCTGATCTTGGAAGTGCAAGACGACGGCAACGGCATTGATTTGGAGGCGGTGAAGCAAAAGGCCGTGGAGCGCGGGTTGCGCAGCCAAGCCGACGTGGACGCGCTGAGCGCCGACGCCGCGAGCGAACTGATCTTTCTGCCGGGCTTGTCCACCGCCGCCACGCTGACCGACCGCGCCGGGCGCGGCGTCGGCATGGACGTGGTCTACGCCGCCATTCGCCGCCTCAAAGGAACAATCAGCATTCAAACCGAGCCTGGGTTTGGGTCCCGGTTCACGCTCAAAATCCCCGCCAGCTTGATCGTCTCCGACATTTTGAGCTTCACGCTCGCAGGCGAAGAATACGCCGTCCCCGGCGAAACCGTGCGCGCCTTGCGCAGCGTCACCGAAAGCGACCTCGTGCACTTGAACGACACGCGCTATTTCGATTACCAAGGCGAGCGCCTGGAGGTCGTGCACCTCGCGGACGTGTTGGGACTGACGCGCTTTGAAACCCCCAAGCGCTTCCCGATCATGGTTTTGGAAAACGACGCCAGCCGCACCGCCTACCAAGTGGACGCGTTCACCGGCTTGGAGCAAGCCGTCGTGCGCCCATTGGAAGACCCGTTCACGCAAATCGCGCACCTGTCCGGCGCGACCGTCAACGCCGAAGGGCGCGTGGTCATGCTCCTCGAGCCCAACGGATTGCTGAAGCTCGAGCGCGGCGAGTTGCCCGGCACGGCCCTCAACTTGCCCGTGTCCGCCCCAGTGCGCCGCCGCCACGTCCTGCTCGTGGACGATTCCTTGAGCGTGCGCAAAGTCGTCTCCACGATGCTCACGCGCATGGGCGCGCAGGTCACGACCGCCGCCGACGGCCAAGAAGCCTTGGAACTCATCCTCACCGGTTCCACGTTCGACGCGATCATCACCGACCTGGAAATGCCGCGCTTGAGCGGTTTTGAGTTCGTGGACGAGCTGCGCCGCCGCCCCGCGTTCGCCCGGCTGCCCGTGGCGATGCTTACGACGCGCGCGTCCGACAAGCACCGCGAGTTCGCGCTGGCCTTGGGCGTCAACGAGTACTTCAGCAAACCAATTGACGACACGCGCCTGGCGCGCTGGCTCGAGCGATTGGAGCAGGTGTGAAAGCCCTCTTGGTCACCACCCAAGCGCCCAGCATCGCGCCGCACCTGAACGCCTTGGGCTTCACCACGGAAAGCGCCTCCAGCGCCCTGTACGCGACCAGCATGCTCGAGCGCAGCCAACCCGACGTGATCGTCGCGGACTTGGACCTGCCCGACATGAGCGGCGTGGATTTGTTCGAGATCGTGCGCGGCGACCCGAGTTTATTGGCCACCGGCTTCATGCTCTTCGCGGACCCCAAGCCCGCGGATATGGACGTGCGCAAACACGACCTGGTGCTGCCCCCGCAGACTTCGCCCAGCGACACGGCGCTGCTGGCCAAGCGACTCGTGCAAGAGATCATGCGCCAGCTTCACCTGGAAACCAAAGCCAGCCAGGAGCGCGCCCCCAGCATCGGCGGCAGCCTGGACGACGCGGATCTGCTGAACCTCGTGCAATGGCTCGCCAAGACCAACCAAAGCGGGCGCTTGGCGATTGAAATGGACGGCTCGAGGGGCGCAATCTACTTCTTGACCGGACGGCCCACCCACGCCGAATTCGCCGGACGCATCGGCGAAGAAGCCGTGACGCGCTTGTTTGGGCAGGCGGGCAACGCGGTGACGGGTTCGTTCAGCTTTGAGAAGTTTGAGCCCGACAGTTTGGAATTGCAGACGAAGACGATTCGCAAATCATTGTTTCAATTGCTCTTGGACTTGGCGACCCTCGAGAGCGCGGTGCGGTGACCACACCTCGCCCAAGCTGGTAGAGTACTTGGACCGGTCGAACTGCTCGAACAAACGTCATCCCTGAGCCCGCCAACGCGTATCATGGCTCGAGATGGCTTACCTGACCCAGACTTCGGCGCAAGGCGAACTGAATCGCCTGTTCTCCGAAGACTTGCCGGTACACGGATGGTACCGCTTCGTGCTCTCGTACCCGCCGCACCTCGTGCGGACGTACCTCAGCCAGTTCAACGTGACCCAAGAGCAATTGGTGCTCGATCCATTCTGCGGTACGGGGACGACGCTCGTGGAATGCAAAAAACTCGGCATCCCCAGCGTTGGCCTCGAGGCGAACCCGGTTGTCCATTTCGCGGCGCACACCAAACTCTCTTGGCGGACTGACCCTGAAGGCTTGATGCGCCATGCGCAAGCCATCGCTCGACGCGCGCATGACCGCTTGCTTCAAGACGCTTTCTCGGCACAAGACCTTGCCCAGGATCACCTGCTGCGGTTCACGCCAGAGCAAGACGCACTCGTCATCATCGATTCGATCAGCCCGCTGCCCCTGCACAAAACTTTGCTCCTGTTGGAAGAGATTGACCACGATGGAGACAGCCCGTATTGGGCGCACGAACGCCTCGCGCTGGCCAAACAAGCCGTGCACGCGTTCAGCAACCTGCGCTTCGGACCCGAAGTTGGCGTGGGTGCCAAGAAAAAAGCCGACGCGCCCGTCATCGAACTTTGGCTTGAGGGCGTGCAGCGCATCGCCCAGGATTTGGCCGCAGTCTCCCAGGACGCGAACGTGCCCGCGTTCGTTCATTTGGCAGATTCGCGTGACATTGAGGACTCCCTCGAGGCGCAGAGCATCAATGCAGTGATCTCTTCACCGCCGTACCCCAACGAAAAAGATTACAGCCGAACGACGCGTTTGGAATCCGTTCTGCTCGGGTTTCTCCGTGATCGCACCGACCTCAAACGCCACAAATCCAAGATGATCGTCTCAAACACACGCAACGTTTACAAAGAAGACCGTGACGATGCCTTTGTGGCGCAAAACGAACGGGTTCAAGAACTCGCCGAAACCATTGAACGCAAGCGGCTCGAGTTGGGCAAGACCTCTGGCTTCGAGCGTTTGTACGCCAAGGTCGTCAAGTTGTACTTCGGCGGGATCACCCGGCATTTGCGCGAACTCAGACCGAAGTTGGCTCCTGGTGCACATCTGGCATACGTCCTCGGAGATCAAGCGTCTTATTTTCGGGTTCACATTCAAACGGGTCAGATTTTCGCAGAGATCGCCCGCGGACTCGGGTACGAAGTGGGCAGGATTGACCTGTTCCGAACACGGTTTTCCACCATCACCCAAAACGACCTGCGCGAAGAGGTCGTCGTCTTGCGCTGGAAGCCGTAGGCAGACATGGACGAACAAAACAAAATCATTGCTGATTCGGAAGAAATTGCGGTCGAAGTGCGCATCAAAGACGCCAACCGCTACATCCGCATCCTCGAGGAAATCTTTTCGCAAAATTACAAACCCGGCGATTCCGAAGTCAAATTCACCCGCACCAACATCGAGGAAATTGCCGAAGCCTTCAACATCAGGCTGCCAAAAAACCTGGGCGATGTGATTTACTCGTTCAAATACAGAAATGCGCTGCCAGAATCCATCGCATCCAAAGCGCCACCGGAAAAAGAGTGGGTCATCGTCAGTCAAGGACGCGGCAAGTACGCATTCGTTGCCAAACGCTTTGCTCGCGTTCTGCCCGACCGTTCGCGCAATGCAATCAAAATTCCCGATGCCACGCCGACCATCGTGACCCGTTACGCGTTGGACGATGAGCAAGCCCTGCTGACGAAACTGCGGTACAACAATTTGCTGAACGTGTTCAGCGGCGCGGTGTGTTACTCGTTGCAAAACCATTTGCGCACCACGGTCAGAAACGTCGGACAAGTGGAGACCGACGAGATTTACGTCGGCGTGGACAAGCATGGCAGGCAATACGTTTTCCCGGTTCAAGCCAAGGGTGGCAGAGACGAACTCGGTGTCGTTCAGATCGAGCAGGACATCGCCTTGTGCGCAGAAAAATTCCCAAATTTGCACTGCCGCGCCATTGCCGCCCAGTTCATGGCTGGAGGAGTCATCGCCATGTTTGAATTTGCGCTGTTTGATGGCGAGGTGCGCAAAGTTGCCGAGAGGCATTACAAGCTCGTGCCTGCAAGCAACATCACTCCTGCGGAATTGAAACAGTACGGCGAACTCGGAGATTCCGAGTAGTCGCTCGAGCACGTCGCGGGCAAACCGGTACCAGTTCGAGGGCAGTCAACAAAAAGGACGCGGGCATTGAACCCGCGTCCCTCGTCCTGGTGGGCGGTATAGGATTTGAACCTACGACCCCTCGCGTGTGAAGCGAATGCTCTACCGCTGAGCTAACCGCCCATAAAGCGGACGCGATTGTTGCACGCAAGCCCGGTTTTTTCAAGGGGCGTGAAGGCGAAGGGAGCTTCAGTGGCTCGAGAGACCGCTTTGCCCCTCGAGCCGTGACCTTCACATTCCTGCGGGCAGTGAAAGCTGATCGGAGGCTAGGCTGTGTTGATTTTTTCGTGTAGATGTTCAACACTCCAGCGTGCCAGACCCAAAACTCACCCGCGAGCAATGGAAAAAGATTCTCGCTTTCTTGCGCACCCGCGACGACCTCTACGTCGGCAA
>JAESGJ010000086.1_pt1 | contig 174221 bp, 168 predicted proteins | sample 9266241 | NCBI WGS metagenome assembly JAESGJ01 (sample SAMN14514841, study PRJNA621669) | algae metagenome | isolation source: Brasilonema octagenarum HA4186-MV1 and co-occurring heterotrophs from wet... | place: USA: Manoa Valley, Hawaii | collected 2009-07-20 | reverse complement strand
TTTCAACAAGCTCAAGCAGTTCCGGCGGGTGTTCTCGAGGTTCGATCAGGGTAAGCGAAACTATCTCTCGTTTGTGCAGTTCGCTTCGATGATGATTTGGTTGCGCTAAATGTCAACACAGCCTAGACTGCGCCATGCCAACCGCTGTGCTGCCCGCCCGCAACGAAGTCCCACGCGAACACACCTGGGACACCGAGAGCATCTACCCCGATTTGACCGCGTGGACCGCGGCGCTCGAGGGCTTGAAGCGCGAGTTGCCCAGCCTCGCGGCGTTCAAGGGCACGCTGCGCGACCCGCAGCGCTTGCTGGAATTTTTGGAGGCTCGAGGGGCGTTCGAGCTGGAATTGAACAAGGTCTACGTCTACGCCAGCATGTTCAGCAGCGTGGACGCGAACGACAGCGCCGCCAGTGCCCGCGAAGGACAAGCGGGCGCGCTGTACTCGGCGTACCGCGAGACGAGCGCGTTCGCCGTGCCCGAAATGCTCGAGATCGGACGCGCTGGGCTGGAAGCGTACACGGCGCAACTCGAGGGGTTGCAGCTGTACCGGCATTACTTCGACGAACTCGAGTTGTCGCGCGCCCACACGCGCAGCGCGGAGGTCGAAGCGCTCCTTGGTGCAGTGGGTGATCCCTTTCGGACCGCGGCGCGCACGCACGGCGTCTTGGTCAGCGCCGATTTGAAGTACGCGCCTGCGGTGGACAGCAACGGCGCCAGCTTCGAGGTCGCGCAGAGCACGATCAACAACCTGCTCAGCTCGCCAGACCGTGCGCTGCGCCTGAGCGCGTGGCAGAGCTATTCCGACGGGCACCTGGCGTTCAAAAACACGATGGCGAATGCGTTCAGCGCGGGCGTGAAGCAAGACGTGTTCAGCGCCCGCGCGCGGAACTACGCCTCGAGCCTCGACGCGGCGCTCACGCCGAATTACATCCCGCTCGAGGTGTTCCACAACCTGATCGACACCTTCAAAGCCCGCATTCCGATGTGGCACCGGTATTGGTCGGTGCGCCGTCGCTTGTTGGGGCTCGAGACGTTGAGCGAAGCCGACGTGTTCGCGCCGCTCAGCAGCAACCCTCCGGTCGTGCCGTACGAGCAGAGCGTGCAGTGGATTCTCGAGGGGATGGCGCCGCTCGGGGATGACTATGTGAACGTCGCCAGGAAAGGCATGCTCGAGCAGCGTTGGGTGGACATTTACCCGAACAAAGGCAAGCGCTTGGGCGCGTTCTCCACGGGCGGACCGGGCATGCATCCGTACATTTTCATGAGTTACAACGAGGGCCTGGGCAGCCTGTCCACGCTCGCACACGAGTTGGGGCACAGCATGCACACGTATTACACCGGCGTCACGCAACCGCCGATCTATGCCGATTACGGCTTGTTCGTCGCGGAGGTCGCCAGCAACTTTGACCAGGCAATGGTCCGCGAGCACCTCTTTCAAAAGAGCGACGACCCAGAGTTCCAACTCGCGGTGTTGGAGGAAGCCTTCCAGAACTTCCACCGCTATTTCTTCGTCATGCCCACCTTGGCGCGCTTTGAGTTGGAAGTGCACGAGCGCGTCGAGCGGGGCGAAGCGCTCACCGCCGACAGCCTCACGGCTCTCTGCGCGGACCTGTTCAAAGAGGGCTACGGTCCAGAAGTCGAATTCGACCACGACCGCATCGGCAGCGTGTGGATGAAATTCAGCACGCACCTCTACAGCAATTTTTACGTCTACCAGTACGCCACCGGCATCAGCGGCGCGCACGCGCTGGCATTGGGCATCCTGCGCGGCGAGGGCAGCGTCAGCCAGTACCTGGAGTTTTTGAAGGCGGGCAGCAGCCTGTACCCGCTGGACGCGCTGAAACTCGCGGGCGTGGACCTGAGCACCCCGGCGGCGGTCGAGGCGACGTTCAACGTCTTGGAGGGCTACGTGAACCGGCTCGAGGGGATTTTGGCGGCGCGCGGGTAAACGCGGGTAAATGCGTCGGCTCGAGGCCTGAAACCGCCCCGCCGAAGATTCAAGTCCTCGGCGGGGCGAACGCTGGCGGCGATCAACGCTCCCAGAACGGCGGTGGTTCGATGCCCAGCAAGCGTAGGTAGACGTACCCCTGTCCACGGTGGTGAATTTCGTTGTCGAGCATGTACAGCAGCGTCGCGTACCCGACCATTGGAAACCACGGCAGTTGATGCACCTTGGTGAACTGCTCAGGGGCGATGCCCAAAAACCGCGCCTCGAGGCTGGCATCGAGCGCGTCCCACGCCTCGAGCAACGCCGCTTTGCTGCTCGGCGGGGTTTTTTGCGCCATCGTCCAATCGCCCGTGCCCAAACCGCGCAGGGTGTCGTCGGCGACGCCGTGCAGTTCCCAGGCGATCACACCGAAGGGACGCATCCCACCTGCACTGAAGCTGAACAGTTGATCCTCGGGGAAGGCTTCAATCACGCGGCGGGTGAGCGTGCGGTGCCCGCGCCATTGCTCGAGGAATTGCGCGCGGCTGAGAACAACGGATTCGGCTGTGGACGTATTCATGTCATTGACCTCCACACAGAGCGTAATGCCCATTCACGTCAGGACATGTCCTATTTTGAGGACATGTACGACCCCTCCATGCGGGTGCTCGCGGTTTTGGAGCTGATGCAAATCCATGAGACCGTCACCACCGCGCAGCTTGCCAGAAAGCTCGAGGTCAGTCCGCGCAGCGTGCAGCGCTACGTCGCGCGCTTGCAGGACATGGGCATCCCCATCGAGGGCAAGCGCGGCGTCGGCGGGCATTACCGCCTCAAGGCTGGGCACCGCATTCCGCCGCTGATGTTCTCCAGCGAAGAAGCCCTGACGCTGGTGCTGGGTTTGCACGCCTTGCAGCACCTCGGGTTGCACGCACTCGCCCCCATGACCGAGACCGTCAAAGCCAAGCTGCACCGCGTCTTGCCACACGCCACGCGCGAACACGTCCAGACCTTGGAGCAAGCCGTGCAAGTCGGTGCGTCGCCGTGGGTCGTGGGCACAGATTTTGCGCAGTTGCAGTGCCTGCTGCAAGCCGTTCGCGGGCATCAGGTCATCCAGTTTGCGTACACCGACAACCACGCCCAATCCAGCCAGCGCACCGCCCAACCCTCGCACGCCATTCACCTCGACGGGCGGTGGTACGCCGTCGCGTGGTGCGAATTGCGCCGAGACACCCGCGTCTTTCGCCTGGACCGCATGACGCACCTGCGCGTGCTCGAGACCACCTTCTTGCCTCCCGCACCGTTTGACGCCCTCAAGTTGGTGCAGGGCAGCCTGCCTGGAAAACCGTCAGCGCAGCGCATCAGCGTGTGGCTGGACGCGCCACCAGAAGACCTGCGCGGCAAGCTGTCCGTGTTCTGGAGCGAACTCACCCCAGAAGGCAGCGGCACGCGGCTCCAATGCGAACGCACGCACCTCGAGGGGTTCGGCGCGATGCTCCTGGGCTTGGGCTGCCCGTTTCGCATTGACGAACCGCCCGAGTTGCGCGCGGTGTTCAACACCCTGCGCGCCCGGTGCGAGGCGTTGCTCGAGGCATAACCCCGAATCCGGGCAAACGCGGCCTTACCTTGAGGCGGTTTCCCCCCAGCGCCACGGCGCGAAGCGTTCGGCTTCCCACACCACAGGCAAGTCCTCGCGGAACAACAACCTGAAATTCTGCTCGAGTGCCTGCGCGTCGCGCCCATCTTCCCGCGTCGCGGCGTACAGGCGCACGAACGCGCTGCGGCAGCCAGATTCGCAGATCGCATCGAAGGCAAACAGCCGCTGCCACGCGCCGCCCGGTCGCCATTGCCGCTCGAGCATCGCCGCCTCCAGGGTCTGGGTCGTGACTTGCGCGCCGAACCACACGCCGACGGCGATGAACACTGCGCACACGGTCAACGCGAGGCTCGAGCCGATCCCGGTGCTCGCGCGCAGCGTATGCAGTTGGAGCCAGTACGCACGCAACGTCAGCAGCGGACAGAGCCCCATCGCGGCGAGCACGATCAGCGACAGCGCACCACCCACGTCCCCGTGCACCGTCAAGCGCGTGCCCGCACCAATCAGCGCGAGCGCGGCGAGCGGCACGGCAACGAGGCTGACCGCGCCCGTGCACAACGCCCCGAACGCCAGTCCCGGCAGCGCCGCCGCACGCAACCACGGCGCGCGCACGAGTTGCGACCACGCAAACGCCAACACGCTCAGCAATCCAGCGATCAGCACCATGTGCCACGGCACGAGCAGGGCAAGGCGGTGGACCATCGCCAGCAGCGCCAACGGCATCACCGCGCCGACCACAATGTGCACAGCGCGGTTCAGGGCAGAATTGGACACAGCGCCAGGCTAGCGGCGCGCGCATGAGGGCAAACTCATGCGCGTGTCCCCTCGAGCATTCAGCCCCAGCCCTGCCACGAAGGCCAGATTGCCGCCGCCCGAGACGTTGAGACGCGTCACCCACACACTGCCAGGAAATTCTCGAGCATCTTGTGCCCGCCTTCGGTGAGCGCACTCTCCGGGTGGAACTGCACGCCGTGAATCGGGTACTCCCGGTGGCGCACACCCATGACGGTGCGCGCGCCGTTTTCATCCACCCACGCGTTGACCTCGAGCGCGTCGGGCAGGTCTTCAATGACCAGGCTGTGGTACCGCGTCGCCGTCAAACCATCCCGCAGCCCCGCAAAGACGCCCGTGCCATCGTGTGCGATGCTCGAGGTTTTGCCGTGCATCAGGTTGCCCGCGCGCACGACCTTCGCGCCGAACGCCTGCCCAATCGCCTGATGCCCCAGGCACACGCCCAAGAGCGGCGTGTCGCGCCCGAAGCGCTCGATCACCGCGACCGACAAGCCCGCCTCGAGCGGTGTGCACGGACCGGGAGAAATCACGATGCCGTCAGGCTCGAGCGCCGCCACGTCCTCCAAAGTGAATTGATCGTTGCGCCAAACCACCGGCTCCGCGCCCAACTCGCCCAAGTACTGCACGAGGTTGTACGTGAACGAATCGTAGTTGTCCACCACCAAAATCTTCTTCATGCCGCCTCCACCACGTAATCCAAATGCATCGCCCGTTTGACCCGCGCCAACACGCCCCGCGCGATCCCTCGAGCCCGCCGGGTTCCCGCCATCAACACGTCCATCACTGCGTCATCCTCCAGCCCAACGTGCCGCGCCCGCATCGGCTCCAAGAACGCATTCATCGCCGCCGACAATTCACGCTTGCACACCACGCAGCCTCGAGCCCCGCTGCGGCACTCCCCTGCCACGGTCTCGAGGTTCGGTTGATTGACCAGCCCGTGGTACGCGTACACCGTGCAGACCTCCGGTCGCCCCGCATCGCCCAGACGCTGCTTTTGCGGATCGGTCAACGCGCCCGAGATTTTCTTTTCAACCACTTCGCTCGGGTCGTTCAGATACACCGCGTTCCCCAAGGACTTGCCCATCTTTCCCCCGCCATCCAAGCCTTTTACGCGAGCACTGTTGACCACTCGAGCCTCGGGCAACGTCAACGTCTCGCCGTACAACCCGTTGAACTTCCTGACGATTTCCCGCGTCTGCTCGAGCATCGGGAGTTGATCCTCACCCACGGGGACGACGCTCGCATCAAACGCCGTGATGTCGGCTGCTTGCGACAACGGATAGCCCAAAAAGCCATACGGCACGCTCTCCCCGAACAACGCGCGCTTCTGCGCGATCTCCGCCTTGACCGTCGGATTCTGCTGCAACCGCGCGACGCTCACGAGATTGCCGAAGAACACCGTCAACTCCGCGATTTCAGGCACGAGCGACTGCACGAACAACGTGCACCGCTGCGGGTCAATGCCAGCCGCGAGAATCCCTCGAGCCACCTCGAGCACGTTCTGCCGCACCGCCTGCGGTTGATGGAAATTGTCCGTGAGCGCCTGCACATCCGCCACCATCAACAACACATCAAACTCCTCCAGCAACCCTTTCGTCTGCTCGAGCATCCCGAAGAAATGCCCGACGTGCAACGCGCCCGTCGGACGAATCCCCGTCAAAATCCGTGGTTTCACACCTGCCCCCTGGTCTCGAGCCACCGCGCGGGATTTGAAAGGATGTACCCGCGTTTGGTTGCGAGGTCTGCGTCGTCGCGGACGACGTGTTCGAAGTAAACGCGTTGCCAAAACCGTTTCTCAAAAGGCGGCCAACCGTGGTCACGCACGCCTCGGATGTAGCGGTGCGTCGTTAGCGATTTGAACCGTTGCACAGCGTCAGGCAACGAGAACGCGGGCGGATACGTAGGGGCAGCCTCCTGTGGCTGCCCTGGCACGCCAATGCCATCTGCCTTCGCTGGGGTTTCGGTCGCGTGCGTCGGGTCGGGGCGGGCACGGGGACCCGCCCCTACGTTGCTTGGGATGTCGTTCGTCGGCATGCATTCGAGGGTGATGATGCCGTGCACGTGGTCGGGCATGACGATGAACGTGTCAATGGCGACGCCGGGGTAAAACCGCGGCAGGTCGTTCCAGACCTTAAGGACCATTTCGCCTGCGGCGTTCAATTGCATCCCGTCTCGAGTCACCTCGCCAAACCACGCGATGCCTCGAGCCTGCACGCAGACCGTGATGAAGTACGCGCCGAGCGTCGTGTAATCAAAATCGGGCAACCGAAGGTTTTTACGACCACTGAGGAATCTGCGCTCCACACCATCTCCGTTTTCCGTTCACGTAGGGGCGGGTCCCCGTGCCCGTCCCTCGAGCTCGAGCCAATGCCTTACAGCCCTGCCTCTGCGAGTTCCACTGCGCGTCTGAGCGCTCGAGCCTTGCTGATGCTCTCCTCGTATTCAAACGTCGGGCTCGAGTCCGCGACGACGCCCCCGGCAGCTTGGATGTGAATCTTGCCGTCTTTGACCAGCGCCGTGCGCAAAGTCAATGCCATGTTCATGCTGCCGTCGGCGGCGATGTACCCGAACGCTCCGCCGTACCAACTGCGCCGCGTGCTTTCCAACTCTTCGATGATTTCCATGCTGCGAATCTTGGGGGCTCCGGTGACGGTGCCCATCGGCAGCGTCGTGGCGAGTGCGTCCAGTGGCGTTTTGCCGTCGGCGAGTTCGCCGCGCACGTCGCTCACCAGGTGCATGACGTGGCTGTAGCGTTCGACGAACATCAGGTCGTGAACGTGCACGCTGCCGTATTTGGCGACGCGTCCCACGTCGTTCCTGCCCAGGTCCACGAGCATGATGTGCTCGGCGCGCTCTTTGGGGTCGTTGCGGAGTTCATGCTCCAAAGCGGCGTCTTCTTCCGGGGTCGCACCGCGTTTGCGCGTTCCGGCGATGGGGCGGGTGATGACGGTTTTGCCGTCGCTTTTGCACAGCGATTCCGGGCTGGCGGCGACAAAGGTGCAATCGCCCAACTCGAGGTATCCCATGTGGGGGCTTGGGTTGACGTGCCGGAGCGCGCGGTACACAGCAAAGGGGTGCGTGTGCAGGTCGGCGGTGAAGCGTTGGGAGACTTGGACTTGGAAGATGTCTCCGGCGCGGATGTACTCCAGCGCCCGTTCGACGGCGGCTTCGTAGGCTTCTTTGGTCCAGTTGCTGCTGAATTCGCTTTTGCGGCTGGGGCGGTCTCCGGGCACGCCGGGCAGGGCGCCGCGCAGTTTGCGCTCCAAACGTTCCACGGTCTCGAGGGCTTTGGTGTACGTCTCCAAATTGCCGCCTGTGGCGGTGGCGACGATGAAGATGCGGTGCTTCAAGTGGTCGAAGATGACCATGCCCTCGGGCGCGACGAAGTGCAAGTCTGGGATGCCGATGTCGTCGGGGTTCTGAACAGGCAGGCGTTCGTAGACGCGCACGAGGTCGTAGCTGGAGTATCCGACGCTGCCGGTGTAAAAGTCGGGCAGGTTGGCGTCGTGTTGCACGGGGGCAACGGTTTTTTCATAGAGCACGCGCAGCGGGTCGTTTGTCTCGAGGGTGCCCGTGCCGAAGCTGCCCTCGAGGCTCACGCTGCGCCCGTGGGCTTTGATGCTGCCGCGCGCCCCGACGCCGATGAAGCTGTAGCGCGCCCAGCGCTCGCCACCTTCGACCGATTCGAGGAGAAAACTGATCGCGTTGCCCTGGGCGACTTTGAGGTACGCGCTGACCGGCGTCTCCAAATCCGCGAGAATTTCGCGGTAGACGGGCACGAGGGTTCCGGTGGGGACGTTGTTGAATTGTTCGAGGCTGAGGTTCATGCGCGCTCCTGATGGGCAATGCGGTTCATGCAGGCTCCTGTGCGGCTGAGAAAGGCTCGAGAACGAAAAAACACCTGGGTTTGGAATCCCAGGTGTGCGTGTCGTGCGTGACGAGACGGTGAGGCACCCAGGCTAGCTGGGCCACCACCAGTTGCGATTGAAGTGCTTCATCTGCGCTGTGACGCTAGCAGGTGCGTGCGCGCCGCGTCAAGCGGTGACGGGCTGCACGACGGGCGTCGGCGTGGCGGCGCGCAAGCTGCCGGTCTCGAGCCAGCGCGCGGCGGTCTCGGCGTTCGCGGGGGCGGCGTACAAGTAGCCTTGGATGCTGTCGCAGCCCAGGGCGCGCAGGCGTTGGAGTTGCTGTTCGGTTTCCACGCCTTCGGCGGTGACGCGCAACTTCAGGCTTTTGGCAACGCCTGTGATCGCTTCCAAGAGCGCCAGCGCGCTGTCTTGGCTGCCTTCACGGTAGAGGTTCGCCGTGAACGCCTGGGCGATTTTGAGGGTGTCCACCGGCAGTTGCCCGAGGTAACTGAGGCTGGAATACCCCGTGCCGAAGTCGTCCATCGCCACCGTGATCCCCAGGGCGCGCAGTTCTGCGACGGCGCTCGAGGCTTGGGGTTGCGCCAGCACAGTTTCCACGAGTTCCAGTTGCAGGTAACGCGCATCCAAGCCGGAGACCTCGAGGGCGTGCGTGACGGTGCGCAGCAGTTCATCCTGACCGATCTGCAGCATGGAGATGTTGACGGCGACGCAGACCTTGGGCAAACCCGCGAGTTGCCACGCCGCGTTTTGCGCGCAGGCACAATGCAGGACCCATTCGGTCAGGGGCACGATCAAGCCGCTTTCTTCTGCCACGGGAATGAAGCGGTCTGGCGACACCCGTCCGAGTTTCGCGTTGCGCCAGCGCAGCAGCGCTTCGAGGGTGTGAATGCGGCCGGTTTGGGCGTCCACGATGGGTTGGTAGTGCAGCTCCAACTCGTTGCGCGAGATCGCGTGGCGCAGTTGCAATTCGATCTCCAGGCGCTCGTCCAGGTTTGCTTTGATTTCGGCACTGAAGCCTTGGACTTTGCCGTGCCCCAAACTTTTGGCGCTGTACATCGCAGCGTCGGCGTGGCGTTGCAGGGTTTCGGCGTCGCGTCCGTCGCGCGGGGCGAGCGCGTAGCCGATGCTGGCGCTGATCGAGAACGCCGCGCCGCTCAAAAGAAACGGTTCCTCCAGGGCGGCGATCACGCCGCGCCCAGCGCGTTCCACGTCGCCCTGGCTGACGCTGGGCAGGACGATGACGAATTCGTCGCCGCCCGTGCGGGCGATCAATGCTGACACCGAAAAACAGCGTTTCAAGCGTGCGGCGACGGCGCGCAGCAGGTCATCCCCGACCGCGTGTCCGAGGGTGTCGTTGATGCGTTTGAAGCCGTCGAGGTCGACGAACATCACGGCGACGCGGTCGTGCTCCAGGGCAGAGTCGAGGAAGGTTTGCAGCAGCGTGCGGTTGGGCAGGGCGGTCAGGGGGTCGTGCGTGGCGTTCCACTCCATCTGGCGGGTGCGGTCGGCGACGCGCGCCTCGAGTTCGGTGGAGAGTTGCCGCAGGGCGTTGTTGAGGGCGAGGTTGTCGGCAAACGCGAAGCCTTGACGCAGCATCACCAGCACGGTAACGGTGATCGTGCCAACGTACGTGCCGACGTGCGCCAGGGGGCTGGTCGGCGTCTCCGAGACGTAGAGGACAAACGTGCCGATGATCGCCACGAACGGCGCGAGCATGCCCGGCACGGAACTCATCGCCAGGCTCGAGGCGGCGAGGGTGCGTGGCGCGGTGGCTGCGCGGCGCTGGGCGCCGAGGCTGAACGCCGCACCCGCCGCGAGGCACGCGGAGAACCACGCGAAAAACGCGTTCATCGGTTGGGTCAGTTCCTCGCTGCCTTGCGCGCTCGAGACCGCAAAAGCGAGGTCGCCCACGGCGAGGCAGGTGATGGCGACGAAGATCCAGGTGATCTGCGCGCGCAGGCGGGCGCTGCTCGGGCGCAGCAGCAAAAAGAGGGTCAGCGACAGCAACGCCAGGTCGTAGAGCGGGTAGGCGAGGGCGATGCCGAACTCGAGCCAACCCTCGCCCAGGTTGCGCTCGATCAGCGGGGCGAGCACGAAGCGCCAAGCGAAGGTGCCGATGCCTGCGACCACAATGGCGACGTTGAGGCTGACGCGGGCGATTTCGGTGGGCCGAAACGCGTCGCGGGGGAAGCTGAGCACGCCCCAAGCGAGCAACGGCGCGACCAGCAGGTAGAACAGGTCTGCCAACGACGGAAACGGGTCTAGGCGCAACACGTTTTGCAGGATCAACCAGGTCGCGTCGCCCGCGAAGGTGCAAAACGCGGCCGCGCCGACGATGAACCAGCCGCGCTGTGTTTGCTTGGAGGCGCGCGCCACGTGCCAGCAGGTCAGCGCGGCGAACAGCGCGGGCAGCGCGGCGATGGCGTTCCCGAGGAGTTGATCGGGTTGAAAGCGCACACCCGGTTGGAGCACCCAAACCTGGCGGGCGAACGCCGCCAGCACCGTCGCCGCGAGCAGCCAGAAGGCGACCCGGTCTGCGTGCCCAACTTGTGACTTGACTACCATTTCAGGGATTCATTTAACCCTGGGCGGAGGCTTGCGCGTGTCCAGACCACGCACCTGCGTGTGGGGTTTGGGCGGTTGCCGGTCAGGGGCGGACTCCGCGAGCCCCGAAATCCACGGCTTCGACGTCGCGCACCGCCCCCTTGGACAGCGTGAAGCACAGCATCGTGCGGCGCTGGTGAAAGCCGTGGTGTCCGCTCGCGCCTGGGTTCATGAACAGCACGCCGAACGCATCGCGGGCAACTTCCAAGATGTGGGAATGCCCGCAGACGAGCACGTCTGGACGGGCGGCGGGGTCGCGCAAGCGCTCGAGGATTTCTGGGCGGTAGCGCTTCGGGTTGCCGACGATGTGGCGCATCCAGACGCGCACCCCCTCGCGGGTGAAAATCTGGTCTTGGGGGAATTCCAGTTGCAGGGCGTGGTCGTCCACGTTGCCGCTGACGGCAACGAGCGGTTTCACGCCCTGCAAGGCTCGAGCCACACCGAAAGAGCCGATGTCCCCGGCGTGCCAGATTTCGTCAGCGTCCCGCAGGTGCTGCAAGAGGTCGTCGTCCACGAAACCGTGGTTGTCGGAGAGCAGTGCGATTCGGGTGGGCATGGTGGAGGCGGTAACGCAGGTTCATCATGCGCTCGAGGGCGAGGTGTAAACAAGGCGCACATGTCCAAGGGTGCGATGCTCGAGGGTTGCGGGCGTCGGGGTGTCTCGGCGCGGAGTGCTCGAGCTTCGTCCGCCAGAGCCTGCGGGAAACAGGTCTGATCCGCTTCTCGCGGTATCGCCCTCATCCTGTATCTGGGCGTTCAACCCATCAACGCTCGAGACCGCCACGGCTCACGAACGCAACCAAGCTCACGGACACAGCGGCGCGGTGATCGTGTCGGGCAGTGGGTACAGGCGTGGCGCACCGCTTCCCACGCGGTACTCGATCACGGGCTGCAACGCCCACGCGTCCATCTGCACGCCCTGCGTGCGGCAGCGCTCGAGCGGCTTGAAACTCAAGCCCAAAATTGCCATGGAAAACCCGCGCGCTGGGAGCACTTGGAACCCCACGCGCTCGGCGTCCACGAGGCTCGCACCGCCGGGCAGGGCAAGGTCTGGGCTCGCAGCCCACGCGCCGAGGTTCGCAAACCAGTTCGGGTCGTAGCGCGGCTGCAACGCGACGCGCGCCGTCCCCGAGGCTTTGGGCGCGTACAAGAGGCGCAGCACGGTGACGGTCTGGGCAGATTCGTTGAACAGGCGCACGCCCCAGTATGGGCGCTGCCCGAGTTGCCGCCCGAACTGTTGCTCGATGCGCTCGAACTCCAAGGGGTGGTCACTCGCCGCCCCCGCGAACACGACGCGCGACGCGCCGACCTCGAGCGTGCGCACGCGTTTGGTTTTTGCATCGGTGATCTGCACAGTGTGCCACTCGACATCCTGACTTTTGGCAGCGCGCAGCCGCAACCGCAACTCGCGCACCCCGGCGATGTTGGAAAACGTCCAACCCGCCACGGTCAGCCCCGGCACGCGCACACTCGCAGGCGTGAACGCCTGGCGCACGGTGTACGCGATTTGAACTTCGGTCGGCTCGACCAAAAAGTGCATGCGCGGCTCGAGCACCCCGGACTCTGCCGCTGCGGGCGCACCGCTGCTCAGCGTCCCCGTTGCCAGCATCGCCACCAACACCGCCCCGAGTGGTTTCATGACGGGCTCACTGTAGAGCCCCCATGAATCGGCTAAGGTGCATCAGGGAAGCTTTGCCTGTTCGCACGCAGACAAATGCGTGCAGCACGCGGGCTGACGCGGAATTCACCAACGCGCCCGGTTCGAGGGGAGAGAATAGCAGACCATGTCAGGGACCGTTCGAGAAACTTGGTCAGTCACCCGGACGCTGGGCGCACTCGCGCTTGCGGGCGCGCTCACGGGCGCGGTGCTCGAGGGGACGCGCGGTGCCCCCGCGCAAGCGCAAACGATCACGCCGACGTATTACACCGACGTTCAACCCATCTTGGACCGGCACTGCGTGTCCTGCCACATCGCGGGCGGCATTGCGCCGTTCGCACTGGACAGCGGCGAGGCGGCCGTGAAATGGGCCCCGCGCATCGCCGCGGTCACGCAAAGCGGGTACATGCCGCCGTGGCCGCCCGGTGGGGACTCCCCGATGTTCTTGGACGACCGCCGCTTGGGGTCGGCTTCCAAGCAGGTCCTCAGCGATTGGGCGAAAGCGGGCGCGCCCATGGGACGGCGCGGCACAGGGCAAAAACCCTAAGCTCGAGCGGCGCGCCGCTCGAGCACTTCAGGGCAAGCACTTCAGAGGAGGGTCGGGGATGACCACGGGCAGAACTTTAAAAATCGCAGGCATCGCCGTGCTGACCTGCGCGACGCTCGCCGTGGCCCAGCAGATCACTGGGCGACTGGCGCTGACCGTCGGTGGCTTTGCCGCCGCGGACCAAGCCATTGTCGTGGGGGGCAAAACCTATTACCCGGAAAGCGCGCTGAAAGCCTTGGGCATCGGCATCAACCGCAGCGGCAACACGGTCGCACTCACGGGCGGCGTCTCGGGCGGTGCGAACCAAACGGCCGCGCTCGAAGGATGCATCGGAGAATGGCTGTTCAACGGCGCAGCGCGCGTCAAGCTGTGGAGTTTCACGCCACTCATGGTCGGCGGTAAAGCGACGGGCTGGACGGCGGATTTGGAGTTTAGAAACGGCACGAACACAACCAACAACCTCTACGGGTTGGGGCAGGGCGGTGGGGCGACCGTCTTCATCGCGTACCCAGACGACAGCACGTACCCGTTCTACTTGATTGATTCCAACGGCGTCTCCTCGAGCCGCGACATTCCGCCGGGCAGCAGTTACCGCGTGAAGGTCAACTTCGGACCGTCCACCTCGAACGCCGAACAACTGCCGTTTGACCCGAGTCGCAAACCCACGAAGTTGCTGCTCGGGTTCAATAAATCCCAAGCCACCGCTGAAGCGCAAAAAACGATGGTCGCCAATCCCAGTTTCCGCATCCGGCTAGATTGTCAGAAGTGAGGTCGCGCATGAATCAAGGGCTGTCTCGAGTCATCAAAGGGTTTCTCGCGCTGGGTGCATTGGGCGCGCTGGGTTGGACGGTCGCCACGTCCACAGAATTTGCCCGAGCTGCACTCCAGGTCGACGCCAGTGTCGGCGGCGTGCAAACGCACCAAGGGCACTTCGTCAACGCCAACTACAGCGACGTGCCGTGGTCGCTCTCCCCTGCTTTGGCAGACTCGAGCCCTGCGGCGGGCGAGAAGCTGACGATCAAGATGGCGGACAAGCCGTACACGCCCTCGAACGCAGAAGGGCTGGACGATTACCACTGCTTCGTCGTGGACCCCAAGCTCGCCAGGGACGCGTTCGTCACGGGCGTGAACATCAAGCCCGGCAATGCCAAGGTCGTGCACCACGTCATTCTTTACCGCGTGGAGGGCGCGCAGGTCGCCGTTGCCAACGCCAAGAACGCGCAAAGCGGCGGTGAGGGCTGGACCTGCTTCGGGGGTCCGAACCTGAGCAACTCCCTCGCCAGCGCGGGCGGCGCGAGCTGGCTCGGCGCGTGGGCTCCAGGTGCGGGCAGCGGCGCGTTCCCAACCGGTCTGGGCGTGCCCCTGAAAGCAGGCAGCCTGATCGTCATGCAGGTGCATTACAACCTCGCCAACGGCGCACAACCCGACCTCTCGAGCGCCGAGTTGACCCTCGCCCCGGAGGGCGCGAAGCTCACGCCGTTGCGCACGCGCTTGCTGTACGCCCCCGTGGAACTGGCTTGCGCGACCGGCACGAACACGCCTCAATGCAACCGCGACAACGCCATTCAAGACAACGTCAAGAAGTTCGGGATGCTCGGCGAGTTGATTCCGCGTGTGCTCTTGAGCGCCTGCAAACGCGACCTCGAGACCTACCAAAGCGCTGCGGGTGACGCCAGCAAGATCACGACGAACTGCGACAACCCGATGCCCTACGACGGCACGCTCTACAGCATCGCCGGGCACATGCACCTGCGGGGCGTGGACATCCGCATGGAACTGAACCCCGGCACACCCGCCGCCAAGACGCTGCTGCACATCCCCAAGTGGGATTTCCACTGGCAGGGCAATTACTGGTTCAAAACGCCCGTGGAGGTCAAAAAAGCCGATGTCGTGCGCCTGAGCTGCACGTTCGACAACAGCACCGACAACCAGCCAATTTTGGGCGACAAACCTGCCACGCCGCGCTACATCACCTGGGGCGAGGGCACCAACGACGAGATGTGCCTGGGGCTGGTCACCATCGTGCAAAAACCGCAGTGAGGTTGGGCGTCCGATACGCCAATCAAACCGATCTCGAGCCTGCCGCAGCGGTGTTGCAAAGCGCTGCGCGCAGGCTCGAGCGCGCTGGCAAGCTGTTGTGGGATGCTTCAATGTTCAGCGCTGAACACCTGGGTAGCTGGATGGGCGAGTTGTGCGTCGCGCTCGAGGGTGCGCAAATCGTTGGCGTCATGCGCTTGCAAACCGAGGACGCGCCAGTCTGGCCCGACGAACCCGAGGGAGAAAGCCTGTACGTGCACAAGCTCGCCGTCGCAGATGGCTGGCAAGGGCATGGGATCTCGGGTGCATTGCTTGGATTTGCCCAGGACCAAGCGCGGGCTCGAGGGTGCACGTGGGTGCGGTTGGATTGCGTCGACCGTCCCACGCTGCGCGCCGTGTACGAACGGTTCGGGTTTCGACACCGCGACATGCGCCAAGTGGGTACGCGCACGGCTTGCCGATACGAACGGCGGGTTTGAAGCGCGCGTCTGTGAAACGCCCTCGGTCTCGACCAACGGGTCAAACAGCGCACTCGAGGCGTTTTGCTTGGGTCGGACAACGCCAGCGCATCTTGGGAGGCACCCGCAGACAAGCCGAAAACACCGTCGAGGGGGCGTCCACCAGGCAGCTCGAGATCGGCCCTGCGCCCGCGATGCTGGAGAACACGCTGAGCACTTGCAACAGCGTTTTGAAGTCAAATTTGCGGGCTCCAGCCACAATCACTTTCTTTGCAATTTGCGTTGTTGCGCAATCGCCAGCGCGGACAGCGCAGCCGACGCACCGAAGTCGAGCACGCTGCCACCCAACAGTCCTGCGAGCGCAAACGCGCACGCCCCGAGGATCGCCAACGCAGCCGTGGCTCGAGCCTTGTTCATGCGCGCAAATCTGCGCCCGTGCGCTGAAATCGGCGTGAACACCTTGGAGCGCAACCTTGGGTCTCGGGCGTTCATGATGCCCCTGCTAGACTCCGGGTCTCATGGAAGCCGATTTCAAAAGTTTGACGCTGGATTTTGACGATGAACTGGCGATCATCACGATCAACCGACCCAAAGCAATGAACGCGTTGAACGGCGAGGTGTTGCAAGAACTGGCGCTCGCCCTCGAGATGTCACTCGAGCCCCCGGAGGTGCAAGCGCTCATCATCACCGGCGAGGGCGACCGCGCGTTCGTCGCGGGCGCGGACATCGCGGAGTTTGGCAACATCTCCACGGCGTTTGAAGGACGCGAAGTCGCGCTGAACGGGCAGGACATCATGAGCAGCGTGTCTGCGATGCCCGTGCCGACGATTGCGGCGATCAACGGCTTTGCGCTGGGCGGCGGTTTGGAACTGGCGCTGGCGTGCGACCTGCGCGTGATGGCGAAGACCGCCAAGGTTGGGCTGCCTGAGGTGGGCTTGGGCTTGATCCCCGGTTACGGCGGCACGCAGCGCTTGCCGCGCTTGATCGGTGAAGGGCGCGCGCTCGAGCTGATCCTGACCGGGCGGCACGTCGCGGCAGACGAGGCGTTGCAACTGGGCATCGTCAACCGCGTCGCGGACGACGCGATGCAAGAGGCGCTGACGCTCGCGCACAGCATCATCAAAAACGGTCCCGTGGCGATTGGCTTGGCGAAGGAAGCCGTGCGGCGCGGCATGGCGACGACGCTGAACGATGGGCTCGAGATCGAAGCGGATTTGTTTGGCATGGTCAGCACGACCGCCGACATGAAAGAGGGCGTGGCGGCGTTTTTGGAGAAACGCAAACCCGCGTTCAAGGGAGAATGACGTGCTGTTCAGCGTGATTGCGATGGACGGTACGGACGAGGGTGCACCCGCGCGCCGCGCGGCTGTGCGAAAGCAGCACCTCGAGGCGGTGCAACCAATGGTGCAGGCGGGTATCGTGCGCCTCGGGGGAGCGTTCTTGAACGACGCGGGCGGCATGACGGGCTCGTTCATTCTGTTGGAAGCGGAGGACGAGGCAGCAGCCCGCGCGCTTCTGGAAGCCGACATTTATTTCAAGAGCGGCGTGTGGCAGAGTTTGGAGATCAAACCGTTCCGCATCGCCGTGCACAACTTCGCAGGATAACCATGACAAGGGGAAACCCCATGACCGAAGTCAGCAAAGCCCAAGCCGCCAAAGAGGAGAAACAAGACGCGCGCTTGACCTTGGAAGTCACACCCGCCACCAAAGACGCGCAGAGCGGCGTGGTGCACTTGGAGCGCGCGGGCGAACAGCCGCAAACCCCCATGCCTGTGGCGGCGTTCACGACGCCGGGCAGCAACACGGGCGGCACGGTCAATGCGCCCAGGGCGAAGCTCATTCAAGAAGCCGACCGCGCCATCCGGGGTGATCTCGAGAAATACCCAAGGGCGCTGAAAGCCTACGACCTGCTCACGCACGACCAGGAAGTCCTGGCGAACTGGGACATGGCCAACTTCATCACCGTGCGCAAGCTCGGGTACAACGACCACGGGCGCGTGCACGCCTGGGTCACGGCGGCCGCATGTTTGGCGATCCTGGAATTGCTCTTGGAGGCGGGCGTGCGCGGCGATGTCGTCGAAAGCGGCTCTGGCGACGTGGACGACATGTACCTCGTGGTCATTCTGGGCACGATGCTGCACGACATTGGCAATCAGGTGCACCGCGCCCAGCACGAGGCGCATGGCGTGGCGCTGGCAATCCCGATTCTGGACCGCGTGTTGTCACAGGTCTACACCGACATCGGCAAGCGCACGAAGATGCGCGCGTTCATCTTGCACAGCATCAACTGCCACGATTTAAATCCCTTACCGCTCACCCTCGAGGCGGGCATCACGGCCGTCGCGGACGGCACAGACATCACCAAAGGCCGCGGGCGCAAAGCGTATGCCCTGGGCAGCGTGGACATTCACAGCATCAGTGCCTTGGCGGTGGAACGCGTCACCATCGCCAGGGGGGCAGAGAAACCGGTGGAGATTCGCGTGATGATGATCAACAGCGCCGGACTTTTCCAAGTCGAAGAAACCTTGGCGAAAAAGGTCATCAACACGCCGCTCGCGCGCTACGTGGACCTGCTCGCGTACACCGACGAGAGCCGCGACAGCGACGAACGCGTGGTCAAAAAGGTGCGACTGTCCGGGCGCGAGTTCACGAACGTGGATTGAGCAGGGCAGGCGTAGGGCAAAAGGCGAAAGGCAAAGGGAACAGCAACCTCGAGGCTCGAGCAAACGAGGGCAGAAGTCACCCCCACAGGTCTCCAGATTCGCAAACTCGAGAAATTCCGTCCCGCACGACCCAAATCGTCTCGAGCCTGGGCTTTGAAACAGCGCGGTACACTCTGACCCGTGAACGAGGGGTTCAGCCTCAGCGGGTTGTTTCAAATCATCGTGTCGGACATCGTGCTGTCCGGGGACAACGCGGTCGTGATCGGGTTGGCGGTCGCCAACCTGCCCGCTGAACTGCGGCGGCGCGCGATCCTGTTTGGCACGGCGGGCGCGGTCGTGTTGCGCGTGCTGTTCACCATCGTCGGCACGGTGCTGCTGACCGTGCCGCTGCTGCGCTTCGTGGGCGGCGCGACGCTCCTGTGGATCGGCTGGAAGCTGATGGCGCAAACCGAAGAGGACGTGGATGAACCCAGCGAAGTGCCCGCGGGCTTCGCGGATGCGATTCGCACCATCGTCATCGCGGACGCGGTGATGAGCTTGGACAACGCGCTGGCGGTGGCGGGCGCAGCGGACGGCAACATCTTGCTGTTGGTGATCGGGCTGGCGCTGTCCATTCCATTGCTGATGCTCGGGGCGTCGGTGGTTAGTACCGTGTTCAAACGCTTCCCGTGGCTGGTCTGGTTCGGCGCGGGGCTGATCGCTTGGGTCGCCGCCGACCTGATCCGCGAGGACGCCGTGCTGCGCAGCGCACTGCCGTGGCTCGAGGGCGAAGCGGTGCTGTGGGTGTTGCGTGCCGTGTGTATCGTGGGTGTGATCGGTTTGGGCTTACGCAGCCGCCACGCGCGCCACCCAACGGGCGCGTAAGGCTCGAGAAGGCATCTCGTTGGCTCGAGGGCGCCGGTAGGGGCGAACCTCGTGTTCGCCCAAGCAGCGGGTCGGATGTCAACAGCCGTCTCGGGCCGGTTGAATTCGGGCGTCTGAGGGGCTACAGATGCCCTGAGCCTCGAGCGGTAACATCTGAAGGTTGAACGCGCAGCCTCGAGACCCCACAACGCGACTTGGAGAACCCATGTTTGACCGAATCACCCCAGAAGAAGCCCAGCAGCGCATCCACGACGGTGCAGCCCTCGTGGACGTGCGCGAGCGCGACGAGTACGAAGCAGCGCACGTGCAAGACGCCACCTTGATTCCCCTGTCGGAATTTGCGGCTCGCGTGAACGAACTGCCCAAGGACAAAGAGGTCGTGCTGATCTGCGCAGGCGGTGTGCGCAGTGCCCGCGCCGCCGAATACGCTTCAAACCAAGGCTACAAAGTCACGAACCTCGAGGGTGGCATCAATGCGTGGGCGGCGGCAGGTTTGCCCGTGCAGGTCGGAGGTGAGTCATGAGCGAAGAAACAGCGGTGCAAGAAGTCAGCACGCCGGTCTCGAGTGGTGGCGTCGTGCCCACCCCGGAGCAGGCGCTCGAGGCGATGAAGGTCGTCAAAGACCCCGAGATTCCCGTGAACATCGTCGACTTGGGTTTGGTCTACAAGGTGGACATCAGCAACGACGGTGTGATTGACGTGGAAATGACCTTGACCAGCGTCGGCTGCCCGGTGCAGGACATGATCCGCGCGGACGTGGAACTCGCCCTCATGCGTTTGGAAGGCACGAAAGCGGTCAACGTGGATTTCGTGTGGACGCCGCCGTGGGTGCCAGGCAAGATGTCGGAGGACGGCAAGCGGCAAATGCGGATGTTCGGCTTCAACATTTAAGGACAGCGCGGTAAACCGCAAGGTCATGCTGTGCCCATGCACGCAAGACCGTGCTGCGCCCTTTTTCGTGTCAACCGGAGTGAACGGTCCGGCGCGGTGAGCGCAGCGATGGGCGTGGGGTCTCGAGCACGTCCGCTCGTCCCAAGAAGCAGAAATTCAAGACCCTCGAGCCACATCTGCACAACACCCAGAGGCTCGAGCATTGCGACGTTGATGCAAGCCTCGCTTGAATGCGACCCTCAGAAATTCACCCCAAGCCGCATTTACAGCCCGTACATCGGGCGGTGCACCTCTTTGACGAGCCGCGCGTACGCGTCGCGGTGGCGTTGCACGTACGCGGCGACGAACGGGCACATCGGCACCAAGTACAAGCGCCGCGTTTCGATGTCCTCGAGCGCGAATTTGACGAGGGCACTGCCCACGCCTTGCCCCTCGAGGTCCGGGTTGACTTCGGTGTGCGTGAGCATGCGCGCATCGGCGGCATCGCGGTATTCGATGTGGCCAACAATTTCACCGCCGCGTTTGACCTGGTACTGCATCTGGTCAGCGTTCACCGTGTACTCGAGGTTATTCATGCTTTTGAGCGTAGCAGTCTGGATGCAATGGGAGCCGCTACACTGATTGGCATGATTCACACGATCACGCTCAACCCGACGCTGGATTTAACGTACCTGGTGGATGATTTCAAGCACGAGGACACAACGCGGGCGCACACGGTCTACCGCGCGCCGGGCGGCAAGGGCATCAACGTGTCCCGCGTGGCGACGCGGATTGGCCACCCCACCGTGGCATTGGGTTTGATCGCTGGGAACACGGGGCTCGAGGTCGCGCGGCGCTTGGAAGACGAGGGCGTGAACACCTGGTTCACGCCTTTGGAAAGCGGCGAGACGCGCACCAACCCGATCATCCAGGACACGCACGGGCAGCACTTGCGGGTGAGTGGCATCGGTCCCGTGGCAGATGTGCGGGCATTGGAAAGCTTGTATGAGAGCGTGTTCCTGCTGCGCCGCCCGGATTTTCTCTTGGTCAGCGGCTCGCGGCTCAAGGGCACGCCGGACGATTTCTACGCCCAGATCATCCATCAAGCCAAGCTCGAGGGCACGCGCGTCGTCGTGGACGCCGACGGCGCAGAACTCGCGGCAGGCGTCGCGGCGGGCGTGGGGTTGATCAAACCCAACCGCTTTGAACTCGAGCGCCTGCTGGGACGCGCGCTTCCCGACATTCCCGCAATGCTCACCGGGTGCCGCGAGGTGATTGCGCGGGGCGTGCACACGGTCGCGGCGAGCATGGGGGGCGATGGCGCGCTCTTGGTCACAAAGGACGCCGCGGTGCACGGCGCACCGCCGAGCGTGCAGCGCGGCAGCGCGGTCGGCGCGGGCGACAGTTTCCTGGCAGGGCTCTTGGCGCAGCTCGCCGAGGGCGCAAATCCCGTGGACGCGCTGCGCTTTGCGATTGCGTGCGGTTCTGCGACGGCGGCGACGGCAGGCGCAGGCTTGTGCACCGCCGACGGCATCGCCGCGCTGCTGCCGCAGGTCCAGGTCACGGTGTTGTGACACCGCTGTCCAAAGCCTGGCTCGAGGCGTACCTGTGCGGCGATGAGGTGGACGACCTCGAGCCGGTCGAAGTGCGTTTGATGCTGAGCCCCACACACGGGCTCGGGGTGAACGCCGACCTCGAGATTGCCAGCGTGGACTTGGCGCTGGTGCACCCGGACCTCAGAGAACCGGTTGAACTCGGGTGGTCAGATTTGGCGCATTGGCATTCGCACGTGCTGCGCGTGGAGGAAGCGCAGATGTTGAGCCAACGCGCGACCCTCGAGCCTGCGGTGAACGCGCCGCAAGCGACGGCATACGTGCTCTTGGCACTGTTCACCTTGCCCACGCCAGAAAACCTGGATCAGCACGTCAAGGATTTGATGGCAGCGCTGGAGACGTTGGGGTTCACGCCCCCTGAAATCGCCGCGTTGCGCGCTCGCTCAGCGTTCCCGCACCTGTTCACGGCGCTCGAGGACACCGTTTGGTCTGAGCAGGACGGCTTTTGGGTGGCGGACGGCAACGGGGTGTACGCCATGCGGTGCGCGGACAACGAAGCTTTTCCACACGCCCAAATCGAGGACTTGTTGTCGGGTCGGTGAGTTGCGTTCAACGGCAAACGCTGTTCTGCCCGAAGCTCGAGAGTTCCTGCCCGTCCACGAACGGCAATTTGCCGCCGCGCCGCTCCAAATTCGTGACCGCGTAATCGTCCACGCCGCCGTCGGCAGGGTAGAGCAGCAGCAAAAACTGCTCGCCGACGACGATCAAGCGCCAGCGTCCGCCCGACGCCCCGTTGCTGCCCGAGGCGACGCCCGTGCGGTCCGGTGCGCCCGCACCGCCCGGGGTGAGCAGGGTGTAACGCCCTTCCGTGGAACCCTGATAGGTGTAGCGCCCGTCGCTGCACAGGTTCCAGGTGCGCGAACTGCTGCGGTCACTCGCGCCCGTGTACGTGCCACCGGGCAAGCTGGAATAGGAGAAAATGTTCAGGTACTTGCCGCCCAGCGCGGCGCGCGCCTGTTGCAGCGGCGTTGCCAGCGTAGACGCGCTGAAGGTCACCCCTGCGGCGAGGCTGGCGGCGAGGCTATCCACGGCTTTGCCTTGCGTGCCGTCGCTGAACGCGAACACCGCCGCGCCGCTGTTTTGTCCGAGCACCGCGACGCCCACGGCGATGACCCGCCCGCGCGGGGTGTCAGCGGCATAACGCAAGGTCAAGCGGTTGCGACCTGAAGTGATTGCGCTGACAGGCTTCAATGCCACGTCGCCTGTGACCTCGAGCGGACGCGACATCAGCGCGGCGACATCCGTGCTGCTCGCGCCGTAAAAGGGCAGGATCAGCGCACCGATGCCCTTGCCGTTGCCCAAGATCGCCGCGCCGCTCTGCGCTTGGGCGTTGAACCCGGCGGGCACGACGAAGGCGACGCCGTGGGCTTTGGCAGTGACGCGCGTGCCAGGGGCGAACTTCGCGCCGTTGCGCCACTCGGCGGTGCGTGTGGCGCGCGGCGCGGTGGCACTCGGCAGGGCTGGGGCAGGGTTGGGTTTGGTCGCGGGCGGATTCGCTGTGGACGCCTGGATTTGAGCGGTGAAGACGTATTCCTGCGCGGTGCTCTGGTCGGGTTGGTCGTTGGCGTCGAATTCCATGACGATGACCCGCAGTTGCGCACCCTCGCGTTTCAAGTACACGTACAACCGTTCCTGACCGTCGCTGAGGATCGCTTCGGCTTCCAAGCCGCTCGAGCGCCCCTGAAGCTGAAAGGTGCCGCTGCTGCCGCTGAGCGTGCCCGTGAGTTGCCCGCCCGCGTCGCGCAGTTGCAACCGCATCGTTTGCCCGTCGGCGTTCAAGGCGTACTCGCCGCTCAGACCTTGGGCGAGGGCGAAGCTGCACAGCATCCAAAGCAACACCACACCGATTCTCATGTGCTCGAGTGTAAATCCAAATGGCATCAAACGCGTTCGCAAAGGGGTTTTCGTTCGCTCGAGACACGGCGTTTGCACCACACTCGTTAAACTGCCAGGAGCATGTTCAGCGCTGACTTGGGCGATGGTGCGAGGCTGGAACTGATCGGTGTGCAACACGACGCCGAAATCTTTCATTTGATTGACCAGAACCGCGCGCACCTGCGGCAGTGGCTGCCGTTCGTGGACGGCACGCGCGGCATGGAGGACACGCGTGCGTTTCGCAGATCCAGTTTGGAGCGCTACGCCCGCGACGGCAGTTTCGATGCGGTGATCGTGCAAGACGGCGCTCCCGTGGGCGTGATCGGGTTGCACTGGATTCACTGGGCGCACCGCTCGACCAGCCTGGGATACTGGCTCGCGCAGGGCGCACAGGGGCGCGGGCTGATGACGCGCAGTGTGAACGCGGTGCTCGAGCATTGCTTTACGACGCTGGGTCTCAATCGTGTCTCCTCTGCCGCCGCAACCGGGAACGCGCGCAGCAACGCGGTGCTCGGGCGCTGCGGGTTTCAAAAAGAGGGCGTCAGCCGCGATGCGGAGTGGTTGTACGACCACTTTGTGGACCACAACGTGTACGGGTTGCTCAAACGCGATTGGACCGCCAGATCACCCTGATCCAAGCGCGATTTTTGCACCGCGACGCCGAGTCTCGAGACTTACGATGACCCATGCCCCACGCTCGCTTAACCCTGCTGATCGCGGCGTTGACCGTGCTGCTCGTCGCCTGTCCGGGCAACCCGGTCACGCCCGAGCCACCCGGAACACCACCGGTCTCCCCGCCGCCACAGCCACCTGCACCACCCCCGCCCACCTCGAGCGCCATCGTCGCACCGATTGACACGCAAAACCGCGCGGCAGTTGCAACAGCGTTCAACACGGTGTACTCCGGCGCGGAGAACACGCTGTCGCTGACCGACGCGGACTGGTCGGTCGGTGATATTGCCGCGTGCAAAGCGGGCACGACCTCGAGCGCATTCAAAAACGCGACGTTGCGCCGCGTGAACTTTTACCGCGCGCTGGCTGGTTTGCCCAACGTCACCTGGTCCTCGAGCGGCTCGGGCGCAGCGGACGCGCAGGCGGCGCTGTTGATGGCCGCCAACAGCCGACTGAGTCACGCGCCGGGCACGGATTGGCGGTGCTACACGGCGGCGGGCAAGGCGGGCGCGGGCAGCAGCAACCTCGCGGGCGGCATGGATGGACCGGAGGCAATTGACGCCTACATGGACGATGGTGGTGGCAACAACGCCCCGGTCGGGCATCGGCGCTGGATTCTGCACCCGCCGCGCCTGGAGATGGCTTCGGGCGACGTGCCAGGCTGGAACGCCTTGTACGTCTTCGGCAAAACCGGCGCGCGACCGAGCGGCGTGAATTTCGTCGCATACCCCAGTCCTGGGTTCTTCCCACGCGATTTGCTGCCGCGCTCGAGGCGCTGGAGTTTCTCTGTGCCGAACGCGAATTTTTCGGGCGCGACGGTGAACGTCACCCTCGGCGGGGCAGCGCTCGCGGTCACGACGCTCCCCGTTCAAAACGGGTACGGCGACCACACGCTGGTCTGGGAATTGCCGAGGAGCGGCGTTCCCGCAACGGGGGACGTGGCGCTCGAGGTCAGGGTGGGCAACGTCGTCGTGGGCGGCAGCGCCCAGACGTACGCTTACACGACTCGGGTGTTCTCGCCCTGATCGGCTCGAGCAGCGCGTGGTTGGGCTCGAAGCAGGCGACCTCGAGCCTGGTTCTCGAGATCAGGGCACTGCTGACTCAAGCCGCCCGCGCTCAATACCAGCCGATGTCCCAGACGCCGTTTTCGCTCTGTTTTATCAACCTGAACATGCGCGGATCAGTAATCCCTATTTTTCGTACGGATTTTCCGTGTTAAACTGGGAACGATTCCTAGGAGGCGTCATGTGGATTTCCACGAAAGCGCAATACGGGCTGCGCGCCCTGGTCGAAATCGCCAAAGGCGACGGCGAACCGATGGCGCTCAAAAACGTCGCCCAAGCCCAAGACATCAGCCAGCATTACCTGGAGCAAATCGCCAGCAACCTGCGCCGCGCCGGGTTCATCCGCAGCGTGCGCGGCGCATTCGGCGGGTACAAGCTCTCGCGTCACCCCAGCCAGATCAGCACTTTAGAGGTCGTCGAGGCGATGGAAGGCAGCATCGCGCCCGTGGAGTGCATCGAGGACTCGAGCAGTTGCTCGCACGTCAATGCTTGCGGCACGGAGAACCTGTGGCGGCGCGTGGATTTGGCGATCCGCGACGTGCTGGGCAACACCACATTGGCTGATTTGATGCAGGAAGCCGAGTTCGCCACCGCGTCCGCCCGCATGCGCGCCGCCATCGCCCAGCAAGGCGACCCGCTGCCGATGGCCAACGACTGATCGGCTCTCCAGCGTCCCTCGGGTCTAATCTTCGCCGTTTACCCTGTGCCCATGCGCGTCTACCTCGATTACGCCGCGACCACACCGCTGGACCCCAGGGTCCAAGCGGCGATGCAACCCGTGCACGCGCTCCTGGGCAACGCCTCGAGCGTGCACCGCGAGGGGTCGCACGCCAAGGAACTCTTGGAGGACGCCCGCGAACGCCTCGCGGCGGTACTGGGCGCGCGCAGCCAAGAGTTGATCTTCACCTCGGGCGGCACGGAGAGCAACAACCAAGTGGTTTTCGGATTCGCCCTGACCGGCGCCAAGCACATGGTCACGACCGCCGTCGAGCACAGCGCCACGCTTGCCAGTGCGCGGGCGATTGAAGGGCAAACGCAAGTCACGTACCTCGAGCCGGACGAATACGGGTTCGTCGCGCCTGAAAAGGTGTCCTCAGCCCTGCGCGACGACACCGCCCTGGTCAGCATCCAGCACGTCAACAACGAGGTCGGCACGATTCAAGACGTGCGCGCGGTCGCGGACATTTGCGCTGCTCGAGGGATCGCGCTGCACGTGGACGCTGTGCAAAGCCTGGGGTACGTGCCGCTGAACGTGCGCGACCTGGGCTGCGACCTTCTGTCCATCTCCGCGCACAAGTTCTACGGACCCAAAGGCATCGGCGTGCTCTGGGTGGACCGCGACCTCGAGCGCAAGCGCAATTTGCCCTTGCCACCGCTCTTGTACGGCGGGCACCAAGAGCGCGGGTTGCGCGGCGGCACGCACAACACGCCCGGCGCGGTTGGCATGGCGGTCGCAGCGGAAATCGCCGCGCAGATGCAGCCAGAAGAATCCAAGCGGCTCGAGGGTTTGCGCGATTGGTTCACAGGGGCTCTCCTCGAGATTCCCGGCGTCAGCCTCAACGGGCACCCGGCGCGGCGTTCTCCGCGCCACGCCAACGTCAGCGCGAGCGGTGCGGACGGCGAGGCGCTGCTGATGAACCTGGACTTGGAAGGCGTCGCCGGGTCATCGGGCAGCGCGTGCAGCGCGGGAACCCTCGAGCCTAGCCATGTTTTGACCGCGATGGGACGCAGCCCAGCCGAAGCCAAAGCCAGCGTGCGCTTTTCGCTTGGACGCGAAACCACGCAGGATCAGCTCGAGTTCGCGGTTGAGGCGTTCAAGCGTGCCCTCGAGCGCTCGAGGTTGTGAACCGACCGCCTCAGTGGTCTTTGATCGTGCGTCGCACGCAACTGCACGACGAACAGTGGGTAAACCAGCAACAACATCGCCCAAAGGCACCCGGTAACACCAAACTGAACTCAAGCTCGCGCGATCAGTTCACATCGCCCAAGTACACGCAGCTGCGATCCCCTCGAGCGATCAGCCCACGCAGCACCTTCGGGTACAACGGCAACTGCGGCAACTCCTCGAGCGGCAACCACGCGACGCCGGTCTGCAAATCGTCGGGCACACTGCCCATACGCGGTTGCGCCCCAGGCTCCAAACTGCATTCGAACATCAACTCGAGGGCGTGAAGCAGCGGGTTTTCAGCGGCGAATTCGTGGTTCTTGGCGATGTAATCGCGCACGTACAACAGCGCCCCGACGCGCACGGTCACGCCAATCTCCTCGAGACATTCGCGGTTCAGGGCTTCATGCACGGTCTCGAGCGGTTCTTGACCACCGCCGGGCAGCACGAAGAATTCTCTCCCGGTGGCGTCGCGGGCGCTCAGGGTCAACAACTTGCCGTCCTGAACGATGATTGCTTTGACGCTGGGACGAACCGGCTTCGGCAGGCTCACGCCTTCGGGTGCACTTTTTGCCACTCGCCGCCGAAAAGTCCGTTCGGGTCGCTCTGGAAGCTGTAATGCAAGTAATCGTCTTGCGGAACCTCGAGACCCATTTCTTGTTCGACAGTCAAGCGCTCCAAGTACGCGCGCATCGCCCGGATGCTGTTGCCGTGTGCGCTGATCAGAATGTTCTTGTTGTCGCCCGCCTCGCGCAAGAGTTCGTTCAAAAAGCCATACACGCGCATCTCCACGATTTTCACCGATTCGCCATTGGGTGGTGGCACGTCGTAGCTGCGGTGCCAAACCTTGTACATGTCTGGGTGCTGCTCTTTCACGTCGCTGTGGAGCTTGCCGGACAAATCGCCGTAGCTGCGTTCGATGATGCGGTCGTCCACGATCACCGGCACGCCGTAGGTGTGGGGCTTTAAAAGTATCTCGAGGGTGTTGCGGGCGCGGATCAAGCGGCTCGTGTACGCCACGTCGAACCGGATGTCTTTGAGCGTTTCCGCGATGCCGGTCGCCTGTTTGACGCCGACCTCAGAAATGTCCACGTCAATCCAACCCGTGAAGGTTTTCGTGCCGCTGGCGTTGAAGGCGGTTTGACCGTGACGCACGATATAGAGGTGGCTGCTCATCAATGGCGATTGTAGCAGGCTGCGTTCAGAGACGGTCAGGTGAAGCTCGAGGTCTCGAGGGGACGCTGAAGTTTCTCCTGCGCCGCGCGGATCTCGAAATAGAACAGCTGGCGGTCAGCAGGCGTGAAGTAGATTCTCGAGCCGCTGGTCAAGCGAATCAATACGGGTTTACAAACGAAGTTCACCCGATTTGTCAGCAAGAAGCTCGAGTATTTCGCCCAAACATCGGGCGTTTTCAGTCCTTGCGAAAAAGAAACGTTCTCGAGCGGAATTCGGTGCACCCTGCACCGAAACACCGTGATGTACAAGAAGCGGTCGTCATGGGTGAGGTCGAGCAGAAAAGTTAGCAACAGCGCTGGGTAAAGAAAAAACATCACCACAGCAATCAAAAAAACGTCACTCACGGCAACCCTCGCGCTCGAGATACGCGTTCACGACACCGATGGTTGCTCGAGACCTACCTCGAGGGCAAGGTCACGCGCCAGGTCGCTTCGGGGATGCTGATGACCGCATCGAAATCCCCGGTCATGCCAAAGAACCCGTTTGCCTCGAGGTCCCCATTTTGTAAGCGCGTGAGGTTCAGCGGCAGCACGCTCATGCCGTGCGAGGACATGTCCAGTGCGGTTTTGATTTCCACATTGTCGGCAACCGGCTTGCCACTGGCGTCCTTGATGTGAAACTCCAAACGCACCCCGCCGAGCGCGGTGGGGTTCGCGGTGCCCTCGAGCCGGAAACCGTTTTTGACCTCATTGAACGGCACGACTTCCTTCAAGCCCGCGCCGCGTTCCGGGGGTGCGGTCGTGCCCAATGCACCCGTCGCGCCGAGCACAGTGGTGAGCAAGACTGCCTCGAGCCAGAGCACGCGTTGAAAGCGCGGGAAGCGGCTGGGGATGCGGCGCAGCAAGGGCATCCACAACCAGCGGTTGAAGCCCGCCAACACCAGCGTCACGGCGACGAGGGCGATTTTCAGCACGAGCGTCTGCCCGTACTGCGTGACGGACAGCAACTCTGGAGCCCACAAGCGCACGAGTCCCGCGTAAATGCCGGTCAGCGAAAGCAGCGCCACCGCGCCGACGCCGATGCTCGAGACCCGCTCCAAAACGTTGACGCCCTCCCTGGGCGTTTGAAAACGGTACAGCGCCGTGTAAAACACCGCGCCCGTCCACGCCAGCATCCCCGCGAGGTGCAGCCAATCTCCGATGATCGGCAAGGGTTCCCCCCTGGCCCCGACGTGGCTGGTCATGCTGATCGTCAACATCACCAATCCCGACAGCAGCAAAAAAAGCACGCGGTCGGTCAGGGCAGTGTTGACCTTGGGGATCAACTCGAGTTCCGCTTTGGGTTTCAGCGCCAACCACAGCACGCCCGCAGTCAACACAATCCGCAACAGCACCCATTGCCCGTTCCACGTGCGCGTCAGGTAGGCGCCGTACAGATAAGGCGAGATCTCCCCGAGGGCACGCACGGCGGTGAAGCCCACGTCCAGCAAACTGCCCGCGACGAGCACGAACCCACCCAGCCATTGCAGGCGCTTGAACGTGCGTGACTCGGCGGCTCGGGGTTCCAAGAATCGCGCGTATAAACCTGAGCCGATCAGCAGCACCAAGCCAATGAACAGCACGAAGCGAAAAATGGGGGTCTCAAAAGATGGGATCAAACTTTCACGCTCTGCTCGAGGGTTGACGCTCGAGCCTCGAGTTTAACGGTTGGCGGTGAGCGCCCACAGTGGCGAAATGCTCTCGGGGTTGGGGGCGGTTGCGCACCGCACAGACCCGTGCCCAAATCCCAATCGCCCGAGCGCTGTCGCTGCCGGTCTCGAGAACAAACCGCATCGGGCTCGAGCCAATGCTTACCCGCCCGAACCACCCGTCACACAGCTGTCACCGCTGCACACACACGCCCTGCTAGGCTTTGACCTCATGGACGGCGTTTCAAAAGTCGGGGACGCGTGGCGTCGCCTCAAACGTGCCCTGGAGGGCGTGCTGATCGGTCAATCGGCGGTCGTGGAAGCCCTGGGTGCCACCGCACTCGCAGGCGGACATGCATTGCTCGAGGGCGTACCCGGCTTGGGCAAGACGCTCTTGGCGCAGAACTTCGCCCGAGCCGCGAGTTTGGAGTACCGCCGCATTCAGTTCACGCCCGACCTGATGCCCGCCGATGTCACCGGCACGCGCGTGATTGACCAGAGCGGCGGCACGTTGGAATACCGCCATCAACCGGGACCGATCTTCACGCAGTTGCTCTTGGCGGACGAGATCAACCGCGCCACGCCGAAAACCCAATCCGCGCTGTTGGAGGCGATGCAGGAGGGTGCGGTGACGACCGCTGGGGAGCGCGCGCTGCTGCCGCAACCGTTCATCGTCATCGCCACGCAAAACCCCTTGGAGATGGAAGGCACCTATCCCCTGCCCGAAGCGCAGTTGGACCGCTTCCTGGCCAAGATCGTCGTCGAACGCCCCAGCCCGGACACGCTCAGACGCATTTTGGAAGCGGGCGTCGTGCGTCCCGCCGAACCCGCCCTCGAGCCCGATGAGTTGCAAACGCTGCGCCAAATCACCGCGGCGGTGCCCGTGTCCCAACCGATGCTCGAGGGAATTGTCAACCTCGTGGAAGCCACGCACGCGGACAAGCGCGTGCGTTACGGGCTCTCGCCGCGCGGCGCGCAAGCGCTGCTGGGCTTGGCGCGGGCCTTCGCATTGATGAACGCCCGCGCCTTTGTGAGCCGCGAAGACGTGCTGCGCGCCCTGCCATTGGCGGCGACGCACCGCATCGGGTTGGGTTTTGAAGCCGAACTCGAGGGCGTGCAAGTCGCGGACGTGCTCAAAGGCGTGCAAGAGCGCGTGAAGGTCTGAGCTTTCTCGAGTACACCGCTAAACATTGAATTGAGTGCTGAAAACAATGCTGCGCGACGCGAAAAAATCAACCAGTTCCAAAGTCCGTGGTGCGCTCACCTCGAGCCGAACGGACCCGAGTCGATGACGCTGCGCGCGTACCGTTTGAGCAGCCGCGCCCTGTCGGTCAGCGGCGGCGAACGCGTGTCGCGGACCGCTGGCGGCGGCTCGGAGTTCATGGAGCACCGCCCGTATGAGCCGGGCGACGAACCGCGCTTCGTGGACTGGAACGTTTACGCCCGCAGCGGCAAGCTGTTCACGCGCGTTTTCCGCGCAGAGCAGAGCAGCCGCGTCTACGCCGTGCTGGACGAGAGCGCCAGCATGACCGATAAGCTCGAGGATGCCAAGGCGCTGCTGCGCTTTCTTAAAAACTTCGCGCGCTTGGACACCTGGCTCGAGCGGCGCGTCAAGGATTTGCACAGCGGACTCTCCCGGCTGGCTTTGGAGAAACCGGGTCTGGTCGTGCTCGTCAGCGACGGGCTGGAACCATTGCCGGGCATCCGTCAGGGCTTGCTCGCGCTGAGCAACCGAGGCTTTGACCTGAGCTTCGTGCAGTTGCTTTCCAAAGATGATTTGGAGCCGCCCGAGGGCGCGTGGCGGATCACCGACGCCGAGGGCAGCGGTGAACGCGAAGTGGACGACGCGGCGCGCACGGCGTACCTCGAGCGCTTGCGCCTTCACCTGGAAGGCTTGGCGCGCTTGACGCACTCACTGGGCTTGCGGCACGCGCAACTGCGCGGCGCGGACTTGGGCGAGGCGTTCGCGCGCCTGCGCCACGCCCGCATCCTCGAGCGCGGCTGAAGGAAGCGGGGGTAGACGAATTGACGGATGCGGTTTGGGCAAGTTGGCGGATACCGCCGGGCAAACGTAGTGGCAGACTCGAGCCATGACCTCAACCACCGTTCACCTCGAGCGCATGATCCACTCCTGGGCTACGCGATTGGACCTCGAGCCTGACGTGCTTCGCCGCGCGGGAACGCGAGTCATCGCTCGGCAAGACCTGACAACGCGCAAGCGGGTCATCGTCTATACCTTCGGGCACGGCGATGTGATCTTGACGCCGCCACGACTGCAAACCAGCACGGCAAACGCCCTGGATCTGAGCGCACGACTCGAGCCTGAAACGCTGCTGCGCATCTTGCCAGGAGTGCTGAAACCTTTGTGGCTGGACTTTGCTTGGTATGCCGATCAAGAGCCGCCCGCTGCGCCGTCAGCGGTGCGCGTGTTGAACCCGTCTGACGCGGCACTGCTCGAGGCGTTAAACGATGCGTGCTCCGAGACAGAGCAAGAGTTGGGCGATGTTCAAATAGACCAACCGCTCGTCGTCGGCTGGCTCGAGGACGGGCAATTGCTCGCCGCTGCGTCGCAACTGTTGAACGGCGAGATTGCCGACATCGGCGTGTTGACGCACCCAGACGCCAGGGGGCGAGGCTTGGGTCGGGCGGTCGTCGCGGAAACGATTCGCTTGTCCATGCGCGCCGGATTGACCGTGCAGTACACCACGCAGGAGCAGAACCTCGGCTCAAGAAACATCGCTGCGAGGCTGGGACTGCGCTTGTTTTGCGACGAGCGTGGGTATGCGGTCACGCCGTAAGGCCGTTTACGGCGGTTCTGAGAGTTCCACTCCCACCCGCCCCAAACCCAATCTGTTCAAGGGCGCATAGCACATTACCGACGCCGAGCGCAACGTGGACACCGCCGCGCGCACCGCGTATCTCGAGCGCTTGCGGCACGCGCAACTGCGCGGCACAGACTTGAGTGGAGCGTTGGCGCGGCTGAAAGCGCTTGTTCTGGATGCACTACTCGAGGCGCAGGGCTTCGCGGGATTCTCGCGGTGGGCTGTGGGTTCCACCTTCCAGGCACCACCGCGCGAAGACGACCCACAGCCACGCCAACGCGTCGGAGAGCTTGAAGGTCAGCCACAGGATGACCGCACCCAACAGCGAAACCACGAACGCCTGTTCCACCGTCGTCACGTTCCACCAGAAGACGTTGAGCGTCACCCGACTCGAGAACACGCGGAGCAACGGCGTCAGCACGGACACCGCGCCCACTGCACCCATCGCCAGCAGCAACACCCCTGAAACGAGCGCGAACGGCAGTTTGACGGCGAAGTACCCGAGCGAGCACCACGTTGCCGGGTCGCGCAAACGCCACCCCAAGCGCGCCAACCCGCGACCGCGCGCGGGGTGCACCGGGAAGCGCACGACCGCGCCCAAGAGCGCGTCCATCAGCCAGCGTTCCAAGCCGACGGCACTGCGCACGAAGGACAGCATGCCCATCAAAATCAGCAAGCCCACGCCGATCACGCTCAAGCCCAGACCCAAGCCAAAGCCGACCGCGCCGAAGATCAGGTACGCCAACGCGAGCGGAAACGACAGGGCGTGGAACAGCGCGGCCGTGAACGAGCCCGGCGCGATGTAGCCCTCGGTCTCGAGGTCGCGCGGGGTGGGGGCGACCCGTTTCACGGGTTTGTGCGGCACACGTTGACGAACGGCTGGCTCGAGCTTCGCCCCGTTGCGCGGCAAGCGCACGGTGAACTCTGCGCCGCCCTCGGGGTGGTTGCGCGCCTCTATCGTGCCCCCGTGCAGGGTGACGATGGCTCGGGCGATGCTCAGCCCCAAGCCACTGCCGCCCGAGGCTCGGGCGCGGCTGCTGTCCGCGCGGTAAAAGCGCTCGAACAGACGGGGCAGGGCGTCTTCGGGGATGCCCGTGCCGCTGTCGCGCACCCGAAGCGTCAGTGCCCCCAGCCCGTCCTCCAAACCGACCCGCACGAAGCCCGCGTCGGTGTGCCTGAGCGCATTCTCGATCAAGTTGGCGACGACCTGATGGATGCGCTCCGCGTCCACGGTGAAGTGCGCGTGCGCGGGCACGCTGACCTCGAGCCGCACGCCTTTCTCCTGGGCGCGCGGCTGAAAGCCCTGCGCGACCGCCGCGACGAGCGCCCCCAAGTCCGTGTCCGCGCGCTGCAACGACAACTGCCCCGCATCCGCCAGCGACAAGGTGCGCAAGTCCGCCACGAGCCGGGAGAGCAATTCCACCTGCGCGATCAGCACGCCGTACTCGTCTGGGGTGGCGGGCAACACACCGTCTTTCACCGCCTCGAGCCGACCGCGCAGCACCGTCAACGGCGTGCGCAACTCGTGCGCTATCGCCGCCACGGTCGCCCGCCGTTCCGTTTCCAATGCCTCCAAGCTGCCCGCCATGCGGTTGAAATCGCGCACCAAGCGCGCTGTCTCCGACCCGCCGCGCGCATCGCCCTTGGCGATGGGGGCACGCACCGACCAATCGCCGAGCGCAACCCGGGAAGCCGCCTTGGACACACCTTCCAAGGGTGTGGCAATGCGCCGCGCCAGCAGCACCGCCAGCACCGTCGCCACGACCAGCGACCCGAGCGTGAAGCCCAACAGCAGGTAATTCTCCTCCGTCGTGGGCGTCACCTGCGCGCGCGTCAAGGCTTGTTGCAAGATGTTCGCCACGCGCTCCAAGGTCGCTTGCGGAATGCTGCGTCCGATCAACAGCAGCACCAACACCAGCGACGCCACCACGGACACGCCCGTCACCGCGATGACGACGATGAAGGCGACGAGCAAACGGACGACGAGGCGGTTCATGAAGGGGGCAAAAGGCAAAAGGCGAAAGGCGAAGGGAACAGCAGCAGCAGGCTCGAGGCATGGTGCGCCCGTAGGGGCGATCCTCGTGATCGCAGGCTCGAGGAACCACCCGTTCGTGGGGGCGAACTGCATGTTCGCCCTGTCCGACCCAGCCCAGGCTCGAGCCTTGAAACTGCACGCATCACTGCACCCACACGCGGTAACCGACGCCGCGCACGGTCTCCAATAAATTGGTCAGCCCCGCACGCTCGAGTTTCTTGCGCAGGTTCGCCAGGTGCGCGTCCACGACCCGCTCGAGGGCATCGCTGTCCGGCAGCGCGACCTCCAAGAGTTCCGTACGGGTGAAGGTGCGGTTCGCGTGTCGGCACAGCGTCTCCAAGAGCTTGAACTCCGTCAGCGTCAACTCCAAGCGCGCGCCGTGCACGCTGGCGACCATGCCCACGGGGTCAATCTCCAGATTGCCCACACGCACCACCGGGGACGCGGGTTGCGTGCTCCCGACGCGGCGCAGCACGGCTTTGACGCGCGCCACAACCTCGAGCGGGCTGAAGGGTTTCACGACGTAATCGTCCGCGCCCATGCGCAAGCCCAGGAGCTTGTCCAGGTCCTCGGCAAGAGCCGTGACCATGATGACCGGCGTGCTCGCGTCCGCGCGGATGCGGCGCAAAACCTCCAAACCGTCCATTTTTGGGAGTTGCACGTCCAAGAGCACCAAATCCGGTTTCGCCGCGCGGTGCAACTCCATTGCCCGCACGCCGTCCAAGGCGACCTCCGTGCGGTAGCCGTCGCGCCGGAGGTAACCCTCGAGCACCTGCGCGATGTGCGGCTCGTCTTCGACGATTAAAACCAATGGGTTGGGGCTGGACACGACATTCACAGTCTGCAAGCTAAGGCGGCTGCGTGCAAGTTGCCTTCACGCATTGCAAAGGTTGTGCAAAGACGATTCGGCGAATCAGGGGCAGAGGCTCGAGGGTCAGCGGATGGGCACTGGGTCGCTGCCGGTTGCGCCTCGAGGCTGGGCGGTTGAGCGTCGCCCCTCGAGCGCGAGCACCAGCGAAGCGAGCGTGGCCAGGGTCAACGTCACCGTTTGCAGCACTTGTTCTATCGTCGTCGGCAGCGCTCCGACGTGCACGACGTGGTACACGAGGTGCGGCAGTTGGTACGCGAGCGACGCCAATCCGAACGCGCCCGCGAACCCTCGAGGTCGCGTCAAAGCAATTGCGGCGAGCACCGCCAGCGCCAGGTTCAATCCGCCCACGTCGCGCACGAGGTGCTCGTTGAACGGTCCGTCCACGCTGACCCACGCCAAGCCCAGACCGGGGAAGGCATCAAAAAACGAGCGCGGTGCGAACTGCGCCCACGCCCCAACCATCAACCCCGTGGTCATCAAGTACACCAGGCTCGACAGCGCCCAGAGCGACAATGCCGTTGATGTGCGTTTCGGCTCGAGGCTCGAGGCGACGTGCGCCCAGCCCTCGCGGGCACTGGGTACGGTCGGCGTCCAACCCGTCGCGGCAGTGAATTTCGCGCTCGAGACGCGTTGGCTGCGCGAGAGCGTGTCCGCGACAACGCCCAACACCACGGGCGCGAGGAACTGCGGAATGCGCCACAAGGCTTTGCGTCCCACGACCTGCGCCAAGAGTGTGCGGTGCTCAGCCCGCGTCAACGGTTCGTCCACCGCGTCGTACACGCCGCTCGGGGCGCGGTGCAGGGCGGCGACGATGGCGCTGGCGGCGTCGGGAACCCAGATCGTCGGCATGTACGCCTCGTCGCGTCCGAACAGCGGCGCGATGCCGCCCCGCGCGAGGCGCAGCATGTCCTGGGTCTGCGCGGATTGGGCGCTGTAAAAGCCCCCCAACCGCAGCGTCACCCCTCGAGCCTCGCTTGTGGACGCGGCGAAGCGTGCGACCTCGCGCTCGGCGTCTAGGGTCGTCGCCAGGTACTCGGCGGGCTGGGGCGCGGTCGCGTCCGCCGACAGCCAGTCCGCGCCGCCATCGGGGTACAGGAAAACCACGCTCGGGTAGACGAACACGCGCACACCCGTTTTCAGCGCTGCATCCACGAGCAACCGCGTGCCTTCGCGCCGCAAGCGGTCACTCTCCCGCCACGCGCTGCGCCGCGCAATGGCTGACAGCCCCGGAATCTTCGTCGCCAAGTGCAGCACCGCGTCCATGCCGGTGAGCGCCCGCTCGAGAAACCCAGCGTCGTCCAAGTCGCCGCGCACCGATTGCGCCCCGAGGTCGCGCAGCACAGCATCGTTCGCGTCGGACCTCGAGAGCCCGTGCACCGTGTGCCCTTCCCGCACGAGTTGCCGCACCACGTCCCGCCCCAAAATGCCCGTCGCGCCCGTCACGAATACGTTCATGCCTTACCCCCTGACCTTGTCTTGCAACCACGCCACGGCGCGCGCCGTGATCCGTGGGTCCAGCGTCGCGGCGACTGTGCCCGCGAGTTCAGCCAGGGTTTGCGCCCGCAGCGCGTCGCGCCACGCGGCTTCGGCGCGCAGCATGACGACGTTGATCGCGCACGGCAGGCGGTACACGTTTTTGTCTTCCAGCGCAGCGGGTCCGCATTGGCGAATCTCCGCGCAGCGAAAGGCAGGCTCCTTGCCTTCCACGGCTTCGACCATCGCCAGCAGCGTGATTTCGGTGGCGGGTTTGGCGAGGCGATAGCCGCCTTTGGGTCCAGGCGTGGATTCCAAAATGCCCGCGCGGGACAGGGCTTGGAGGTGCTTCAGGAGGTAGCTTTCCGAGACGCCGTGGTACTCCGCGAGCGCCTTGGCGGGCAGCGCGAGGGTTGGGGGCAGCGCCGCGAGCAGCGCGGCGCAATGCAATGCCTGTTCAACGCCGTCTCCGAGTTTCACCCCTCGAGCGTACACGATCCTGGATAAAAAATGTCTAGGATTAAGCGGCAAAGGCTGCTGGACGCACTCGCTCGAGACACGTCCGCCAGCCCAGCGCGGAACCAGCGCTCGAGCATGGGGACGCGTGTGCGGATGTCCACAGGCGGGTTCGCGCGCATTCCAGGGGATGGAACGCTCAGCCACCTCGGGGGCAATGGCTGGAAATGGTCACGCCGGGCATCTTCACGTCTTTGCAGAACCTTTGCAAAGCGTTGGCGCTGCCCGAACACGCCGCACGCATCATCACTCCTGTTCCTCGAGCCCTGAATCCGCTCGAGCCAGGAGGTCCAATGCAAGCCGCACTCACCCAACCCCGCACTGCCACACCCTCGCAACACGGCAGCATCATCAGCATTCGCAATTTGGAGAAACGCTTCGGCAAGGTTCATGCCGTGCGCGGCGTGGACCTCACCGTGGAACGCGGTCAGGTCTACGGATTTTTAGGACCCAACGGTGCGGGCAAAACCACGACGCTGCGCATGCTGTTGGGCTTGATCCGCCCCTCAGGCGGCAGCCTGACGGTGTTCGGTGAACCGCTGTCCAACCGCACGCTGGGACGCATCGGCGCGCTCGTGGAGACCCCCAGCGCTTACGGGCACTTGACGGGCACTGAAAATCTCGAGGTGACACGGCGGATGCTGGGTGCGCCCAAGGCGAACATCGCCCGCACGTTGGAGCTGGTCGGCTTGAAGGACGCGGCTCATCGTCCGGTGCGCGGGTACAGCTTGGGCATGAAGGGGCGCTTGAGCCTCGCGGCGGCACTGCTGAATGACCCGGAGTTGCTGATCCTGGACGAACCCACGAACGGACTCGATCCTCAAGGCATTCGTGAGGTGCGCGACCTGATCCGCGCTTTCCCCGCGCAGGGCTTGACCGTGTTGGTGAGCAGCCACTTATTGCTCGAAGTCGAACAGATCGCCACGCACGTCGGCATCATCCACCACGGCGCGATGCGTTTTGAAGGTTCGCTGGAGCGCCTGCGCGCCAAAAGCCGCCCGAGCGTACAAATCACGGTGAACGACCCAGAGCGTGCCCTCGGGGTGCTGGCGATGCGCGGTTTGGCAGCCGAGCGCAGCGCGAACGGCGTGCAGTTCTACGCCGTGGATCAAGCCGCCAGTGTCAACCGCGCGCTCAATGAAGCCGGGCTCGAGGTCAGTGCCCTCACGCCGAAAACCGATTCCCTGGAGGACCTGTTCCTCGAGCTGACCAAGGAGGCTTGACCCATGTTCTTGCGAGCGTTGTCCGCCGAAACCCTCAAGTACCGCCGCACGAGCGCGCTCTTCCTCGCCGTCGGCGTGCCCGTCGCCATCAACCTGCTCTTTTTGCTCGTCTACGCGCTCACCCCGCGCCTGCAAGCCTTGCCGATCAATGGACGCTGGGAGGTCTTCCTCTCGGGCGGGATCAGCACGTGGACGCAACTGTTCCTGCCCTTGGGTTTGGGCATCCTCGCCGCACTCGCGCTCAACTTGGAGCACGGCGACAACCAGTGGAAGCACGTGCTCGTCCTCGGACCGTCGCGGGTCGCGGTGTACCTCGCCAAAGCCGTGGCGGTCGCCGCACTCGTGCTGCTGGGGTCGGTCGCCCTGGCGGTGAGCGCATTCCTCGTCGGCGGCGCGGTCACGGGGTTCCAGAACATCCCCTGGTCTGAAATCGTGCGCGGGCCAGCGCTGACCTTCGTCGGGGCGCTCGGCATCGTCGCCGTGCAAACCTGGTTGGCGACGCGCTTCAAAGCCTTCGGCGCAAGTTTGGGCGTGGCGCTGTTTGGTGCGATCCTCGGCACGCTCGCCGCGCAGAGCCAGACGTACTGGCGCTATGTGCCTTGGGCGTATCCCTCGAGCGCATTGACGAACACCGACCTCGCCCTCGTGCTCTCGGGCACCGTGGCACTCGTCGTCACCCTGCTCGCCGCGTGGGACTTCAACCGCCGAGACATGGTGTGAGGGGCAGGCAAAGGACAAAGGAAGATTGGGTGGCGCGCTGCGCCCTCGAGCCAGCAGATAGCAGTCAGCGGCTAAAAGCGAAAAGCCAAAAACCAAGCAACACCAAAGGAGACCCACGATGAACACCATCAACGTTGACCCCACCCCCTCGAGCCCCGTGAACCGCAATTTGACAGACCGTCGCCTCGGGGTTGGTTTGCTCGCCCTCGGCGCGTTGGCACTCGTCGCCGCCGTGAACGGCGCGCTCAGCGCGTTTCTGGTGCTGGGCGCGATCTCGGCGGGCTTTTTGTACGCCCACAAACGCTCCGGGTTGCACGGATTTGCCGTGCCCGCGGGCATCTTCGCGGGCATCGCCGTCGGCGCGCTCTTGGAGGGACTGGTGCCGCTCGAGGGGATTTTCCTCGTCGGCTTCGCGGGCGGATTTTGGTTGGTGCGCCATTTGGAGCCGCGCCGCCACGCCTGGGCAGTGTACCCGGCGTGGGTGTTCGCGGGCATCGCCGCGGTGGTCGTCGTCAGCGAGAACGCCTGGCTGGTCGCGTTGCTGCTCGTGGTCGCCGGGCTGATGCTGTTGCGTCGCCAGGAACGCGCGCTGGAGGTGCAACCCGTCGTGAGCGCGCCGCAGTCGCCCAGCCCGCTCGAGCGCCTGCAACGTTGGCGCGCGGGCGTTGCCGCCGCGCAAACCCAACCCGAAGCCGAGATTCTGCGCACCGAGCAACTCGAGCGGCTGGCAACCCTGCGCCCGGAGAACGTGGACGCGATGTTCGGCATCCTCGACACCGCGCAGGTGGAGCGCTACGGCAAGGCGTTGCTCGAGGTGCTGCGCGGGTGAGGCTCGAGCCACGTTTTGGACAAGGCCGAGTTGCAATTGCTCGAGAAAGTCCCGCGCGGCGCTTTGCGGATGCGACGACGGTGCTGACTGGGTTGAGCAGGCTGACGAGTATTGAAGACAGTTGGAGTTCTACGCCATTCTCTCAGGCTTCTCTACAAGCCAGAAGAAGACGCTTCATTCTCCCAACCCCAGTCGAATTTCTCCCGAAGTGGTTTCGAGCGAATGTCTTTTCCAATCAGCCAAGCCTCGAAGTATTCCTCGAGCGAATCCGCAATTTTCACGCTTATCGAATCAAACGCAGCGTCGGACTCTGTGCCCCAAGTGGGATCAGCCCAGTAAACGCTCGGTTCAGCACATGAACAATCAATAAAATCGTAGGTGGCACAACCCAAGTCCACAAAAGCCAGTCGGTGCGGCGACCAATGCGGAGAGGTGCGGTATGCAAAATGATGTTCAACAATATCGAACGTCATGACAGACTGCCGCACCTGCTCCTCAGCTTCTTCCAGCGTGGCAAGTTGAACATTTTCTGGCTGATCGAAACGATCTCCATTTTTTTCAATGTACTGTCGGATAATTCGCTGCTGCTCAGGAGGTTCGGCATTCTGTGCAAGCCGAACCCAATATGATTCTAGATTTGTTTCACGCCCATGATTGATGCTTTCCATCGCTCGAGTCACCGCTTCAACGCGAAGCTGGTCTGTATCGGCACTGCGTACACTTTGCAGCCCGTACCCCGGGCCGAAACCACCATTGCCAATCTCGAGGTAAAGCTTCCTCAGCAGTGGGGGGAAACCAAAGCCGAGCGCCCTTTCAGCAGCGGCAATTTCCACTTCCTTGGCAGGCTTAAACAGACGAGCCAGTTGGTGCTTTGGCCGCTCGGCCAGCCATATGGGATCTTGGGTTCGCCGCTGAATTTGAGAAATCAGTGCGGCTCTTGACACACGATCAGTTTAACAAGCCCATCGGTCAACCTAGCTTATGCACCAATTCACCCCGCGTTTTCAATCGCCTCGAGCATGTCCAGCGCGCTTTGGTAGCGGTCTTCCGGGTCGCGTTGCATCGCGGTTTCCACGACCGCCGACAAGCCCGGCGTGCGCGGCATCGGCGGGGGCACGGCGCGCCCTGTCAGCCAGATGAACGGGTCTTCGGCGAACGGCTGCATTCCGGTGAGGCACTCGTACATCACGGCGCCCACGCTGTAGAGGTCGCTGCGCGGGTCTTCGCGCACGCCGTTGAATTGTTCCGGGGCCATGTAATGCGGTGTGCCCAAGCGCGCGTCGGCGTGGGTGATGCTCTCCAAGGTGAGGTCTTTGGCGCAGCCGAAATCAATCAGTTGCACGCGCCCGCCGAGTTCCAAGAGCACGTTGCCGGGTTTGATGTCCAGGTGCAAGATCTCGCGGGTGTGCGCATGCGCGAGCGCCGCCAAAAGGCTGCGCGCGAGGTGCATGACGACCTCTTTGGGCATCGCGCCGTAGTTGAGGTGGTGAAAGAGCGTGCGGCCTTGGATGAATTCGCGCATCAAGAGCCCGCGGTGGCGGTACACCAAACGCGGGATGTTCGGGTGGTCCAGGCGCTCCAAGACGTTGCCTTCGCGCTCGAAGCGTTCCAGAATCGCGGGGTTGCGCATGGAGGCGCTCTTCAAGCGCTTGACGAGCACCTCTTGCCCGCGCCAACGGGCGCGTTCCAAACGGATGTGCGGCGTGATGTTGACGGCTTCGACCAGCGTCACGCGGGTCATCACGCTCTCGAGCAAAGTGGGATTTTTTGCTCGAGTCATGCCGGGAATTGTATCGCCTTTGCAAAAAACTTGTCACAAAGGTCTCTGAGTGCGCCAGGCCGATCTGGGGGCAGCGGGGCGTTCGGTTGGGCGTTGCACTGTACTCGACGCCGTGCTCGAGGGGATAAAGCCCTCGAGCACAGGATGAGTGCCGTCCTCACTGATTCGCGTCGGGGCAGCGCTCACCGTTGGCTTGTGTCCCACACGGGCTTCGTAGCCCGTTTTTGCAAACCGAGCACGCGCGGATCAGCTAGGGTGCGCCGCACGCCGCATCTTGGGCGTTGCCGGGCAAGTTCAACACGCCGTTCAGGGTGCCCCGGTCGCTGGCGCCGGAACCGTAGACCACGGCGTTGAACGTCGCGGTTTTCTTGGCGGTGTCCACCGTGACCTTCGCCGCGTCGTTGACCAATGTGAGGGTGTAGCCGCCGCCGAAAAGCGCGGAATCGTAAACGACCTTGGTGGCTTTGTCGTAGATCATGGACAGCGTGAACGCCGCGCCCAGGGCGGCGACCTTGACCCCCGTGTACTTGATGTTGCAATAGTTCGGGAAGCCCGCTTCAATCGTGTTCGTGCCTATGGCGCTGGAGAGGTTCACCGCGCCGTTCAACGCGCTGTCGTAGGCGTCGGACAGCGTGAGCGTGCTGCCCGTGCCGGGGTTCGTGGGCGTGGGCGTCGTGGGGTTGGTGCCGCCCGCGCTGGGACACGCGGTCAAGCTGATGGCGAGGAGTGCGGCGGTCAGGACAAACAGGGGCAGTTTCATGCTGGCTCCTTGGACCTGCACGTCAGGCTCGGGCGTCGTGTGCAGGTGAGGTCAGCCTAAAAACCCGGCGTTACAGGTGCCGTGACAGCCGCGCGCGACGCCACGCAACCGAGGGTGCCCTCGAGTCCGTGCCTTCGCCGCACAGAATTTTGTCGGGTTCGACCCCGTCAGCAAAGCACACCCATCCGGCTCGAGGCAATTCGTGGGCACGCAGTCACTCGAGCGTTTCTTTTGAATTGGTGCTCAGGTCCAACCCGAGCTGTGTGCTCGAGCACCGCCCGAGTCCGCAGCTACCGCAGCATTGTCAGGTACAAGCGCACCGGTCCAGACGGCAGCACGTCTTGGCGCGAGGCGACCGCGACCCAGACCGTGCCTGTGCCGCCGCGCAAGCGCTCCACGGCTTGGGTGATGTCCTCGTCGCTGACCGGCGCGATGTTCTCGCGGGGGACGTTTTGGTCGCGCAGTTGCCGCTCGGCTTCGCGGGCGAGGTTTTCGATGGCCACGTTCAAACTGGACTCGCCGACGAGCAGGGAGAGTTCCCTGGAAGTGATCGGTTGCCCGGCGGCGTACAGCGTGGCATTGGAGTACACGAAGATCTCGATGGGAAACTCGAGCCCGGTCTGCGTGACGCTGCGCGAGGAGCGCACGACCACCAAGTCGGGCGTGCCCGTGCGCAACACACCTTTGACGTAGATGTCCAGTTCGTTGACGGGTTTGATTGTGACCTGCTTGCTGCGCGGCGCGCCCCTGGCTTGGGCGATGGCGTTGACTTGGCGCAGAACGCCTTGCAAGCGCGCGCGCACCTCGTCGGGCGTGGTGCCCTCGACGACGGTTTGCAGCACCAGCTCGCCGGTGCGAAAGAGGATGTTGCCGCTGGTGGCTTCCGCGAGCTGCGTTTGCGTGTCGCGCAGTTGGGATTCGGATTGCGAGAGTTGGCGTTGCAGGTCGCTGTTCTGGGCTTCCAGGCGCGCGACGCTGCCCTCCAAGTTTTGCTTGACGGTGGTGAGCGTGTTGACATCGTTTTGCAGCGTGCTGCGGCTGGCGTTCAAGCGTTGCAGGTCGCCCTCCAACTGCTGTTGGCGCTGCGTGGCGCTTTTGAAGCGCGCCTCGAGCGCCAATTTGGAGGCGTCCAATTCGGTGATCCGTTTGGTCAACGCCGTGCGTTGCGTGCCCAGTTCGTCGATGCGGGTGTTGAGCGCTTGCAGGTTGGCGTTCAACGAGTTGCGTTGCCCTTCCAAGGCTTTCAGTTCGCCGTCCAATGTGCGGATGCGGGCGCTCGAGGCGAAATTTTGCTGCTCCAACAACGTGCTCTTGGTGTTCAAGCGCTCGAGTTCGGCGGCTTTTTCTTTGATCTGCGCGTTGACGCCCGCACGTTCGGTCTCCAACTCACCGACTTTGGCGTTCAAGCGCCCGTTGAGGTCCGTGGTGTGCACGAGTTCGTCTTGTTTGAGGCGCAGTTGCGCGCGTTCGGTCTCGAGGTCTTTGGTCAGCGACTCGAGTTCACCTTTGGCGCGGGTCAAGTCGGCCTTGGCTTCGAGGTATTCGTTGTTGGCAGCGGTGAACTGCCCGCGCACGGCGTTCAGTTCACGGCGAATCTCTTGGGCGCGTAAGGCATCGTCCACCGTGCTGCGCGCCAGCAGCGCGACCGTGCCGACGGTGGCGAGCGCGACGAGCACCCCGCTCATCACGGCGACGACCAAGCCCGTGGTTTTGGGGCGCAACCCGAACAGGCGCAGGTGCTTACGACCGACGCGCCGACCGACGTTGTCGCCCAGATACGCGATCAACCCGCCGATGAGGGCGACGCCGAGCAGCAAGAAGACCCAGAACATCAGGCGTTCCTTCGCGGCTCGAGTTCCCCGGTCGTCATCGTCACTGCACCCTTCCCCTTTGAACCATTGTCAGACACCCGCTGGGCTGTTGGTCAAGCGTACGCGCCCAAACCCGGATTTACAGGTCGAACTCGTCGCCCAAATAGTAATCGCGCACGCCGGAATCCTTGGAGAATTGCTCGGGCGTGCCGCCAAACACGACCTTGCCGTCGTACATCAGGTACACCCGGTCGGTCAGCGCCAAGGTTTCGCGCACCGCGTGGTCGGTGATGAACACGCCGATGCCGCGCCGCTCGCGCAATTCGCGGATCAAGCGCTGAATCTCGCGCACGCTCTTGGGGTCCACGCCGGTGAAGGGTTCGTCCAGCAGAATGAAATCCGGGTTGGTCGTCAAACTGCGCGCGATCTCCAAACGGCGGCGCTCACCGCCGGAGAGCGTGAACGCCATTTTGTTCGCCAGCCGGGAGAGTTGGAATTCCTCCAAGAGCTCATCGGCTTTTTGCTGGCGTTGCGCCTCGGTGAGGGGCTGGTATTCCAAAATTGCCAGGAGGTTGTCCTTGGCGGTCATCTTCCTGAAGGCGCTGGGCTCCTGCGGCAAATAGCCCAAGCCCAAGCGGGCGCGTTGGTGCATCGGCAAGCGCGTGATATCGGCGTTTGAAAGGTGAATCGTGCCCGCATCTGGGCGCACGAACCCGACCATCATGTAAAAGGTCGTCGTTTTGCCCGCGCCGTTCGGTCCGAACAACGCGACGATTTCGCCGCGGGAGAGTTCCAAGTCCACGCCACTGACGACCTCGCGCCGCCCGTAACGCTTTTGCAAGCCCCTGGCAATCAGGCGCGGTGCGCCCTTCAAGGCACTGGGGTTCACGGCCGGCTCGAGGGCGCTGACGGTCACGTCCGTCACTTTACCGCGTCTGCCATGCAGAATCTGTGAGCTTCGGGCACCGCTGGTCCGCGCGTGCGCTTCTTCACGAATATGGACCGAAAAACTTGTTGGGGACACGAACCCGCCTCGAGCGCCGCCCCAACTCGAGTCAGTCAGCACCGCGGCCGTATCCTGGGCAGCATGCACCTGACCGTGATCGTTCTCGATTCCGTGGGCGTCGGCGCACTACCCGACGCCGCACAGTTCAACCAAACCCCGCCGCGCGACGGCGGCGACGCTGGGTCGCACACCTTGAACCACACGCTCGAGCGGACCGGGGTGCGCCTGCCGAACCTGGAGGCACTGGGTTTGGGGCACATCGAAACAGTCAACGCCGCTCGCGTGGACGCCCCGACGGGCTCGTGGGGCAGGATGCTCGAGGTTTCCAAAGGCAAGGACACCAGCACCGGACACTGGGAGTTCATGGGCGTACAGCTCGAGCACCCGTTTCAGACCTTCCCGAACGGCTTTCCCCCAGCGGTGATGGACGCGTTTTCAGCCGCCATCGGTCTCGGCTGGCTGTGCAACGCGCCGTACAGCGGCACCGACGTGATCCGCGACTTCGGGCAGCAGCACCTGCAAACCGGCTTTCCGATTGTCTACACCAGCGGCGACAGCGTCTTTCAAATCGCCGCGCACGTGGACGTGGTGCCGTTCGAGACGCTGTACGCCTGGTGCCGCGCCGCGCGCGCGCTGTTGAACGACACCTACGCCACCGCCCGCGTGATCGCCCGCCCGTTCACGGGCACGCACCCGTTCGAGCGCATGAACCAAGCCCGCAAGGATTTCTCGCTGGAGCCGCCCCCAAACGTCCTGGACGCCTTGCACGGCACAGGGCTGGAGGTCATGCTCGAGGTCATCGGAATCGGCAAGATCCCCGACATTTACGCCAACCGGGGCTTCACGCGTGAGATTCACACCGACGACAACGCCGACGGCATCAAGAAAACGCTCGAGGTGATGCGCGCCAACCCACACGGGTTGATCTTTACGAACTTGGTGGATTTCGACGCGAAGTACGGGCACCGCCGCGACCCAGCCGGGTACGCCCGAGCACTCCAGGAGTTCGACGCCGCATTGCCCGAGTTGATGGCGGCCACCTCGCCCGACGGGGCGCTGATCTTGATCTCCGACCACGGCAACGACCCGACCTGGTTTGGCACGGACCACACCCGAGAGCACGGCTTGCTGCTGGTGCATGCCCCTGGACGCGCGGGCGCTGGTCTGGGGACGCGGGCGACGTTCAGCGACGTGGGGGCGACCGTCTGCGCGGCGTTCGGCGTGAACTGGGATGGACCTGGGCAGGGGTTCTGGCAGGCAATCACACAACGCCAGCAACGGAGTCGATAACCAACCCGCCACCCGCATTCATCCAAAATGGAGAAGCGTCACCTCGAGCCTGACCGCGCCGCCCATTGCTCGAAGCTCAACAGCTTTTTTTCAAGAGGCGAGGATATAACCCACCACCAATCCAAGCAGCCAACCAACGGCTCGAGCATACCCGTTGCAACCCACCACGTCGGGATGCTCGAGCGATCCCGGAACCGCGCTGAATCAGGCTGTGCTTCAGCGCACGAGGTTGATCTCGGTGTTCGTCTTGATGCGCAGGCTGTAACGCAACCCACCGCTCGCGGCGGAAGTCGTGGCGTTGAGCGTCAAATCGCTCGGCACTGTGGCGCGCTCGACGCGACCGTCTGGAAGAAGTGTGATCTCGCCGGTCGCAGGTGCCGCGGTCAGGCGCAGGGTGATGTCCACGGCGTTTTGCTTGCCGCTGTAATTGACCGGTTCCAACTGTGTGGTCACGCCGATGCGCGCCCCGCCGCTGGGGGTGCGTCCGAGCAGCGTGAAGGTGTTGCGGGCGCGGTACTTGAGGTTGAGGCTGGCGGCCGCGGCGGGCGCGGGAATCTCGGCGGTGACGACCACCGGGGTGCTGCCCAAGGTCTTGCCGTAAAACGCGAGTTGGCTGCTTTGGGTGTAAAGGTTCTTGAAGCTGGCGCTGTTTTGCTCCAAAGCAGCCGCGAGTTGCGCGTTCGTGCGGGCGCGGTCCAACTTGAACTCTTGCACGTCCACCGGACCGTCGGCGCGGTACAGCGTGACGGTGTTGAAGCCTGCGTTGATCGGTTGCGGGCTGGCGGGCGTGGTGATCGTCATGGAGACGACCCCGGTGACGCGCCGGGAACCGTCGGGGTTGACGGCGGCCACGGTTTCCACGGTGTTGACTTCGGTGCGCGTGCTCGAGGCAGCGACGAGTTGCTGGCGCAACTGCGTTTGCTGCTGCGCGCTGATGCCTTGCGCGGCGAAGTCCAGCATTTGCGCGCCCGTCGTCGTGACCGTGCGGTATGTCGTCTTCGTGCCCACTGGGGGCGTGTATTGAATGCGCAAACTTTGCGCGGTGGCAATCCCGAAAGCGGCGAGCAAGGCGATGGCGGCGATGCGTTTCATCGTTCTCAGCCTAGCCAGGCGCATTCGAGGCAGATGAGGGCACTGTTCTGGGGGCACTGTTCTGAGAGCCTGGTCCCGCATCCCCAAAACAGCGTGCCCACTCGGGGATTGGTGGGGCTCGACGGCGGGTCTGGAGCACGGAACGGCTTTGGAACTTCACAACAACGCGCATCGGTTTTTCGTGGGGCATTGCCTGCCTTGAGCCGAGATCACCCATGACCCAACGTGTGACGCACGCTGCCCGAGGGTCGCGCTCAGCGTGCCAGGGCCTCGAGCATTGTTTTGCAGCCGCGTTCGCCCGAGCATGCAAGCGTGTTTCTCGAGCCGTGGGTTCGGTTGGAAGTTGTGTCCTCGAGCACCCCAGTGTTCTTCCACCGCTGAACGCATCCGCCAACCCGCCTAGACAAGATTGCGTCACGCGACGTACCGCGATTTCCCGCGCGCGCCGTAGCATTGGCGCATGACCCCGCTGGAACTCGAGGCGTATTTGCAGCAGTTGGTGGGCGCGAACGTGCGCCTCGCGGTGATGTTGTGGGGCCCGCCCGGCGTCGGCAAGAGCAGCATCGTCGCGCAGGTGGCTGCCAAGCACGACCTGATGTTCGTGGACGTGCGCCTGTCGCAACTCGCGCCGACGGACCTGCGCGGATTGCCCGTGCCGCAAGACGGCGTGGCGCGCTGGTTCCCGCCGGAGTTCTTGCCCAGGGATGGACGCGGCATCCTGTTCTTGGACGAGATCAACATGGCGGCTCCGACGATGCAGGGCATCGCGCAGCAACTGATCTTGGACCGTCGCGTGGGGTCTTACACCCTGCCCGACGGCTGGTTCGTGTGGGCGGCGGGCAACCGCCGCGAGGACCGCGCGAGCGTGTTTGAAATGCCCGCGCCACTGGCGAACCGCTTCCTGCACCTCGAGGTGAAGCCAGACCTCGAGAGCTTCAAACGCTACGCTTTGGAGCGTGGTTTGAACGAGCGCATCGTCGCGTTCTTGTCCTTCCGCCCGAATCTGCTGCACGCTTTGGACCCGAAATCTCCGGCGTGGGCGAGCCCGCGCTCGTGGGAGATGGCTTCGAAGCTGCTTACCGCGAACCTCGAGGTCTCGAGCGCCGTGGGCGACGGGGCGGCAGCGGAATTCAACGCCTTTGAAAAGGTCTACGCCGCACTGCCTGACCTTGACCCGATTTTGAACGGAGACCGCAGCTTGCCCTTCCCCGACGAACCGAGCGCGCGCTACGCCGCCGTGGTCGGGTTGACGGTGCGCTCAGAAACCGCGCAGCAAGCCGTCAACGCGCTGTTGTGGCTCGCCGAGCGCGCCAGCCCGGAGTGGGTGCAACTCTACGCCTCGGACGCGTTTGGGCGCTTGCGCTCGCGCGGACAGGTCGGGCGCTTCGCGCAGCTGGCCAAAGCGGAACCCGCGTTGCAGCGCCTCTTGGACGAGTTCAACGAGATCGTGGGGCTGCGGTGACGACACCGCTCGAGCGCGCGGAGGACGCGGGCACACCGCCCGAGGAACTCGCGCGATTGAGCCTGAGCCGCGATGCGGACGTGCGCGCGGCGGTGGCGCGCAACCCGAACACCCCGCTCGAGACGTTGCAGCGCTCGATGCTGCGCCACGCCGACGCGGTGTTGGAGAACAGCATCCTGGATTTCTTGGGTTTGGAGGACGCCAACTGGGTGCACGCCCTGCCTGCCTGGGCTCGAGGGGCGCTGCTGCGCAGTGCTGCCTGTCCGCCGGGGTGGTTGCGCGCGGCGCTGGACGAGCACGCGCCGATGGACGACGCGTTGATGGCGGCGCAGAATCTGAATCTGGCGGGTGAAGCGCTGCAATCGGTGATCGCTGGGGACGCGGTGGTCGTCGAAACCCTGCACTTGCACGTCGCTGCCAAACCAGTGGATGCAGGCACGCTCGAGGCGCGCCGCGTGCGCGCAGCGCTGAACTTGGAGCGCGACGTGGAACTGCTCAAGGACGCCAGCAGCGTTGGTCTATTGGAACCCTGGGTGCTCGAGGTCTGCGCGCGTGCGGAGGACTTGGATTTGGCGCTGCTCGCCGCGCGACACCCGCGCACCGACGCGGCGACGCTCGAGGGGTTGGCACTGCACGCCGACAGCGACGTGCGCGCGACGGTGCTGACGCGCGAATTGCCCGCTGACCTGCGCGCGTGGCTCGAGGGGCTGGAGCGCGCGGTCCTGCCCGAGGATGCGCCGCGTTTGATGGCGCACGCCCACGGGCGCTGGCTGGTCGCGCGACGCAGTGCGGAAATCGCCTTGCTCGAGGCCGTTGCTGCGGACCCCGATTGGCGCGTGCGGCAGGCGTGCGCGCAAAACCCGCACGCGGACACGGCAACCTTGGAAAAGTTGTCCAGCGACGTGGACAAGGACGTGCGCGTGGCGGTCGCCGCGCACCCGCGCACGGGGCGCTCCGCCCTGGCGCGCCTGATGCTGGACGCCGAAGCCGAGGTCTGCGCCGCCGCCCGCGCCAACCCCAGCGCGCCGCGCGCCTTGGAAGCCAGCCTGCGCAAATTGGAGGAGAACGACCCGACGCTCTCGGGCGCCGTGCTCGAGCGGCTGTCACGGCGCGATGACCGGTTGGCTCAACTGGCGGCCGCGCACGTGGGTGCTGCGCCCGCGCTCCTGCGCGCGCTCTCCGCGCACAGCGATTGGCAGACACGACGCGCGGTCGCGCGCCACAACCACACCCCGCAGGACGTGCTCGAGGGCTTGGCGCTGGACAGCGATTACGACGTGCGCGCCACGGTCGCCGTCAACGCGCGCACCCCGAGCGCGCTGCTCGAGGCGGCCGCGCGCGACGCGCACCCCATCGTGCGCAGCGGTGCGGCACTGGCCGCACACGCACCGCTGGCACTGCTCGAGCGCTTGGCCTTGGACAGCGACGCCGACGTGCGCCAAGCGGTCGCGGTCAACCCGCGCACGCCGCTGGGGGTGCTCGAGGATTTGGCGGCGGACGCGCACGAAGGCGTGCGCCGCGCGGTCGCGCTGCACCCGCAGGCGAGCCCGGCAATCCTCGAGCGTTTGAGCAGCGACCCCGACGAAACCGTGCGCGCCGTCGTTGCCGACCACCCGAACGCGGGCGCGGGCTGCGCGGCCGGGTTGTTCGGCGCGGCGTTCGAGTGGCGCGACCTGTACAGCCGCGTGCGCGCCCTCGGGGATGTCACGCTGGGCGAACTGCGTCAACTGGCGGGCTTGAACGCCTTCGCGGTCGGGCTCGCCCTGGCGCACCCGCGCTGCCCGCTGGACGTGCTCGAGCGCTTGTCGGCGAATGAGACCTGGACGGTGCGCCAACGCGTCGCCGCCCACCCCACCGCGAGCACAGTGCTGCTGGAGCGGCTCAGCGAGGATGCCGACCACGACGTGCGCTGCGCGGTCGCCACGAATCCCAATGTGCCCGCGCAGATCTTCGCGCGGCTCGCCGCGGACGACTCGAGCACCGTCCGCGTCGCCGTCGCCCTGCGCGTCGCGCAGGAACCCGAACTGCTCTCCGCGCTCGAGACCGAACGCCTCGCCTGGGACGTGGACGACGCGGTGGTCGAAGCCCTCGGCGCGCGAGCAGACGCGGCGCGCCATCTGCGCGACCACCCGCGCGGAACCCCGCTCGAGCCCCACGAGCGCGCGTTGCTGGGCGAGATCGGCACGCCGCTGGCGCTGAAACTTGTCGCCCGCGACGCTGCCACCGACGCTGCCGCCCTGCGCGCCCTGTGCGCCAACCCCGATTGGCGCGTGCGCGTCGCCGTCGCCGAGCACGCCAGGAGCGACGCGGAAACCTTGGAGGTCTTGACCGACGACCCCGATCCCGACGTGCGCCGCGCGCTCGCGCACAACCCGGTGACGCCCGCGCCGCTGCTGCGCCGCCTCGCCCGCGACGCCGACATGGGCGTCGTGCGCGCCGCTTTGGAGCACCCCGCGCAAGACCCGGAGTTCAAACGCACGGCGCGCAATGCGACGCTCGCACGCTTGCTGACCGGGCGCGGGTTGAGCCGCGTGGTCGCGCTCGGGTCGCCGTTTTTGAGCCGCGTGGAGTTCGCCAAGACCCGCAACCTGCACAGCCCCGCCTGGCTCGAGCGTTTGGCGCTGGCGCACAACCCGGCACTGCCGCGCGAAATCCTCGAGACGCTGTCCAAAGACGCCAACCAATTCGTGCGCCTGAGTGCCCAGCGGCGTTTGGAGACCCAGCCGTGACCACCGAAGAACTCGCTGCGCAGGTCGTCCAGCGCGCCGAACGCGCCGTGCGCGGGAGCCTCTTGCGCCTGCGTTCCAAGTCGCCGTTTTTTGCGACGCTGGCGTTGTTCGCGCCCTTTCGCGCCGACGCCAATTACCCGACCGCCGCCACCGACGGGCGCGAGGTCTTTTACAACCCCGCGTTCATCGCGGCGCTGCCTGCCGCGCAAGTGGACGGCGTGATGCTCCACGAGGTCCTGCACGCAGCGCTCTTGCACGTCACGCGGCGCGGGGCGCGCGACGCCAAGCGCTGGAACATCGCCGCCGACATCGTCGTCAACGGCATGCTCTTTCAAAACGGCTTTCAACTGCCCGACGGCGTAATCCGCGACCCCGATTTGGAGCGTCACAGTGTGGAAGAGGTTTACGCGCTCCTTGGCGACGACCCGCAGCAGGAACTCGCCAACCCCGACCTGCTCGAGATCAGCCCCGACGCCGAGCCGGGTGAGGGTCAGGGACGCTCTCCCGCGCAGGCGGGCATCAGCCAGCAAGCCGCCAAAGCCTTGGAGCGCTACTGGCGCGACGCGCTCCAACAAGCCGCCAGCGCGGCTCGAGGGCTCGGGCAGGGTTCCTTGCCCGTGGGTGCGGAGCGCTTGATCGCGGGCGTGACCCAGGAGCGCTTGGATTGGCGCGCGCTTTTATGGCGCTTTTTGACGCGCACGCCGACGGACTTCGCCAACTTCGACCGCCGCTTCGTCCACGCTGGGCTGTACGTGGAAACCCTCGAGGCTGAGAGCGTGCGCGTGTTCGTCTGCGTGGACACCAGCGGCTCCGTGGACGACGCGCGGATGCGCGACTTCTTGGGCGAGGTGCGCGGCATCACCCGCGCCTACCCGCACGCCCGCGCGCAGCTGTACTACGCCGATGCCGCCGTGTACGGCCCGCACGATCTCGAGGACTTGGGCAAACCCGAGGGCGGCGGCGGCACAGATTTTCGCCCGTTTTTTGAACGCATCGCGCAAGACGACGTGGAGAACGCCGTCGCCGTGTACCTGACCGACGGCTACGGCGATTTCCCAGCCGAAGCCCCGGATGTGCCCGTGCTCTGGATCGTCACCCCCGGCGGTTTGGAGGACGCGCAGTTTCCGTTTGGGACAGTTGTGCGGATGGTGGAATAGACAAACCTCGAGACGCGCAGGCGTGGTGCTCGAGTCGGTAGCGCAGCCCGAGGACACGCTGTGCGACAGGTCAAACGCGCGGGCAACACGCTCGAGCAGCGCAGATTTTTGCCGCAGGTTCCAGGCTCGAGGTGCACGGCAACGGCGCTCGAGCAGATTGCCTCTCTCGAGCACCGCTGGAAATTGGTTTACCCTCGAGCAATCACGTGAACAGCTCGGGCTTTAACGCCAGCCGTAGGCTTGCAGGTCGGTGATTGCGTCTGTGACCATGATGTCCAAGTCCAGGTTCACCGCCGTCGCGTTGGCAGCGGCGGGGGTCGTCAAGCTCCAGTGCCACCCGAGCACGTACAAGCCGATGCTCTTGGCGTAATCCACGTCCGATTGGAACCAGTCGTTGACGTTGGCGTTGACGTATTTGAAGCCCAAGGACTTGGCGCGGTCCAAGTCACTGCGCGTCGGTTTGGTCGTCGCGCCGTAGACGCGGGTCAGGTTCAAGGTCACGCCGTCCGCAGCCGCCAAGTTGCGCAAACCAACGAGCATGCCTTCGTTCAGCGAGGTGATGATCCCCGTCGTGCGGATGCCCTTCTTTTTCAACAGGTGGTACACGGCATAGGGAATCCATTCGGTGTAGCCGGTGTCGGCTTTCATCTCCAGCATCATCTGGTACGGGAAGGCGTTCGTGGACGCGTTGATGACGTTCTCCAAACGCTCCGCGCAACGGTCCACCGACGACGGCGCGGCGCTGGCGATGTCGAACTTCGTGCCCGTGCCTTGACCGCTGGCGTTGATGACTTCGCAGGTGCGGTTGTGGTGCAGGTACAGGATGCCGTAGGGCGTGGCATCGGTGATCGCGGCTGGGTTGCGGTTCAGTTGCAGGTCCAATTCCACGTAGCGCGCGGCTTTGCCCAAGGCGCTGTTGATCGCTTGGATGCTGTTCTCCCATTCGCTCTCGAGCCAACCGTTGGGCATGCCCTCGCGGTCTCCGGCGTGGGCGGCAATTTGGTGGTTGCCGACGCGCACCGCTTGGGTTTTCGCCACGCCAGCGGGCGCGGGTGTTTGGTTGCCGCAACTGGCGAGCAGCGCGGTGAGCAGGGTCAGACCGACGGCGAATTTCTTCATGGTTCCCCCTCGGGTCAGCACGGGAACACGCACCCTTGAAAACACCGGGTGAATGCCTGAACGGACCGCTGGCTTGCATGTTGAAGTGCCGAGGCGCAGTCCCGTCTGGGACGCTGCGTTCGACGCGCAAGCGAGGCAACCGTAAAAACCGGGCGTCAGGGATTTGTCATTTGCGCCTTGAGCGATTTGGTGAGTCCAGCTCATGAACCGCCCGTATTCGCGCGCCCGCCTGTGTCGGCGTGTCCAGCGCTGAACATTGACGAAGCAAATCGCGTCTCGAGGCTGTGCGGGTCGTCGAATTGGAGAACTATTCGCACGGGTTGACTCGAGCAACCAGAAACGCATTGACCGCCCACCAAAGCGTGTGCAGCTCGAGTCTCGAGACTTGCTCCCTTCTCCTGGAGGGAGAAGCGCCGCAAGCCCGGAAGCGATTCAGCCCGTAAGGTGCGCGTTCTGAATCAAGAAGGTGCTGGGGTCGGCGGCAAGAAGGGTCGGGGATGAGGGCGCATCCCCGTTTCGCTCGAGGTTCCAACGTCACAGACGAACAATCGGGGGCTCGAGCCACACCCGCAACCCTCGAGCACCGCCTACTGCGGCAGGTGCACGGACGCCGCGATGCGCCCGACTGCGCCGCGCACAGCGTCCACGTAACGGGCTTGCGTGCCCGCGTCCAAGCGCGCGGTGAAGCCCGCGACCGTCAAAGCACCCAGCGCCACGCCGTCCGCGCCGAGGATCGGCGCTGCAACGCTGAATTCGCCGACGGCGTAATCGTCTTTGGAGACACGCACGCCGCTGGCGCGCACCTGTGCGATTTCCGCCTCCAGCATCGCGCGGGTGGTCATGCTGGTCGCGGTGTACCCCTCGAGCTGACCAGCGTCGGCACGCTCGAGGACGGTGTTTCTCACCCCTGGCGGGGCGAAAGCGAGCAGTGCCACGCCGACGCCGCCGACGTGCAGGGGCAGGCGTGAACCGGCCGCCCAGTCCACGCGCAGGGAGTATCGGCTGATGCGGGTGGCGATGACGACGCGTTCCAAGCCGACGCGCACGGCGAGCAAAATGCTTTCGCCGCTGAGCGCGCTCAAGGCATCCATCTCCGGCGCTGCCGCGCTGACCAGCCCTGCGTAATGCGTGGAGCGTGAGCCGAGCAGGTAGAGTTTCGCGCCGAGCCAGTAGCGCTTTTTTTCGTCGCGCATGACGAAGCCGGTGTCCTCCAGCGTGGCCAGCAAGCGAAAGGTCTGGTTGAGGCTGGAACCCGACAGCGCCACGAGGTCGCTCAATCGCGCGCCGTCGTTGGTGGACAGCAACTCGAGCAGTTCCAACGCCGCTTCGACCGAGGCGACGGTGTTCGTGCTGGTGGGGGCTCGAGCGGTTTTGGGCATGGGTTGACCTCTGGTGTCGGGGGCAGATTGGGCGTTGCGTTGGGAAGTGGACTGGCGTTCAGCTGTGGGGCGGGGCGGGTGCGGTTGACGTTCAGGTGACAAAGCGGGTTTAAGGTCTGTTTATCTGTTCAACAGAAGTTTATTTCTACTGAACAGAAAATGCAAGCCTCGAGCCCAGCCCCCTCGAGGTCTGAGGAGAACGTATGCGAAAGTTCGTCATAATCGGTCTGCTCGGCGCGGCGGCACTCGTCAGCGCGGTCGGAGCGCAAAACGCGTCGGTCAAAATTTCGTACTGGAACATCAACACCGAAAACTTCGGCGGCCCCGCGGTGCGCGAGTTGATCCAGCGCTTCCAAGCCAAGAACCCCGGCATCACCGTCGAAGCCCGCTCGTTCACCAACGCCTACACCGGCGTCCTGCAAGGCGTGCAGACCAGCATCGCCGCGAACGATCCGCCGGACGTCGTGCAAGTCGGCTACCTCTACACCGATTACGTGCGCCTCAACCTGCCCTTCGTGCCGATCACCGACCTCGCCAAGCGCTTCAACGGCGAGCGCTTCTTGCAGCAATTCCGCGCCAACATCAGCGAACTCGGTCAATCCGAAGGCGTCCAAGTCGGCTTGCCGTACTCGCTCTCGAACACGATGGTTTATTACAACGCCGACCTGTTCAAGCGCGCGGGCTTGGACCCGGCGCGTCCCCCGCTGACCTGGGCGGCGTGGCGCACGGCGGCGCAAGAGATCAAGAGCAAAACCGGCAAGTTCGGGCTGTACTTGAACATCTTGGACGACAATTGGGTCACCGAAGCGCTGATGGCGTCCAACGGCGGCGCACTCTTGGGCTGCCAGAACGGCGTGCCCGTGGCGACGTACAACAGCGCCCCCGCCGCAGCCGCCCTGCAAATGTGGGCGGACATGGTCAAAGACGGGCTGGTCTTGAACGCCGCGACCGGACAAGGCGAACAAGCCTTCCTCGCGGGCGAAGCGGGTGCGTATGTGGCGACCATCGCCAAGCGCGCGGCGATGCAATCGGCGGCGAAGTTTGACCTGCGCGGCGCGTCCTTCCCGCGCTTCGGCACGCGCCCCACGCGCCTGCCCGGTGGCGGCAACGTGCTGGTCGTGTTCAGCAAAGACCAAGCCAAACAAGAAGCCAGCTGGAAATTCTTGCAGTACCTCGCCTCGCCTGAAGGCTTCACTGTGTGGACCAAAGGCACGGGCTACGCGCCGCTGGTGCGCGGCTTGGACACGAACCCGGCGTTCTTGAAGGACTTCATCGCGCAGAACCCGATGCAAGCCATCGGCATCCGCCAGCTCAGCAACACCTTCCGCTGGACGGCCTTCCCCGGCGCGAACGGCTTGGCGGCGTCGCAAAGCCTGTTCCGCGCGACGCAACGCGCCCTCGGTGGTCAAGCGAGCGCCAAAGATGCCTTGGACGCCAGCGCCCAAGAAGTCAACGCGCTGATCCGCAGCGAACGCTGCAAGTGACGTGCAACGCGTGAACCGAAGCTCGAGCCTGCAATCTTCTGCCCGCGTGGTCAAACCGCGCGGGTTCAGCCTCGAGCCGTATCTGCTGCTGGCTCCACTGCTGCTGACCTTGGCGTGCTTCGTCTTCGCGCCGCTCCTGCAAACCGTGTACATCAGCTTGTTCGAGTGGAACTTGGTCGGACCCAACCGCCGCTTCGTGGGACTCGAGAACTACGTGTCGTTTGTGACCAACCCCACGTTTCTGGGCATCCTCTGGCAGAGCGCGCTCTACATGGCGCTGGCGGTCGTCGGCAATTTCTTGCTGCCGGTCGGACTGGCGCTGTTGACCTTGCAGCTCTCCTCCAAAGAAGCGGAGCTGTTTCAATCGCTGCTGTTCGTGCCCGCCGTGGTCGCGGTGAGCGTGGGTGTTTTGGTCTGGCAGTGGTTTTACCTGCCGACGGGCGGCTTGTTCAACACGGTGCTGGGAGCCTTGGGCGGTCCGCGCCCCGCGTGGCTGACCGATCCCAACTTGGCGCTCCCGGCGGTGTCGTTGGCGGCAAACTGGAAGTTCTTGGGCTTCAATTATTTGATCGCGTTGGCGGGCTTGAACGCCATTCCCCGCGAGTACCTGGAAGCGGCGCGCGTGGACGGCGCGACTGGCGTGACGCTGCTCTCGAGAATCGTGCTGCCCCTGTTCGCCCCGAGCGCGCTGTTTCTCTTGGTTTCCGCGCTGCTGCAAAGCATGGAGCAGGTCTTCGTGCCCATCGACATCCTCACCGTCGGCGGACCCGCTGGGGCGACCGACAACCTGATGTACAGCGTCTACCAGGAAGCCTTCAAGTTCTTCCGCGCAGGTCAAGCAGCGGCGCAATCGGTGCTGTTGATCGCCGTGTTCGCCGGGTTGATCGCGTGGCAGTTTCAATTGTTCGAGCGCCGGAGGAACGATGACGCGTAACATCCGACGCTCCAAAGTGCACACGGGCATCTGGGCGGCTCGAGGCGCACTCGTCGTTGTCGCCGCGCTGATGCTGTTGCCGCTCGTGTATCAACTGGGCTTGAGCCTGAAAGCACCCGGCGACATCTTCACCCAGCCCTTGAACCCCGTGCCTGCCGCGCCGACGCTGGAGAATTACCAAACGGTGCTCGAGCGCTTGCCGATGGGCTTGTACCTGTTCAACAGCCTCGTCTTCGCCCTCGGCGTGACGCTGGGGCAAATCATTCTGTCCATCCCGGCTGCGTATGCCTTCGCGTACCGCCGCTTCGCGCTCGAGGGACCGCTGTTTGCCCTGGTCGTGCTCAGCTTGATGGTGCCGTTCGTCATCACCTACATCCCCAATTACTTGACCGTCGCCAGTTTGGGCTTGATCGGCACGCTGCCGGGGATGATCCTGCCGCTGTTGGGCAGCGGCTACGGCGCATTTTTGTTACGCCAACACTTCCGCTCGTTTCCGGTCAGCATCCTCGAGGCGGCGAGGGTGGACGGCGCGACGCCCTTTCAAGAACTCACCCGCGTCTTGCTGCCCGCCAACCGCGCGGCGCTGACCAGCCTGGGCGTGTACCTGTTCATTCAAAGCTGGAACCAGTTCATCTGGCCCCTGCTCGTCGGTTCGCGCGAAAGCGCCTACACCTTGACCGTCGCCGTGCAACGCTACGCCAACGCCGAAGGCGGCACGAACTGGGGGCCGATGATGGCGGTCGCCGTGCTCGCCACGCTCCCGACCGTCGTGCTCTACATCGTCGTGCGGCGCGGCGTGTTGGCGACCTTCACCGAAGGCGCGGTCAAAGGATGAATGGGCGCTCGAGGGTGCGGTTGTTGAGATTGGCAGCCTGGTTCACCCCAGCTGATGTAGGGACGGGGCTCGTCCCCGTCCGCGCGCATGCCGAAGCACCCAGCGGCAGGTCTCGAGTCGTTCACCTGAGGCTGCCTGCGCCCCCCACAATTCAAGGAGCTTTTGCATGAACCCGAACAACACCTTGATCTTCATCGGCGACATCGTGGGCGAACCCGGCTTGGCGTTCCTGGAAGCGCGCCTCCCCAAACTCATCCTCGAGCACCAGGCTGACTTCGTCGTCGCCAACGCCGAGAACTTGACGCTCTGCGACGACGGTGCGGGCATGACACGCAAGACCCTCGAGCGGCTGTTTGCGACCGGCGTGCAGCTCGTCACGGGCGGCAACCACTCCTGGGATGGACCCGAAGGCGTGACCGTGCACGACGATCCGCGCGTGTTGAGACCGATCAACGCGGACCCGAGCCGACCGGGGCGCGGGGCGGGCGTGATCACCGCCGCCAATGGCACTCGGCTCGGCGTCGTCAACGTCGCGGGGCGCAGCGCGATCCCCGACGTGCGCGACCCGCTCGAGTCACTGGAAACGCAGCTTCAACACTGGGACGTGGACGCGGTGCTCGTGGACTTCCACGGCGAAAGCGTGTTTGAGAAAACCGTGGTCGCCTACGCGCTTGCCGGGCGGATCGCGGCGCTCTTGGGCACGCACACCCACGTGCAAACCCGCGATGAGCGCGTCGTGGAGGATGGCGTGGCACTGGTCAGCGATGTCGGCATGACCGGCCCCAGCGGGGGCGCACAAGGTTACGACCCGGCTGGCTTCGTCGCCCGCCTGCGCTCGCACGGCGCAGCGCGTCCACCCCTCGAGTTGGCGCGCGGGCGCGTGGAACTCGGTGCGGTCGTGGTCAAGCTCGAGGGTGCGCGGGCGGTGGCGGTGCAGCGGTTGACCTTGTGACCCTGGTGCTCGAGTCCGCAGCCGGTATGCTGCGCGCGTGTTGCCCGACCTGCGCCGCGCCCTGAGCGACCCCGACGCCACGCCCGAACAGATCGCCGCGGGTTTGCGCCAGGCGATGCTCGCCGTGGGTCTTTCGCAGTTCGCCATCGTCGCCGTGCCCGCGGGCGTCGCCGCGTTGTTGGCGCGCCCCGCGCAGGCTGAACTGGGCTGGTCGTGGTGGCTGATCGCGCTGGCGGTGGTGATGACAGCCACGCTCGTCGCAGGCGCGGAGCGCGCGTTCACGGTTCAACCCAGCCTGCGCGCCGGTTTGCAGTTCGCCATTTTTTTGGGCGTCGGCGCGGCGATTCCCGGCATCTTCGCGCTGCTGTTGTTCGCCCTGGAGGGTCTGCGCTGGGGCATGCTCGCGCTGCTCTTCGTCGGCAGCCAAGCCCTCGTGTACGGCTCGTTTCGGCTGCTGTTGATCGCGCACCGCGTCGTGGCCGCCAGAACCGCATCCGAAGCGGCGCCTCAGGACACCGTGGCGAGCGCCGAGCGCGACGAGGCGGCTGGCCGGGGCACCTCGAGCGCGGCGCGCAACGCGGGGACCAACCCGAGCGTGCGTTCGTAACCGGCTTGGGCGAGCGCGGCGCTGCGCTCGTATTCAAACGTGCCAGCGGCGAAGTCGTGCAGGCTCAGCACCATGTCGGCGCGGCGCAGGCTGGCGCGGCGCAGGTGGTCCCGGCTGATCGCCGCCGAGCGCAGAATCACGTCCAAGGCCGTTTTCGGCGCGGGCGCAGCGCCCTGGTCGCCGATGTCCACCGCCAACACGAAAGCATCGTCCACCAACGCCCTCGCCTCGTCCACAGGCACGTTGTCCACGACGTGCCCGTCGCACAAGAGCATGCCGCCCAGGGCGACCGGCGGAAACACGCCGGGGATGGCGCTCGAGGCGAGCGCCGCTTCGATCATCGAACCGCGTTTGAGCGCGACTTTCTCGCCGCTGATCAGGTCCACGGCGATGAACGCCAAGGGCAACTGCACGTCTTCAAAGCGCGGCCCACCGACCATGGCAATCAGGTTGGAGCGCAGGGCTTCCTGGCTGACCATGCCGGGCCCGAAGACGCCACCGCGGATCACGCGCTCCCACCCGGCGAGCACCTTCAAGCGATCCGACAAACTGATCGCCCTCGAGTTCAACGGGTGAAACAGCAAGCGCAGTTCCGCGTAGCCTTCGGTGCCGATGCGCTCGATGTGGCGGTAGGTTTCCTGGGCGAAGCGCTCCGGAGGTTCCATCGCGTAGAGCATGGCCACGATGGCCCCGCTCGAGGTGCCCGCGATGGCGGCCGGTGCGATGCCGCTCTCACTGAGGGCACGCAGCACGCCGACGTGCGCCGCACCGCGCACGCCGCCGCCACTCAAGGCAAGGCTCAACCTCGGCATGGTGTTTAGTGTACGCCGCACGCCTGGCGTGGGTGCCTGAACCGATCCTGAGCGCGCCCCACAGCGGTTCCCAGTGAACGTGATCTGCCATGTATTCCTGGAGAACGACCCAAAGAACGCCTGTGTTCCGCCCAGCCCCCGAGCCGTGCGGGGGTGTTGGAGCAGCGCTTTGCGGAAAAATACGTTGTACACGCCCCCGATTCGCTGGACGTGGGCTGTGCAACCCGCAGCGAACCAACCCAGACAAAGCAGCGTTGGAAGCCCTGCCCCCAGCCAAGTTCCGAGCACCGTTCCCCTCGAGCGACAAAACCCAGGGGCTCGAGGGCGAGGAAAGCGCCAATCCGGCGCCGCCCCGCGCCGTGCTGGAGAACTGCCTCAACAAAGCAAGTGGCTCTGTTAAGATGCCCTTTGTGAGGTTCTTTGCAGTCTTGCTCGCGCTGTTCGCGCTGAGCGGCGGGGCGTCGGCGCAACTCCGGCAAGCGCAAACGTCGTACAGCCGCTGCGTGGAATTTTTCGTGCGCCAAGACAACCCGCAGATCGCCGAGCAGTTCTGCAACACCGCCGTGCAGTTCGCCCCCGAAGTCGCCGAGTACCAACGCATGTATGCCCGCGTGTTGCTCGCCAACGGCAACCCGGACGGCGCGGAGGGTGCGTTGAACGCTGCCCGAGCCCGCGCGGTCGTGCCCGAAAATGACCTCATCGCCGCCGAGATCGCCCTCTACCGCAGCGACCTGCAAACCGCCTTGGACAGTGCGCGCGCCGCACTAGGCGCACCGGGCTTGCAGCGCTTGGAGACGATTCGCGCCCTGCGCGTCACCGGCACGGTGCTCGCCCGGCAGAGCTTGGACGAAGAAGCCCTCGCGGACCTCGAGCGGGCAATCGCGTTGGAGCCCAGGGACGTGCGCTTGCGCCGCGCGGCGGCTGACCTGTACTTGAAGCGCGAACCACGCCGCGCGGTGGCGCTGTTGGAACTCGCGCCGCTCAAGACGGCGCCGATCCTGGCGGACCTCGGGCGGGCGCAGTGGGTCGCCGGGGATTTGACGGCGGCGATTCAAACCTTGGAGGGCATCACCGGGCGCGTGCAGAGTTTTTCCAGTGAACGCGAGACCTACCAGCGCGCCCTTGGGGCGCTGGCGTACGCCTATTACGGGCAGGGCCGCTTCAACGAGGGGAACCGCGTGCTGACGCTGATGGACAACCAGGGCAACCTGTTCGCGCTGTTCATCTCCAGGTCGCTGCCGTGGCTCTTGGGCATCTTGTTGCTGCTGGTTTTGCACCTGCTCGGCGAGAGCCGCATCGAACCGCTGTCCACGATTGAAATTCAAGATGGTCCACGCCCGTGGACGGTGGCGGTCGTCTACACCTGGCTGCTGCTGGCGGTGCTCGTCGGCGGTGTCGCTGCACTGGTCGGCGGCAACCTGATCTACGGCAACTTCCTGGCGATCCTCACCCCGTACCAGAGCGGCACGATCAAAGACCTCTACTTCGTTTGCTTCGCGCTGACGCTGTTCGCCCTCAGCCTGCAAACCACCGCCAGCAACGGTTGGAATGTGCGCGATCAACTCTTCGGCAAAGCCCGCCGCGAGGTCGCCTTGGACGGTCCGGCCGTGGGCTTGGTGATGCTCGCCGCGGCGCTGCTGTACCAATTCGGCGTGCACTTCATCAACTTCAAAGGCTTCTACCTGGACCTGTCCACGTGGCGCACCACGCTCGCACTTGCCATGCTGATCTTGCCGCTGAGCGAAGTGTATTTCCGGGCGTTCGCGCTCTACCCGATGGAGAAGCGTTACGGGCAAGGCATCGCCTACGCGATCCTCAGCGTGATCTACGCGCTCGCGTTGACCTCACCGCTGCCGCTGTTGATCGGGTTCGGCGTCGGGCTCTTGCACTTCACGAACCGCGCAGGCGGCACGCTGCCCGCCATCGTCGCGCAATGGGTGTTTCACGTCGGGTTGCTGATCGCCCTGGCGATCCCAGCCGTGCGCACCTGGTTCTAATACGGACTTCCGTTTATTCACTTCATCTTCGCTCTCGCAAAGATTACGTTCAACACGGCATCCGCAGCCATTCCTACGCCTTCAACGGCGGGCAAATTTTATAAATTTGCCGGAATTGATATGACGCGACCCCTCGAGCGTGGACGTGCGCAGCCCGAGCGTTCTTTGAAAAGGCTCGAGCAAATCGAGCACGCCAGCGGTGCCATCGGCATCCACGGCGCTGGTCGCAGGGTCACGTCAGCCGTTGAGCCTCGGGCATGGTTGCCCAGCCTGGAGGCATTGTCCGTGCCTTGTTCAGTCTCCGGCAGGTCTCGAGACCGCCCAACAGCGCCGGTCCGCGGTGTTCGAGGCTGGGCTACTCGAGCAGCGAGGCGCGGTTGCGACCGCTCTCCTTGACCCGGTACAGCGCTTGGTCCGCGCGCTCGAGCACCGCACCCACCGCGTCGCCTGCGCGCCACGCCCCGACACCTGCGCTGAGCGTCACGTCCAAACCGCCCGGTCTGGAGCGCATCACGGCCGCGCACAGCGCGGTGGCGGTCTCGTGCGCCTGCGTGCCCGCGCAGCCGGGCAGCAGCAACAAGAACTCCTCGCCGCCCCAACGCGCCAAGCTCGAGCCGTCGGGAACGTGGTTTTGCAACGTGAACGCGATCTCCCGCAGCACCTCGTCCCCAAATGCGTGCCCGTGGGTGTCGTTGACGCGCTTGAAGTGGTCCACGTCGAACATCACCAGGCAGTACGGCGGGGTGGAGCGCGACAGGCGCGCTTCGAGCGCGCGGCGATTGGGGAGGCCGGTGAGGGCATCGGTTCGGGACAGGTGCTCCATCTGTCCGTACTGGGTTTGCAGTTGCGACAACGCCCAGAGCACGATCAGCGCCGCGACGTTGGCGATGTGAAACTGGACCAGCCCGTTGAACTGTTGCGCAGTGACGTTGCCCCAAAAGGCAACGGCGTTGATGAGCAGCGCCACAGCGTTGTACCCCGCGCTGAACCACAACGCGCCGCGGGGCGGCAGGGCGATGAAGGCGGCGATGGTCACCGCCATGAACCACAATGTGCCATGCCCCAGCAACTCGGATTTGCGCATCACTGGCACGAAACTCGTGGCCAAATCCACCAGTTCAAACGCCGCCACACTGAACAACCACAGGGTCAAAACCAGGTTGACCTGGCGCACGTCCAGCATCAACCAGACTTGACCAGCCAGGGCGATCACGGCGACAGCAGGCAGCAAGTACAGGTCAACCTCGCTGATCGTGCCGCTTTGCAACAGCAATCCCCAAGAGGCGATTGCGGCCAGCATCACCAGGTTGAGCAGCACGTAGGCCGCCCGCACCCGGAACGGGTAGAGCGGGTCGGCAATGCCCGTTGAGTTTCTCCCAAACACGACCATGAGGGCTTTCACTGTACAAGCCAAAAAAGAATCAGGGGGTGCGCAATGCACCCCTTTGGTCTTCCACTGGTTGGCGTCTGCTTACCGAAGCACGCGGCGCGCCCCGAGGTAGCGCGAAACGTAGTAGCGCTCCGACAGGCTCGAGACGATGACGCCCGTGCTCGGCGTGCTGGCGTGGACCATCTTGTTGTTGCCGACGTAAATGCCGACGTGACCAACCCCGCCGCCACCAGGACCGCGGAAGAACAAGAGGTCACCGGGCATCAAGCCACTGCGCGACACCGGACGCCCGACATTGAACTGCGCGCGGCTCGTGCGCGGTAAAGTCACGCCCATTTGACGCATCACGTACGAGGTGAATCCGCTGCAATCGAACGCCCCAGGACGCGACGCACCCCAGACGTACCGCGAACCGACCTGCGCGAACGCCGTGCGCACGACCACGCTCGAGCGGTTGCTCGAGGCCGCCAGGGGCGCGCTGCGTGGAGTGGCGGCTGGCTTCGTGGCGGTGCTGGGTTTGCTGTCGGCGGTGTCGCTGACGCGGATGCGCTGACCGGGCTTGATCGCCTCAATGATGCCTGGATTCAATTGCAACAGGCGCGTCAAGCTGATGCCGTTCTTCTGCGCGACTTGGTACAAGGTGTCACCGCTGACCACCGTGTAGGTTTGGGCAACTGCGGCGCTGCTGACCGCGGCGGCGATTGCAACAGCCGCGAGGAGGCGTCTCAAGTTCACGCCCGGCAATGTACCAACCCGCTACCCAATGTCAGGTGATAACCCTGAGGTGAACCCTGTCACGCACCCAGAGACAGCACAATGGCTTAGAGGCTCGAGGCGTTGTTGATCAAACCTTAAACCGAAACAAATTTACCTCGGGTCAACTTCCGTTTGCGCACAGGCAACCTTCAGCCCAAATTCAGGTTTGCAAGCTTCAAACACACATTCCACGGCATCAATTTCTGCAACGCCTGCTCGAGATTCTCGACGCACGCGCATTGACCCCTCGAGCACAGGCATCGCCGGGGCGCCCTTTGCACCAACCGAAATCGCCGCTGCCGCTCAACGCACCCGAAACTCGAAATCGCCCGGCAACTCCAAGCACACCTGCACGATCAGCGCGATCACCGCTTCGACATCGCGCAAATCCACCATCTCCGACGGCGAATGCATGTAGCGCACAGGCACGCTCAGCACCACGCAGGGCACGCCCGCGCCGCTCACCGCAATCTGGTCGGCATCCGTGCCGGTGGTTCCCGGAAACGCGCTCAGCGAGGTCTTGATGTGGTGCTTGGCGGCAACCTCGAGCGCGAAGTTGTTCAAGCCCACGTGCGTCAGTGCGCTGAGCGTGAAGTTCGCGCCGCTCCCGAACGGCGTCACGCCCACGTCTTGCTCATCCACGCCGGGTTGATCGGTCTCGTAGGTCACGTCCACGATGATCGCCAACGTCGGTTGCAGGGTTTGCGCCGCGACCCTCGCCCCGTGCGCACCGATTTCCTCCTGCGCCGCCCCGACTGCCGTGACCGCGTGCAAGCACGCCTGCGCACTCAAGCGACGCAGTGCCTCCAAGACAATGAACGCGCCCAGGCGGTTGTCCAAGGCTTTGGACACCAAGCGCCCCTCACCCAACTCGAGCACCGGTTGCTCCAACACGCCCACGTCGCCCACGCGCAGTTTCTCGCGCAGCGCTGGCCCCTCGAGCCCGAAATCCAGCCACAAGTCTGCGAGCTTCGCTGCCACGTCGCGCTCCTCGCCTTTGATCAGGTGAATCGGCTTGCGCCCGAACACGCCGATCAACTCCCCACCATACCCGAGCATCCGCACGCGCTGCCCCGGCAAGACTTGGGCGTCCCAACCGCCGATGGCTTTCACCCGCACAAAGCCTTTGTCGTCAATGTGCGCGACCATGAAGCCGATCTCGTCCAAGTGCCCGCTGAGCATGATCTTCAACCCACGCTCCGGGTTGATCGTCGCGTACACATTGCCGTACGCATCAAACCGCACGCTCGAGAACTGCTGGGCCTCGTCCGCCCACACGCGCGCCGCTCGAGCCTCGAATCCGCTCGGGGCGGGCGTTTCCAAGAGCCGCTTCAAAAAATCCAAGTTGTCCATGCAAAGCGATCATATGCCCTCGAACCGCCACACCCGCCTCGTTCCGAGCGCCTCGAGCCGCGTACGCCATCGTCCTCCTTGACGCCCTGCGCCGCACGCGTTACCGTGAACGCATGACCGGTGCACGTTCGCCATTTACCCGATTCGCGTAGCGCTTCCACGAAGCACTGCGCGTCCACTTCGGCTCCCACAGCCGAAGTTTTTGTTTATCCCCCCATTCAGGAGTTTTTATGGTCAACGAAGCCAAACTCGAGATCAACGAAGCAACGACCTTGCCCGCGCTGCAAGAGACCCGCGTCAAATACCTCGGCAAGAAGGGGTGGCTCACCGCGGAACTAAAAACCCTCGGGAACCTCACCCCAGACGAACGCAAAATCAAAGGCGCAGCGCTGAACATCGTCAAAACCGAACTCGAGGCAATGTTCGACGCCAGGGAAGCTGCATTAAACGCGGCGGCGCTCGAGGCGAAACTCTCGGGCGAAGCCTTGGACGTAACCCTGCCCGGCACGAAGTTCCAAGCGGGCGGTCTGCACCTCTTGACCCGCATCATTGACGACCTCGCCGTGATCTACAAAAGCATGGGCTATCAAGTCGTCCAAGGGCAAGAGGTCGAAACCGAACTGTACAACTTCGACGCCCTCAACATCCCCGCATGGCATCCCGCCCGCGACCTCTGGGACACCTTTTGGCTCACCGATGGACGCGTGCTGCGCACCCACACCAGCCCGATGCAAGCCCGCTACATGCAAGCCTTCGCGCCCCCGTTCAAAATCGTCGTTCCCGGCAAGGTCTTCCGCTTTGAAGCCGTGGATGCCACGCACGAAAGCATGTTCCATCAACTCGAGGGACTGGCGGTTGCACCCGGCATCACCATGGCGGACCTCAAAGGCACTTTGGAGGAAATGGCGAAGGGTTTGTTTGGGGAACGCGCCAAGATTCGCTTCCAACCCAGCTACTACCCCTTCACCGAACCCAGCGCCGACTTCGCCGTGTACTGGGAAAACCCACGCACCGGAACTGCCAAATGGCTCGAGCTGGGCGGCAGCGGCATGGTCCACCCTCGGGTTTTCGAAGAGGTTTGCAAACTGCGGGGTGATGAGGTCTACGCCGGGGCTCGAGGGTTCGCGTTCGGGTTGGGGATTGAACGCATCGCCATGATTAAGTACGGCGTACCCGATATTCGGTACTTCTTCCAGAACGACTTGCGGGTCTTGAAGCAGTTCAGGGGGGCGCTCGAGTGAGATGGCGTGGCGTGGCACTCCCCCCGCCCGCTTGCGCGGGGCGGCCCCCTCGGAGAGGGGGCGGGGGTGGCCGGTTATCTGCGTTGACGTTGCTCGAGTTGACGGTTGATTTCCTGACAGACGGCGGAAAAATTGCGCATGACGGCTTGGTTTTCAAAGCGGATGACGTGGACGCCGAGGTGCTCGAGGCGCTTGGTGCGTTCGGCGTCTTGGATCAACCCGTCCGGGGTGTAGTGCTGCGCGCCATCCAGTTCAACACCGAGCTTGCCTTGGGCGCAGTAAAAATCCACGATGAAATTCGCAATCGGTCGTTGCCGCAACCACCGCGCCGGATGCGGCGACAAGAATTGACTCCACAACTTGCGTTCCGCAGGCGTTGCCTTGGTCCGCAACGCCTGCGCTCGAGGGGTCAACGCCTTGTTGTAAGGCAACCGTCGCACCCCAAAACTCTACAGCCCGCGCACCCCCACCAAACCCCCTCCACGAGGGGGTCGCCCTGCGCAGCAGGTAGGGGGAGTGCGTCCCACGCGACTCAGATCGGAGACCACCCGTGAACATTCCCTATTCTTGGCTGATTGAACTCCTCCCCGACCTCCCCGCCGCGATCCACCACGACCCCCACAACCTCGAGCCAATCCTGGCGATGCTGGGCACGGGCGTGGAGGGCATCACCGAGGTTCCCGCGCCACCGGAGGGCGTGCTGTTCGGCGTCGTTCAATCTTGCACGCCAATTCCCGACACGCACCTGTTCAAGCTCGAGGTGGACGTGGGGCTCGAGGAACCGCAGGTGATCGTTACGGGTGCGCCGAATGCTCGCTCAGGAATCGGCGTGGCGGTCGCGCCGCCTGGAACGACGATTCAAAGCGTCAAGCTCGAGGCTCGAGCGCTTCAGGGCGTGACTTCGTGGGGCATGGTGTGTTCACCGAAGGAATTGGGCATTGGCGAGTACGGCGCGGGCATTTTGGAATTGCCGGTGAACGCGGCTCAACCGGGTGCGCAACTCTCCAGCATTTGGGCAGCGGACAGCGTGTTGGACGTGGAGGTCACACCGAACCGTGCGGATGCGCTGAGCGTGCTGGGCGTGGCTCGAGACATTGCGGCGAAGCTGAATCTCGAGTTGCACCCGCCTTCGAAGGGTCTCGAGAGCGCGCACGACGAATCATTCCCCGTCGCGGTGGAACTCGATCCGCGGCGCGGGTGCGACCGCTTCGTGGCGCGCATGGCGCGCAGCGTCAAAAACGGTCCGAGCCCCGCGTGGTTGCAGCGCCGCTTGACGCTGTGCGGGATGCGTCCGATCAACGCGCTGGTGGATGCGAGCAATTACGTGATGCTGGAACTCGGGCAGCCGAGTGCGGCGTACGACGCCAAGGATTTGCCCGAGCACAGCATCGTCGTGCGTGACGCGCTCGAGGGTGAAGCGGTCGTGGGTTTGGACGGCGTCACGCACACCTGCACGCCGGACGATTTGCTCGTGACGACGCCCGTGAACGGCGAATCTCGAGCCGTTGGCATTGGGTCTATGCTCGGCGCGCGGTACTCGAGCATTCAAGCTGACACGCAAGACGTGATCTTGGAGGTCGCGCATTGGGAGCCCGTGCGGATGCGCCTCACTGGGCGGCGCTTGGGCATTGCCACGGACGCCCTGTACCGCTACGAGCGCGGCGTGGACGTGAACCTGTGTGTGTGGGCAGCGGATCGGTACATGGAATTGGTGCAGCAGGCGTGTGGTGGCGAGGTCGTGCCCGGTCACCGCGATGTCGGCGGTGAACGCGCCTGGAAAGAGATTGCGCTCGAACCTGATTACGTCAACGCTTACCTCGGCACGAATTACGCGTACGACGACATGTGTTCTGCCCTCGAGCGGCTTGGTTTCCAAGTGATCCGCAGCGTCGCCAGCACGGATTTCTTGGTCAGTTCACACGACAGCAAACCGCCGACCCAAGACGTTATGGCTCGAGCTCAAGCGTTACTGGAAGGGCACACGCACCAAAGAGAGGGCTCTTGGACGGTACATTGCCCAACTTGGCGCGTCAACATGGATTTGCAAGAGGATTTGATCGAAGAAATTGCCCGAGTTCTCGGGTACGACGCAATCCCTGCGACGCTGCCGAATTTCAAGGTCAACGACCTGACGCGCGAGTCCTCGAGACCGTATGACCGGACACGGGAACTGAAAGAGGTTTTCGTCGGGCTCGGGTTCCAAGAGGTGCTGGCGTACAGCTTCACAACGCCCGCCGAAGCCACCCGCACACGCGCTCCAACGCCGAGCCTCGAGTTGCGCAACGCCTTGAACGCAGACCGCACGCACATGCGCGCATCGCTGGTCACGGGGTTATTGGAAATTGCGGGGACGAACAAAGGCGCGGGCAATGTGATGCTCGTGGAGGTTGGACGCGTGTTCCCCAACGCAACGCTCGAGGAGGAACGTCTAGGCTTGTTGATGATGGGCGAGTACGCCGCAAAGGGTTGGCAACCGGCGCTCGCAGGCGGGTTCTACGCGTTCAAAGGTTTGCTCGAGGCGGCGTCGTCACGGCTGGGCGATGCGCTCACGGTGGACGTGCTCGAGGTCGTTCCGCCGTTCTTGCATCCGGGCATCGCGGGCGCGGTCGTGTGGAACGGGGCTCGAGTTGGCGTGATTGGAGCACTGCACCCCAGCGTGGCGGCGGACCTCGAGTTGCCTGCAAATGTGCTGATCGCGGAACTCACGCTGCCTTTACCGGGACGGGCGTGGGCGTTCAGCGATCCTTCGCGGCAGCCGGCTGCATTGCGCGACCTGGCGATCATCGCGCCCAAAGAGATTCCGTATTCGAGGCTCGAGGCGATTGCGCGAGAAGCGGCGGGCGTGAATCTCGAGAAGATTGACGTGTTCGATGTTTTCGCGTCCGAGCGCATCGGGGCGGGCAAGCGCAGCGTGGCGATCACGTTGACGTGGCGCGCGGCGGACCGCACGCTCACCGAAAACGAGGTCGGTGCAGCGTTCGAGGCGGTCATCGCGGCGATGCGCGGTGAGGGGCTGGAGATCAGGGATTCGTGACGCTGCACGCGCACCTCGAAGCGCGGCTGGGTGCCTCCCGCTGGTTTGATGCCGACGTTGCACCGTCTGGACCACAGTGGGCTTTGCTTGGGCAATCTTTTTCACTCGCCTGCCCGTGGCGTTCGGGCGGGCTTCAGTTCTGCAAAAACTTGGGGTGGCAGGGTGTGTCCGTGTCTAAATTTCTCAGTCTCGCCCTGCTCTTCGCTGTTCTGAGCGTCGCTTCCGCCCAAAGCCTGGTGTACAAAAACGCCAAAGAGGGTTTTCAAATCGGGTATCCCAAGGGTTGGACGGTGCGCGAAGGGATGATGGGCACGACGGTGTTCATCGCCAAAGTCAACCCGAACGGCTTTTCCACGAACGTGAATGTCGTGATTCAACCCGTCCCAGCGGGTACGACGGTGCAGGGTGCGGGCGATGCCACCACCGCGCAACTCAAAACCGTCATCACCGATTTCAAATTGTTGTCGCAGAAGGACACGACCCTCTCTGGGCAGCCAGCGTTGGCACTGTCTTACACAGGCAAGCAGGGTCAGTACGCACTGCGTTGGTACCAAGTGTTGAGCGTGCGTGGCTCCAAGGCGTTCGTCGTCACGTTCACCACCGAGGCCGCCAAGTACGCCGCCGAAAGCGCGCCCTTGCAAGGCATTCTGGATTCGTTCAAGTACCTGTAAAGTCAGTTGTCTGGAACAACCCGAACGCATCACCAAAGCGCACCCTCGAGGCACGTCTCGAGGGTGCGCTTCTCGGGTAAGCTGAGGGCATGACGCACACTCTGGAAAAGCGCTTGACACCAGAGCAGTACCTCGAGGCGGAACGCGCCTCTGAAGTGCGTCACGAGTTCGTGGACGGCGTGATGGTGGCGATGGCGGGCAGCACACGCACACACAACGAGATCGTCTTCAACGTGCGCGCGGCCCTCACCGCGAAAGCTCGAGAACTTGGTTGCGCGATTGCCTCGGAATCGCTGCAAGTCATCACCAAAGGCGCGCGATACCGCTACCCGGACATTGTGGTGGGTTGCGCCCCCGGCACAAACGAACTTGTGATTGAAGCACCATGTTTCATCGCTGAAATTCAATCCGACAGCACTGCCGAAACCGATCACGGCGCGAAGCTCGAGGAGTACACGAATTTGCCGAGTTTGCAACGCTATGCAATCGTCTCTCAGAAAACGCGGCAAGTCGTTCTCTACAAACGCCAAAGCGACATGTGGACTTTCGTCGTGCTCAGCAGCAGTGGAGAAATAGACATCCCGTGCCTCGAGACCAGTTTGACTTTGGACGCGATCTACGCTGGACTCGAGTTGACGTGAACCCTCGAGCGCACCACGAAAAGCCGTAGACTCTCCTCCGATGCACCGCACAACCTTGACCAAACCCGACGGGCGCAAGTTGCACCTGTACTCGAGGGCGGAGATCACCAGCGATCCCGCGCCGAGTCCTGGCTCTGATCCCCTGCACCCCAACCCGCACTTGCGTTGGCATCCGTTGCGCGCCGAGTGGGTCACGTACGCCGCGCAGCGCCAAAGCCGCCCGTTCTTGCCGCCCGCGAATTACAACCCGCTCGCGCCGACGACCGACCCGGCGTTTCCAACAGAACTCCCGCAGGGCAATTACGAGTTCGCGGTGTTCGACAACCGCTTTCCGAGTCTCGCGCTCGAGGCACACGATCCGCCCGCCAGTATCGTCCCGACGGCTCCAGGCATCGGGCAATGCGAGGTCGTCGTCTTCAGCCAGAACGCAGGCGACAGCTTGACGCGCATGGAGCTGGGCAAAATCGAACTCTTGCTCGAGGTTTGGACCGAGCGTTACCGCGAACTCGGCGCATTGGAGCACATCCAGTACGTCATGCCGTTTGAAAACCGCGGCGTGGAGATGGGCGTCACATTGCACCACCCGCACGGGCAGATCTACGCCTACGACCACGTGCCGCCCGTGCCAGAGCGGATGTTGGAGCAACAACAAACGTTTTTCGCGGCGCACGGCAAGGGGCTCCTGGAGGACATCATCCACAAGGAACTCGAGGAGGGCAGCCGTGTCATTGCGCACGATCCCGGCGGCGCGGTCGCGTTCGTGCCCGCCTTCGCGCGGTATCCGTACGAGGTCTGGGTTGCGCCCGTGCGCGCCGTGCCGAGCCTGCTGGAACTCTCGCACGCGGAGAGAAAGAGCTTGGCAAAAGTGCTCAAAACCGTGCTGCTCAAATTCGATCACCTGTTCGACACCCGCCCGGTGTTTCCGTATTTGATGGTCATGCACCAAGCGCCAACCGATGGCGTGCCACACCCGGAAGCGCACCTGCACATGGAGTTCTACCCGCCGTACCGCACGAAGGACAAGCTCAAGTATTTGGCGGGCACGGAGTTGGGTGCGGGGCTCGTGGCGATGGACGCGTTGCCGGAGGACAAAGCCGCCGACCTGCGCGCGGTGGATGTCTCAGCAATGCTCGAGTGAACACCGTTCGAGGCGGCGTTGCTCGAGCCGCTCGCCCCCGAATATATGCGCAAGAATCCGTTGGCGCTTCCCGCCTGAGAAGCGCACAATGAACCCCATGAACCACGCCGCACTGTTGGAACGCGCCTTCACCGGAGACCGCAGCCTGGACGGGCTGTTCGTCGTCGGCGTGCGCACGACCGGCATCTATTGCCGTCCGTCGTGCACCCCGCCGCGTCGCCCGAAGCTCGAACACCGCGCGTATTTCACGGACACGCGCGCGGCCAGGGACGCTGGGTTCAGGGCCTGCAAGCTCTGCCGCCCCGACGGGCTCTCACCGCTCGAGCGCGAGCAGGCGCTCGTGAACGCGCTCGTCGCGCATACCGCCGAATTCTCGAGCGTGGCGGACATGGCGGGTGCCGCGAACATCAGCCAGACCAAGCTGTACCGGTTGTTCAAAACCCATCGCGGCGTGACGCCCTTGGAGGTCTTGAACCGCGTGCGGGTCGAACACGCCTGCAAGCAGCTCGAGGGGACGCTCGAGCCAGTCAGTCGCATCGCGCTCGAGGTCGGATTCGGGTCTCTGAGCGCGTTCAACGCGAATTTCAAACGCTTGATGCAGGTCTCGCCGCAGGATTACCGGCGTTTGAGGGCAGCGTGATGCGCCTGGAGTCGTGCACCGTCGAGACACCCATCGGTGCGGCAACCGTTGTTGTTCGGGACCACAAGCTCGTGCTGCTGGATTTTGCCGACAACACTGAACGCATCCATCGCCTGCTCGAGCGGCGCTTTGGCAGCCACACCCTCGAGCCCGCGACCCTCGAGCCATTCGCGTCCGTGATCCAGGCTTACTTTCGCGGCGAGTTATCCCTTATCCACACGCTGCCTGTGGACATCAGCAACGGCTCAGCTTTCCAACGCCAAGTCTGGACTGCTCTGCTCGAGATTCCAGCCGGTGAAACGTGGAGTTACGCGCGGCTGGCAAAACACGTTGGTTCACCCGACGCGGTGCGCGCCGTGGGCGCGACGAACGGACTGAACCCGATCAGCCTGGTCTTGCCCTGCCACCGCGTGATCGGCGCGAACGGTGCCCTCAGCGGCTACGCGGGCGGCGTGGAGCGCAAGCGCTGGCTGCTCGAGCACGAAATGCGTCACGCGCCACCGCAAGCGGCTTTCGTGTTCCAAACAGGGCGTTGGTGACAGTGGAAACCCGCCGCAAAGGGTTGAAGATTCGGGGCGTTGCTACGATTTTGGGGGGAAGGCTCGAGGGTTCAGCGCGTGTTGACGCGGGTCGCGCCCAGAAAGCGAGCGAAAGACATGAACAAAATGGTGATCCTGGGATTGGTGGCGGTGGCAACGATGACCGCCTGCGGCGGTGGCTTCGGTGGGGACAGCCCAACCCTGAGCGGCAAGATCCTCAACTGGCCCGCGGGCGGCACGGGCAAAGTTCGGGTGGACGCCTCCACCAACCCCGTTGTTTCTGGCAGCGCCGTGGCCGTGGATACCAGTGGCAACTTCGCGGGGCTGGCCTTCCCAAGTGCCAGTGCGCTCGCGCCGGCCCTACAACCGACCACGAACGGACCGTGCGCCGCGGCAACCGTGACCCCCGCGTCTCTAAAGGTTGCACAGGCGGGCTTGCAGGTGTTGGACAACGCGAATGCCGACGCTGGAACACTGGTCGAAACCAACCGCGACCCGAGCGTGTCCACGACCACTCCCGCCGTTGGGGACAGGTTGGTTGCGCGTATCTTCGCCGAAAAACCCACGACGATCAAAGGCACGTGCACCGATGGCGGCGAGACGATCACCTACGACGTGTCTTTGGCAGCCGGGTGGAACGTGCTGGTCGTCGAGGTCACGGCTGTTGCAGGGGGCAGTGCCACGGCTGGCAAGGCCTACGCTGGCGGTCTGCCCGGCGATGTCAAGCTGTACTACGTGGCACCCAGCCAAGTGGACCGGTTCGGTTCTTGGCTGCGGTAAACCCTTCGCCCTCCAGCCCCAGCGGTTTGGCCGTGCCGCCGCTGGTTTCTTATTGCCCAAAGCGGTTTTTGTGACCGATTCGCGAGCTTCAATGACAGTGTGTCTCGTGCACTCTGTGCATGAAGCACTGTGCGCGACACCTCGAGATTTTGGGCGTTGGGCCTCGGCAACAACCGTCGAAGCGGGTGGTGAGTCGTGACCGAAGTCGGTAAGATGCCCGGCGCTGTCTCGAGCCTGCAAAGGCAAAATCGCAACACCGAGCAGCGCAAACAAACGGGGAGCACAGATGAAAAAGCAATTGGGAGCCGTGACTCTTGGCGCAGTGGCCTTGTTAACCGGATGCAGTGGAATGGGCTTTGGCGGGGACAGCCCAACGTTTAGCGGCAAGATTGCGAATTGGCCAGCGGGCAAAACGGGTTCAATCAAAGTTGTCGCGGGGTCTGGAGCAGGCGTTTCGGGCGCAGCCGTTCCAGTGGACGCCTCTGGCAACTTCTCGAACGTCGCGTTTCCCGGTGCGACCGCATTGGCCGCTGTCACAACGGTCATCTCAGCACCTACGTGCAGTGGAACGGGCACGGTGACGGCTTCGTCCACGACCGCCAAAACCACGAATGCGGGCTTCCAGATTTTGAACAGCACCAATGCCAACGCCGGTTCCGTAATCGAGGCAACGCGCGACCCCAGCGCCATCAGCGCTGCGCCAGCGGTGGGCGATAAGATTTTGGGACGGATCTTCACGGACACAGCGTTCACCATCAAAGGCACGTGCACCACGTCCGGAACCACAACCACTTACGACGTTGCTCTCGCCGTGGGTTGGAACCTGTTGATCGGAGAGGTGACTGCGGTGAATGGCACAACCACGACTGCCGCGAAGTTTTACGCTGGCGGACTTCCCGGTGATGCCAAACTGTTGTATGCCGCCAGCGGAGCAGCGCTGGGCATGAACTTCTTCAATAAGTAAGCTTTTACGTAAATTCACCAGCGGTCCCCCATGGTCGCCGCTGGTTTTTTATTGCCCAAAGGAGTCCTGTGACCACACCCGCTCGAGCCTGGACGCCTTCGCAAATCCCTTGGGGTGAGCCCAATCGGGACGGCACGCAGTACGCGCTTTTGGAGGGTCGCCGCGACGTGCCCAACGCGCTGTTCACGTATGCTTTCTTCATTCCCGCAGGCTTCTGGGACGCCCCGCATTGGCACACGCAGGACGCGCGGGTCGTCGTGCTGAGCGGCGCGCTGCACCTTGGGTACGGTGAAGCCATGCGGCTCGAGGCGGCAAGCGTGTACCCAACGGGTTCGGTGCTCGTCGTTCCAGCAGGGGCACGGCACTTCGACGGCGCGCTCGAGGACACGGTCATCGTTGGCGTGGCAAGTGGCGTGTGGCACACGCATTACGTGGACCCTGGCATGACCGGTTCGGCGGGCACGGTATGACCTCGAGCGCAGCGCTTAGGCTCTTGTTGCTCAGTGCGATTTGGGGCGCGAGTTTCATCTTCTTTCGCGTCATCGCGCCCGTCTTGGGCGCGGTGTGGACAGCAGAGTTGCGCGTGCTGCTCGCGGGACTCGCGCTCGGGGCAGTGGCGTTGGTGCTGCGCGCCAAGCTCGAGTGGGGGCGCTATGGGCGCTGGATCGCGGGCATCGGCATTTTGAACAGCGGCATTCCGTTTGCGCTGATCGCGTTCGCAGAGCTGCGGTTGACGGCGAGCATGGCGGCGATTCTGAACGCGACCAGTCCGCTGTGGGGGGCACTTCTGGGGGCAACGTTTTTCCGCGAGGCGTTCTCTGCCTGGAAGGGCGTCGGTTTGGTGCTGGGCATCGCGGGCGTGGCGATTTTGGTCGGGTGGAGTCCATTGGAGTCTGACCTGCTCACCGCCCTGAGCGTCCTGGCGATGCTGGCGGCGACGTTTTGCTACGGGCTCTCGAGCAACTTGACCAAGCGCCACTTGCAGGGCGCGCCGCTGTTGGGCACGGTGGTCGGTGCGCAACTGGCGAGTGCCGTGGCGCTCGCACCGCTGATGCCGTTTGACCTGCCCAGGACAGCGCCGAATTTGACGGTGATCCTCTGCTTGCTCGCGCTCGCCTTGATCTGCACGGCGGCTGCCTACTTGCTCTATTATCGTTTGATCCTCGAGCTTGGCGCGACGCGGGCGCTCACCGTGACCTTCCTCGCGCCAATCTTTGGCACGCTGTGGGGCGCACTGTTCCTGGGCGAAGCGGTGACGCTGACCAAGGTCGTGGCGTGCGTCGTGGTCTTGTGCGGGGCGGGCTTCGTCACAGGCTTGATCGGGCAACCTCGAGCCGCCAAGGTTGCCTGACCCTCGCACAAGCGCCCGGTTTTGGGCTATGATCCCGTGCCTGCCGCAGCCCACACGGGCCGCGCGAGATCGAATCGTTCGTCGTGCTCTGGGACAGTCCTCGAGCCGCGCTTCGAGCTTTTCCCCACCCGCGCGTCGCGCTGACCAAAGCCGCGCCCGAGACACATAAAGAAAGTTGGAATCCATGCCACGCAAGAAGAAAACCGAAGAAGTGCCAGACGCCGCCGACGTGCAAGAGGATTCTTTGGAGGCTGCGACCACACCCACGCCGGAACCCGTGCAAGCGGCTGCTGAGGAAGTTGAAGAGTACGAACTCGCCACCGAGGAAGAGGTTGCGGGCTTGAGCGAAGAAGCCGTCAGCGGCATCGAGATTCAACTCGGTGTGCTCACCGCGCGCATTGAAGAACTCACCGCAATCGTGCGCAAACTGGAGAAGAAGTTGGAGCGCGCAGGCGAAGCCGCCCCGCGCCCCGCGCGCGACGAAGGCGACCGTCCGCGTTTCGGCGGTGGCGAGCGCTCGGGTGGGTTCAACCGTGACCGCAACGGCGGCGGGGACCGCCCGCGTTTCGGGAGCGGCGGTGGAGATCGCCCACGCTTCGGCGGCGGTGACTCCAGACCCCGTTTCGGCGGAGACCGCGACGGCGGCAGCGACCGCCCGCGCTTCGGTGGCGGCTCGAGCGACCGACCCGGTGGCTTCAACCGTGACCGCAGCGGTGGCGGCGATTCTCGCGGCGGCTCGGGCGACCGACCCCGTTTCGGCGGCGGGGACCGCGACAGCCGACCCAGCTTCAACCGCGATGGTGGCGGGGATCGCCCGCGTTTCGGTGGCGGCGACCGCCCAGCGTTCAACCGCTCGAGCGAGGGCCGCAACGGCGGCGGGGATCGTCCGCGCTTCGGCGGCGGCGACCGCGACAACCGCGGCAGCACTGGCGGCGGAAGCAGCAGTGGCGGTGAAGGCGGCGGGTTTGGGCGTCGCCGCGACCACGGTTTTGGCAAGCGCCGCGATTGAGTTGTCAAGCGTGTTGGAAGCGGAGTCCACGTGGGCTCCGCTTTTTGCATTTCAACCCGCGTCTCTGGAGAACAGTCTGTGCGACGGATTCGAGCATCGCCCGGTCTCGAGACTCCACGCTCGCGGAAGGAGCCCTCTCGTGCTCGCCCTCGCGCCGCGCGAACGGTCATGGGGCAAGGTGAAAGCTCGGGGAACGCATCGGTCTCAAGAATTCGCCTGTGCCTCGGCGTAGGGGCGAGTCCCGTGGCATCTATTCAGACTTAATCAGGAATATCGTCTACAACAGCGTTCTTGTCTCGAAGGTATCGGCTGCCCGCCGCACCCCCTCACCCGGCACTTGCGCGCCACCCTCTCCCGCGTCGTGCCTTGCACGCATGGGCGTGACGAGAGGGAAAAACCTGTGTAGCTCGAGGCTCGAGACTGATATGCAGACTCCCTTCTCCCCGTGGTCGCCCTGTGCGACGGCAAAAGACCACCCGTTCGAGCACGCGGGGGTCTCGAGCCGGAAATTCGAGGGCATCCCGCGGCGGAAGCAAAACGATGCAGGCTCGACGCACGAAAAAAGCGCGGGCTCTCTCGAGCACCGCGCTTTCACTGCCCGTTGCGTTTACGGCTTGAAGAACGGAATCTTGGACGGATCGCCGCCCCAGACATCGAACAGGTACTGCTTTTGAATCTTGGCGATGGTGCCGTCCTTCATCATGCCAGCGATGATGCCGTCAATCGCGCGGTTGTTCTGGCCACCCCTGGGGAAGAGTGCGCCGTAGGTCTCGCCGGTTTTGTATTGCGCCACGACCTTGAAGCGTCCACCGCTGGCCTTGGCTTGGGAGAGGACGATGCTCGTGTCGGTCATCGCCACGTCGATTTGACCGGCTTGCAATGCGGTGAACATGCCGGGCGTGTCGGGGAAGACGCGCAAGTTGTTGGCTTTGATGCGGTCGCGGGCGAACGATTCGCCGGTCGTGCCCTGTTGCACGCCGATGCGCAGGATCTTCATGGTTTTCTCGTCCACGACGAAGCTGGCGTTGCTGCGCACCATCACGCCGATGTCGCTAAAAAAATACGGCGTGCTGAACGCGACGACCTTCTTGCGGGGTTCGGTGATGCTGATTTGGGACAGCGCCAAATCAAAATTGCGCGTCTGACCGGCGACCAAGCCGTCCCAGGCGACGTTGCGCACGACGAGTTTGTTCAATCCCGCGCGCATGGCGATGTTCGCGGCCATGCAGTACTCCGCGCCGCTGCGAATGGTTTCTGGGGTGTCGCCGTTGTACCACAGGGGCGCGGGCAGGTTGACTTGGACGGTCAACTGACCAGCGATGGCGGGCGTGAAGCGCGTGGGGCTGCCGGTCATCGGGTACATCGTGCAATCCCCGATTTTGGTCATGCTCTGCGCGCTCGAGAGCGTGGCCATCAAGCCCAATGACAGAACTCCAAGTGCCGCGAGAATCTTGGTCTTCATGCGTCCTCCTGTGTGGCTGGTGTCTAGCGCGTTCAACATACCGTGCTCATGAGCGCGGGTGCAACGCAACGACAGACAAAGTTGATTCGGACACACTCGAGGGCTCGAGGGTGGCTTTAGAGCGCTGCCCATTCAGGGTTGAACCAGCGTTGCTCGCGGGCGTAGACGACTTGTTTTTTGCCGCGCAGGTGCGCCAACGCGGGCGCGCTGAAGGTGAGCGCCCTCATCTGCTGCGGCGGGTACACCACAGCTTGCCAAATCGCCTCATTCAACAGCACGAACGCGGTCCAATCCTCGAGTTGGTTTAACGCTGTGTCGCTGCGCTTGGAAGAATCCTGGAACATCCACGACAAGCCGTACAGGAGTGCCGCGCGCACGGTTTGGGTTTTGACATGCAGGGGCGTGCCGTCCACACCCAGGTCGTGCGCCCAGGATTTGCCCCGCGCCGCGTAGACGGCGTAATCCGGTCCTGTGACCTCGAGCCCGAAACTGTGGGCGACCAGGCGCACCGCTTCCTCTCCGAGCTTGCCATTGAAGTGGTCGCCGCGAACCTTCGCTCCGGTCTGCGCGGAATCGGCGTAATTCACCGTGCCGCGCACCGCCGTCGCGTACGCCTGCGCTTTTGTGCGCAAGTGCTCGGCGATGACCACGCGCTGCGGCTCAGTGAAGTGCAGCACGTCAACCCAGTTTGACGAACATCGGCGGTTCCACGCCGACCATGCGCGCCATCATCCACACCTGTCCCTTGTGGTGCGCCTCGTGGTTGATCAAGAAATCCACCATGCCGCGAATCGGCATTTGCGTGCCGAACGCGGGCACGACGCGGTTGAGGGTCTGGTCGTCCAAGGTCTCGAGCATCGCGGCGGCCGCCGACGTGCCCGCGCGCATCCGCTCGAGGGCGGCTGACCAATCCGCGCTGGGCTCCAGCTTTTCCGGCGTTTGTCCGCGCAGCATCGCGCCCATGCGCGCCGCGGAGCCGCTCAGGTGATCGCTCAAGCCCTTGAAGCTCATGCCGCCCTCCCAGGCTTTGAAGTCGCACTTGTCGGCGGGAATGCGCTCCAACAGGCTCAAGAGCGCGTTGCGGTGGATCAAGAAACTGCGGGCGTAATCGGCTCCGGTCGGGGTCATGGCGACCCAGTTTAGCAAGCCGGGGTGTGGCGGCTCGGGCTGGAATCCCATTGCTGGCTTGCTGCGGGTTGCACGGGGCAGCCAACCGCTCGAGCCTCGAGCTTGATGCATGGCGTTGAATGCTCGAGCCATACGGTCGTTCTACGCCATCTCGTCGAGCATCGCAGGCACGTCAATCTCCGTGACGTTGCTGCGTCTCGAGAGCTTGACCACGCAACGCACGAGCGCGACCAGGTCACTCGGCGGAATCAAGTCTTCCCTTTTGCTCGCGTCGGTCACGTCAATGCTGCCGGGATTGACGACGGTCACACCGATGCGCTTGCCCCTCAGGTGCGCGCGCAACCCGTGGGCGACGCCGCGTAGGCCCCATTTGCTGGCGTTGTAGGCAACTTCGGGCATGCCGGTGTTGGGCAAGCCGTTGACGCTGCCGATCAGGATGATCTTCGCGTTCTCACTGCCCGCGAGGTGTGGCAGCAGCGCGCGGGTCAGCGTGATTGCGCTCTCCAAATTGACGCGCAGAATGTCGCGGGTCTCGAGGTCTGGAACGGTTTGAAAATCGTACTGCCCTGAGAATGCGGTGCTCTCCCAAATGCCTGCGTTGTACACGAGCGCATCCAAAGGCTCCCCACCCAACGCGCTCGAGACCGTCTGGGCGGCGTCCTGGCGGCTCAAGTCCGCCTGTATCCACGTGCGCTCAACGCCGTCGTCCACCGCCAGCGACACTGGGCGCGACCTCGAGACCAGCCACACGCGGTCGCCTGCCGTGGGCAATCCTCGAGCAATCGCGTCGCCCAAGCCGCGGCTCGCGCCGGTGACGAGCGCGTTCACGCGCCGACCTTCAAGAGCACCTTGCCTTTGGTGTCGCGCCCCTCGAGTGCCCGGTGCGCTTGCGGGGCGTCCGCGAGGTCGTACACGCGGTCCACGCGCACGCGCAAACCGTCTTGCAACCAGGCGAACAAATCGTTGGCCCTGGAGAGCAGTTCCTCGCGCGTCTGGGTGTAGGCCCCCAGGCTCGGGCGGGTCACGAACAACGAGCCTTTCTGGTTGAGCACCTGCAAATCGAACGGTTCCACCTGTCCGCTCGAGCCGCCGTACAAGACCATCATCCCGCGCGGCTTGAGCAAATTCAGCCCCTTGGAAAAAGTGTCCTTGCCGACGCTGTCGTACACAACCTCGAGTTTGCGTCCGCTGTTGGCGATGACCGTCTCGAAGTCCTGTTCGCGGTAATTGATCACCTCGTCTGCGCCCATGTCTCGAGTCAATTGCGCTTTTTCGTCGTTGCCGACCGTGGCAATCACCGTCGCGCCGAGCCGTTTGGCGATCTGCACCAGCAACAAGCCCACGCCGCCCGCCGCCGCGTGCACGAGCGCGGTGTCGCCCGCCGTGAGGGGGTACGTGCTCCGCGCCAGGTAATGCGCGGTCATGCCTTGCAGCAGCAGCGCCGCGCCGGTCTCGAGGCTCACGGTTTCAGGCAGCGGCACGAGTTTCCACGCGGGTGCAACCACGAACTCCGCGTACGAACCCAGCTGCATCGCCCACGCCACGCGGTCGCCGACGCGCACCTCGGTCACGCCCTCGCCCACAGCGTCCACGACGCCTGAACCTTCGGAGCCGGGCGTGAATGGAAGCGCCATTCTATACGTGCCCGTGCGTTGGTACACGTCAATGAAGTTCAGCCCCGCATGCGACACGCGCACGCGCGCCTCGCCGGGTTTGGGGTCTGGCGTGGGCAGGTCACGAAGCTCGAGGGCGGAGGCGTCGCCGTGGGACTGCACTTGAATTGCGCGCATGGGCTAGACCTTACGGGGTGGCTGGGCGCGGCGTCCGATGGGAACGATACAAAGGCAGCGCGGCGGCGACTGCTGGGAAACATGAATGCTGGGAGAACACCCCTCGAGCCGCAACGGGTCAGCGTCGCGCCAATCCGATGAACCACTGCACCAAACCGCCTGTCGGATACGCGAAGATGAATGCCAGCATTGGGAGCAGGAACACCGTGCCCGCCGGTCCGAGCTTGGCGATGGTCCCTGGGAAGACCCAATCCATCAGGGCGAAGCTCAAGAACAACACCCCCATCGCCAGCACGCTCGAGACCAACATGTACACCCACCACGGGCGCACGAACACACCCCAAACCGCACCAACCAGCGCGAGTGCGGTGAGCAGGAACACGAGCAGGATTACCCCAGCATCTTGGTCAAAGCGCAGTCCTGTCTGACGCGAGATGAGCAAGTAAACGGCGACCGCGACCATCGCGCCCACGAACTGACCGAGCGCCAGTAGCGTGACTTGAACCATGCGTCTAAGTTTACTGATCTGACGCGCCCATCAGCGCTTCAACAGCCCGATCAGCCATTGCAAGAATCCGCCGAACGGATAGGCGAAGAAGAACGCCAAGAGCGGAAACAAAAACACCGTGCCCCCTGGCCCCAGTTTGTCCAGCGTCCCCTTGCCGAACACGTCAATCAGCAAGAACGACAAGGCGAGCGCGACGATGCCCAGTGCGGCGGAGACCAGCCAGTAGACCCACCAAGGACGCACGAACACGCCCCAAATCGCGCCGATCACGACCAGCGCGGTCATCAGGAACACCAGCCAGACGACGCCAGCGTCCTGGTAGAACGCCAACCCAAACTGCCGCGCAATGAACAGGTAAACCGTGACCGTGAGCATCACGGCAGCAAACTGACCCAATGCCAACAGCGCGACGGAACCCATGAACGCCCAGTGTACGGCTCGAGGCTGTCCGCGCGGTCAAAAAACCTCACTGCTTCCGTGTTGCTCGAGCGGGAATACACTGGAGCGATGGGCGCAGACTCGGGCGAGATACCGGCGTGGGATTTTTACGAGCGTCGCAATCATGGCGAAGTGCTCGAGTACGACCCGAACGTTGAGAGCGAAAACGGCGTGGCATGGGCGCTCGTGCCGTGGGGGACATCCACACGGAAGGGCGCGCGTGGTCCAGGGACGAGATCAAGACCCGTTACCTGCGGATGATGATGGAACTCAAAGACGAACTTTCGGGCGTACAACCACGAAGGCACGCGGATGCTCGTGCTGGGGCTGCTGCTCGAGAACCCACTGATCCCGGCACGTTCACATTGACAAAGACGGGGCAAGAGCGCCGTGTGGGACATGGACGAATATTCAGCCGGGGCGACCGTTATCAATAGGCTTGGACAACGCCGTGCGTTTCGGGCGCGTCGAGGATTGGGAGCGGGCGCTCGAACGGCGACGGGCGCGGGAAAATTTGGAGAAAGAGACTGAGCCGTGACCCAACGCCTTGTGATTCGCGGAGTCGCATCAGAAACTCGCGCGACATGACCGAAACCGAATTTCGCTTGCTCGAGGTCTCAACGCTGTTGGTGAAACGTTACGGTCGCCGCGCACCGCGCAAAGCGCAGCGCGAAGACCCCATCGAAGAATTGATCCACACGATCCTGTCGCAGCAAAACGTCGGCGTGGTCACGCAACGCTTGTACAACGCGCTCAAAAAAGCCTTTCCGACGTGGAAACACGCGCTTTCCGCAGGCAGCGACGCGATCCAACGCGTCTTGGAGGGCGCGGGCGGCGGCTTGGCGGCGGTCAAGGCGAAAAGCATTCACCGTTGCCTGCGCCAAATCGTGGAGGCTCGAGGGGACCTCTCGCTCGAGTTCCTGCGGCGTGAATCGCTCGAGGACGCGCGGGCGTTTCTCGAAGCCTTGCCCGGCGTTGGTCCCAAAACCAGCGGGTGCGTCATCATGTTCGAGCTGCGCCTGCCCGCAATGCCCGTGGACACCCACATCCACCGCATCGCGCGTCGGCTCGCGTTCGTGCCCGGCAACGCCAGTGCGTCGCAAACGCAGACCTGGTTCGAGTCGCACCTGCCCGACACGTGGAAGGCGCGTTACGAGTTCCACGTCAACGCGTTCTCGCATGGACGCGAAACCTGCAAGAGCATCCGTCCGCGCTGCGAGGCGTGCGTCTTGAAAGCCCTCTGCCCGAGCGCCATGATTTTCACGTGATCTGTGTGGCTTGGGGATGCGTGTGGGACGACGGGCAATGCCGTGATGCGGTGCTCGCTCTGGACTCGAGGGTCGGTGTTCATCTGCAACGCTCGAGAGACACTGCTCAACACTGCGGGGGCGTGCTCGGCTCCCGACCTGCGTTCGAGGCTGTTGACCGGCAGCGCTTACACTGTGGGCATGCAATACCGACAACTGGGACGCACCGGCTACAACGTTTCCACCATCAGCTTCGGCGCGTGGGCAATCGGCGGCACCTGGGGCGAGGTTCACGACGAGGACAGCCTCGGGGCGTTACACAAGGCGCTGGATTTGGGCGTCAACTTCATTGACACCGCCGACGTGTACGGCGACGGACGCAGCGAACGCTTGATCGCCCGGTTGCGCGCAGAGCGTTCAGAGCCGTTCTACGTGGCGACCAAAGCGGGGCGCAGGTTGCCAAAGCAAACCGTGGAGGGCTACAGCAAAGAGAACTTGCACGCCTGGGTCGCGCGCTCCCTCGAGAACCTGAAGGTGGAGACGATAGATCTGCTGCAACTCCACTGCCCGCCAACGGACCTGTACCGCTCGGACGCGGTGTTCAAAATTCTGGACGACATGGTGCGTGACGGCATGATCCGGCATTACGGGATCAGCGTGGAAACCGTGGCGGAAGCGCTGCTGGGGATTCAATACCCCGGCGTGCAAAGCGTGCAGATCATCTTCAACCTGTTCAGGCTCAAGCCCGCCGACGAATTTTTCGCCGCCGCCCAGAAAGCCCAGGTCGGCATCCTGGCTCGAGTGCCGCTGGCAAGCGGGCTCCTCACGGGCAAGATGACCAAGGACTCGAGCTTCGCCCGCGACGATCACCGCGCGTTCAACCGCAACGGCGAGGCGTTCGACAAGGGCGAGACGTTCAGCGGCGTGCCGTTTGAGGTGGGGCTCGAGGCGGTGGAGCGCTTGAAGGCGATCAAGCCAGATGGCATGACGTTGACGCAGTTCGCGTTGCGCTGGATCGGGATGTTCCCGGCGGTGACGTGCAGCATTCCGGGCGCGAAGAACGCGACGCAAGCCGAGCAGAACTTCAGCGCTGCCGACCTGCCGCCGCTCGAGCCTGCGGTGATGGATACGGCTCGAGCGATCTACGGCGATTTGATCCGCGCGCACGTGCACAACCAATGGTGAACTTGCGCCCGAGCGCGTTTCAGGCGTGCATCTTCGGTCTCGACCGCGTGACCATGACACCGAACCTGCGGACGTTCGAGCCAAGCGCTTGACGCCAGAGGCGAACCGTGTGGGCTTCGAGGACGCCGTGTTCGACCAGTTCAAGGGGCGCACCGACCGCGATTTTTTCGCGCATTGCGCCGCGCGCGATGTCAAGTTGAACCTCGAAGCGCTGCTCGGGCAAAAGCGCTCGGATCGCATGTCGCAGACATCACCGTGGCGCCGTTCGCTGCCCTCGAAACCTCGTTGGACCCACGCATGTAACGGCGGTCGGTGATTTCACCGACCGCCGCTCGAGCCCAGTGAATTGATTCAGCGCACGTTCGCGCAGGCGAGCGCTCCGCCAAATCCCTGCGCCGCACCGCGTTGGTGCACGTTGATGTACGCCTTGGCGGGCAAGGTGCCCGTGGCAATGCGGGTCTCCAACGTTGCCTTGCCGGCGGCGTCCGTTTGCAGGTCAGGCAAGGCGTATTGCAACTGGCCTTGGTTCGTGCACGACCCAACGTACACGCCCACGCCAAGCGCGGCGTTCGCGGGCAGCCCCTCGAGTTGCAGACGGTACACCGTCGTGCCATTCCCGGCGTTGAACACGCTGCCTGTGCCGGTGACGCTGGCCCCCAACGGGCTGGCGGGCGCGAAGCTGAGGTCGGCGTTGCTGGTTTGCGCACTCGGGGCGCACGCGGCGAAGACGAGCGCGAGGGCGGCGGTGGCGAACAGGTTTTTCATAGAAACCCCCAGGGTCATGGCGAGCATTGTACTCGGGTGAACTTTCAAGTTCGTCACAACCGCGTGCGGTGCAACCCTCGGCTCGAGGGAAACCAGGACACATGGCGCGCCCGCCGCCCTTTGAAACGGTGCAGTTTGTTCACGTCGCGGTACAGGTACACCCACGCGCGCACGCGCCGCCCGCGCACCTGCGCCCAACACTGCACGCGGGCGTACTCCGCGCCTTCCATCTCGACGTGGTCCAACACCAAAAGCGCGTCGTCAGGCGATAAGCGACCGTGCAAGGTGTGCAACTCGCCGAGCACGCGCCCCGCGCCGAGGCGCAAACCGGGATACGGGTACGGGCGTCCGGGGTTGGGCAACGTGTAAAGCTTGACACCGTGCAGTACAGCCTTTCGGACCCTCGAGATGCCGACGCCTTGCATCGCGGGAAAGTTGACCAACCCGCGTTTCAGCGTGCCGTACACGAACACTTCGGGCGCGTCCTCGGGCACTTATCGCCCGACGAGGATCACGCTCAAAGGCAATTCGCGGTTGCCCTGCAAGCCCAGAATGAAGCCGATCTCGTCGTCGAAAAAGGTGCTCGTGGCTTGCACGCTCAAGCCCAACGCCGTGCCCGCCAAGAGGATGTTCTGCACGGCGAAGCCAGCTTCGGTGTAGAGGTACCGAAACCCGCGCTCGCCGTGCGCAGCAGTGGCGCGCTCCACGACGCCCGTGAGAATGATCGCGCAGGCGGCGGCGTCCACACTGTCATCGCCCAAGAGTGCGCTCGAGAGGTCGCGGGTGACATCGCCAATCTTGACCTGTTCCAACTGGTGTTCCCGCACGACGTAGTGGTACACGCCCGCAAACGTGTCCGTCACGGCTCGAGCCAAGAGGTACGCCTCCAATGGGTACGCCCCGGACAGGCTCGGTGTGGTGCGGTAGGGCAGGCTCGTGTTCGCGCCCTTGGGTCGGTCGCCGGTGACGCCCTGCGCCGCCCAGAGCAGTTGCGCGACCTCGCTCGGCGTGATGCTCGCGCCAACCTCAGGGGCTTGCGAGCGCCGCGCGGCGACGACGCTCCATAACCCCGCGCCGCCTTTGAGCTTGGGCGCGGGGAGCCTGATCGTCTCGAGCGGACTGGCGTAGACCTTGAACGCGGGAATGCGTTTGCCCACGGGGAACGTGTCGCCGCGCTTGAGTTTGGTCTGGTCCACGAATTTGTCGCCGATGCCATCTTTCACGTGTCTGTGTCCCCTCGAACTGCGCACAGATGCTTGGTGGCGTGGATTCTACACTGCTGTCGCTCGGCAGAGTTGTCAGGTCAACGCGAAGCCCCAGACCGCCGTGCCCGGTCTTTCGTACGAACGGGGCATGCGTCACGTCTTGCGTGCATGGGCACAGCATGGTCTTGCGTGCACATCCAACTGTCCCAACTGGAAATGCTCGAGCGTCAACCCTTGACTTCGAGCCGCGTCCACCCCCGGCAACTTCGGGCTCGAGCACACCGTTTTCAAACGCCTGCGACTCCCAGGTCGGGGCAATTTCGAGGTGGTTGAAACGCATTGCCGCAGCGTTTAGCGGCCCCCTCGAGACCAGCGCTCAAACCCTCGAGCCTCGAGGTTGACACCGCCAGGGGAGCCGTTTATACTCTCGTCCGCTCTCACCAGGGGGCGTGCACGACTGGATCGGTGGTGCAGCGGTTAGCATACCCGCCTGTCACGCGGGTGGTCGCGGGTTCAAATCCCGTCCGATCCGCCAGTTTCAACACGAATGCGCCTCGCCGCTGGGCGCATTCGTGCAAGTCAAAAGCGGTGCGTGGCGAGGTAGCTCAGCTGGTAGAGCACACGACTGAAAATCGTGGTGTCGCCGGATCATGCCCGGCTCTCGCCACCAAAACAAGAAGACCCCGTCCAGGACGTATCCCAGGCGGGGTCTTTTTGTTCGTTGAAAAGGCAATTTTTCAGCGTTTTCAGCAGGGATCTTGTGCTCTCTCGCGGGTCCCGAAAACAGGGTTTTCGGGTGAATCAAAACGGTCGTCGGAAAGGAAAGCCGATGACGGTGAACGAACTCTGGCAGCAGTACCACTTCCAACTGCGGGTGCGCAGGAGACCGCTGTCCACCCAGCGCTACTACCAGACGGGCGCGCTGGGTCTGGTCGAGTTTCTCAAGGTCCGCCAGCTTCCCCTGGAGGCGAACGCGCTGACCGTCGCGCACCTGCGCGAGCACCTTGTCTGGCTCGAGGAGTACGGGCTCAAGCTCGGCGGGGTGCATGCCCGTGGGCGCGCGCTGAATGCCCTGTTCAACTGGGCGCACCTTGAAGAGTTCATCGAGCGCAACCCATTGGGGATGTACTGGGGCGGCGGGCAGAGCGCGTATACGACTTGAGGCGCTGTTCGTCAGCGACCGCCGCTGCGCATCACGACAAACCAGCTTGCGCCATCGCCCCGGCGATCAGTTCAGTCGCAGCGACCTGTTCGGCTTGCCAGTCCGCGCGCAACCGAGCGGCGCTGTCCGCGATGACCCGCATGGTGCGTTGCAGCACGTCTTTGAATTCTTCGTGGGTGGGTAGGAACATCTCGGCGCTCACCGACACGGTGTCCTCAGCGACCGTGACTTTAGCGACCTTGGCTCGCGCCGTCACGCGGTTCGCGGCGACGAGCGCGGCGATGCGCTGCACGGGGGTCTGTACGCGCAGAACCTCTGGCAGCTCGAGCCTAAAGAACCACCAGTCCTGCTCGTCCACGTGCAGCAGCCACCGTTGCCCGTCGCGTTCAAAAATGATGGTGTTGCCTTGCTCGTGGGCAGTGATGCGTTCGCGGCGCAGGTGGGCGAGGTACAGCGCGCGTTTGGTCATGGATTCACTTGCGCCGCGCGCCGCAGTGCGCGTTGCACCGTGCGATTGGCGTTCGGGTGGGCGCGGACCCGAGGGCGCAGGTCGTTCTGGCTCGTGGCGACGATGGCAACGAGCCCTGCCGCCGTCAGGTCTGGGCGGGCAAGGGCGGCGCTCAGCACGGGTGTCCACGCGTCTTGGTTGCCGATCAAACGCGTGGTTGCCCAACGCAACCAACCCCACCGGGACGGCTGAGCGAGCCGACGCGCGGCGCGCACGGCGATGCGTTCGACCGCTCCACTGGGCAAGCGCCCTTGCGCCAGCAGGGCAACACAGACGGTCGGGTCGCGTTCGTAACGGGTCTCGAGTTCTACCAGCAGACCGGCGTCGGCTCGCTCGTGGGCAATTACGATCAGATCCAGTTCGCGCGAGCGGTAAGCGATCAAGCGCCGCAGCACGCGCGTGGTGACCGCATCGTGCTGTGCCACCGCGCGCCGGGTGTACACGCGGGTGTCCTCTGCGAGCGAGAGCAGCATCGCCTCGTTCAGGTCTTGGCGTTGCAGGACGCGGTCGCGCACGGTCGGGTCGGCGTCTCCGGCGAGCAAGAGCAGGGTCGCTGGGGCGGTGTCGGGTCGCGCAGCGACTTTGACGCGCACCGCTGGCGCTGGGTAACGCGCGAAGTAATCCAGCGTTTTTGCGCTGAGCTTCGGGTGGCGCAATACAGCGTCACGCACGAGCGCGCTGTTGTCGGCGGCAAGCGTTTCTAGGAGGTCTGGGGGCACGCTGAGGTTGCGGGCGACGCGTTCGCGGGTGTGTTCGTTGCCAGAGCGCGCCAAGCGGCGCAGCCGCAGCAGGTTTTGGCGCTCCATTTCCGCTTCGGTCGCTTCGATTGTCCCGAGCGCGGCGCGCACACTGTCGTCGGCGGCTGGATTGCGGGTTGCCACGGCGCGCAGGGCTTCGTCGCCGAGCATCGCCTCGAGCACCTGCGGTGGTGTTCTCGGATTTGCGGCGACGGCGAGGCGCACAGCGCGGCTGGGGTCGTTGCCGAGTTGCTGCAAGCGCTGCACGGCAATGACTGCGCTGGCGGCGATGATGCGACGCAGCCGCGCGTCGGGTGTGACGCGGACGGTGGCATCGCCCGCTTCCAGATTCGCGCGCATCTCGGCGATGGCACGCACCGCCCAGGCGCGGTCCGGTCTCAAGCGTTCGACGAGCACGGGGGGGGTGCTGGGGTTGGCGGCGACGTGGGCGCGCAGCACCTCTTCGCGCGACGCCGCGAGCCGCTCCAAGGTCATTGGCAGCGTGCGTGGGTGCGCCGCAGCCAGCAGCCGCGCGGCGAGCGAGCGTTCGGTGCTGAGCCGCTCGAGCGCCGTGCGGTCCCCGCCGTCCCCACGCGCTTCGACGATGCGGCGCACGAGCGCGTCTGGGTCTTCAGCGAGCATATCCAGCAGCGCTTGGCTGGTGCTGAGGTTGGCGGCGACCAAGGCGCGCACCGCGACCACGCGGTCTGTGGCGAGTCGCTCGAGGGCGGCATCGGGCGCATTGACGTTCGCGGCGACGCCCAAGCGTACGTCGTCGTCGCCATCCGCGGAGAGCCGCTCGAGGGTGCTCGGTGCGGCGTGCGGGTGGCGTGCGACGGCTTCGCGGATGTCGGCGTTCCAGCGGTCACCAGCGAGCACGTCCACGATCTCCGGCGTGAGCTTGGCGTGTTCGCACACCGCTTCGCGGACCTCCCAGGATTCGCGCTCAGCGAGTTGCAGCAGCATCTTTGGGGTGAGGCGCGGGTTGCGCGCAAGAGAGGCGAGCACAGCGTCTTCGTCCTCTTCGCGCACGGTTTTGCGAATGCTTTTGACCACCGCTTCGGGCGTGGCGGGGTTGCGCACCAGGGCTTTCCAATGCGCGTGGTTCAGCGACAGCCGCTCGAGCACCGCTGGTGGGGTGCTCGGGTTGGCGACGAGGTCCGCGGCGCAGCCGAGGTCCGCGAGGCGCTCGAGGTCGGCGGTGGGCGTGCGCGGGTGGCGCGCAGCGAGTGCGCGGGCGTGGGCTCCGCCGCGTGAGAGCCGCGCCAAGTCGCTGGGCTCGAGGGTCGGGTCGGTGCGCGCGGCACGGCGCAGCAAATCCATGTATTGCGGCAAGGCGTTTCGGTGCAGGGCTGCTGCTCGGCGCACAGCGCTGGAACCGTCGCCGTGCAGCAACTCCAGGGTGTCCAGCGGGATGAGAAATCTCTCGAGCAGCAGCAGTCGGGTTCGAGCTTCGCCCAGAGCGGCTTCGGGCGCTGCGGAAACCGTCGCTGTTGCGCTGACTTCGGGCGCTTTGGGTTTGCCGCTTTCCAAAGTCGATGACACGGCAGGCAGGTGTTCGGCGGCGGTCAGTCCGCTTGGTACGGGCGTTTGGATGGGCGCGCTCGGTGTGCTGCTGAAGGATTCCGCCTTGGTCTCGGGAGCGACCGGCAGTGGGCTGGCTGCAAGTGTTTTTTCGACGGGCACCACGTATTTGGGCGCAGCGCGCAGCTCCGCGAGTTGTGCCTGCGCCCGCTCGAGTACCTTCATGTCCGTGTCTTGCGCTCGCGCATACACGCTGATCGCCATCTCGAGCAAGTTCGCGGCGCGCTCGAGATCGCCCGCAGTTTTGGCTTCACCCGCTTGGAGGTGCAGGGCAATGGCACGCTGCAATGTGGCAGAAGCCATTGCGATCAGCGTCCCTCGAGATTCTGGGCGTACTCCACGACGATTTCCACGCGCTCGTTGGCGGGATCGGAACGCGATGCGCCCGACCCGTTGAACGGCGTTTGGTTGCCGCGCGCAGCAACCGCGAGGCGGTACGGCGGGATGCCTGCACGGGTGGCGAACAAGTCAGCGACCACCGACGCGCGGCGCGCGGACAAATCCCATTCGCTTTCCTTGCCGCGCGGCGGCAAGGTGTGCCCTTCGATGCGGATGCGCCGCCACTCGGGGACCTTTGCCAAAGCGCGGGCAAACGCGAGCAGGTTGCGCTCTCCGGTCGCCGTCAGCCGCGCGGTGTTCCCCTGGAACAGTTTGGTGCGGCGGCTGGAGAACGCCCAGCGTTGCGCGCCGGGCGGGTCGTTGCGCAAGTTCGCATCCAAGACCACTGGACGCTCGGTCAGCGAGGCACGCCGGATGGCGTTCAAGACGTCTTCTTGGGCGTTGCGGTACTTGACTTGATCCCAACCGGTTTGTCCGACCGCGAGCACGGCGGCAACGAAGAACACGAGCACGAACACGAGGTTCAGGGTCAAGTCTGCAAAAGCGATGTACGGGTTGGCTCCGTCGTCGGGCTGGGTTGCGCGTGCCATCGCTCAGTCCCCCGTGACTTCCGCGCTCAGCGTTGGCACAGCCACAGGTGGGCTGGGCTGTGGCTGCGGTTCCGGTGCGGCGGGCAAACGCCCTTGACCTTTTTGAATCTCGAGCGCGAGTTGAACGGCGCGCTGGTTTTCTTGGACCTGCTCGCCGAGCACTTCGGCGAGTCGCCGGAACGAGTCGTCCAGGTGGCTTTTCAAGTTCTGGGTTTCCACGCGCGCCACGTCGCTCGAGTCGCGGAAGGCGGCGACCGTGTTGTCTAAACGGTTGCTGACAGAAGTCATGTTTCCGAGAATCGTGTCAGCGTGCGCGGCAAGGCTGCCCTGCACCTTCTCCATCATCTGAACCTGCCCACTCAACTGCGCTCCCAATTTGCCTTCAGCACTTTCAAACGCCTGCGCTGCGGTCACCTGCGCCGCTGCCAGTCTGCTCGCTCCTTCCTCCTGTGCACGCGCGAGCGCCGTGGCGCTCGAACTCAGCTGCGACCCAAGTGCTTCCACACCGTCGGTAATGCGGCTCAAGCTGGAATCCATCTGTGCGGCGACGCCGCCCAGTCGGTCCAAAGTTTTTTCGACAGTCGCCCCGGTCGCGCCGATCAACCCGTCGAACTTGGCAATCGTTTCGTTCATTGTCTTGTCGAACTCACGGAAGGTGTTCGCCGTACCTTTGATCAGTTTTTGCTGGCGCTCGAACATTTCTTCGCTCGAACGCGGCAGCGTCGCGGGCACGAGTTCGACGAGCGCGTAGCGTTCCACCTCGGACAGAAAGCGGCTGCGCGTGCCCCCGAACGAAGTCAGCACGAACGCGCTGATGAGCGCCAAGATGATTCCCCACAGGCTGCACCCGAACGCGTCTTGCATCTGCGTCAAGGTCACCCCGAGCGCCTGAGAAAGCTGTCCTGGGTTCACAGCGGTGGCAGCACTGGCGACCTGCGGACCGAGCGAACCAATCGAAGACGCCAACCCCAGCACCGTTCCGAACAACCCCAAGAGCATGTACAGGTTCGGCGCTGCCCGCACCCACCCCAGTTTTGACGTTTCACCCGAGGACACCATGCCCATGATCGCTTCGAGGTCAGGCGCATTCTGCGCCCGCACCGCGAGTACCGCTTCGGTCGCCCGGCGCACCGAACTGCCCTTGGGCATTTTCGCCAATGCCGCGTCGAACACCTGCGGCTCGAGCATCGTATTGTCTGTCTCGAGCGGCGCTGTTGCAATCTGCCGGACTTGACGCAGATGCCCCTCTTCGTCCTTCAACTCCGCGTAGCGCTTGAGCAGCGCGCTGCCAACGACAAGGGTCAAGCTGCCCATGCCGCCGAGCACCACCGCCCAGCCTTCGGGTTTCAACTGAAACAACGCCTCGAGTGCCACGCTCAGTTCCTCGCCGTTGATTGGAACGGATCGTATGTCTCTCCGAACGGGTGCAACGGATCGTCCGGGTAGTAATCACATTGCAGGGCGTTGTCAATGGCGACCTCTTCGCTGTACCCAATTAGTGCACCACAGCAGGTGCAGTAGTACCCGTCTTTGTCGAAGAACCCGTTGCCTTTGGGTCGCCGCTCCCCCGACTTTCGATAGAGTCTCTGCAAATGCGCTGGCTCAGGCTGGAAAACCCTAAATAGCGCACGGATTAAGTCAGGATATTTGCGACAATGGCTGAGTACCATGCGCGTGACCTTGCTGTGATCCCAACTCTCGAGTGCTGGACCTTCACCAGCACGTATTTGATGATGCAGGAAGCGCACGTAGGCTTCGTTGGCGTCTTGCAGGCGCGGGTGCTTCTGGACGAATTCTTGGCGGTAATGGTTTTGGATGCGGCTGTTCAATGTGGTCAGAGCATTGTTGAGGCTTTGCCCCTCTTCGGTGCGCGAGGCAAATGCAAGTAACCGTGCGGTTTTGCCAATGTTCATCGGCAGCCTGCGCGCGCGACGCGCTGGGTCGGTGGGTTCACCAACGCCGTCGGGCCACTCCATCATCAATTTGCCGCCTTGCGGGCGGAGCACGCCGTGAATTATGCCAAAGATCACAAGTTCCTCAGCATTGCGTAGATGCTTGACCTCGCTGTCGCTGATGGGTGTCCAATCAATATCACTGCGCTTGCGGGTGAAGAAGGTCTTGTACAGCTCACTCTTGGCTGCGGCGAGAGATTGGGTCACATCCAGCGAACCACGCAACGAGAATTTGTGTGCTTCCTCGAGCATGACAATTCGAAAAGGACTCTTGATCGTGCTTTGTGCTGCCGCTGGATAAGTGCTGCGCCAGTTTTGAAGTGAGGATTCAAGCCTTGGCGACAACGCAGAGCCAAGAAGCAATTTTTGTCTTGGAAGGGGTGACTGTGGGTCAGGCTGACCAAGGTTTTCTTGTATAGGCAAGAAGATGCGCGCGAGTTCGGCGGCTGCCATAGCTTCTTGTCCAGGGTTGAAATTGGGGCTTTCAGCCTCAAACAGACGCGTGGCAACGTCTTTGGTATTTGGGTCAGCAAGTGGCTGAAAGGGCACGACTGCCATCTGCTCGAGCGAGTGAAGTTGCGATGCGCTGAACGGGGGTTGGCTAAGGTTCACTGACTGGCTGAGCCAGTCGGGCTGGTTCTCACCGGGCAGTGCCCCGTCAAGCAGCTCTGTCCAACTCGCGATGATTTGCGCGCAACGCTGTTCAATTTCGCCGTCAGGCATCAGGCGCTGGAACTCTTTGTGGACGGTTCCATTAGGTGCCTTCTCAAACAACGAAAGCCCGTTGATGTCCTTATTTTGTCCCTCAAGGTCATTGATTGCGGTTCCCCAACGCGCAACTTGCGAATCCAAGCGCATCTTGAGGTTCTGAAGTCTTTTCTGAATCACGTTCGCTTCAATTTCAATCAAACTTAATGTTCCGCGCTCCGTGCGCTGACCGCCACCCTGGTCAATCATCGCGCCCTTGGCGAGTCGCTCAAGTCGTCCCTCTGTCTCGTTGCGCAAGGCTTTATCCAGAGGCTGCAGCATGCGATTGATCGCCTTACTGCGAAGTAAGAACAATCCGACGAGGGCGTTCTTGGCAACCCCTTCGATTTTATCGAGTTGTGCGTTCGCCACCCCTGTGTTCACATCACCAGGGTCCCAACTGCGCAAAGCAGATGTGCGCTCGCGGACTTTTGTAAAAATCTCGAGCAACGGATTGACACCCTCGTCGTAATCAAGCAAACCGCGCCTGATGCGGCCGTTCATTTCGCTGCTGATGGCGTGCGCGGCGCGTGTGCGATTGCGCTCGATGGTGCGCGGTACAATGCCACGAAAACTATCGCCTTTGTCGCGTTCGAATGCAGTACGAAGTTCGTCGAGCGCTTTGCGTGCCGCTTCGATGTTGCCGCGTCGGGCGTTGTCGCGCACTTCGCGGGCTTTGCTGTCAATGCGGTTGCGAATCGGTGCGCCCCCGTCGTCGGTCAGCAACTTGTCTACCAGATTTGTGTCCGTCAGCCCGAGATCGTCCAGTTCATCCTCGAGTTTCTTCTCAAGAACACGGTCTTTCCACTTCATGAATGCGTGACGCAAGGTTTTCAATTTGCACGCTTCGATGATGCGTCGCACTGGGTATTCGATGGTGCTCAACCCGAAAGTGGCAAAGGCGAAGGCGCGTCCGTCTTTGGGTGGTATCGGTGCATTATTGACAGCAGCTTTGAACGGATCAGAGTCTGGAACAAAAATGTTCAAGAAAATTCGGTCCGCAACAGCACCATTCAGTTTGTTTTCGTCGTCTTTGACGTTATCTCGCGGTCGAACTAGGTATACCAAATCGTAAGGTGTTTGATCGGCTTGCAACACGGGCATGTCGAACGACTTATCGGCGTATTTGATGTTTTTGTACCGATCTCTGTCAGTAAAGTTGAGGTATTGGTTCAATTCTTGAATCGCATGATACGCATTCACTTTGTGCAATTCGGCTTTAGGGTGATTGGCGATTCCATACTGCGGGTGGGGAATCGTGAACATGCCCATCGTCCGCTCGCCCGGTTCTTTCAACGTTTCGAGAATGATGCCAAAATCTGCGACAGTTCCGCTGCACGTGCCACCAACGAGCGTTCCCACGACGATGATCCGAATCATATTGCCCGCAAAAACGATTTCGTTTGCGTGCCCAACAGCGTTCTCGTTGACTGCTTCGGTCGCGTGCGCGGCACTGAGACCGCGCAGATTGGACAAGCGTGTGTCAAGAGCGTTCTTTATGTTGATGTAATTGTCAGGGTAGAGCAGCGCGAGGCGTCCGACCATGCGGATGTGCCCGGCACCTTGGTCAACCGCTTTGCCCGGCAGTTGAGCCAGTGTTTCCATATCTGCCCATCGTTCCAGGGCAATACTTTGATTGTAGTTTTGGGGATGGTTCACGATGTCGCTGTACTGCTCGGGCCGAATGGACAGTGTACGAAAGTTGTCTGTCCCGTTAAAGACACTGGCTTGGGCAGAGTCTGTTTCGATGCACAAGAACTCCACCCATGGAGCCCGCGACAACGCGCCAAGCTCGTCATTGATTCGCTGAACGAGGTTTTCGCAGATTTTCGTGCCTGTGCTGCCTAGTCCAACCACGAGGGTCTTCATTACATTCAGTTGGCTCACAATTATCTCCCGTTAACGCTTACCCAGTCGTTGCAGCCCAAATGTCAAACACAATGGCAAAAAGAGCATCATCACGCCCCATGTAGCTGCGAGTGCAACACTGCCCCAAGCAAAATATCCAAGCAGAGCAGCTGCAATCGTCATTGTCACCATAGAGACCAGCGCTCCGTTGACTGCAGCGTCAGTTGCTTCCATGTTGCCGCGCCCAAAGAGCAAGTGAGCAAAGAAAATAGCAGCGAGGTACCAAGCCACCAATCCCCCCGCAACCCGCAGGTAAAACTGCGTGTCCGAAAACAACCCCAAGACCGAATTCCACAAATCCACGATTTACCCCTCCCGTACCAGTGCGAGCGCAACGGTCAAATTGACCTTGCGTTTGGACCCAGTTGTGCTGGTCACGTTGCCGCTGAATGCCAGTGCATGCTCCCCTTTGGCAGGGTCGTAACGGATGCGCGCGGGTTCCTCGGCAGGCAAGTCGTCTACAGTATCCAGCGTGAAATCGCTGCCGATGGCTTCTACGCGCACGCCGTTTTGATCGCGGCTGATGCGGGCGAACGGGGCGGTGGGTGCCTTGTCCACCTCGAGCACCGCGCCGTCCACGCTTTGGGTGTTGCCGCGTCCGACGAGGGTCAGCACCGTTCGCCCAGTGGACACGTCTGCCAGGGAATAGCTTTGCCCGTTGACTTCGAGCTTGAGGTTGCCACCGCCACCGCCGGATCGCCCGCGCAGCAGAAAATATGCACCGGCGAGAAGCACAGGGATGAGCAGCAGCAACCACGGAAATCCGCCACCGCCACTGGTTGTCGCTGGCGCGGTGGTTGTCGCAGTCGCGCCGCTGAGCAGTTCGCTGCGCGTGCCGCCGCTCAAGGTTGCCCCGGTGAAGGTTTTCGGGACGAGCACGACCGCCTCGAGCTTGGCTTCGTTCGGTGAGGCATTTGGGACGTTGACCTTGAACGGCAGTTCCACGCTCGCGCCGCCTTGCGTGCCCGGCACGCGCGTCCAGCGCTCGAGCACGGACAGATACGCCGGGTCGTTGCTGCCGAGCAAACGCTCGCCGGGTGCGCCTTGGCTGGCGGCGACGTTGGAGAGGAGCACGATGATCGTGTCGCTGGCGTTGCTATACGCCTCGCCGAGTTCAACGATGGCGCGTTCGGTGTCGTGCCCGCCTTGGCTGCCTGCGCGCGGCGTGGTCGGCAGCAACCTTGAGAACTCGGCGATTTTCGTTGGGTCGCTGCGGCTATTCGTGGTGATCTGCGCGGTGCTCGAGTCAACCGGGCGAGAGTCCCACAGTCCGAACTCGTAGCTGCGTACAGTCACACGGTCACCTGACACGAGCAGGTCTTGCACGAGCGAGCTCGCCACCGAGCGCGCAGCACTGGCGCGCACGGGGTCGTCCTTGAAATTCGCGGTTTTGAAGGCGAGCACGAGGTTCACGCCTTGGGATTCCAAGTCTCCGCCTGCTGCACGCACCGCGTCTTGAATGGTGGTTTGCAAGCGGCTCAGTCCGGGTTGAAGGCTGGCTTCGTCGAGCTTGAGCTGTCCCTCTTGTGCTTTGGCGGCTGCCGTCATCAGCGCAATCAACGCGATTGTCGCGCCAGTGAGCATCCTCCAGCACTTCGGCTGTCGCATCATTCGTTCACGCCCCCCGATTCCAATCGAACAATGTCCATGAGCGAGAGTATATTTTCCTGTCAAGACCGTTTATGGTCATGCCCGATCCCTGTGATTCAGAAAACAATTGGTGGTTGGTGAAAATGAATCTGTACGCTGTGAAGTCTGGTTGAAACGGTTGGCTGCGAGCTTTTGCTACAACAACCCGTTCTATCTCGATTTTGCAGCGTAAGGTTGCGTGCCTGCCAAGGCGATTTCACGCAGAGACGGGGTGCCGTAACAATGCGTCTAACGGCATTTTGCACTGTCCTATTCCGCGCGAGTTGCCTTCAGTACCTTGCGAAAGTGTTGCTTTCGGGTCATGGCTGCTCGCAGGCGATCCCATCGCGGTCACGGTCGAGTTGTAGGCGATACCCAGGGGATCCGCGTCTACAGGACGCCTCGAGCAAATGCTGCACGCTCCGGTTGGGTTGGCTGCACATCTTTTCATTTCAGGTCAATGCTTGGCACAACGACAACCCCACACTGCTCGAGCATGTCGCTCCCTCAGTACAGCACGAAGGGCGGCTTTCCAGAATATTTGTGGATGGAGCATAGGGCGTGCCACGACATGGCGTTGGTCAACGTTTCCGGGTGTCCTATTCCACGCAACTTCGGAGATTCAAAGCGGCTCAATCGTGTGGTCGCCAACGGACATCAATCCTCCGAAGCGTGTTGTCCTGTGTGCAGGACGGCAGTTTTACTCAGCTAGCAGAGCACACGACTGAAAATCGTGGTGTCGCCGGATCATGCCCGGCTCTCACCACCAAACCAAGAAGACCTGTCTGGAATACGCCCTGGACGGGGTCTTCTTGGTTGTTGAACAAGCATTTTTCAACATTCTCAGCAGTGATCTCGTGCGCTCCATCAGATCTTGAACCCTCGTTCTCGAGCAGGCCAGACTCGGGCAGGTCAGAACAGTGCAGCAACAGACAGCAGGACAGCCAAGCACCCAAAGAGGATCGGCACCTCTCAACGGATCTCGAGCAACTCTGGCAACGCCGCCCAGATGCGCGTTTTGACCTCGAGCGCTTTTGCCAACGCGGTCAAATCCGTGGGGGCGATGTAACGCGACGGTGGCGTGGTGTTGACGACGCTGGCGTGTTCGGGCAGCCCAGCCAGTTCCTTGGCAAGTTTGATGCCGTCGCCCAGCGTGCCGATGCCATCCACCAACCCGCGTTCCTTGGCTTGCAATCCGCTCCACACGCGCCCACGGGCAACGTCTTCGGTGGCGGCTGCGCTCAAACCCCGTCCGCTCGAGACCCGCGTTTTGAACGTGTCGTAAATGCGTTCCACCAGGCGACCCATGTTTTCGCGCTCCGACGGCGTGAGCGCGCGGTCGGGGCTGCCGTAATCGGCGTGCTGCGCAGTTTTGATCGTTTCCGGGCTGAACCCAAGGCGCGTCCACAGGGCGCTGCTGTCCGGGTGCAGGTTGAACACGCCGATGCTGCCGGTGATCGTCGCAGGCGCGGCGAGGATGCGCGTGGCGTTGCAGGACACGTAATACCCGCCGCTCGCGGCGAGTTCGCCCATGACGACGACGACGGGCTTCACGGCTTTTGCCCTCGAGACTTCGCGCCAGATCAACTCCGACGCCAGGGCACTGCCGCCGGGTGAATCCACGTGGAAGACGATGGCACGCACCGTTTTGTCCTGCGCCGCCGCGCGAATGGCTCGAGCCACTGTGTACCCGCCCGCTTGCTTGCCGCCGATCAGCGGAACTGGCACCGGCACGTTGCGGCTCTCACCGTCGCTGATGCCCCCCTCGAGCGTGACCAAGGCGACGCTGCCAGGGTCGTCCCAACGCAGTTCGGGCGGTGCGAAGCGCATCGCCTCGAGCGCGGGTTTTGCCCCCACGGTCAGTTCATCCTCGAACGCGGTGCGGGAGATCAAACCGCGCGCCAGTGCCTCGTCCGCCATCATCGGCGCGGCGTCAATCGCCGCTTTCAACGCGTCCGTCTCGAGGTTGCGTCCGTTTGCAATCGTCTCGAGCCAGTGGTCGTTCACGCTGTTCAACAGCGCTGCGAGGCTCTCGCGGAAGGGTTCGCTGAATCCTGTGGCGCTGAAACGCTCTGGGGCGGCTTTGTACTCACTTCGGCGCTCGTACTCCAGGTTGATCCCAAGCTTTTTCATCGTCTCGCCCAGGAACACGACTCTCGAGGCGAGCCCCACGGTGTTCAAACCGCCTTCGGGCAGCACGACGAACTCATCCGCCACACTGCCCAGGTACAGCACTGCATTGCTCACGCTGTCGGCGTACAACACCACACGTTTGCCCGCCGCGCGCAAATCCTCCAGAGCACGCCGCACCGCGTATGCTGCGCCCAGACCGCCCTCGAAGCCACGCTCGAGGAACACGACTTGCTCGAGGTTCGGGACTTTGCCCAGCAGTTCCAACTTGCGCGTGAAATCAGGCAGCGTTTCCGCACGTGGTTGACCGGGCAGGGTGATTGGAATGGGCAACGGACCTTGCGGACGGGCGACGGGGTACGCGCCTTTGAGTTCCACGACGACGCTGCGTGGGACTTCGCCGGGGATCAAACTCAAGCCTTGAGCGACGAGCACCCCGGCGTTGCGAACAGCGGTTTTCAAAATCGGGTTCATGGGCTCTGGATACGTCGGCGGCACGCGAAAAGTTTCCGTGAGACGGGGTTCACCTCGAGGCGTGTACGCTCCAGCCGTGTGGCGTTTCATCGCGTTGATCGTTGCGCTCGCGCTCTCGAGCGCATCCTCGAGCAGTGCGACGTTGAAGCCGTTCGCCACGCTGCGCGCTTCAAAGATCGCTGCTGTGGACAGCACACGTTTTTACCTCACGGACGGTCGCGTGCTGACAGCGGTGCGCGCCAGTGACGCACGGGCACTGTGGCGACGCAATTTCTCCTCGAGCCAATCTCAGTTTGCGCTCGAGGATGGCGTGCTATACGTCCTCGAACGCCGTCAGGTCAGTGCCTTGGACGCGGCGACGGGTCGGGTGCGTTGGACCACCAAATTCACCGCGTCCGTGCCTGAACCTTCCAGCATTGGCGCGCGCGGTGGACAACTCGTCGTCGGCTTTGATTGCCCCACGCGCCCTGGTGATTCAGCGTTTGCACGGCATTGCGGCAAAGGGGAAACCACTGTCGGCCTGGGACTCGAGCCGCGCACCGGCAAGGTGACTTGGACGCTCGCGCAACCGCAGGCGAGCAACGTCGGCATGGGCGAAGTGCATTCCAATTTCGTGACTTGGGGGTTTTCGTACACCACCGCAAACAATCCGGGGGCGGGTGGCGCGGTTGCCGTGCTGCCCTTACCTGCTCGTCAGGCGCGGTTCACGCGCGAGGAACTGCGCAGCTTCGAGATGACCAGTGATGAAGACCTGCGTCCGCAATTCTGGGTCGAGAACCGCGTTTACATCGTGGGTGACTCAGAAACCCGGCGACCCACGCTCAACACCAACGGCGAACTGGAACTCGAGGTGCTCGAGTTGCCTGCACTCACCAAGGCGATGGTGGGCTTGCCCGTCAATCCGCGCGTGGGCTGCGGAGCACCCGAAGTCACCGATGTCCCTAGAGAAGTTCCGCCGCTGCTCACTGCGCGCCTCAGCGACGCGTGCGGCGAGTTCGCGCGGCGCTGGCTGCTCGAGCGCACGCCCACAGCCTTCCCGAACCCGCTGCTCTCGAGCCAGGCGTCTGTGTTCAACAGCCAGGGCACGTGGTGGGCTGTGGACGATGACTGGCTGCTCAAGGCAGCCACGGGCGAACGCGCATTGCGTTTGCCTCGAGCTGCACACGTCCAGTTCGTCAACCCGGATGTGCTGCTGTCTTGGATCGGGGATGCTCCACGCGAACTCGAGGTGCAGCGGCTCTCAAACGCTCAACGCATTGGAACGCTGCGCCTCGAGCCAAACGAGACCCTGTATGCTCCCGGAGCAGTTGGGATAGTCGGACACACCCTCTACACCCTGCTCAAGGGTCGCTTACAGTTGTACGCCCTGCCGAAACCGTGATTACTTCTTTGACGGGTCGTCGTCGCGCAGCGGGTTCGTCCACTTCAACCCAGCGTTGCTCAAATCGCCCAGCACATCTTCACCCTCGGGTTTCACGCCGTCCCGCACCCACTTCACCAAGTCGCTGAACCCTTGTTGCAACTCGAGCGGGCTGAAATCGCAGTGCCCTGGGCGACGCACGAGGCGTTGCACCAACAGATCGCCCCGCCCAGCGGCGTTGACCTTCTGGCGGTAACTGATTTCCATGTTGACCGGCACGAAGGGATCGCCCGTCGTGTGGTAGCTCAGCACCGGAACCAAAATGCGCCCGCTGGGAATGCCGTACCAGTACCGCCCCGCCGTGATCCGCGCCGCTGGGTCGGCTTTGATGCGGTCCACGCCCACGTTCAACGCCGCTGCCTCGAGCCCCAAGCCGGGGTCAATGCGGTATTGGATGTAATCGTTGGTGGCGACTTGCTTGTCGGTGTTGTGGTTGACGATGCCGGGGCGGGACGACCCAAACCACGCGCCGTAAAAGGTCACGGGTCCGCCGAGGTTGATGTTCAAGCCTTCGATGCGGTACGGGCGCTCACCGCCGGAGAGGTATTTGATGATGCTGTCGAACTGCTTGCCTTTGGCGGTGTAATTCCCTGGCGTGCCGAGCGTGGGAATAATCAACCCAAAGTAAGTTTTGATGAAGAAGTCAATGTCCGATTGCGTGTTCGGCACGAAGTTGCCGCCCGTGACGTACTCGGCGGCTGCGGCGTAGGCGAGGTAGTAATCGAACAGCTCGAGCCCGGTGAGTGCGCCGCAAATTGGCATTGCGCCATCGTAAAAAGTCATGTAATTGCCCAAGCTGTCGGTGACGATGTTGCCGCCCATGCTCGCGCCGAACAGGTACGTGCGGGTCGGCTTTTTGAAGGTCTGACCAAAATAAAGCGCGAGGTCTCGAGTCTCGTCCGAACCTTGGCGCACCGCCCAGCCGTTCGCGCTGAAGCTGCTGGCTGCCCACGCGAAGCCGTTCTGGATGAACCACTCGCGGATCGGCGGTGGCGAGGCGCGCAGCGTGGGCGACACGCCTTGGAAGCCGTGCGCCCACATCACCAACTCGCCGTTCCAATTGTCAGGGATTTCGATGCGGTAGCCGTACTGCCCCTCGAACACGCCGGGGCGCGTGCCGAAGTACGCTTTTGCACCCGGAAGCGCAGTGAACTTCGGGTCTTCGACGACCCAGGGTTGCGCCAGCGCGGACAGGCTCGAGGTCAGGAACAGCAGCAACGCGAAAAGAAAGCGTTTCATGGATGTTCAGTTTGCGCCTCGAGTTTCAAAACGATTTGCGACGCGCACCCAGTTTTCACCTGCCGACGAGTTCGCTGCTGAGTTTCAACACTTGATCGCCGTCGTCCTGCTCGATCAGCACCGCCGGGTCTTCTTTGGAGCCGTTGCGGGTGATCTCTTTGCCCTTGATTTTCCGCGTGACATGCTCGGTGAAGGTGTCCACGACTTTGCCTTCAGTCTGTCCCTGACCGTAATTCCACCGCACGGTGCTGCCTTTGCGTGGTGCGCTCACGATTTCGCCCCCTCGAGTTTGTCTTTGACCCCTTCGCTCCACTCGCGTCCCGCGTCGCCGCCCCACAGCATCCACGCGATGTAGCCGTTCGAGGGATCGTCGCCGCGCTCGTCCAGGTTGTCCCCAGCGTGGCGCGGGAAGTATTTGGAGACGTGCAACACGTCCTCTTCGCTCATGTTCTTGCCGCTCGAGAGTTTGCGCGCCATTGCCACACCCACGTCGGTTCCGCCGCGCCCGTGCTGCTCGTGCAACTCCAATCCCTTTTTGGCGGCACGGCTGACCGCTGCGGGCACTTCGTATGTTTTTGCGCTCATCGGTGCTCCTTTCAAACCAAGGAGAGAACCGTATGGCGAAAGGCTGATGCAGAATTGATCTTGAGTGCTTCGCACGCTTGGGTTTGATACGTTTTGAAAGTGCACAAGAGCTTACGTAGATTTCTCGCCCGGAGAGATACCGGATTCTCGGACCCCGCGAGTGACGAGGAGATTGCAGCAGTTGAGCGAGCGTTCAACGTGCAGTTGCCAGAGATTCTGGTCGAGTTTTGGCGCAGAAGTGCAAGTGCTTATTTTGGCGAATTCCAAGTGCTGCCCCCAAGCAGGGTGCTCGAACTGAATTATTTTGCAGAAGGCGGCGTGATGCCTGTTGTTGAGTGCGGGTCAGATCATGTTGCATTGTTCACCCAACCTCCTATCTATCCGAGGATTGCTTATGCGCCGCACGACGACGGCCCTAGGTTGCTGCTCAGGGACTGCGAAACCCTGTTCCAAACGTTGAGCAAGATGCCACGTCGAGCAGTGAAGGCTTACGATTTTTACCAGTTTTTGCAGTTCATCCGCTCTCAGTACGAGCCAGCTGGTGAGCGCACGCCAGATGACCAATACGATGCAATGGATCTCCTGGCAACCGATGGAAGAAACCACGAATGGAATTACGCCGTTCAACTTTTGGACGAAACGCAACTCGAGTACTGGCAATTCTTGCTCGAGACTGACGAGTGGCGTCTCAACGTGCGCGGTGATGCCCGTGGCCGAATGTCGCAAATGCACTCACCTGAGATCAAAGCGTTGTTGCAAGCCGACCGAGAACGGTTCCGCTCGTTCGTTGAAGAAGTGCTCGAGGTGGCTCGAGCAAAAGGCATTGCTGGTCCGCATCGGCTCTATGGGGACGTACTAGAAATTGGCAATCAATCCATGATTCTCGAAAAGGCCTACAGAGCGCGAAACAAGGAAAAGGTCATCGAGGAATTGCTTCGCCGCTTCGATTAAAGCTGGCATTTGACGTTGCGAACAACCCGTTCATCGTCACACCGTTGCGTGGAGCCTCGAGCAATTCGTTTCACGCCGCTTCACACCTCTTGGCAAACTCGAGTCTTTCGCTCATCGAAGGCTGGGCTGTCCTTACAAAATCGCGGTGGCTGGCTTGAACTTACGCAGTCATTTGAGTTGCAATCTTGCTTGCCAGAACGTCGCGCATCGAGGTCAGCGGATGCTCGAGGATGGACGCGAGCGTCGGGTCAACGGCGGCGAATTCGTGTTGACGGCTGGCGAGGTAGACGCCCATGAGGAAATCCGCGCGTTGGGCGGGCATCCCGCTCGAGATCAGCCGCGCTTTGTTCGTTTCGTCAGGGACGATCACGCGCGTGATCGTGCGCCCCGTGAGTTCAGAGGCAAGCGCGGCGATGTCCTGGAGGCTGAGCGCTTCGGTGTTGGTGAGCGGCGTGATGCCATTGAAGCGTCCTTCGTTCGCAAGGATGACCGCGGCGGCTTCGGCGAGGTCGGTGTGCGCCGTCCAGGACACTGGACCGTCCTCGGGTGCGGTCAGTTCGCCACTCTCGAGGGCGTTGCCCATGAACAGCAGGGCGCTGTCGGCGTAAAACCCGTTGCGGAGGGCGGTGAAGGCGATCCCCGAGTGTTGCAGCAGCGTTTCGGTCGCGGCGTGGTCGCGCATCGGGGCGAAGTGCGAAGCGGGGTTGGCTCCCATGTGGCTGGTGTAAAGGATGCGCTGCGCTCCAGCGTCTCGAGCGGCTTCTATGGCGGTGCGGTGTTGAGTCACGGCATCCTCGCCGCTCGAGTTGGACGAGACAATCAAGACTTGTGTGGCTCCTTCAAAGGCGTGGCGCAGGCTCGAGGGGTCGTTGAAATCGCCGTGGCGCACGCGCACACCGCGATGATGGAAGCTGTCGGCTTTTTCGGGTTGGCGGACGCTGACGGCGATTTGGCTAGCGGGCACGCGCTCAAGCAGCTTTTCGGTAATCATGCGACCGAGTTGTCCGGTGGCTCCGGTGACGACAATCATGGGTTTCTCCTTTGCAACAATGTCAATGCATTGTTAGCAGTGATAACGTTACTCTGCAATCGGTGATATGTAAACTCCGGTAACATCATTGTGTTACCATCGCTATATGGTTGCTGAACCCTCGCTCACCCCTCGAGACCGCATCCTCCAAGCTGCGCTGAAACTGCTGGAAACTGGAGGGATCGAAGCCGTGTCCACGCGCGCGGTCAGCGCCGCCGCCGACGTGCAACCGCCAACGATTTACCGCCAATTCGGGGACATGAACGGTCTGCTGGACGCCGTGGCGAGCGCTGGTTTCGACGCGTACATCCAAACCAAAACCCGCCGCGCACGACCTCGAGACGCCGTTGCTGAACTGCGCGAGGGCTGGACGCGGCACATCGAATTCGGATTGGCGCATCCGCACTTGTACGCGCTGATGTACGCCACGCCTCGAGCGCCGCAGCAAGGCAGCGCCGCCAAAGCCGCCGCCGCGATGCTGCACGCCTTGATGGGACGCGTCGCAGAGTCCGGGCGCTTGGCGGTGGGCGTGGACCGCGCTGCCGCGATGGTGCACGCCGCGGCGGTCGGGGTGACCTTGGGATTGTTGAACGCTTCCACGCGCGACCCAAAGATTCCAGCCGCGATGCTCGAGGCGGTGTTGGACGCGATTCTCACCGCCGAAGCCACGCCGGTGCGCGGCACGCCGGAACAGCAAGCCGCCGCGCACGCCGTTGCGCTCATCGCACTGCTGCCCGATCTGGCGACGCCGTTCAGCCCAGCCGAAGTGACGCTGTTGATGGAGTGGCTGCGGCGCTTGGCGTGAACCATTGGATTGCTCGAGCGAACCTGAATTGCGCCGAGCATCGAATTTGATTCTGGCGCGACTTTGGATTGTGTTGCACCGCCGAACTGCTTTTGCTCACCCTCTGCTAACGTTCTGCGATGCTTTCCCTCGAGTCCGATCCGCAAGTGCAGGTGGACGCCTTGAGCCACCGCGCACTGCTCAGCGGTGTGTACTGGCTCGCGGGCGTCGGTTCGGTGTGGGCGATCCTGTACGCCAACCGCGCGTTGCAAACCATTCACGCCTCACCCGTGCCGCTCGAGGGGGCGAGCCGTGCGCGCTTTGCGCGCTTGCTGGGCACGCTGGGCTTGGCGTTGTGGCTGCCGGTCGTGGGCATCTGCATCGTGATGGCGTTCGCGCGGCGTTGAAGGATCGAGGCTACGCAGCGTACGCTGGGGGTCCGCTGGGTTGGTACTCGAGAACCAGCACGCGGTTGTCCAACACCTTGCTCGAGCGCAGATCAAACGCCAAATCGGGCACGCCCTCGAAGATCGGTTCAACACCGGTTTTTGGCAGCACCAACGGGCACACAATCAGTTTGAGGCAGTCCACCAATCCCGCTGCCAGCAATTGTTGAACCAATGACACGCTGCCCAACGTGCGCAACTCGGGACCGTTCTGGCGCTTGAGTCCGCCGACAAAATCCACGCAGTCCTTGTGAACGACTTCCAGGTTTGGCCACTCGGCAGTTTCGAGGGTGCGCGAAAACAGATAACCGGGTGTGTCCGCCATCCGTTTCCAACCCTCGTCACGCTGATCTTCGGGCAACGCATCAAGCATCTCGTACGTTTTTCTACCGATCAATGTTCGGTGCGGGGCGGTTTCGTTGGTTCGCATCCAGGCGTCAAACTCTGGACCCGAGTAGCCGTAGTACCCAGGGGAGCGCTCTCCTCGAGCAAACCCGTCCAGGGTAACAATCAATTCGCAGATAAGTTCAGCCATACATTCCTCCAAAATATTGACTCGAGCCGCCCGCGCTCAATATGGGTCTGTGTCCCACACGAATTTTTCGACGCGTTTTTGTTAACCTGAACTTGCGCGGATCAGTAGGGTGCGGTTGTGGAGGCAATGACAGTAGCAGTGGTGTCCAACCTCAAAGGTTTTGCAGGTGAAGTTTCGCGCCGCACGACGCTCGGAAACTGCAAGAGGTGGATGCTTGACGAGGCTCTAAACCAAACCTTCACGAACTTCCGAGCCTTGACAGCTTGGTATACCAAGTGGGACACTCTGGCAAGCTCATCCAGAGCGGCTCGAGCGTCCTGGCGCGTCACAGAGCCGCAGCAACCGAAGAACCATGACGACCTTACGAATGCGAATGCGTTGACCACCCGCCAAGGGTGCGTTCAACGCTGCGTGTTCAAAGGCTCGAGGGTTCAATCAGGTGCTCCAGCCAGCCGTGCGCAAATTTGAGGCGCGCGGGACGATGAGGAAGGACGCGTTTCCTTCCTGAATTGAAGGGAAGGCGTCATGAACGATTTGGATTTTGCAACGCTCGCCGTTCACGAAGGCATTGCGCGCGGTCACGGCGAAAGCATCGGCACGCCGATTCACCCGGTCGCCGCGTTTCAGTTTGAAACGCTCGAGGACATGGCGGACGTGTTCCAAGGGCGCGAGGAGGGCTTGCAGTACGCCCGCATTCAGAATCCAACGCTCGCGGCGCTCGAGGCTCGGCTGACGAAGCTCGAGGGGGGGCGCGGCGCGGTCGTGACCAGCACGGGGCAGAGCGCGACGCTATTGGCGCTGATCTGTTTGTGTCGCGCCGGGGATCACGTCGTCGCCACGAACACATTGTTCGGCGGCAGCTTGGGCTTGCTGAACACGGTCTTGCCGAATTTCGGCATCACCTCGAGCCTTGGCGCGAACGACCCGGCGACGCTCGAGGCGCTGATCCGACCGAACACTCGAGCCTTGCTGGTGGAAACCGTTGGGAACCCCGCGCTGGATGTGCCCGATTTCGATGCGTTGGTCAAGATCGCCAAGGCGCACGACATCGCCCTCGTCGTGGACAATACCTGGGGCGCGGCGGGCGCGCTGTGCAAGCCCCTCGAGTTGGGCGCGGACATCGTGGTCCAGAGTTTGACGAAATGGGCGGCGGGGCACGGCGCGGCGATGGGCGGCGCGGTGCTGACGCGCCAGGGATTCGTCTCGAGCGCACCTGTTTTTAACGAACCCGACCCGAGCGGCATCAGCCTGAACTCGAGGCACGGCGACAAATCATTTTTGGTGCGGGCGCGTTATCTGGGGCTGCACCAGATGGGCATGACGCTCTCGCCGCACAGCGCTTGGCAGATCAACCAGGGGCTCGAGACATTGACGCTGCGGATGGCTCGAGAGTCGCAAACGGCGTGTGAACTCGCCGCGTGGCTCGAGGCGCATCCGGGCATCGCCTGGGTGTCGCACACGAGCCGACCCGACCACCCGCACTTCGCGGCGGCGCAACGGTACTTGCGCTGTCAACCGAGCGTGCTCGCCTTCGGCGTGAACGGTGGTCAACCCGGAGCCTCGAGATTTTTGAAGCACCTGCGTCTGGTGCTGCTCGCCGCGAATTTGGGCGACACGCGCACGCTCGCCGCGCACCCGTGGACGACCACGCACGGACGCCTGCAAGACGCGGGCAAACGCGCCGCCGGGGTGCACCCAGAGATGATTCGCTTGACCGTCGGGCTCGAGGACGTGGAAGACTTGAAACGCGACCTCGGGCAAGCGCTCGAGGCAGCACTGCACGCAGAACCCGCGCTCGAGGTTACAAAGTGACCCTCCGCGAGAAACTGGGGCGGCAGTTCGTCGTCACCGCCGAGTTGGACCCGCCGCGCGGCAGCGACGCCACTAAGCTGCTGGAGGAAGCGCGCACCGCCGCGCCCTTCGTGGACGCGGTGAACATCTCCGACAGCCCGCAAGCCAATCTGCGCATGACGCCCTTGGTGGCGGCGCATCTGGTGCAAAACGCGCTGAGCCTGGAGGTCATCGCGCACTTCACCTGCCGCGACCGCAACGTCATCGGGTTGCAATCTGAACTCTTGGGCGCGCACGCGCTGGGGGTGCGCAACATCTTGTGTTTGCGCGGCGATCCACCCACGCACGGCGACCACCCCGAGGCGACCGGCGTGTTTGAAGTGGACGCCGTGGGCTTGAGCGGCATCGTGCAGAGCCTCAACGCAGGCAAGTCCAGGGCAGGACGCGACCTCGAGCCCACGGATTTCGCCATCGCCGTCGCTGCGAACCCAGGCGCAACCGACCTTGCCCTCGAGCGCGAACGTTTTGAAGCCAAAGTCGCCGCTGGCGCGCACTTCGCGCAAACGCAACCCGTCTTCGACCTCGAGACCGTGGAACGCTTCCTGGATGCCGTGCAACCCAGCATCCCTGTGCTGTTCGGCGTGCTGCCCGTCAGAAGCCTGGAGATGGCGGCGCGCGTCGGCAAATGGACGCGCATCCCCGACGCATTGACGCGCGACCTCGAGACGCTGGGCAAAAGCGCGGGCTTGGTTTGGGCGCGACGCATCGTGCAAGACCTGCGTGCCCTGGGCGTGGCGGGCGCGCACGTGTACCCGCTCGGGCGACCCAAGGTGCTCGCGGAAATCCTCGAGCCAACCGTTACGGAAACAGCTTGAAAGGCGGTGCTAGAGTTTTTTCATGCTTGCCGAACGCGAACCCAAAGCTGTGCAAGACGGACGCCTCGAGTTCACTTTTGAGATGTTCGAGGCATTGAGTGACGCTGGGCACTTCGCGGACAAGCACGTCGAACTGTTGGACGGAGAGATTTTTGCGAAGGGAATGCAGAGCCCGAGACACGCCTACACCGTCACCACGCTCTTGAAAAAACTGTTGCTCGAGTTCCGCGACCGAGCCACTGTCGCCTCGCAAGTCCCACTGATTTTGCTTTCTCCGCCATCGGATTTCGTAGAGCCCGACATCGTTTTAAGAATCCCACCAAGCTCGAGATACCCCACGCGCAACGCAAACAATGCCGACGCATTGCTGGTTGTCGAAATCAGCGATTCGACCCTCGAGCGAGACCAAACCGTCAAACTCCGCGCGTATGCCCGCAACAACGTTCAGGATTACTGGATTCTGAACCTGCACACGGGTCAACTCGAGGTGCACCGTGAACCGAGCGGTGAGGAGTACCTGCTCACACGCAAGCACAAGCCTGGGCAGGCGGTTGCGCCGTTGGCGTTTGCGGACGTGCCGCTCGAGTGGTGGTAAAGACAGTCGAGAATTCACGTAGGTACTCATGGGTCGTTCTCTATGTGAGGTCAATGAGATGACTAACAAAGCGAAAAACCAGTGGAGTTTACTAATACTTTTTGCGTGCATTTTTGCGTTCGTTCCACTTGTTCATTCACAAAGTACAGTTCAGAGTCAGATCATTTATAAGCTCGAGGATGGAAAACTTATTGCCTACAGTTTGTCTTCCGGTAAAAAAGTGTGGACATTTGGCAAAAATTTGATATCGATTGAATCTAAAAGCGGGGAGGAGTTTTACTATAGAGGAGATATTATTCTCACTACAAACAAAGACACAGTATTTTGTCTCTCAGCGCATTCAGGCAAGCTCAAATGGAAACGTATTCTGGCTGAGCCATTTTACTCAAGCGCATTCGCACGCAATACACTCACGTTTTCCTTCAGTTATTCCAAGTTATATTCTCTAATAGGTTTAAACACAGAAGATGGTACTTTATTATGGTATTCAAAAGAATTTAAGCAGAAAATCATGATTGAGGGAGTGTTTAATACTGTTATAATCACCACGATCTCCTCAGATGGTGCTTATATACGAACGCAATCTGCTTTTTTTGATCTAAAAAACGGAATAAAGATTAGGGATTATGCAGACTATGTATCTCGAGATAAGAATACCGCATTTTTTCAATTCTCATATGAATACTTAGGCAACGATAGGCATCCGCCGATCAACGTCGGACTAATAGACTTTGATACTGGCGAGTCACGTCAAATCTATTATGACTTTTCACCAAGGAAAAACTGCGGGAGTGAGATCTTGGATCCATCTCTTACTTACACCCGCCTTCAAGTTCAAATCCGTGGTGGTGACCTCTGCGGTGCATTCATCAAAACGTATTCATTTGAAGAAGGCACGAATCCGATTCCCGTCTTCACCGCACGAGAAGGCAAGTGAGCGATGTTGCTTACTGGTGGTCAATGACGCCAACCCAAGTGCTCGAGGCTCGCGCGGTGCTTGACGCGATGGTGGACGCTTCGCGGTCCACCCATGAAGAAAGCATGCGTCTAACCGGTGCGGAGCGCTTGGCGAGCATGTCAAGGAAATCAATGCACACGATCACGACCTTTCGAGCATTCCTCGCTGAACGGTACGGGTTGACCGCAGGGCAAGCGAAACTCGAGTGGGTCAGGGTTGCTTACGGCGAAGAATTGTATGCGCGCATCATCGCAAACCCGGATGTCAGGGCGAGGCTCGAGATGACGACGGGAAAAACGTGAATTGTCATCGCCTCAAGACACGAGATGCGGGCGTCAGCAGGAGCTTCGACAGGTTCTCGAGCCAAACCGTTCGCAACGAATACCTGCCTCGCAGGGAGTTAAAACGCCTCGTTGCTGGGCGCGTCGGGTTCCTCGAGCCACGCTGCCACGGTTGCGGGATTTTCTTGTTTGAGCGAGACAAAGTAACCGATCAACGCACCATCTCGCTGGATAAAAACCGTCTCGCCGCTGGCAAGAAATGTGACCATCTTCTCTTCAAATTCCGCAATGTCAACCGCTGGCATTGAGTCGCCTCCAAAAGTCCTGCGAACAGGTGCAGTGTATGCAGAAACCCAGCTTGCCACAACTCCTCGCTCAACGTATCCTCGTGCTGGACGGCGCGATGGGCACGATGATCCAACGCCACAACCTGCACGAGCGCGACTTCCGTCCCGCTGATTTGGGGACGCCGTTCAACCTGTACGGCGACAACGACGTGCTTTCGATCACGCGCCCGGACATCATCGGTGGCATCCACGAGGCGTACCTGGAAGCGGGCGCGGACATCATCAGCACGAACACGTTCAACGCCACAAGCATCTCGCAGGCGGATTACGCGATGGAACCGTGGGTGCGACACATCAACGTCGCCGCAGCGCAGGTGGCTCGAGCGGCTGTTGAAAAATTCAGCACGCCAGACAAGCCGCGCTTCGTGGCGGGCGCACTGGGTCCAACCTCACGCACCGCGAGCATCAGCCCAAAAGTCGAAGACGCCGCGTTCAGAAATGTGACGTTTGACGAACTCGTCGCCGCGTACACGGAGCAAACCGAGGCGTTGCTCGAGGGCGGCGTGGATTTGCTGCTGCTCGAGACGATTTTCGACACGTTGAACGCCAAAGCCGCGATTTTTGCAATTGAGCAAGTCTTCGAGGCTCGAGGGGTACGGGTGCCGCTGATCGTCAGTGGCACGATCACCGACCAGAGCGGACGCACCCTCAGCGGGCAAACCGTGGAAGCGTTCTACGTCAGCATCGCGCACGCCCAGCCGCTCGCCGTGGGCTTGAACTGCGCGCTCGGCGCAGAAATGTTCAGACCGCACTTGCGCGCCCTCTCGAGCCTCGCCACGGAATTCGTCAGTTGCTACCCGAATGCGGGCTTGCCGAACGCCTTTGGCGAGTACGACGACACGCCGGAATACATGGCGAAAGTGCTGGGCGATTTTGCGCGCGAAGGCTTGCTGAACCTCGTCGGCGGCTGCTGCGGCAGTACGCCTGCACACATCCGGGCAATTGCGGATGCCGTGCGTGATCTCGAGCCAAGACAGGCGAAGGGCGAAAGGCAAAAGGCGAAAGCAGACCCAGCCGAGGCTCGAGCGTCCAACACTGAAGTTCCCTTTGCCCTTCGCCCTTTGCCCTTCGCCTCTTACTCCGGTCTCGAGCCGCTGTTCATCACGCCCGACACGAACTTCGTCAACGTCGGTGAGCGCACGAACATCACGGGCAGCCCGAAGTTTGCCAAGGCGATCTTGGAGGGGGATTTCGAGGCGGGCGTGGCAATTGCGCGCCAGCAAGTTTTGAATGGCGCGCAGGTCGTGGACGTGAACATGGACGAGGGAATGCTGGATTCGGAAAGCGCGATGACGCGGTTTTTGAATTTGATCGCGGGCGAACCGGAGATTGCTCGAGTGCCGTTCATGATTGACAGTTCCAAATGGTCGGTGCTCGAGGCGGGGTTGAAGTGCGTGCAGGGCAAGGCGATTGTCAATTCATTGTCGCTCAAAGACGGAGAGGATGAGTTCAAGCGTCGGGCGCGGCTGGTGCGGCGCTACGGCGCGGCTGCGGTCGTCATGGCGTTTGACGAGACCGGGCAAGCGGATAATCTCGAGCGACGGATTGCAATTTGCTCGAGGGCGTACCGGATTCTCGTGCACGAACTTGGCTGGAATCCGGGCGACATCATCTTCGATCCGAATGTTTTGACTGTCGCCACGGGCATCGAGGCGCACGACCGTTACGCCTTGGATTTCATCGAGGCGACGCGCTGGATCAAGCAGAACTTGCCGGGGGCGCTCGTTTCAGGCGGCGTCAGCAACGTGTCGTTTTCGTTCCGGGGCAACAACACTGTGCGCGAGGCAATGCACAGCGTTTTCCTGTACCACGCGATCCGCGCGGGGCTGGACATGGGCATCGTCAATGCGGGGATGCTCGAGGTGTATGAAAGCATCCAGCCCGAACTGCGCGAGCGTGTGGAGGACGTGATCCTGAACCGCCGAGCCGACGCCACGGAGCGGTTGCTCGAGATTGCGGACACGTTCAAAGGTGAGAAAAAAACGCAGAAAGCCGCGCTCGAGTGGCGCAGTTTGGACGTGGAAACCCGCCTCGAGCACGCGCTGGTGCAAGGGATCACCGAATTCATCGAAGCTGACACGGAAGAAGCGCGGCAGCGTTTCACCCGTCCGCTCGAGGTCATCGAAGGACCGCTGATGCGCGGCATGAACACCGTGGGCGACCTGTTCGGTGCGGGCAAGATGTTTCTGCCACAAGTGGTCAAGTCGGCGCGTGTGATGAAGAAAGCGGTCGCGTACTTGACACCGTTCTTGGAGGCGGACAAGTTGGGCACAGGCTCGAGCAGCGCGGGTCGCATCGTCATGGCAACCGTCAAGGGCGACGTGCACGACATTGGCAAGAACATCGTCGGCGTGGTGCTCGGCTGCAACGGCTTCGAGGTCACGGACTTGGGCGTGATGGTCAGCGCTGAACACATCCTCGAGAAAGCCGTGGAGATCAACGCGGATTTGATCGGCTTGAGCGGCTTGATCACGCCGAGCTTGGACGAGATGGTCAGCGTGGCGAAGGAGATGCAACGTCGCGGCATGAGGACACCGCTGCTGATCGGTGGTGCGACGACTTCGAGGGCGCACACCGCGGTTCGCATCGAGCCTGCGTATGAATCGCCCGTGGTGCACGTTTTGGATGCCTCCCGCGCCGTGGGCGTGGCGCAGAAACTTTTGCGCGACCGCGAGACCTTCGCCGCCGACATTCGCTTGGAATACGCGGCTCTGCGCGAATCTCGAGCCGAGCGCGAGGTGCGGATGCTGCCACTGTCCGAAGCCAGGGCTCGAGCGCCGCAGTTGGGATACGCACCCACCAAGCCTGCGCAACTCGGGACGCAAACCCTCGAGTACGACCTCGAGACCCTGTGCGCGTACATTGATTGGACACCGTTTTTCATCGCTTGGGAACTCAAGGGGCGTTACCCGTACATCTTCGATGACCCAGCGGTCGGCGCACAAGCGAAAAGCTTGTTTAGCGATGCACAAACGATGCTGGATGCGTTGATTGCAGGCAAGAAGCTCGAGGCTCGAGCCGTGATTGGGTTGTGGGAAGCCAATGCTGTTGGGGACGACATCGAAGTGCGCGAGCCACCCGTAGGGGCGAGGCTAGCCTCGCCCCTACGACTCCATATGTTGCGTCAGCAACGCGATCAGACCACGCCGAACCTCGCACTGTCCGATTACCTCGCCCCGCTCGAGACCGGCGTCACGGATTACGTTGGGGCGTTCGCGGTTTCGATACACGGCGCAGAAAATCTCGCTCGAACATACGAACTCGAGCACGACGATTACAACGCGATTCTCGTCAAAGCGCTGGCAGACCGCTTGGCGGAAGCGCTGGCTGAGAAAGTGCACGAAGACGTGCGCCGCGTGCACTGGGGCTACGCGCGTGACGAAGCCCTCGAGCCCAAGGACCTGATCCGCGAACGCTTTCAAGGCATCCGCCCCGCGCCGGGGTATCCAGCGCAGCCCGATCACACGGAGAAACGCACGATCTTCACGCTGCTCGAGGCTGAGCGCATCGGCGTGCAACTTACAGAGTCCTGCGCGATGACGCCCGCCTCGAGCGTGAGCGGCTTGTACTTCGCGCATCCCGAAGCGCGGTACTTCGCCGTGGGACGCGTGGCGCGGGATGGGCTGGAGGATTACGCACGGCGCAAAGGATGGAGTCTCGAGGAGGCGCAACGGTGGTTGTCGCCTGTGTTGACGGAAGATGCGAGGGCGTTCGAGACGGTTGGCGCGTAGTGCTGCGCGACCCGTAGGGGCGACCGGCCGGTCGCCTCTACAGCGGGTCCGAAGTTTGCTCGAGTCTCGAGTTGCACACAATGACGACGGGCGTTGCCAAATCAGCAACGCCCGTCTCTCGAGAATAAAAATTTATCGCGTGACTTGCAGCGTGTACGCGCCCGTGCCCGCGTACGAGTACACGCGCCAGCGGTACGTGCCACTGCTGGCGCTGTACGTGACCGACTCGCTCGAGGTCGTGCCTTCGGAGCGTGCGACGGTCGTCCACGACGAGCCATTGGAGCGTTGCAGGTACAGGTCGAAGTCGCTGCTGGCTGGTCCACTCAAAACGCCTTTGAGCGTGCCGCCACCGTACGAGAAGCCGCTCGAGCTGGGTTGGTACTGCGAAACTCGGGTGCTGGTGAACGAGCCCGTGTACGTCTCCCCCGTGGGCGGCGGGGGTGGCGGGTTGCTGCCATCGAACAAGCTGTACAGGAGCAGGTTGGGGCTGCCGGTGTTCGCGCCGCTGACCTTGCCGCCCGTGGCGCTGCCGGTGATGGCGCTTGCGACGGCGCTCGGGGTGGCATTGGGGTTTGCTTCCAGGTACAGCGCGGCTGCACCTGCGACATGCGGTGTGGCCATGCTGGTGCCGCTGATCGTATTCGTCGCGGTTGAGGAGGTGAACCATGCACTCGTGATGCTCGAGCCTGGGGCGAACAGGTCCAGGCACGACCCGAAGTTGGAGTAGCTGGCGCGGGCGTCGCTGGAGGTCGTCGCGCCGACAGTGATCGCTTCCGCCGTGCGCGCAGGCGAGCCATTGCAGGCGTTGGTGTTCTCGTTGCCCGCGGCGACCGCGAAGGTCACGCCGCTGCCCACGGCGTTTTTGACGGCGTTGTCCAGCGCGGTGCTGGCGCCACCACCGAGGCTCATGTTGGCGACGGCAGGTTTCTGCGCGTTTTGCCGCACCCAGTCCACGCCTGCAATGACGCCGGAGTTGCTGCCCGAGCCGTTGCAGTCCAGCACGCGCACGGCGTGCAGGGTGACGTTCTTGGCGACGCCGTAGGTCGTGCCGCCCACCGTTCCGGCAACGTGCGTGCCGTGTCCGTTGCAGTCCGTGGCGCTCCCGCCCGAAGTCACGGCGTCGAAGCCGTTGCCGATGCGTCCCGTGAATTCCGTGTGGCTTTGCAGGATGCCGGTGTCCACGATGTAGGCGTGCACGCCGCTGCCGGTGGCGTTGTAGGTGTAATTGCCGTCCAGTGGCAGGTTGCGTTGGTCAATGCGGTCCAAGCCCCAGGTCGCACCGGTCTGCGTGGCGTTGGCGCGCACGATCTGGTCTGGTTCAATGAACGCGACGCGCGGGTCGCTTTGCAGCTTGGCGAGTGCCGTGGCGTCCAAGGTGCCCGCGAACCCCTCGAGCGCGGCGGTGTAGACGTGTTGCACGCGGATGCTTTGGGCGGAAAGGCCAAACGCACTGGCGATGCTGGCGTCGTTGCTGGCGGCGGTAATGCGTGCACCCAAGCCCGCGCCTTTGTTGAGGACGACGATGTACTGCCCTGGGATGACCTCGCCAGAAGCGGGCTGGAGGACCGTTCTGCTTTCGGGCACACTGCCAAGGTTGCTTGGGTTGCCCTGGCACGCCGCCAGTGCGACGGTGAGGGTCAATAACGAGACGAACACGCCGTTTTTACGCATGTCTATTCCCCCTTCGAGTTGTTCCCCTGCGGCGCGCAGTTTAAGCGCTGCACACAATCACGGCGTGAAGTTCCTCGCAAAAGCGTGGAGTGCGCGTTCGTCGTCCCCTCTCGAGGGGGTGTGCTGTTCGCGCTGAAATGCTGTGCACACCGTTCAAAACGGTTTGTGTGGGCATTCGGACAGGCTCCCCTCGAGTTGCACTTGAGCGCAAACTGTGACCTCGAGCGGATGTCCCTTCGCGGTCTTGCGGTGACCTCGGGCTGAACGTGGTTTAAGCAAGTTCCCACGCAAGCACCAGTCACCCAGGCGTACCCTGCACACATGACCCGAGGTTGCGTTTGGACAGCGGTGCTCGCGGCGTTGGTGGTGGGCTTCGGCGCGCGTGCGCAAGCGCCGCAATACGAGGTGCAGCAGTACCGGCTCGAGGGCAAGACCTTCGTGCCTGCGTGGATCGTGTGCGACAACCACACTTCCGCAAGCATGGTGATCGTTTCCAAAGCCCCGAACAACAGCGTGCGGATCGAATCGTTTGCCAAAAGTGCGCCCAGCGTGAGGCGCGTGGCGATCTACCGTTTGGGACGGGCGGAAGGTGCGGCAGGCTCGGTGTATTACGGACTCGAGGTTCCGGGTGCACGGCAGAGCCAGTATTTTTTGCGGTTCATCAACGTGGAGATGACAGCGGGTGAACTCACCAAAACCGCTGTGGTCAACGCGCCAGGGCTTCCGAACATCAACTGCGATGGCGTGAACATCGGTTCAGGGTTTTTCGCCGTCACCGCGCGCCGTGAGGTGAGGGTCAACGGCAGTGACCGCGACGGGTTTGTCTACACGGCTTTCGATCACCGCAACGGACCCGGCGCGAACCCAACGCTGACGCTGAGCAACGGCACAGCCGCGCGCACCGGCAGCGGCGCGACGTACACGTTCACGAACGGCGCATACACGTACCGCGTCAGCGTCGCCAGTCGCCCGCCCAGCGCCCGCATTGACGTGCTGCGCAACGGTCGCTTGCTGCAATCGGAAACGCCACTGGCGTTCGTGGACGTGCGCCAGAGGTAGCTTCGCTTTCAGCCGCCCTTCAACCTCGAGCCAGCGGGGAGCCGCAGGTTTGAAGGCATGAACGACGTGCAACCGTTTGACTGGCAACGCATCTTCATCGGCGAGCTGCCGCCCTTGTTCCTGCTCGAGATCGCGTTCAGAACCGTGTTCATGTACGTGTTCACGCTGCTGTTGATTCGCGTGATCGGCAAGCGCGGTTTGACGCAACTCTCGCCGTTTGAATACATCATCATCATCGTTTTGGGCAGCGCTGCCGGGGATCCGTCGTTTTACCCGGACGTGCCCTTGACGCACGCGATGGTCGTGATGACGGTCGTCGTGGGCTTGCAAAAAATTCTGGAATTGCTGACCGAGAAAAACCGCAAACTCGAGGTGATTGTCGAGGGCGATGCGCGTTTTCTCGTGCGCGATGGGCGTGTGATTGACGCAGCACTGGACGCAGAGAACTTGTCCAAAGCCGAGTTGTACGCGGGCTTGCGCGCCGAGGGCGTGGAGTGCTTGGGGCAGGTCAAGTACGCGGTGCTCGAGGCGTCGGGCAGAATCAGCGTGCTGATGGACAAGGACCGGCGCGAGGGCATGGATTTGTGGCAGGACAAAAACGCGTTGTAGCCGATTCTGTAGGGGCGAAGCATGCTTCGCCCTCTGAGCCAACGCGCCTGCTCGAGACGCCCGCCAACAGCTCGAGTTTCCACACCCGGGCACGTTGTCCACAACCCTTGTGGACAACCACCCTCACCTCGAGAAGCTGAACACCTCGGCGTCCGCGTTCGGCTTGCCCGCACACAGGTCGGTGATGATTTCGGCGGCAGTGATGCTGTACGTGATGCCGTTGCCGCCGTACCCGAGCGCGAAGTAGGCGCCGGGCAGCTCTGGACTCTCGCCGATGTACGCCAAGCCGTCCTTGGTCTCGCCGAACGTGCCCGACCAGGCGAATGCGGTCTCGATCTTCAAGTTTGGAAAGAGGGCGCGAAACTTCTCCTCCAGGCGCTTTTGTTTTTTCGGGATGCGCCCTTCGCGGCTCGAGAGGTTCTCGTACGGTTCGTCCTCGCCGCCGATCAGCACGCGGTTGTCGCTCGTCGTGCGGACGTAGAGGTACGGGCGCGCGGTTTCCCAGACCAAACTGGCGCGGTGCCACAGCGGTCCCTCGACGGGTTCGGTGACGAGGGCGTAGCTGTTGCGCAAGCTCAGCAGACGCTGGTGCAGGGCTTGTTTGTGCTCGTAACCGACGGCGAAGACGAGGTGCTTGGCGGTGACCTGAAAACCCCGGTCGGTCTCGAGGGTCCAGGTTTCGCCTTTGCGCGTCCACTTCGTCACTTCGGTGCGGTCGAAGACTTGCGCGCCGCGCTTTTGTGCCCCCTCCAACAACCGGTGCGCGAGGCGGTACGGGTCCACTTCCGCGCCCTCCCACGAGTAGATCGCGCAGGGCTTCGTGAAGCCGTAGCGCTCTTTGATCGCGCCGCTGCTGAGCAAGTCCGCGCGAATCCCGATGCGTTTGCGCGCCTCGAGTTCTGCCGGGAGATCAGCCGCGTCTTTCTTCGTGGACGCGTAGTACAAGCTCTCGCGGCGCGCGAAACCGCAATCGTCGCCGAGTTCTCGGGTCAGGGTTTCGACTTTGCCAATCGCCTCCAAGCACAGTTGGTACGCGCGGTTCGCACGCTCCGCCCCCAATTTTCGGGTCAGTTCAACCAAGTGCGTGTCGATCTCGTATTGCAGCAGCGCGGTGGACGCGCTCGTGCTGCCGCGGGCGACATCGCGCTTGTCCAGCACGACCGCGCCCAACCCCGCTCGAGACAGTTGATAGGAGATCAGCGCCCCGGTGATGCCCGCACCGATCACGGCGACCTCGGTTTTCAGGTCGCGCTCGAGGGGCGGGTAGGCGTTGAGGAGTCCGTTTTTTGTGGGCCAGAATGCCCGTCCATCACGCAAATCCATGCGTTCGATGGTAACGCTGGCGGCGTAAAACGCGGTTGTTCCACGCACCAATTTGAGCGTCTGGCAATGCGCAATTGAAGCCGTGTGCTGGGCTCTTTTTACTGGAGGTAACACACCTGGATCGCTCGAGTCCCAACAGCGGTTCCCAGGTTTGTGACTGCCCTATCGTCACAAACCTGGCGAGCGATGCGAGTAGGACAAATCAGCGTTTCTCGAGTGAAGCGGACACCCGACCGCGTTGTGGGAGGGTGGGAGAGGAACTCGGGAAACGCTGAAAACCACTGTGCATACCGAACTTGACAACCCCTTCGCCTTTGGGATCCTCGAGTTGCGAGACGAAAAGCACCGCCTTCGCAGCGGTGCTTTTCGTCCATGAGCCTGTTCAACCCGAGCGGGCGCGGTTCAAGGTCAGGGCTCGAGGGCGTGCGGCGTACCACCACAGCGCGCCAAAGAGCAGCGCGGCAATGCCCGCACCCAGGCTCACGATGTTGCGCACGAACTCCACGGTCAGGAGTTGCAGCGGGTAGACGTTGTTCTGCGTCAAGAACGTCTCGCTGACCAACCTCGAGCCGTCGGGTCCTGTGCCCGGCAGGAACACGCCCTCGTTGAAGAAGATCATCCGTTGCGGGCTGCCGATGGGCGTGCCCGCTTCGCCCAAGAGCGCGGCGAGGTCCGGCGGGTGCGGGTCCACGCGTTGCGCCAAGACCGCGCGGCTGCCCAGCGCGAGCGCCACGACCCAGGTCAGCACCAGCGCGACCAACGCGAGGATGGTCAAGGCTCGAGCAACGTTGAGGAGTCTCATCGCCTCACCGGTTGCTGGCGAACACGTTCAGCGTGATGCGCGGTGTGGGCGAGACCGCCCGCGCACTCTGACCGCGCAGTTGAATGCCGAAATCGGCGAGGTTGATCGGGAAGCTCGTGCGCAGGTTGACCACGTCCCCCTCCAGCCCCAATTCGCGCGTGGCGCTGCTGGCGGGCAGCAGGCGAATCGTCGCGGGCACGGTCAGCGTCACCGTGCGACCGCTCATCGCCATGCGCCCCGTGACCTGGTAGTTGTCGCCTTCGGTGTGACGCACGTTGCTGGTTTCAAAGCGAATCTGCGGATGCTGCGCAAAATTCATGTAGTTCGCGCCGCGCATATTGTTGTCGCGTCCGCCGATACCGGTGACGATGCTCATCGCATCCACGGTGATCGTGCCGCTTCCAGTACGCGCTTGCGGGTCGAAACGAATCTCGCCGGTGACGCGGCTCGTGCGTCCGGTGAAGTTCTCCACGCTGGTGTTGCTTTCCACGGTGGCCAGGTTGCGCTCGCCACCGATCTTGAACGTTTGCACGCTCGCCAGGGCGAGGCTGGAGGCGACGGCGAGGCTCGAGACAAGTCCGAAACAGACAGCTTTGTTCATGATTGTTCCCCTTGAACGCTGCGGGCACTCGGTTTTTGGCGCGTCTCCCACTGCTTCCCGGTGAATCGCTCCAGCGCCCGCGAAAGCACTGACTTGGATTGTCGGGATTTTGCAACGCCGTGACTGCGGCACGGGGCGCGTTTGCGCTGTCTGATCCGTCACAGATGGCGGACAAGAGGTGTCGGGGACACACTCGGAACGCAGCCGAACGGCGCGGCGCGAAGGCCACTGCACCCGGGGCTCGGGCTCGGAGGTCGCGCCGCGCGTGTTGAAGGGGTTGAACGCCGCGAGCACAGCCGGTTGTCGAAATTGGCTCGGGGCGCCCGCCCTCAAAGCGCTTTTCGGTTGGTGGCGTCAAGCATTCCCTGACGGTGTCTTAGCGCAGCAACTTGAGCGCCGCCGCCACCGCCACGGCAGCCGCACGGGAGTTGACCCCGAATTTGTCGAAGATGCCCGTCAAGTGCGCCTTCACGCTGTGTTCGCTCAAACCCAGGGCTTTGGCAACGCGCTTGTTGGCGTACCCGCGGGCGACAAGGCGCAACACCTCGAGTTCGCCCGTGGTGAGTTCGGGCACGTCCTCCTCGGTGTTTGGCTGCGCGCTCAGGGGCGGACTGGGCCGCTTTGCAGCGCCCTTGTCCAGCGTTTGCCCCAGGGCGTTTTGCCCGCTTTCAGGATCCAGCAGCGTGCGCGCGAGGGCGAGCAGCGCCCCACCGTCCATCATCGCCCCGAGCCCGCCCAGCGTGGCGAGCGTTTCACCGTCCAACGTTTGCTCGAGCTTCGAAGGCACGTGTTCCGCGTACTGGTTTTGGAACACCCTGGCTCGCGGGGTGTGCGCGCGTGTGCGCAACGATTCGGCGGCCCCGTGCAGGCGCGCACTGTGCGCAAACCGCCCACCGAGGACGGCGACCCGCGCCAGCGCTTCCAGGTCGTCGGCGATCTGCGCGACATCTCCTGAAACCAGCGACACGCGGAGGGCTTCGATCAACAGCGACGCCGCCCGTTTTGGCTCTCCGCGCACGCTGGCGACCACGCCCAGGGCGTGCAGGGTTGCGGCGCTGCCAGCGCGGTCCCCAGATTTGCGGCGCTGCTCGAGGGCTTGCAGCAGCACCGTTTGGGCATTGTCCAAACGTCCGGTGTGAACGCGCAGCATTCCCAGGTGCGTCAGGGTGCACGCCGAGCCGGTCGCGTCGCCGCTCGCCCGTTGGAGGGTCAGCGACGCGCTGAGGCGCGCTTCGGCCCGTTCCAGGTCGCCGCTGCGAAAGGCGACTGCCCCCAACGCACCCAGGTTCGCAGCCACACGCCGGGGATCGCCTTGGGTCAGCACCAGCCCGCGTTCGCGTTGCAGGTACAGCTCCGCCTGCGCGTACTCGCCGCCGCGTATCAAGGTCTGGCCGTAGGCGCCGAGCGCATCTGCTTCGCCGTGCGCGTCGCCTGCGGCGCGGGAGCGTTCCAGCGCGTGCGCCAAGCGTGTGCGCTCGAGGGTCAAGTCGCTTGGGTTCTGGGCGAAGATGCCTGCGCCGCGCCACACGAGCCTTTGCGTCTGCGGCGCGAGGGACGAGACAGACTCGAGGGCGCGGTTCAACCAGTGCTGACCTTCCTCGACCCCTCCGCGCTGCCACCAAAGGGCGTCCAGCGCGACCGCGAGGCGCGCACCGCGCTCGGCGTGGGTGTGGTTGGAGAACGCCCATTGCAGGGTCGCTTGGACGTGCGCAGCGTGGGCTTCGAGGCGTTGCAGCGTTTCGTTCGGGTGCGCGTTGCAGGTTTCGGTCAGGGTCAACAGGTGGGTCAGCAGCCTGGAGCGCGCCCCTTCCACGCGTTCGGGTTGGGGCGACGCCAGCGGCAGTTTCAACAGGCTGGCGCGCACGGGCGGCGCGATCAGGTAACGGTCATGTGCGGTGGCGCGCAAGAAATGGCGGCTTTCCAGGGCTTGCAGCCAAGCGTGAAGTTCCTCGGCGGGTGTCTGGGGGGCGCCGAGCACGGCGCGCGCGGTTTGGAGATCAAAGGCGTCGGTCAGCACCGCGAGTTGCTGCAAGCGGTCGAGGGTGTCGCTGGGCAGGGTGCGCACCTGTGTTTGCGACGCCACGGCGCGCTCGGCGAGCAAGCGCAAGCCGTGGTCGCCATCCCCAAAGGCGCGCACCGTATCGCCTTGGTGAATGCCGTGCGCAACCCAGGCGCGCGGCACGTCAAAGTGTCGCCCATCCTCGAGTTCAACCTGCGCGAACCCCGTGCCGATTTGACGCACCCGCAACCGCATTTAAAAAGTGTAGCGCACACCACAATGCCGTGGCTGGACTGGGCTCACATTTTGCGGGCAGTGCGTGCCGTGCCGCACGAAACGCCAGCGTGCTCGAGCACTTTACTCCAGCACTTTGCGCGGGTCCGATCCACAGGTCCAATCCGCCCCCTGGGCTCGAGCCCGTGCGGATCGCGCACCTGTGGGCGAATGTTGCGCGGCGTGACTGCCTCAAGTCCCGTTCTCTTCGGGCCGACAGCCGCGCCATCGTACGAACTTTATGACTCCAGTCCCACGGCTTTGTTCAACACCGCCCGCACGACTTCCGGGTTGGCTTTGCCACCCATCGCTTTCATCACCCGTCCAAACAGCGCATTCACCGCTTTGGCGTTGCCCGCGTTGATCTGCGCGACGACATCGGCGTTCTCCGCGACCACGGCCGTTACGGCCGCGTCAATCGCGGCCGTGTCGGACACTTGCCGCAACCCTCGGGCGTTCACCACCTCGAGCGGGTCTGCACCGTCCATCACGTCGTTCAGAATATCCTTGGCGATGCGTCCAGAAATCACGCCATCGTCAATCAAATGCAGCAAGCCCGCCAGGTGACGCGGCTCCAGCCGCACGCCCGTGATCTCGAGGGCGCGGTCGTTCAAAACCCCGGTGATGTCGGCGTTCAGCCAATTGGCGATCTTCTGCGGGTCACCCGCGTACACCTCGAGCGTCTGCTCGAAAAACACGGCGAGCGGGGCGTTGTACGCGATCAACTCGGCATCGGACGGGCGCACCCCCTTCGCGGTGTACTCCTGAATTTTCTCAGCGGGCAGCTTGGGCATGCGGGCGCGCACGTCGGCAATCCATGCTTCGCTGATCTCGAGCGGCGGCAGATCCGGGTCGGGCAGGTAGCGGTAATCGGCTTCACCCTCTTTGGTGCGCATCAAAAAAGTCCGCCCGCGCTCCTCGTCCCACCCGACGGTGTCCTGCGTGATTCGCCCACCGTTTTTGACGACTTTGACCTGGCGGTCAATCTCGTAATCCAAGCTGCGCGCGACGCTGCGGAAACTGTTCAGGTTCTTGATCTCCACCTTCGTGCCAAACGCCGCGCCGGGTTTGCGCACGCTGACGTTCACGTCGCAACGCATCTTGCCCTCTTCGGGGCGCGCGTCGCTGATCCCGAGTGCTTGGGCAATGGCTTGGACCTGTTGCAGAAACGCGCGGGCGTGGTCGGGGCCCAGGATGTCCGGCTCGGTGACCATCTCGATCAATGCGCACCCGGCGCGGTTCATGTCCACCAAGGAATACGGCTGGTCGTCGGGGTGCACGAGTTTCCCGGCGTCGTTTTCCAAATGCGCACGTTTGATGCCGACACGCCCTCCAGCCACCTCGAGGAACCCGTTCCTGGCGATGGGGCGGTCGTACTGCGAGAGCTGGTAGTTGTGCGGGCTGTCCGGGTAGAAGTAATGCTTGCGGTGAAACTGCGTGAAGCCACTCACGTCGCAGTTCAGCGCCAACCCGAACATCAGCGCGTGCTCCACCGCGCGGCGGTTGACCGTCGGCAGCACGCCGGGCAAACCCAAGGTGAGCGGATCGGTGTGCGAATTCGGCGGGGCAGCGAAGTAATCGGCGCTGACCGCAGAAAACATTTTGGAGCGCGTGTCCAACTGAAGGTGAACCTCTAGACCGATCACGGCTTCAAACCCGCTGTGCATGGCGGGCAGTGTACCCGATGGGTTCAGGCTCGAGGGTTGGGGTTCAATCGCCCCCGTCGTTGCTCGAGAGTCGCGCGAACGATCTCGAACCCGTGCGGCTGGCAGCCCTCGAGCAGCCGTCGAAACCCGGAATTGAAATCATCCACGCGAGTGCCCTGCATGACTCGAGGAAGCCGCGGCATCCGAGCCCTGCCCCAACCGGCGCGGCTGGCGGTGCTGCAAATGCTGGTCGATCATCACCGCAGCGATGTTGCCGCAGCCCAAGGCAATCGCAATCTGCTGCGTCTGCGGTTGCACGTCGCCCGCCGCCCACACGCCCTCCACGTACGCGTCCGCTGCACCGCCCTCCATGCGCGCCTGACCGCGCGGTCCGGTCAGGATGTGCCCGCGCGGTCCGAGGGCGAGCCCGAGCTGCTTGGCGAGGTCATTGCGGGGCAGCTTGGGGCTGTCCACGTAGTAGCCGTCGGCGACAACGCGCGTGCCGTCTTGCAGGACGAGGGCGGACACGATGCCGCGCTCGCCTTCCACAGCGTGAATGTGTCCACGCAGAACCTCGAGCCCGAGGTCTGCGCGGAGTTGCTCCCACTCGGGTTTGAGGTCCATGCCGCCGGTCAAGAGCACGCGCACGCGGCGGGCAAACTCGAGCAGCGGCTTTGAAACGCTGATCGCCGCGTTCGCACCGCCCACGCCGATGACGACGATGTCCTTGCCGAGCAACTCCGGTCCCTCGCAATCCGGGCAGTAGTACGTGTTGCCCTTCGCGGCGTACTTCAACCACGGCGCGTAATCGCCGTTCACGAGCGGGTGATGGCGGGCAACGCCAGTCGCCAGCAGCAACGTTTGGGCGCGATACAGGCGCCCATCCTCGAGGGTCAAGGTGAACGCGCCCGCGCCGCCTTGGACCTTGACCACGTTGCCACGCTCGAGGTGCGCGCCCGCGTGACGCGCCTGGGCTTCCAAGCTGCGCAAAATGTCTACGCCGCGCTGTGCAGCAAAGCCTGGCACGTTGTAAAGTGGAGTGAGTGTGTACGGCAAGGGTCCGCTTCGCCTGTCCACGACGAGCACGCGCCGGTGGTGAAACGCCAAGTGGATCGCCGCGCCCAAACCCGCAGGTCCGCCACCGACGACCACCGCATCAAATTCGTTCATGCATCAACCCACGCACCGTCCAAGAGGAGCGAATTCGCCAAGCCATGTCAGTAAACTGTAAGCCGTGCCGTGAAAAATGAATGCACAGCATTGGACTTGCGGGGACGGGGCACGAATTTTCCAAGCCGCAGCGGGCGTGGGAGACACACAGCGGATTTCTGGGAGGAAATCTCGACAGGGGTAAACGCCTTTGAAAGACATTTCGATAGGACAATTTGCCAAACGCACGAACCTCAGCATTCGCGCGCTTCGGCTGTACGACGCTGAACACCTCCTCGAGCCGAGCCGCGTGGACCCGACCACCGGCTACCGTTATTACTCGGCTGAGCAGCTCGGGACTGGACACTTGATCCGTCAACTGCGCGACTGCGAGATGCCGTTGGAGCAACTGCGCGTCGTGCTGCAAGACCCTGGCAGAGCCCAAGACGCCCTGCTGGAGCACCGTCAGCACCTGGAAACGCGCATGCGCGAACACCAGCAGATGCTCTGTGCTTTGGACGCGTTGATCGTTGAAGACAACGCGGGATTGAAGTTCCGCACGAAACTCTTGCCCGCGCGCACCGTGCTCACCACCGCCCAATCCATGCCCTGGCTCGAGCGGCACGAACCCGATCACGCTCCGCAGATGGTCGCCCTGCTGCAAGCGCGTTTGCACCGCAATGAGCTGCACCACGCACCGTTCCTGATGTACGGCTGTGTCAGCTTGGACGGGGAACTCGAGGTGCAAGCCTGCGTGCAAGTCAAAGACGCCTATGGGCGCAATGGGTCAACGCGCTCGATGACCTTGCCACCGTGCGAAGTCATCTACACCGTGCACCAGGGCTCGTACAGGACGATTGCAGCTGCCCTCGAGCGCTTGTTGCGCCACGCGCTGAGCCTCAACCTGCAACCGACGGGTGTCGCGTTCGAGACGATGCTCAGCCACCCGGCGACCGCCGACAGCGTCACCGAGTACCGCACGGAGCTGGCAATCCCCGTGGCGCCCAAGCCAGAGCCGTGAGCCCAGGCCAATGACCACGCTCAGCGCGCTGCCCGGCGCGTTCTCGTTCGCGCTGACCGGGCAGGTGCTCGCGCGCCTGCCGGAGCGCAACCGCGTCGAGCGCTTCGCCGGGCACACGCACGCCAGGGCGATCAAAGCGGATGGGGGGCAGCCCTTCGTCGTGCACGCCACGGACGCGGGCACGGGCGTGACCTTGGACAGCACTGACCCCGTGGCGCTCGAGTGGGCAGAAAAGAGCTTCGCGTTGGCGCTGGATCCCACAACGTTCTACGACGTGGCACGCAGCGACGCCGTGCTCGCCGGGTGCGTTGCACGCTTGCAGGGCTTGCGACCAGGCGTGTTGACATTCTGGGAAGCGTGGGTCGCCGCGATTCTGGGTCAGCAGATCACGCTCTCGTTTTGCTTGGACACGATTGGTTACATCTCCAAACGCTACGGTGGCGAGGTCACGGACCCGCTCAGTGGCGAAGTCTTGTACGTGCACCCGACCCCGGAAGCGATCCTCGAGGCGGACCCGCACGACCTGTACCTCTGTAAAGTTTCCCGGCAAAAATGCGCGTACCTCAAAACCGCCGCCGCGGCGCTCTTGAACGGCTACTTCGACGGCGTTTTGGAGATGGACTTGCCCGAGGCAATTGCCAAACTCACCGCGCTCAAAGGCGTGGGCAATTGGACGGCGCGCTACTGGCTGAGCACCGTCGGGCGTTTGGACAGCCTGGCGTACGGCGACGCGGGCTTGGCGAACGCCTACAAGCGCGCGTACGGGCGCACGCACGATTTGGAAGCGTGGGGCGAACGCTTGGGCAACGTGCGCGGCTGGGCGTACTACTACCTGATCTGGGGCGTCAAGTACCTGCCGGCGTGAAGCTCGAGCCAGTCGGTCCCCCGAGTTCGACGCCGCGTACAATTGGGACGTGATTGTTCACACCCTGGATCTCGAGTTGATGGGCGCACCCGGCGTCGTTGCCGCGTACGTCATCCCCTCGAATGATGGACTCACCATCGTGGACTGTGGTCCGGGCAGCACGCTGCCCAACTTGCAGCGCGGGCTCCAGAGGCTGGGGTACACGCTGGGAGACGTGCGACACCTGCTCTTGACGCACATTCACCTGGACCACGCGGGCGGCGCGGGCGCCCTCGCGCGCTTGAGCGGCGCGACCGTCTACGTGCACCGCCACGGCGCAACGCACCTGCGCCGCCCCGAGCGGTTGATCGAGAGTGCCACGCGCATCTACGGTGCGATGATGGACACGCTCTGGGGCAGTTTCGAGCCTGTGCCCGAGAATCAGTTACACAGTCTCGAGGGCACGGAAACCCTGCGCCTTGGCGGTCTCGAGATTCGCGCGGTGTACACGCCCGGCCACGCGATTCACCACGTCACGTACGCGGTGGAGGGGCATGTCTTTTGCGGTGACGCGGGCGGCGTGCGCTTGCAAGGCTCCACGCACACGGTCGCCCCCACGCCGCCACCCGACATTGACCTCGAGACATGGCGTGAAACCGTCGCCAAGCTCCGCGCCCTCGAGCCGCGCATGCTGTACCCGACGCACTACGGCGCGCACACCGACATTGCAACGCACTTCCAGAAACTCGAGCAGAGCATCGACGCACTCGAGACGCTGTCCCTGGACGTTCTGCGCGCAGGCGGTGGACGCGATGAAATTGCCCTGGCACTCGAAGCCCGCGCCAAAACGGAACTTAGGGATGCTGATCTCGAGACCAAGTACGCCTTGTCCACGCCGTACCACATGGCGGCAGACGGCTTGATTCGCTACTGGACGAAGCGCCGCCCCGATGCGCTACAGTGAACAGATGCGCGCGATTCGCTCGTTTTCAATACGCGAATACATTGTCCGGGCACTCGAGCTTGCCGTGTACGAAACAGACGAGCATGGCGTTGTCTTGGCGCGCGTGCCGAACGCCCAAGGGATGTTTGCCGAAGGCGACACGGTTGAAGATGCCCGAACAGAACTGGCGGATGTGGTCGAAGGCAACCTCGCGCTCGCACTTCAACTGGGGCTGCCGATCCCACCGCTGCCAGGGTTTGAGATTCAAGAACAACCCCGCTGATGCCCAGGCTCACACCGCTCAGCGCCAGAGAAGTGATTCGAAAATTGCGCGCGTTGGGCTTTGAAGGTCCATACGCAGGCGGGCGGCACTCGAGGATGGTGCATCCGCTGACGCAAACCGTGATTCCATCGTCCATCCACCGCAAGGACATGGGTGTCGGTTTGATCCGAGAAATCATTCGTCAAGCCGGGACGACGCCGGACGAATGGCTCGAGTTGTGAGCGTCAACAACATCTCGTCCAAAACCCTCGAGACCCTGCTCGAGACGGGGTTCGGCGCGACCGGCGCAAGTTACGGCGAAAAAGTCAGCAGCGTGGAAAGCAAACTCCCCACGCCGCTCGTGGTGCAACTGCGCGCCGTGCACGCCACCGCCAAGCAGTTGGAGACCGGCGGCACGGTGGACATCAGCAGTTACCGCCGCATGCTGGAAAGCAGCGCCGAGCAACTGCAACTGCTCGCGGGTCGCGCGCAAGCCACACCAGCCCCTGTCTCCCCTGCGGCGAGCATCGCGCCCCAGCCGGTTCGGCACGTGCCACGCGTCGGCGTCGTGGCACGCAAAGCCCCTCGAGCCTCCCGGTTGCGCGCGTGGCTGTTTGAAACGCGCCAAGCCATTCCCAAACGCGCGCACCGCATCAGCCACACGTGGCGCGTGCCAAGCACGGCGTTGGCACTCATCGCGGGCGGGGCGGCGGGTTGGTTCATCGCGGGCATCGGCGGCGCAATCGCCGGAGCGCTCGTGCTCGGGGTCATCGCGTTTTTCTCGCTGTCCGAAAACGCCGTGGCGAACGGCTTGTGGGCGCAGACTCGAGCCGTCGAAGGCACGTTCGCTGTGCTGCGACTCCTGGGTCGCACCGCGCTCGCCGTGGGTGCAATCGTCGTCGTTGGCGTGGTTATATTTTTCGTGATTCGGTTGTGGAACGTCCGCTGACTTTTCTTCTCGCTGTTGACTCAAGTTGCGCAGTCATGAATGTTTGTGTCTAGTACACGGTTTCACCCGCAAACAAAGCCTGGAGCTGTGACTGGCACACGAATTTTCAAAGAAATTTCCGAAAACCCAATCTTCACGGCGTTGACACTGGGCTCAGCACGAACACCCCGTTCTCGATTCACGTCCAAAAAGCGGGAACGGCTGGATTTCCGGCTCGAGGGTGGTTAAGCAGCGCGCGAACAGCGGCGTGCTTCTGGATGGTTGCTCAAAACTACGCGGTGCTGGTCACATCTTTTGCCTGGTATGCGAATCGGAGTCGCGTGCTGGACGATACGATGCATCGCTGCTCAACTTCAGTGATGTCTCAAGGGACGCAGTGGAGAGGAACGCGAACACATCGGCACCCGAGACCGGCACCCCGCTCGAGCGTCATCTCTCGAGACCCGTTGTGGTGCAATTGACACCCTCGAACTGATGATGTCAGGGCGTCCCGCAAGCCCCAAGGGCGCAGGGCGCTTACCCCACAGGACGGAGCCGTGGAAAAATAAAGCGGAGAGTCAAGTGAACACCTGACTGTTCTCCGCTTTTATCTTGCATCCTGTCTGTTCAGCTTTTTTCGTGCTAGACAGTTTGCATCCCTTACGTCTTCGGTATGGTCGGGGTGGCCAGATTTGAACTGACGACCACTTGACCCCCAGTCAAGTGCGCTACCAGGCTGCGCTACACCCCGACTCCTGGCATGCCCGAAGGCTCGAGAAGGGTATCACCGCTGTTCACCAAGGTCAAGGGCTGCGCTTGTGTGCGGCGTGCTAAAGTGCGTGCCTGTCATCGCCGTGGTCTCTCGAGCGCTGACGTAGGGAGAAGTGGGAATGCGCTCGAGTGCCCTGTCTTGGTTGATCGCGTTGACGCTCCTGGTCGTCGGGGTGGCGGCGCTCGTGTCCGTGCCGGCGTTCCCGATGCGGTTGTTGATTGCGTGTGCAACAGTGTTCTTGGTGGATGCCATCGGCGGGCGGTGGTTTGGGTATTTCAGCCTGCTCAGCCTCGGGGCGGGGATCGTGGGCGACACGAACAACACGTGGTTGACGATGCTGCCGCTGCTGGTTGGAAGCGCGTGGGCAGCCTTGTTTCTGCGGCACGCGGAGCCGGGGTGGTTCGGGGTGGTCCTCGGCGTTGTGGGCTTCGCGCTGCCAGCAGTGGTGCTGCACTTCGCCCGCTCGAGGTTAGACCCGAACCTGGTTTTACCGTCGGGCACGCAGTATTTGACGTTGCACGGCGGCGTTGGGGCGGGCACGTTGCTGATTGCGTCGCTCGTTGGTTTTTGGTGGCGCAGCCGTCAAGAACACGCTCCGCATCGCCGCATCACCCGAGCCAGGCGCTCGAGCCCAGCGACGCGCGCGCGCCCATGATCGCAGGCGTGCGCGCGTGGACGGCGCTGTTCGCGGCGCGGTTCACGGCGGCGCGCGTGCCGATTCTGGCGGCGAGCTTGGCGTACTATGCGACGCTGTCGCTGTTTCCGTTGCTGCTCCTGGCCACAGCGGTGTTCGGCTTTGCGCTCGAGCGCTATCCGGGGTTGAAGGACGAGATTCTGCGCTTTTTGAACATCAGCGTTCAGCAAGCGTTCCCCAGTGCCGCAGAACTTTTGAACAGCACCCTGGAGGGACTCAAACGCAGCCTGCTCGAGCGTTTCCAGGCGAGCGCTGGGGTCACCGGGTTGATTGGTGTGCTCTCCTTGGTGTGGGCGGCGAGCGGGTTTTTCGCAGCGCTGCAAGTCGCGCTGTCCTTGGCGATTCCCGGAACAATCAACCGCCACGTCGTGATGCAGCGCCTTATTGCGGTGCTCAGTTTATTCACGCTCGCGCCGCTGATGCTGACCTTGATGATCGTCGGCACGGTGATCTCGAGCTTATCGAGCGTGCCCTTCCTGGGCGTCGTGCAAGGCTATTCCTCGAGCATCTTGCCGGTGCTGGGCGCGTTCGCGTTGTTTGCGCTCTCCTACCGCTACCTGCCCGCGCACAATCCGGGCTGGCGGGCGAGTCTGCTCGGCGCGCTGCCCACGGCGCTCGTGTGGCAAGCGGCGCGCTTGAGTTTGGGGTTGCTCACGCCGGTCGCCAGCTTTCAAGCCACGTACGGCATCCTCGCCGGATTTCTGCTGCTCTTGGTGTGGTTGTTTCTGAGCATGCAGATCTTCCTCGCGGGCGGCGTGCTGGTCAGCATGCTCGAGGCCAAGCGCGATTCGGCGACCCTCGAGCCTGAATCTTCGAGCGGGGTGCATGCGTGAGCCGTGCAGCCATGGGTTCCGCACAGCGTTGGACGCTGGTCGCCACGGTGCTCTCCTCTGCCGTGGTGTTCTTGGATTCCACCGTCGTCAACGTCGCGCTGCCCAAGATCGGCGCGGAACTGAAAAGCGGTTTCTTCGGCGCGCTCGAAGCGCAGAGCTACGTCTACAACGGCTACCTTTTGACGCTCTCGGCGCTCTTGATTCTCGCGGGCGCGCTGTCGGACCGCTATGGACGCAAACGCGTGTTCAGCGCGGGGTTGATCCTATTCGCGGTGACGAGCGCGCTGTGCGGCATCGCTTTGAGCATGGACGCACTGATCCTCGCGCGGCTCGCGCAGGGCGCGGCGGGCGCGCTGCTCGTGCCAGGAGCCTTGGCGCTCATCAACGCAGCGTTCTCGGGCGATGAGCGCGGACGCGCCTTCGGCATTTGGTCCAGCGCGTCAGCGGCGATGACCGTGATCGGACCGACCGTCGGCGGCGTGCTCGTGGACGGCGCGGGTTGGCGCGTGGCATTTTTGATCAACCTGCCACTGTTGTTGGCGGCATGGTTCGCGTTGCGCGGCGTGCCCGACGACACAGGGCAAGCCTCGAGCGAGCGCTTGGATTGGCGCGGGGCGTCCGTGGTTGCCCTGGCGACGGGCGGCTTGGCGTTCGGCGCCATTCGCGGACAGGAGCGCAACTGGGTTGACCCGCTGGCGTTCGTCGCGCTCGGCGTGGGTGTGCTGGCTGCACTGGCATTCATTCCGCTGATGCGCGCGACGACATCGCCGCTCGTGCCGCTGTCCTTGTTCAACTCGAGGAACTTTGCCACGATCAACCTCTCCACTTTTTTGATCTACGGCGCGCTCTACGTCAGCGGCTACTACCAGGCGATCTTCCTGCAAGGCACGCTCGGGTACACGGCGCTCGCCGCGGGGCTGGCTGGCTTGCCGACCGGTGTGCTGCTGGCGCTGTTCTCCGCGCGCATCGGTGGGTTGACGGCACGCGTCGACCTGCGCGTGTTCCTCGCCCTGGGACCCGCGCTGATGGCGTTGGGCACGCTCCTGTTGGCTCGAGTCCCGCCGGGCAGCACGCCGTGGCGGGCGGTCGCCGCAGCGCCTCTGAGCTTGATTCCCTCGAGCGGGTATTTGACGGATCTCCTGCCCGGTCTTCTGGTCTTCGCGCTGGGCTTGCTGCTGCTGGTCGCGCCGCTGACCACGGCGCTGATGGCGAGCGTGCCGCAGCAGCGCAGCGGTTTGGGCAGCGCGATCAACAACGCGATCAGCCGCGTCGGACCGCAACTGGCGGGCGCGCTGATTTTTGTCTTCGTCACGGGCGTGTTCTACGCCAACCTCGCGCAGCGCACGGGGTTGGACGTGAACCGCGCCGACGTGCGCGAACGCCTCGCACCGCTGAACGCGCCCCGTCAGGGCACCAGCCAAACCGAAGCTGAAGCCGCGCGGCTGGCGTCGCACAATGCGTTTTCCACGGCGATGCTGCTGTGCGCGGGGTTGCTCGCGGCGGGCGCGGCGGTGAACGCCGTGGGTTTGCGACCCTCGAGCCCTCGGGAACCCACGCCATAGCACACCGTCTCTCGAGGCAAGGGAACAGCCACAACGTCGCTCGAGCAGGCTCGAGGTCCGACCAAAGGCGCGGGCGATGAATAGACCTCTTGCGAACGTCCAGCTTCGAGACTCGGGGCGGAATTTCGAAAGCAGCGCGACCCGCTTGCGGACAGGGACGAGAGAGAGTCCATACACAACCGTCTCACAGGCGATTTTTACCTTGTCTCCATTCACTCGAGCTTCAACGTTTTATACGGACTTCCGTTTAATCGCTTCATCTCCGCTTCGGCGAAGATTGCGCGCATCACGGCATCCGTAACTGTTCCTACGCCTTCAAAGGCGGGTGAATTCTTTCAGAATTAACCGGAATTCGTATTAATCTGTTTCCTCGAGCAGCCGCGTGCTGATTCGCCAGACCAACTCCGGCAACTGCCCGAAGGTGTAGGGCATGTGCGCCCGCTCGAGCCACTGGTGGTAATCGCGGCCCCACGGTCCGAGGTTAATGGTCGGCAAATGCGCGGGCGGCGCAGCGATGCGCGCGTTCAACGACGGCGTGTTGGCGTTGACCACGCCGATTTGCTCAGGCTCGCCGCGCCCGAACCAACTCATGTCGCTGATGCCCATGAAGTACCTGCGTTCAATGACGCTGACCCAGTCGCGCGCTTCGTCCAGCACCGCGCGGGTCACGCGCAACAGCCGCGCGTCGGCGGGGATCTGTTCGTCGAGCAAGGTGCTCGGGTAGTGCAACGCGCCAAAAGACAGCACGACCGCTGGACCCAGCAGCCCGGACTTGTCCCACAGCCATTGGGTGACCTGCAAGGATTGCGTGGGCAGGTCGGCGTGCGGGTCCACCTCGCGCGAGATGCGGTCGAACTCCGCGTCGAAATTCACGTGCCCCGCGGAGCGCGCGACCTCGAGCAGTTCGGCGTGGCTCAACACCAGTGGCGCGAGCGCGCCGTGCGCAGCGGAATCGAAGCGCCCCAGGCTCTCGGCGCGGGTGCGCAACGCCTCGAGCGCGTCTTTGAGGGCACTGTTGGCTTCGCGTTGAAAGTCAAGCATCACGTCGCTGGCGGCTTTGCTGTGCACAGGCACGTTGAAACACGCCCAAGCGCGTCCCGGCGTGGTCACGTCGTACTGGAGTTTCAAATCGGTTTGGCGCAAGGACGTGGGCGGCGTGCCGGTCTCCCCCTTGGAGCGGTCGGCGAGCGCGGGGTTGGCTTCAAAACGGCGCGTGACTTCCGACGCCAAAAAGTTCGCGTTGATGCCGTCCAGCGCGTACCCGGCGTGCACGTCCACACCGACGCAGAAGGCGCACACCAGCAGCTTGCCGACGCTGCCCGTGTACACCGCGCGCCCTTGGCTGCCGTCACCGGCGTCGCTGGTCGCGTCGAGGTTGACCACGCCGACGATCTCGAGGGCGTTGTCCTTTGCCCAGGCTTGCAGCGCGGGTGCAGCGGCTCTTGCCCCGCACGAGCGGTCTTCCTCGTCGGCGACCGCGCAGAACACGATGTTGCCCACCGGTGCCTCGAGTTCCGCGTGGCGGTACAGCGCGACCAGGCCCGCCGCCAGCCCCGCTTTCATGTCCAACAGCCCGCGACCGGGCAGGAAATCGCCGCCCTCTAAATCCGCCAGGGCGCGGCGTTCGGCGTCACTGCGCGCGCTGCCGCGCAGGTCGGCGATCAGGCGCGGCAGGAGTTCATCCGGGTCAAAGGCGTACGGCTCGAGCGGGCCGTAATTGCTGGCGCTGACCACGTCGAAATGCCCGGTGAGGACGACGACGTGTTTGCCGGTGCCGCGCGACCAGGCGTAGACGTTGCTGCGCCCCTGCGCGTCGCCGGGGATCGGTGCAATCCAGGTTTGCATCGGGTGCGCCGCAAAATACGCTTGGCGCAGGATCATCGCGTGCAGCACCGCTGGGAACGTGCGCTCACCGTCGCTGTTGGTGACGCTCGCGGCGCGCACCATTTCCACGGTCAGGTCGCGGGCGAGGTCAAAAGTTTCAGCCATGCGCGCCGAGTGTAACGCGCTCGCGGCGCGTCACGGTGAACGCGGCCGTCGGGCGTGTTATCTCGAGGATCGAGGGAGCCGCTTGGTGTAGCGCCAACCCATTCACAGCCTGCACGTCCTGTCTCGAGCGACCCTGTTGGACCCAGCCTTCGGTTGTTGCAGGCGGCGTACACCAAGGCTGCACCGCGACGACGGCTCGAGGATGGTGGCGACCTCGAGCCAAACCCTCCCCCGGGTTCCCGCTGCCTGCGAGCGCGCAGACACGCGGCTGACAAGGCAGGAAGAGGATTGCACGCGGAGGTCAGTCGTGAACAAACGAACTTCGGTGGTCCTGGCAGCGGCGGCATTGGTCACGGGCGCGTTGGCGTTGGCGCAGACCAAAACGACGACGCTGACGTTTTACTCCAGCGGCGATGTCAACGTCAAAAACCTCTGGGAGAACAACCTCCTGCCGATGTACGAACGCGTCAATCCGGGTGTGAAGTTCAACCTCGTCTTCTCGCAAGCAGGCGCGGGCAACCAAGCCACGATTGACCGCATGGCGGCCGCGAAAAAAGCTGGGCAAGCCAGCGGCATTGACCTCATCGAAGGTCCGGTCGGCGACGCGGGCGACGCGGGCTTGCTGACGAAATTGGACACCCGCAAAGTTTTTCGCTTGAACCGCGTCGAGGAGAACGTTTTCAACCGCCTCAAGGGGTTCGGGCTGCCTTACCGCGGCTCGAGCGTCGTGCTGGCGTACAACAGCACCAAGGTCGCCAAGCCGCCATTGAACCTGCCGGATTTGCTCAATTGGATTCAAAAGAACCCCGGTCAGTTCACGTACAACGCACCCGACGCGGGCGGCAGCGGCAACGCCTTCGTCACGCGCATCCTGCGCTTGGGCATCAACAACGCCGATGCGACCACGTTCGAGACTGGCTACGACGCTGCGCTCATCAAACAGTGGGACCGCGGCTTTGACACCCTCAAAGCGCTCGCGCCGTCCTTGTACAACGGTGGGCAATACTCCAAGAACAACGCCGAAACGATTCAACTCTTGGCGCGCGGCGCGATTACGATGGGTCCAGTGTGGTCGGATCAAGGTTTGAGCGCGCTCGCGCAGGGCATTTTGCCGCCGCAGATCAAACTGGCGCAAATCAACCCGCCGTTCTACGGCGGCAGCTCCTACTTGGGCGTCGTCGCTGACAGCCCGAACCAGGCTGCGAGTTTCCGGTTCCTCAACTGGCTGCTCAGCGAAGAGGCGCAAAGCATCGTCGTTGACAAGATGAACGGCTACCCCGGCGTCAAGATCGTGTTCATGCCCGACGCCGTGCGCGCCAAGTTCAACGCGCTCGCCAAGACGTACTCGTTCGGGTTTTCCAGCAAATTCGGTGCGGACATGAACCGCCTGTGGTACGAACGCATCGCTGGGACGCCGCAACCCAAGTGACCCGCACGGGCGCGTCCCCCAAACCTCGAGCCCTGCACTGGCAGCAACCCGTCGTCGGGTTGCTGCTCGTCGCACCCGCCTTGGCGGTGCTGGTCTTTTTGGTCGTCGTTCCCGCGCTCGAGGCGCTGCGGTTCTCGCTGGGCTTGGTCCCCGCGGACAACCCCGCGTACGCCTCCGGGATGGACCTGGTGCGTTCGGACACGCCGACGCTCGAGGCATTCCGGCAGCTGTTCACGAACCGCTTTTTCACCGGCAATTTCGACGTGACCCTGCGTGTGTCGCTGGTGTCCGTGGCGCTGCTCGTGCTCGTCAGTTACCCGCTGGCGCTGTACGCGCGCTTCGGGCGTGGGCGCTTGGCGGACTTGACGCGCGCCCTGTACTTGCTGCCGATGTTCGTCCCGGTCATCATCGCCAGTTACGCGCTGATCACGTTCTACGGCGACAACGGCTGGTTGGAGAGCATCCTCGGCGTCTTCGGCATCCCGTACCGCTCGATCATTCGCCAGGAGGCGGGCATCGTCTTGGGGCAAGTCTGGGTCAGCATCCCGTTCGCGGTGCTGATGCTCTCGAGCGGCTTGGAAGGTGTCAGCAATGAAAGCCTGGAGGCTGCCAAGGACCAGGGCGCGGGCGCGTGGACGGTATTTTGGCGGATCATCGCGCCCTTGAACCTGGTGCCGCTCTTGATCGTCGTGACCTTCACGTTCATCGGTGTGTTCGGCAGCTACACGATTCCGTACATGCTCGGACCGACCGCGCCGCAGATGCTCGGCGTGGCGATGCAACTGAACTTCGGTGCGTTCCGGCAACCGCAGGCGGCGGTGGCGATGGCGGTCGTCAGCTTCGCCGTGTGCGCCGTGGCGGGTGCCTTGTACGTCTGGGCGACGACGCGCCGCCGCGCGGACGAGGCGGGCTCACGATGAACGCAGACATTGAGCGTCGCAGCTCGAGGAGCGGCACACTGAGCGCCTACACCTGGTTTCTGCGCGCCCCGGCGATGCGTGCGGCGCTGCTGTGGACGACGGTGCTCGCCTTCGGCGCTTTTTTGTTGATGCCCCTGCTGACGCTGCTGCTGTGGGCGTTCACCGAGCGCTGGTTCTACCCGGCGATTCTGCCCGAAGCCTACGGCGTGCGCTGGTGGAGCTGGATCGTGGACAACACCAGTTTGGGCAAAGCCGCCGCCTACAGCTTCACGATTGCGCCGACGGTCACGGTGCTGTCCATGCTCGTCTGCCTGCCCGCCGCCTACGCGTTTGCGCGCTTCCGCTTCCCCGCGCGGCGCTTCCTCTACGTCGCGCTCCTGGCCAGCAACGCCTTTCCCAAACTCGGGCTCTACATCGCCATCGCCGCCGTCTTTTACCAGATCGGGTTGATCGGCACGTTCTGGGGCGTCGTGCTGGTGCAACTCGTCAACACTTTGGTGACGATGGTTTGGATTCCCGCCGCCGGGTTTGCGAGCGTGCCCAGGGAACTCGAGGAAGCCGCCCGCGACCTGGGCGCGAGTCCGCTGCGCGTGTTTTTCAGCGTGACGCTGCCCATCGCCATGCCCAGCGTCATCGTCGCCGCGATCCTGGTGTTCCTGGGTTCCCTAGACGAAGCGCAGGCGACCCTGGTGATCGGCTCGCCGGAGATCGTCACGATGCCCGTGCAGATGTACACGCTGGTCGGCAATTACCCGGAGCCGGTCGGCGCGATTTTCAGCGTGCTCTTGACGCTGCCGAGCGTGGTCTTGCTGCTCGCCGCGCGCAAGTTTTTGCTGGGCGGCTACCTGGCTGCCGGGTTCAAAGGATAAGCGTGAACAACATGGCCTCGAGCAACGATTGGAAATCTCGAGCACTGGATTTAGTCACCCCCTGCGCAGTAGGGGGTCGCCGTCACCGTCAAACCCTGTTTGCAAAGCAAAACGGGCGGCGGGGGGGTCGGGCGACAGCCGAACGTCGTCAACGCGTCGCCCAACCCCCCGTCTCGAGCAAGCTCGAGCCTCCCCTCTGCGATGCAGGGGGTATGGGTGGACTCGAGTCCGTCCCTCGAGTCTCGAGAACATCCCCTGGAGCCCGCGCATGACGCCGATTTCCTTTGACGCCGTGACCAAGCGCTACGGCGCGACGACGGCCGTGGACGACTTGCGCCTCGAGATCGCGGGCGGTGAGTTCATCAGCTTCCTGGGACCGAGCGGCTGCGGCAAAACGACGAGCCTGCGGATGCTCGCGGGGTTCATCGCGCCCGACGCTGGAGATATCCGCATCGGGGGCCAAAGCGTGCTGGGTTTAGGACCGGAACGCCGCCCGACCGCGATGGTTTTTCAGCGTTACACGCTGTGGGCACACATGAACGTCTTTCACAACGTCGCTTTCGGGTTGAAGCTGCGTGGCGTGCCCGAAGCGCAGACCAAAGCGCGCGTCGGCAAGATGCTCGAGTTGGTCGGGCTGCCCGGTTTTGAGCGGCGCTTGCCCGGTCAGCTCAGCGGCGGGCAGCAGCAGCGCGTGGCGCTGGCGCGGGCATTGGTCGTGGAACCAAAGGTGCTGCTTTTGGATGAGCCGCTCAGCAGCCTCGACGCGCGCCTGCGCGTGGCGTTGCGCGACGAGATTCGCGCGATTCAGCGCCAGCTCGGGATCACGACCGTGTTTGTCACGCACGACCAGGAAGAGGCGCTGGCGGTCTCAGACCGCATCGCGGTGATGAACCACGGGCGTTTGCACCAGATCGCCGCACCGGGCGAACTCTACGCGCGTCCGCAGACGCTGTTTGCCGCGCAGTTCATCGGCAGCATGAATTTCTTGCCGGGCGTCGTGCGCGCCGGGGTGCTCGAGGCGGCGCCGCTGCGTTTGCCCGCGCCGGGCATCGCCGACGGCGCGGTGACGCTCGCGGTGCGCCCGGAAGACGTGCGCGCGGGGGCGGACGGCGTGCCGGTGAGCCTCGAAGCGCGCAGCGACCTGGGGCATTACCACGCGCTGCGCTTGCGCGCGGGCGCGCACACGCTGACCGCGTTCGTGGCCCGCGGCGAGCGCGATCCCAGTGCCGTGCGCGTGGCGCGAGCCTTGGTCTACCGCGACGACGCGCTGGTGGGCGAGTTGACGCCGACCGCGGGTCCGGGGGCAGCCCTCGAGCCAACACCGGAGCCAGCCTTCGAGGGTGCGGTGCGTTGAATGGCGCTGTCCGAACGGCTCGAGGCAATCATTCAAGCTCGCGGGTACTTGCGCAGCGCGCACCGTGGCGCACCGAGTTTCGGCATGGACAACACCGACCGAGCTGTGACCGCTGCCCTATTGCACGCGCCGGACCTGATCGAGGTGGACGTGCACCGCACCGTGGACGGTCATTTGATCCTCTGGCACGACGACCACGTGCACCACGCCGGTCAGCGCCTCGAGATCGCGCGCACGCCCCTTGAAACCCTCTTGGCAGTGCGGCTCGAGGACGATTCTGGCTTGCTCACGCTCGAGGCGGCGTTCGCGCTCACACACGGACGAACAGGCTTGCTCGTGGACCTCAAAGCGCCGGGGCTCGAGACGTTGATCCTCCAGTGTGTGCACCACACAAAGCCCGAGGATCTTGTCGTCTGCGGCGGCTACGCCAGCAGCTTGCACGCCCTCAAAGCGGCTCAGATCGCCGTGTCGTTCACGCCCGACCCGTTGCGCACGGTGTTCGGGTCGCGCCTGACCTGGCACACGGATTGGGACGCGCTGACCGTTCACCACCGCACGGTCACGCCGGGCTTGCTCGAGCGGGCGAACGCGCGCGGGGTGCGCGTCGTCGCTTGGACGGTGGACGACCCCGCGCGCATGCGCGAGTTGATCGCGCTCGGGGTGCACGGCATCACGACGAACCGCATCGAAACGCTGAGCACCCTCTCGAGCCCGGACGCCTTGGAGACCCGATGAACACGTTGGCGACCTTTCGCGGCACGGTCACGCCGCAGACCCGCGAGCCGTACCTGAACCACCGCTTCAGCGTGCCCGTCGGGACGACGCGGCTGCGCGTGCGCCTGGCGTACCTAAAACCCGGCATCTGCCAGCTCTACCTGGGCGTCTTTGCGCCCAACGGCTACCGCGGCTCGAGGATGCTGCCGGGTGCCATCGGCGACGTGGTCTTGGAGCTGGACTTGACCGAGCACCGCGCGTCGCTGGGCGGCATCGCGGGCGCGATCACCCCCGGCGAGTGGCGGGCGCAACTGGACCTCGAGCGGACGCTGTTCGTCACCGAGTACACGCTCACCGTGGAGGTGGACGGTCAACCCATCCCCTCGAGCACAGCCGTCTCGAACACAGCGGTCTCCAGCCCGAAGCCACCGAACGGTCGCGCGGGAGCGGGCTGGTACCGCGGCGAGTTGCACAGCCACACCGTGCACAGCGACGGGCGCGACAGCGTTGCCGAACTCGTCGCGGCGGCGCGGCATTACACATTGGACTTTCTGGCGCTCACCGACCATTTCACGACCGCTGGCTGGGCGGACCTTGGGCAGCTGTCCGGCGAGGACCTGTGCCTGCTGCGCGGCCTGGAGATCACCGGGCACCGCGGGCACGCCAACCTGCACGGCTTGCGCCAGTGGATCAACCCGTTCGTGGACGAGCCGCGCGGGTGGAGCATCAACGACGCGGCGCGCGCTGTTCACGCACAGGGCGGCTTGTTTTGCGTCAACCACGCCTTCGCGCTGGATTTGGGGTGGCGCTACCACGACTTCGACTGGAACCTGTGCGATTTGATGGAGATTTACCACCACTTTGAGGGCGAGATGAACACCGCGCAACTCGCGCTGTGGGACGAACAACTGCGCGCCGGGCGACACATCACCGGCGTCGCCGGAACCGACACCCACGACGCCCACCACGGACGGCACCGCCTGGGGCAAGTGATGACGGCCGTGCACGCCAGCGCCCTCGAGCCCGACGCGCTGATCGCAGGCTTGCGCGCTGGGTGCGCCTACGTCACGCTGGGACCGGGATTGACCTTCACCGCCCATGCGGGCGACTCGAGCGCCGAAATGGGGCAGACCCTCGAGGCTGGGGAAACCGTGGAACTGCGCATTGAAATTCACAAACTCGAGCGTCCAGCGCGTTTGGTCGTGCTCAAAAACGGTTGGTACCACCGCCACGTGGACATGCCCGCCGCCCCCAAGGCCAGCGTCAAACTGCGCGACGTTGAGCCGCTGAACGGCTATTACCGTGTGGAACTGTACGCCCTGCCTGCGCAACCGCAGCCGGTCGGGGTCGGGCGCGACTGGGCGCAGACGCTGCTGCTCTCGAACCCGATCTACGTGCACACCTGAGGCGCGCCGCCCGCGTGGGCTCGAGGACCGCGGGTGCTACTCTTTGCTCGTGACCCGCGACGTGCACGCGTTCAACGCCGAAGTGGGCGTGTACGATTACGGCAAATACGTCTACACCGTCGTTTACATCCCGGACGAGGTGGCATCGGCATTGCCGCTGGAGGCGTTCCCGCGCTTGCGCGTGGGGGCGGCCGTGAACGGCGCGTGGCTCGAGGGGGCGCTGATGCCCGACCGCGTGGGATCGGCGCAAACGCGGCATTTGCTCGAGCAAGGACACGCCTCGGGACAACGGGTGTGGTACTTGTTGCTGCCAAAAGGGGTCCTCAAACGCATTGGGAAAACAACCGGTGACGCGGTGCGGGTTGAACTGCGCGTCGCAGACCAGGACTTCGTGGAGGTTCCCAAAGCGCTGCAAGACCTGTTGGACGGGCAGCCGCGCCTGCGGGCGATTTGGGACGCGCTGACGCCCGGCAAACGCCGCGGCTTGGCGCACCCGGTCAATACCGCCAAGACGCCCGCGACCCGAGCGCGGCGCGTGGAACAACTCGAGATCGCGCTGTTGGAGCTTGGGCTGCCCGAAGCTTGACCGACTCGAGCCCCGCACGTCCCTGGTTCGAGCCGTCCCTGATTTGAACCGTTGACGCGTTCGCTCGAGCCGTTTCAAACCCCGTGCGCTACGCTCTGCTCAGCCGTGCCGCATTTGGAATTCACCCCTGACCCAACCCTGCGCGCCGCCGTGCACGGCATCTGGTGGCACGCGCACAAAGGCGCGGTCGCGCAGCGCCTCGTGCCGGACGCCTTCGTGGAGGTGTGCTTCCAACACGGCGAGGCAAGCCTCGAGGAGACACCGTTGCCGTCCGTGTACGTGCTGGGGTTGCAGGACGCACCGCTGACCTTGCGCTCGAGCGGCGGGCTGAGTGTCTTGGGGGTGCGCTTTCACGCGTGGGCGGGCGTGCAGGCGTTGGCATTGGGGGCGGGCGTGCGTGCGGACGTGACGGCGCGCGTGCTCGAGGGTTTGGCGCGGGAGCGGATCCCAGAGGCGGTGGCGACCGTGCAGGCGTGGTTGATCTCGGGCGTGCGCGTGCCGGAGGCGCTGCCGGACTTGGGACGCGCGTTGTACAACTCCGGGGGCGCGGTGCGCGTGGAGGACTTGGCGGCAGCACTCGGCGTCAGCTCGAGGCAATTGGAACGCGTGTGTCACGCGCTTGCGGGTGTGCCACCAAAGCGCTTGGCGCGGCTCGTGCGCTTTCAAACGGCGGTGCGGCGCTTGTACGACGATCCAAGGCAGAATTTGACGGCGCTGGCGTTTGACCTGGGTTTCGCGGACCAAGCGCATTTCATCCGCGAGTTCCGCGCATTCGCGCACGCCACGCCCGGCGCGTTCGTGTCGGATTTGTTCAATGCGACCGCAGCCACCCTCGAGTAAGGTCTCTCTTCGGAGGTCATGAACATGCGAGCGACGTTGAAAAACATTGATTTGTCGGTGGCGGATGTGGTGCGAAGCCTGCACTTTTACGGTGAGGTCATGGGCATGGCGGACACCCCGCAGAGCGCGCCGCCGCACATGATGATCCTCAGCGCAGGCGGCGTGACGCTGAGCTTGCACCAAACCGGCACGCAAGGCGGCAAGCCCGTGCAACCCGGCAGCACCGAACTGGGCTTTGAATGCGACGACCTCGAGGCGATCAGGGCGCGGATGCTCGAGGCGGGCGCGTCTTGTGGCGAGGTGCAGCAGTATGGGTTCGGCAGCAGTTTCGACGCGACCGACCCAGACGGATACAAGCTCAGTGTGTACAAGCTGCGAACTTAAACCTCGAGCCCCTGACCTTGAAGTTGCCTCTCCCTCCGGGGAGAGGCCGCGCGCAGCGCGGGTGAGGGAGGCGAGCGTTGCGCGTCACGCCTTGCGTGCATGGGCACGACGCGCACATGGGTGCGACGCGAGCTGCCCTTGACGTTTGGGCAGTGCTCGAGCCCCAAATTTCCCTCGAGCGCATCCATTCCAAACGCATAGGGTTGACGAATACTGCATCTCAGGGTATTCTTTTCCCCATCAGCGCTGAGAGGCGCGTTTTTTATTGCGCCTCGAGCCCACACCCATGCCCTCTTCTGCCCTGCTGTTGCCCGCGTCCGACGAGCGTGTGCTCGCAGCACTCGAGGCTGCGTATGGGCGGTTCGATGCGCGTTCAGCGGCGTGGCTTGAAAAGTACCAACGCGGGGGCGGGTACGTGCATTGCGGCAAAGGCTGCGCAGCGTGCTGCAATTTTCCGGTGCAGGTCAGTTTGGCGGAAGGCTTGCTCGTGGCGCAATCCCTCGAGCCCGATCAACTGGAAGCGATGCGAGCGCACGCCTTCAAAGTGATGCGCAACGCCCGAGGGGCGACTGAGTGGAACGCGTACCTGCGTTCACACCGCGTCCATGTCGGGTTCTGCCCGCTCTTGAACCGTGAGACCGGCGCGTGCACGGCGTATGCGGTGCGTCCGACGCGCTGCCGGGACACGTACAGCACGCTGGACGCGCATTACTGCACGGCAGGCGTCGTGGAAACCTTGGGACGCGAGGAGCGGGCGTGGTACGCGCGCACCGTGCGCGAGAATCCAGTCACGGACGGCGTGAGCCATTACATCGCGCCGCTCGAGGATCTGAGCGCGGACGTGGCAACTGCCGTGTCCGTGGCGATGCGCGCGGCGTGGGGCGTGGAGCTTTGGGGCGACTTCTGGGTCTTGACCAGCCTCGCGGCGGACGAGGCGTTCATGAACGCGGTGCGCGCGGGACACGTGGCTCGGGCAGTGAAGCGGGCGAAATCGTTGGGCTTGTGGCATCCCGAAATCGTGCGTTTCGAGTGACGCGGTCTACTCGAGTTCGACTTTGACGCCACCGACGAAACCCGCGATAATGTTGTAAATCGCGGCGTAGATTGCAGCGCCGATCAGACCGGCGACGCCGTAGAAGATTGGGAAGAGGACAATTCCTGCAACGCCGAAGCCGAGTCCGAAACCAGCGCTCTCGCGTCCGCCGAAACTCGAGAACAAGCCCCCAAAGAGCAGGAAGAACACACCGAGCACGAACCCGAGTGCCGCACTGGTTGCGCCGCCCATGATTGCGGCGGAACCGATGTCAATGCGCTTCAAAATCTTCATGTTGAAATTGTAACAGGGTACGCAAAGCGTGTGTCATGGATGCGCCTTGACCATTTGCCAGAGCACTTGTTTCGAGCGCCCCGCTGCACCTCCAGCGCATGCAATTGACGAATACTGCATCTCGGGGTATCTTGTGTTTATCAGCGCCGAAAGGCGCGTTTTTTGTTGCCCTTCACTGTGACTCGAGGCAGTGTGCTCGAGCCACGGTTTTTGCCGTCCGAGGGACAGTTTTGTGACACATGCCCAGGGCGTCTGGGACAAACTGCGCGCGTGTCGCTCGATGGTTTGAACGCGCGCTCTGGGCGTGTGCTGCGCATTGCGACGCGCGGCAGTGCCCTGGCGTTGTGGCAGGCGAATTTCACGAAGGCGCGTCTGGAAGCAGTGGGTTGGTTGTGCGCGCTGGTCGTCGTGGAGACCCAGGGCGACAAGAACCTCGCGCCGTTCGCCGCGCTGCAAGGGCAGGGTTTTTTCACGAAAGCCGTACAGGACGCGGTGCTCGAGGGGCGCGCAGATTTGGCGGTGCATTCGCTGAAGGACTTGCCATCGGGCGCGACGCCGGGACTGGTGATCGCCGCAATTCCCGAGCGCGAGGACGCGCGCGATGTGCTGCTGGCGCGTCCTGAAAACGTGGACCACTTGAGACCCTTGTGTGTCCGCAAAGGCGCGGTGCTGGGCACGTCCGCCGTGCGCCGACGCGCACAGGCACAGCATTTGGACGCGAGCCTGGAATTGCGGGAGTTGCGCGGCAACGTGCCGACGCGCGTGGAAAAGCTCAGGCGCGGCGAGTACGACGCGATTCTGCTGGCGGCAGCAGGTTTGAACCGTTTGCAATTGGAGTTGGGCGATTTGCATGTTCAGCCGCTCGAGCCGCGCGTGTTCGTGCCCGCGCCAGGACAGGGCGCGCTCGCCCTCGAGTGCCGCGCGGATGATGGGGAAACACGTGCAGCCCTCGGGCATCTGGATTGCGCGACGGCAAGAGCCACGGTAATGGCGGAGCGCGGGCTGATGGCGCGTTTGCAGGGCGGGTGTCAACTCGCCTTGGGCGCGTGGGCGAAGCTCGAGGAAGACCGCGTGCGCCTGCTCGCCTGGTACGAAGGGCGTTTGTTTGAAACCAGCGGCACCGGCGTGACCGCCGCGGTTGACCGGGCATTCGCGCAGTTGCGCGCGGCGCACCCAGAGGCGGTGGAGGCGTGAACATCGTGCTGACCCATATCCCCGGTCGGCTCGAGGGGTTGAGCGAAGCGCTCGAGGCGGCGGGACACGTGGTCGTGCACGCGCCGCTGATCAAGGCGCGGGTCTTGGAGAACGCGGACCTCGGTGGGCTCAGAGAGTGCCCTTGGTGGGTGTTCACGTCGCGCACGGCGGTCGAAGCGGTCGCGGCGTTGGGTGGCTTCGCGCGTGCACCGGAACGCATCGCGGTCGTCGGACGGGCAACCGCTCGCTCGCTGCTCGAGGTCGCAGGTCGGGCGGCGACGACCGTGGCGCGCGTGGAAACGGCGGTGGAGCTTGCCCAGCAACTCTTGGTGGACGGCGCGCGGGGACCGTTCGGCTGGCCGCGCGGCGAGCGCGCCTTGATGGGCTTGAAGCGCACCTTGGAGGGCGCGGGCGAAACCGTGCGCGACGTGGTGGTCTACGAAAACCTGGATTTGGAATTTCCACCGGTCAACGCCGACGTGCTCGTGCTCGCCAGTCCGTCGGCGGCGCGCGCCGTGCCGCTCCAGACCGCGCAGCGCGCTTGCCTCGTCGCCCTGGGCTCGAGCACCGCCGAAGCCGTGGCAGCGCGCGGGTTGCAGGTGCACACCTGCGCGCAACCCAGCGTGCGCGGCGTGCTCGAGGTCATTCAACGCATTCCTCAGCAAAGCACACCTCGAACAAACCCAGAGCAAGACCGCGCCCTCGAGACCACGCCACCCCCGCCCCAACCGTAGGGGCGCAGGGCTCTGCGCCCACTGCCGCGCCAGCGGCAGCAGCGTCCCTCGAGAACCAGCTTGCACTCGAGACCCAGCCTGCACCCACACCGCTCGAGACCCAAAAGGAGCCCTCTCCAATGATCCTCAGCACCAAACCCGAAGCCCCCGAGATCACCCAACGCCCGCGTCGCTTGCGCGGCTCTGCCGCCCTGCGCGACGCCGTGGCGGAAACCTGGCTGCGCCCAACCGATTTGATCGCGCCGTTTTTCGTCGTGCCCGGTCACGGGCAATCGCAGCCCGTTGGTGCACTGCCGGGCGTTTCCCGGTTCAGCGTGGACACGTGGCTGCGTGAACTGGAGCGGGCGCTGAAGCTGGGTGTGAAGACCGCGCTTTTGTTCGGCGTGCTCGAGGATGACGCCAAGGATGCGACCGCCTCGAGCGCGGATGACCCGGACGGTCCCGTGCCAACGGCGCTGCGTGCGGCGCGGCTCGAGTTCGGCACGGACGTGACGCTCGTCACCGACGTGTGCCTGTGCACGCACACCGACCACGGGCACTGCGGGTTGCTCAAGGAAACGCCGCGCGGCGTGGTCGTGGACAACGACTCGAGCTTGGACGCGCTGGCGCGCATGGCGATCAATCACGCCGAAGCCGGGGCGGATTTCGTGTCGCCGTCGGACATGATGGACGGACGCGTTGGTCACTTGCGCCGCGCGCTGGACGCGCACGGGCACAGCGACGTGGGCATTTTGTCGTATGCCGTGAAGTTCGCCAGCGCGTTTTACGGTCCGTTCCGCGAAGCCGCCGGTAGTGCGCCCGCGTTCGGGGACCGCTCGAGTTACCAGATGGACCCGAGGAACGTGCGCGAAGCCTCGAGAGAAGCGGCGCTGGACGAAGCCGAGGGCGCGGACCTGCTGATGGTCAAGCCCGCGCTGGCGTATCTGGACGTGATCGCTCGGGTGCGCGCGGGGACGACGCTGCCGGTCGTGGCGTACAACGTCTCGGGGGAGTACACGATGCTCAAAGCGGCAGCACAAGTCGGCGCGCTGAACGAACCCAGGGCCGTACGTGAAACCCTGACCGCGATCAAGCGCGCCGGGGCGGATCTGATCGTTTCCTACCACGCGCTCGAGGCTGTGCAGAAAGGCTGGTTGCAATGACATTGACCCTCGAGCATCCTCGAGCAACAACCCTCGAGACGCCGCTGTTCCTGCGCGCCCTGCGCGGTGAAAACACGCCCCGAGCCCCGATGTGGATCATGCGCCAAGCGGGGCGCTATTTGCCGGAATACATGGCGGTGAAAGCCAAGTCCACGTTTTTGGAGATGGTGCAGACGCCGGAGTTGGCTGCCGAAGTCACGCTGCAACCGCTGCGGCGCTTTGCGCTGGACGCGGCGATCATCTTCAGCGACATCATGACGCCGCTGCCCGCGATGGGCGTGCACGTGGCGTTCAATCCCGGTCCAGTCGTCGAACCCGTGCGCTCGAGGGCGGCGATTGACGCATTGCGCGTGCCCGAAGGCGAGGAGATCGCGCCGTTCATGAACGATGCGTTGCGCCTCGTGCGCGCCGAACTCGAGCCCAGGGGTGTGCCGGTGATCGGGTTCGGCGGGGCTCCGCTGACGCTGGCGGCGTATTTGATTCAAGGCTCGGGCAGCAAGGATTTCGAGGATTTCCGCGCGTTCCTGCGTCTGGAGCCCGTCGCCGCACACGCACTGTTGGAGAAACTGACCGAAGTCAGCATCCGTTACTTGAAGGCGCAGGTCGCCGCTGGCGCGCAAGCGATTCAACTGTTCGACTCCTGGGCGGGCTTGCACGATGAAACTACGTACCGCGAGTTCGCACTGCCGTACAACGCCCGCGTGCTCCAAGCGCTCGAGGGGCTGGTACCACGCATTTACCTCGCCGTAGGCTCTGGGCATTTGTACCCGGTGATCGCTGAACTGCCCTGCGAGGCGGTCAGCGTGGATTGGCGAACGCCACTGTCTCGGGTTCGGCAGCAACTCCCCGGCAAGACATTGCAAGGCAACCTCGATCCAGCGGCGCTCCTCGGCACGCCCGATAACCTCGAGCTTGAAGCCAAACGCGTGCTCGAGGCTGGGCTGGGCGGGGCGCATGTCTTCAACCTCGGGCATGGGATTTTCAGAACGACCAACCCGGACATGGTCGCGCGGCTCGTGGACATGGTGCACGGCTTCGGGCGGGGGGCGCTGTGACCGCGATCCTCGAGCCTCCGATGCCTGAGACCGCTGTGCTCGAGGAGCCAAATCCTTACGAGGCAGCGTTTTCCAACGTCCTCGAGAGCCTGCACCGCGAAGGGCGCTACCGCGTCTTCACCGAGTTGGAGCGTCCCGCTGACCGCCACCCGCGCGCCCTCTGGCACGCCCCGGACGGCAGCGTGCGCGAGGTCGTCGTGTGGTGCAGCAACGATTACCTCAACATGGGGCACCATGAAAAAGTGCTCGAGGCGATGCACCGCGCGGTGGACGACGGCGCGACCGGCGCGGGGGGCACGCGCAACATCGGTGGGAACCACCACTTGCACGCGCGGCTCGAGGCGCGGTTGGCGCAGTTGCACGGCAAAGAGTCGGCGCTGGTCTTCACGAGCGGTTGGGTCGCCAATTTCACCGCCCTGGGCGCGCTTGGACGCGTGCTGCCCGACGCGGTGATCCTCTCCGACTTTGACAACCACAACTCGATGATCGAAGGCATCCGCCGCAGCGGGGCAGAGCGCGTCGTGTTTGCGCACAACAACCTCGCGGACCTCGAGCAAAAATTGCAAAAGCTCCCACACGCTCGAGCCAAGGTCATCGCTTTTGAAAGCTTGTACTCGATGGACGGGTCCGTGGCGCCCATCGGCGCGGTGTGCGATCTGGCGCGTCGGTACAACGCCTTCACGTACTTGGACGAAGTGCACGCCGTTGGGATGTACGGCGCCACGGGCGGCGGTCAAGCGCAGGCGCAAGGCGTGGAAGCGCGCGTGGATTTGATTCAGGGCACGCTGGGCAAAGCCTTCGGGTTGCAAGGCGGGTACATCGCGGGCTCCAAGACAGTCGTGGACGGCATTCGCAGCCTCGGTGCGGGGTTCATCTTTTCCACCGCATTGTCCCCGGTGGTCGCCGCGGGGGCGACGGCGGCAATCGAGCACCTGATGACCTCGAGCCTCGAGCGGTCATTGCAACAGCGCCACGCGGCGTTGCTCAAAATCAGGTTGCTCGCGGCGGGCTTGCCGGTGATGCCGTCCCCCAGCCACATCGTGCCGGTGATGGTCGGAGACGCGGCACTGTGCAAACGCATCAGCGATGAACTGCTCCAACACCACGGCATTTACGTGCAACCGATCAATTACCCGACCGTTCCGCGTGGCACGGAGCGCTTGCGGTTCACGCCCGGACCGAAGCACACGCCCGAATTGATCGAAACCCTCGTGCGCGCCCTCGAGACGGTGTGGGCGCAATTCGGCTTGACCGGGCATTGAACCGCACTCAAACCGGTCTCAAAACCGCGCCACCACCGCTGCAAACGTAGGGGCGAGGTTTGCCTCGCCCAGTGCGGCTTGCGCCACACTTGCGTTCCTCGAGACTCCGGCTGCTCCCCACGAACAACGCGAGCCCGCAACCACCTCGAGCGCATAGGGTTGACGAATAGCGCATCTCGGGGTATTCTTTTTCCCATCAGCGCCGAGAGGCGCGTTTTTTATTGGTTCACGCCGCTCGAGCTTCGCCCGTGATCTGTTCTGATTCGGGCGGGACATAATCGGGCTCGATGCGTTCCACGTTGCGCACGAGCGGGTTCAGCAACGCCGAGGCTGCAATGCCAAGCTGAAAGACCCCGGCGAAGACGAGCGCCAGCGCGAAGCCGCTGCCTGAGCCAACGCCGACGAGCCACCCAAAGGTGTTTGCCAGCGCGCCGCCGGGTTGCATCGCGCCTTTCAGCCAGCCGTCGCCCAACGGTCCGGCGAGCAAAGAGCCAATCGGCGTCGCCCCGAAGATGACGAGGCGGCGCGCGGCGAGCAGGCGGCCTTGAATGGCGGGGTCGCTTTTGCGCATCCAGATCGCCCCGGTGCTTGCCCCCAGCAGCGGAAAAACGAGCATACCAACGAACGTCGCCGCGCTCCAGACGATCACCTCCGTGCCGATGCCGGTCAGTGCCAGGGATGCGCCGTACACGGCGATGCTGGCAATCACACCGACGATGCGCGGTTTCGGTGCGCCCCAGGTGCTGATCGCCAAGCCAGCGATCAACCCACCGATGCCGGTGACGGTGCGCACGACGGCGAGCGTGGTTTCGTCGCTGCGCGCCAAAATCAAGGCGGGCTGCATGGCTTGCGAGATGCCCCAGGCGAGATTGAACAGGGCGCTGCACAGGATCAGCAGCACCATGTGCGTGCGCTTGAAGATGTATTTGAACCCGAACGTGGTTTCCTCGAGCCAACGCAGTTGGCGCTTGACTTTGCTCGGGTCGTGCGGCGGGATGTGAATCAGCAGCAGCGTCAACAGCGCTGGGATGAAGGTCAGCAAGTCCACGATGATGACGCCACTCAACCCGATGGCGGGGTACAGAATCGCGCCCAGGGCGGGACCGCCCAAGGCGCGGGTGGCGTCCACCAAGCCCAACGCACCACTGGCTTTGGGGAACTCGTCGGGTTTCAGCATGGACCCCATCGCGCTGACGAAAGCAGGTTCTTGGAAGGCGTAGGCGGCACCGATGACGACGACGCCCGCATACAGGTGCCAGACCTCGAGGGCGCCTGCCAAACTGAGCAGCAGGAACAGAGCAGTGACGACGAAGTTGACGAGGTCGCTGAGCATCATCAGCCAGCGTCGGTCCACGCGGTCCACGATCACGCCCGCAAACGGCAGCACGATCAAGTACGGGATGATGTTGAAGAACAGCAACAACCCCAGCGCGCCGACCGAACCGGTTTTTTCAAACGCCCAAATCGTGAACGCGAAGGCGCTGATTTCGTTGCCCAAGCTGGAGGCGATTTGCCCAGCGGCGACGAAGCGAAACGCGCCGAGTCCGGTGCGCCAGGATTGGGTCATGCCAGTCTCCCGATGGCCTTCATTGAAGGGGCATGCTAACCCGTGTCGTGAATAACGGGGTGCACGAAAGCCGACACGTCTGGATTGGGTGTGGCTCGAGGCCGAGCGGCGTTCGCACAGTTCCTGAAGCGCAATGTCCGAGGGCACGGGACGCGCGACTGGTGGGCGACTGCGTAAAATTGGCGCAGCACCCATGACCCGCCTTGGCATCATCCATTACACGAACGTCGCGCCGCTCTTGCACAGTTTGGAGACGGAGCTTGACGGGCAGGACGTGACGTGGGTGCGCGATGTGCCCACGGGCATCAACGCGGCACTGCTCGAGGGTCGCGTGGATTTGGCCAACATCAGCGCCTTTGAATTTATCCAGCACGCGCCGCGCTTGCGGGCACTGCCCGATTTTTCGATCAGTGTCTTGGGCGCGGTGTACAGCGTGAACCTGTTCCACACGGTCTCGTGGGAAGAACTCGAGGGCAAGACGATTGCGGTGACGACGCACAGCGCCACCAGCGTGAAACTCTTGGAAACGCTGCTCAAGCTGGACGAAATCAATGCGACCCTCGAGCGGGTGCCCGGCGTGCGGCTCGAAGAAATTCTGGAGCGCTATCCGGCGGTGCTGTTGATCGGCGACGCGGCGCTGTCGGAGTGGTACCGCGTGTGCGGTCCGATCTCGGAAACCGTGCAGATGTTTCGCTTGCCCAACGAAGGGCAGCTGAACAATGGCAGACGCGTCACCGTCACGGATCTGGCGATGAGCTGGTACGAGCACACCGGCTTGCCGTTCGTTTTCGCGGTGTGGGCGACGCCCGCGGACAACGCGCCGCCTTTGGAGTTGGTGCTCGGCATGCGCCGCGCGCGGCGCACGGGCATCGGGCATCTGGCAGAGATCGCCGCAGCGGACGCGGCCCGCCTCGAGTTGCCGGAACGCATCGTGCAGCATTACCTGTGGAATTTTCGCTACCACCTGGAGCCGCCCGACCGCGCGGGGTTAAAGCGTTTTGCCAGCTTGGTCATGCCCGAGCACGCCGACGCGCTCACGTTCTGGGATGTGTAGCGTTCACAGCCTGTAGGCTGCGCGCATGGCGCCCATCCTCGAGCCGTTCGTGACGAAGCACCCGCCCGGCAAAGACGTGCGCGTGGCTGATCTCGCGCTCGTGGCTGCCTACCGGGGTGTGCTGCCCGACGCACTGCTCGAGCTGTGGACCGACGTGGGTTTGGGGCGCTACGGCGGCGGGCTGATTCAACTCGTAGACCCTCGAGCGTTTGAAGATGTGCTCGCCGGTTGGCTGATGCGCCCTGCGCCTTCGCCCGACCGTGTGCCTGTGGCAATCAGCGCGTTCGGACGCGTGTTCTATTACCGCAAACTGCCAAACGGCGCGGAGGACGTGGCGTTTTTAGAGCCGCACGACCGCTTGAGCGGTGTGCTCGAATGGTCGCTCGAGGGTTCGTTCAACGGCGTGCTCACCGATGACGAAGCGGTTGCGGAACTGCTCGAGCCTGACCTGTACGCGGCGTGCACCGCGCGGCTGGGGGCTTTGGAGGACAACGAAATTTTTTATCCTGTGCCCGCACTGGCGCTCGGCGGCACGTGGGATGCCGCAGCGATGGGCAAGGGCGATGCCCGCGTGCATCTGGAATTGTTGCTGCAACTCGCGCAGTGAATTGACGCACCCATGCTCGAGACCGCGCGACCACCACATCGTGCGAAAAGCTTTGGCAGGTCAAACCCGGCGCTGCGCCAGCAGCACTTGCGTTCCAACAGAAGCCGATGACTTGTGCCCTCGCTCGAGACGCTCCAGAACAAACCAGGAGGCACCTGTAGGAACGATCAACGCAAACCTGTGCTCGAGGCTCAAGTTGCCCATGCTTTCAAACGCGTTTACTGCTCTGCGCCCGCGATGACCTGACCGTTGCTGCAATCCAAGACGAAGCGGTGCGTGAAGGTGTAGCGCGCCCCTTGGGCGTAGGCGAGCCGCACGGCGACGCGCTCGCTCGAGACCGGGCAGGAAAAGGTGGCGCGGCGGTTGTCGACAACCGGCACGCCGCGCTCGCCCTCACCTTGGCGCGTGGTGAACACGCGCACGGGGGCGCTGGTGCGCTTGAACGTCAGGTTGAGCGTGTGCGCGTTGATGTTGGAGACAATGAGGTTGGCGTTGAGGCGGCTGAAGCGTGAACCGAACGCGTTGCCGATGCGCAGGGCACCGTTTTGAAAGGCTGTGGGGGTGCGCAGCGTCGCGCCGATGGTGAACACGCCGCTCGAGCCGACGGGACGCGTGCCGATGCGAAACTCTGTGTTGGCGACGAATGGCACGCGCGCGTCGAAGACCCCTGCGCGCAGCGGCAAACCGCCGACGAAATCTTCCCCCGCGAACAGCGCGACCTCGAAGTTGGCGGGCACGGTGCCTGAGAGCGCCAACTCCTCCACGCGGCGCAGACCCGCGGTCAAATCCAAACCCACGTCGAAGTTGCGTTCCACGAAGTCTTGCACGCCGTAATTGCGCCCCTGCGCGTCGCGGTACACGCCGATGCCGACGTGGGTGTAGGCGCGCTTCAAGATGCTCTCGCGGTGCGGGCGGCTGGTCATCCACTGGCGCATCAGGCTCGCGCCCGCGTTGCGCGCCGGGTCTTCGTTGAAAGCGATGTTTTCGCCTGCGCTCCAGTCAATGCTCCCGGCGGCGTGGATGCGGTCGGACGGCGTGGTCAAGCCAGGCGTGGGGCTCTCGTGGGCGAAGTAGCCCTTTTGCGCCATTTCACGGGCGTGCAGGCGCGCGGCAGCGCTGAGGCGAGCATCGATCACCAACGGCGGCAAGCCCGCGCGGCGACGCTCGAGGTTGGTTTGCTCCAAGATCACGCGCTCGGCTGCCTCGAGCCCGGTGGTTGCGGGCAACGGCGGCAGGGGGTCGCGGGCGAGGGCGACGGCGCCGAGGGCGCAGAGGACAGCGACGCTGACGGCTCGAGGGGTCACGGTGTGGATGCTATGCAAGCCCGTTTGGAAACAATAGGAGTTTGCGCTTCGTGGGGCTGCATACAGTTACATTTTGCACTGCGTTGACACTGCCGATGGTCTCCCGTAAGCTTGTCCTCAGATTGCTCATCTCCTTTGCACAAGTTCAGCTACGCGTCTCTTCGACACGTTTTTGACACGGCTGGCAATTGAGGTGGGCGGTTCACCCATAGCAGGTTTAAGGAGAGCGGATGAACAAGAGACTGGTGATGACCCTTGGTGCATTGGCGCTGTCGGGCGCGGCACTCGCGGGCCCGACCGACAACTCGCTCGTGCTCGGCACGTCGCAGCAACCCACGGCATTGGATCCGTTCGTCAACAACCAGGCCATCAGCGCCGAAGTCATCAGCTGGATGTACGCCGGGCTGACGTACTTCGACCAGAACGGCAGGTTGCAACCGGATTTGGCGGCAGAAGTGCCCACGGCCGCCAACGGCGGCGAGCGCTTGACCAAGAACGCCCAAGGCGACGTGACCGCGCAAACGATCCGCTGGAACCTCAAGCCCAACCTCAAATGGAGCGACGGCCGTCCGATCACCAGCGAGGATTTCCGCTTTGCCTACGAAGTGTTCGGCGACGAGCGCCTGCCGGTCGCCAGCCGCGACAACCGCCCCAAGACCTTCCGCGTGGTGGACGCCAACACCTTTGAATTGACCTACGACCCGCCGTACCTGTTCGCCACGGCCGCGCCCAGCCTCGTGCAGAACTACGTGCCCCCAGCGCACATCGTGAAGCCCCTCTGGGACCGCGTCAAGGCGCAGCTCGACGGCAAGACCAAAGCGCAGCAGACGGAACTCATCCAAAAGGAATTCCTCGCCGCGCCGTTCTTCACCAGCCGCCAGGGACCGGTCGTGACCTCTGGACCGTTCCGTTTCTCGCGCTGGCAACGCGACCAGAGCTGGACGCTGGTGAGGAACCCCAATTACTGGCAGAACAACCCGACGAGCGTGGACCGCATCGTCTACCGCTTCTTCCCGCAAACCGACACGCTGCAAGTCAACGTCTTGGCAGGCAACGTGGACGCGACCTCGAGCGTCGGCTTGGTGGCAAGTGCCACGACCGTGCAAACCCTGCGCGCCGCGACGCGCGGCGTGTTCAACGTCTACACGCCCAAAGCCGCTCTGTGGGAGCACTGGGACATCAACCAGTTCAACGAAAGCGTCCCCGAAGTTGCTGACCTGCAACTGCAAGACAAGCGCACGCGCCAAGCGATCATTTACGCCCTCGACCGTGAAACCAGCGCCCGCGACTTGCGCGGCGGCACGGCCGTGGTCACGAACAACTTCGTCAACTCTGTGGCCAGCGTCTACACGACGCAAGGCTTGACGAATTACACCTTCAACCCGGAACGCTCGAGGCAACTCTTGACCCAACTGGGCTGGCGTGCAGGCTCTGACGGCATCTTGGAGCGCACCGTCGGCAGCCGCACGGTGAAGTTCGTCTTGGAGTACGTCACCACCGCTGGCAACGCCGTGCGCGAGCGCGACCAACAGCTCTACCGCGACAACCTGCGCCGCGTCGGCATTGACGTGCGTTTCAACAACGCGCCCAGCAGCGTCGTGTTCGACGACGCCTTCATCGCCCAAGCCAGCACCGGGCGTTGGAAGGGCGTGTTCCAGTTCGCCTACGTGCAGCAGCCCCTGACCGAAGACTTGAGCAACTACTACTGCGAGGACGCCTCGAGCGCGACCCCGAAGGACAACGTGCCCACGGCCGCCAACGGCTTCGCCGGTCAGAACATCGGCGGCTGGTGCAACGCAGCCTACGACCGCCTGTGGGACCGCGCGCGCCGCGAGTTCGATCCAGAAGCCCGCAAGCGCATTCTGGCAGACGCGCAAAAGATCTGGAACGACGAACTGCCCGCCATTCCCTTGTACGAGCGCACCGACCTCTACACGGCGCGCGTGGGCTTGCGCAATTACACCTGGAACGCGGGCACGCGTTACCCCAGCGCGCTGGGCTGGCTCGTCGGTTGGCAGCAACGCGGTCAGCGCGAAGTCATCCCGATGCGCTAAAGCGCCCGTCCTCAAAAAACGCGGTGTTTGAGAGTACAGGGCTGCCCACGGGCAGCCCTGTTTCATTGGCTGGACGGGTCACTGCTTCGAAAGAGGCTCGAGCGTCGCGCAATGTTGACGGTCTTCGAGTTGCACGCCGCCCCGAAGGAAACTGTGCTCGACAAGCGCTCGAATGTCTGTGCCTCGAGAACCTCGAGCCATTGATGCGTGACTGCAAGCCACTCGAGCGTTGCGACGTTGATGCGAACCTCTCCTGAATATGCCCTCAATAATTCAGGTACAGGACTCGAGATGCCGCCAACCACCGCTGCTCGAGGGTTGAAAGCCGGTGTCGGCGCGGGTCACATTTGGTACACTCCGCCATGCTTGTTTACACGGCGCGACGGGTCCTGTTCATGGTCCCGATTCTGCTGACGATCTCGGTGATTATTTTCGGGTTGGTGCAGTTGCAACCCGGCGATTTCGTGGACGAACTGCGCTTGGGCAACCCGCGCATGACCGCCGCCGACGCCGAGCGCTTGCGCCGCGAGTACGGTTTGGACCAGCCCTGGTACGTGCAGTACGGCAAGTGGTTGCAGCGCGCGGTGGTCTTGGATTTCGGGGTGTCGCGCACCAACGGCTACATGTCCGCCACCGAGTTCGTGTTCAACCAGCGCCTGGGAAACACGCTGCTGCTGACGATCTCCGCGTTTTTGCTGGCGATTTTGATCGGCATTCCCGTGGGCATCTACGCAGCCGTGCGGCAGTACAGCGCATTGGATTACATCACGACCTTCCTTGCCTTCGTCGGGTACAGCGTGCCCGTGTTCTGGCTGGGGATCATGATGCTGATTTTGTTCAGCGTGACCTTCAAAATCTTGCCCAGCGGCGGCAGTGGCAGTGAGGGCGTGACGCCGTACGTGGAAAGCCAGACGACGTTTCCGTTCACCGGCACCGTGCAAAAAATAGAGACCAGAAACGGTGTCAGCGTGATTACTGTCGGCGTGTACGACAGCGCCACGCAAGCGGACGCGCCCAGAGAACTGGTCATGCCGCCCGGCGAGCAACCAGCGGTCGCCGTGGACGACTTGGTCAGCGAAGGGCAGAGCGCGGGGCGAACGGTCACGGTCGCCAGTTGGACGAACTGGGCTTTGGACCGCGCGCGGTACTTGATTCTGCCCGCCATCGCGCTGAGCATCATTCAGATGGCGGGTTGGACGCGCTTCATGCGCGCGAGTCTCTTGGAGGTCATCAACCAAGATTTCGTGCGCACGGCGCGCTCCAAAGGCTTGAACGAGCGCATCGTGGTGTACAAGCACGCGCTCAGAAACGCATTGATTCCGATAGTCACCTTGATCGGGCTGTCCATCCCTGGCTTGTTAAACGGTGCCGTACTGACCGAGACCGTGTTCAGTTGGCCCGGCATGGGCACGGCGCTCCTGAGCAGCGTGATCCAAAAGGATTACAACGTCGCCATGGTGATCTTGATGCTGCTGGCGATAGCGACGCTCGCCAGCAACCTGATCACCGATCTCCTCTACGCGCTGGTTGACCCGCGCATCCGGTACAGCTGATGGCGCACGTGCGTGAAGCGAAACTCGAGCAGTGGCTTGTCGCTGGGGTTGAACGGATTCTGGACAGGACAAGGACGCGGCAGGGTCCGAGATTTCGACACGAAGCACTTGCGCGTTGGACGGCCTCAACGCCTCACCTTGGAGACCCGCGATGAGCCAAGCCACCCTGCAAACCCCGGTCGTGCCAGAGAAGAAAAGTGAATCCTCGAGTGCAACCGCGTGGCGGCGCTTCAAAAAGCACAAACTGGCGATGTTTTCGCTGGTCGTGCTGGCGCTGCTGCTGTTGGCGTCCATCTTCGCGCCGTTGATCGCGCCGTACCCGCCTGACCGCATCAATGCGTCCAACCTGTACGCCGCGCCGTCCGCAGCGCACTTGATGGGCACGGACGGTTTGGGGCGCGACATCTTCAGCCGCGTGCTCTACGCGGGTCGCGTCTCGCTCTTGGTCGGCATCGTCGTGGCACTCTTGTCGGCGGTCATTGGTGTGGTCATGGGCTTGCTCGCCGGGTATTACAGCGGCACACCGATGGTCCTGGCTGCCGGTCCGGGCTCTGGGCTGTGGGGTGAGTTGCGCCGCAGCCAAGGCAAGGCGTTCATGGTTTGGACGCCTCTGCGCTTTGCGATTTGGGCGCTCTTGATCGCCTTCCTGGTGCAAGTCACGGGGCAGTTCGCCTCGACCTTCACCGGCGTTGCGGTGACGCTGACCTGGACCGTCGGCTTGGGCTTGGCGGCGCTGGCGGCGTACTACGCGTTTTACAAGAGCATCGTCGTGGACATTGACAGCGTGATCTCCCGGTTCATCGACGTGATGCTGAGCTTGCCGCAAATTCCGTTCCTCTTGATTTTGTCGGGCTTGCTCGCCAACCCAGACGTGGCGCTCGGACGCGTGCTCAGCGACACCTTCGGGGAATCGCGCAGCATTTTCTTGATCATTTTGGTGCTGACCTTGTTCGGGTGGCTGGGCACGGCGCGCGTGATTCGCGGCCTGGCGCTCTCGTTGCGCCAACGCGAGTTCACCGATGCCGCGCGCGCGATTGGCTCGAGCGACTGGCGGATCATGCTGCGCCACCTCCTGCCCAACGCGATTGCGCCGATCATCGTGCAGGTCACGTTGGACGTGGGCAACAACATCGTTTCAGAAGCCGCGCTGTCGTTTCTGGGCTTCGGTATTCAGGAACCCACGGCGTCGTGGGGCAATATGCTCAGCGGCGCGCAAGAAGCCATCTTTCAAAGCCCGTTCACGGTGTTTTGGCCGGGCTTGTTTATTTTGTTGACCAGCTTGAGCATCAACTTTTTGGGCGACGGCTTGCGCGACGCGCTCGATCCGCGCAGCCGGTTGTGACCCTCACTCCGGTGCAGCCGCTTTGGGACTCGAGGGCTCGAGCAGGGCTGGCAAGTGCAGCACGCTCAGCCACAGGATCACCAATCCCGTAAGGATCAAGGTCAGCGCCGCGTTCGCCCATGCCTCGCCACCCATGGGGTTCGCCCAGACCCGAGCGCCGACCAGCCAAAACAACACCGTGTTCGTCCAGCGCAACGCGCCGTAGAGTCTGACCTCGAGCGCCGCGCTGGTGAACAGCGGCGCGAGCAGCATGGCACTCAAGGGAATTGCGCCGAACGCGAACGTCCAAGCTGCGTCGAGGTTGGCGGCGCTGACCAAAGCCGCGCCAGCCAGCAGGGTCAGCATCGTCACGATGGGCTCGAGCAGGTTGAGGGCAACCAGGCGCTGCTCTGGAACGCGCAGTGCGCGCACGCCAAACCACGCGCCGATCAGGGCAGCCAGCGCGGTCAAGGCGAGCAGCGTGATGAGCAGGGTGTCCACAGGCTAAAGATACTTCGCGTCACCCCTGACATGGCTGGCGTGTGGGAGAAAATGCGTGTGAGACAGCTTGAATGATTCTTCACTTCGAGGAAACGTGAACTCGGGCTACGATGGCTTGCATGAAGAAATTTGCGTTCCTGTTCGCGCTCGGCTTCGCCGCCGTGGCGCAGAGCCAAACCGCTGTCGTCAACTACCGCGTCACTGACCTTACGATGTACGGCATCGGAGAGCGCCACGCCATCTTCTACGGTGCGACGCCGAACACCACGGGCACCGTGCGGTTGGGCACGGCTGCGTTGCCATTGACGCGCGGCGGCGCGTCCGCCGTCCAGGGCGTGCTGTCCTTTCCCGACGCGCTGCAAGTCGCCGGCAAACCGACGCTGGCCCTGCCCGCACCGCGCTTGACGGCCATGGTCGTGTTCAAAACCTCGCAGGGGCTGCGTTTGATTACCCGCGTGCCGCTGGGCTCGGTGTACTACTACACCGGCGGGCGGTGGAATACCTTGTCGCGCACCGCCGCTGGGCAAGAGAACATGGCGGTCACACCGACACCGCGCAACAGCCTGTTCGGGGCAGGGCAACTCACCCAAACCGAAGCCACGGCGCTGGGGCGTTACTTGACCTCGAGAAACGCCGAGGTCATCGTGGCCAACGTCGGCAATGCACCGAGTGCCGCTGCGCTGCGTCCCGCACCGCAAGGCTACCGGAGCACCACGCTGTACGTTCAACTGGGCTTGCGGGACGCGAGCAACGTCGAAGAGGCGGCCGCCGCACTGTTTTCCGGCGTGGACATCATCTCGAGCGGCTCGCAGAGCGCGTACAGCGACGCGGCGATGCGCACGCAGTTGGTCACCAACCCTGAGGATTACGAGGTGCTGTGGCGCACCGTGGCGGGCAACCAAGTTCCATTGCCCGACGCGCCGGCGGTGGATTTCACGCAGAACAAACTGGTCGCCGTGTTCATGGGGCAGAAAATGAGCGGTGGCTACGGCTTGCGCTTCGTGTCCGCCGTGCAGCGCCGCGGCGACCTGCGCATCTTGCTGGAACCGCAAGAGCCCAAAGCGGGCACGGTGCAGACGCAGGCGCTCACCAGCCCATACCTGCTTCTGGCCGTAGACCCGAGCGTCACGGCGGTCGAAGTCAAGATGGTCGAAAAGAAGTAGCCCGCGTCAACCAAGCCGCCCCTCGAGGACAAATGCTCGAGGGGCTTTTGCATTTTCGAGGGTGGCTCGAGGGGACGCAGATTCGCAATCGGTTTCGAGATTGGCGCAAGCAAGTCTCTCCGGCATTGCATCCGAGGCGATCCAAGCGCATACGGTTTGCATTTCCTGGGCGAAAATGCTAATAATTATGCATTGGGGCGCATACGCACCCTGAGACCAATCCAATGACCACGCCTTCCACCCGACGACCCGCCTGACCCTCGAGCCCCCATGCCTCGAGGGAAACGCGTTGTCGCGGGTGCTTTATGCTGACTTGAACAGGAGATCAAATGAAGAAAAAAGTCGTGCTGGCATACTCGGGCGGGTTGGACACGAGCATGATTCTCAAGTGGTTGCAACTGGAACGCGATTACGAAGTCGTGACCTTCACCGCCGACATTGGACAAGGCGAAGAAGTCGAGGAAGCCAGGATCAAAGCGCTCAACACGGGCGCAGTGAACGCGTATGCGATTGACCTCAAAGACGAATTCGTGCGCGATTTTGTCTTTCCAATGATGCGCTCCTCGTGCTTGTACGAGGGCTATTACCTGCTCGGCACGAGCATCGCGCGCCCACTCATCGCCAAGAAACTCGTCGAGATTGCTTTCCAAGAACAAGCCGAAGCAATCAGCCACGGCGCGACCGGCAAAGGCAACGACCAAGTGCGTTTTGAAATCAGCGCCTATGCCCTGAACCCCGAAATCAAAGTCATCGCCCCGTGGCGCGAATGGGGACCGGCTGGACGCAAGGAACTGATGGAGTTCGCCGCCAAGCACGACATCCCCGTGCCCGTCACCGCCGCCAAGCCCTACAGCATGGACGCGAACCTGCTGCACATCTCTTTCGAGGGCGGCATTTTGGAAGACCCGTGGGCAGAACCGCCGAACGACATGTTCAAGCTCACGCAGAACATCGAAGACACGCCCGATGTCCCTGAATACGTGGAAATTGAATTCGTCGGCGGCGACCCAATCAGCATCAACGGCGAGAAATTTGAACCCGCCGCACTCCTGGCCAGGGCCAACGCAATTGCTGGGGCGCACGGCATCGGGCGCGTGGATTTGGTGGAGAACCGCTTCGTCGGCATGAAGTCCAGGGGGGTCTACGAGACGCCAGGTGGCACACTGCTGTACCACGCGCGCCGCGCTGTGGAGAGCATCACCTTGGACCGCGAAGTGCTGCACACCAGGGACGCGATGGCAGTGAAATACTCAGAACTCGTCTACAACGGCTTCTGGTTCACCGCCGAGCGCGAAGCGATGCAAGTCTATTTCGATCACGTCGCCCAGAGCGTCACAGGCACGGCGCGGATCAAGATGTACAAAGGCAACGCCCTGTGCGTCGGACGCAAATCGCCGGTCAGTTTGTACGACCCGCAACTCGTGACCTTTGAAAAAGAAACGGTCTACGACCAAGCCGATGCGGGCGGGTTCATCAAGTTGAACGCGCTGCGCGCCCGAGTTCGCGCGCGGTTGCAACGGGATTAGCGTTCATTCCATGTCACTACAATACGCTCGAGGTGGTTCATGACCCTACACGTCAGTGACAAAACGCAGCAGTTGCTGCTCGAGGAAGCACGTCGGCAGCGCATCACCCCGGAAGAATTGGCGGAGAAGCTGATTCAGCAAGGATTACGTCCCAAAAAACGCGACTTGAGTCATCTGGCAGGAACATGGACTGACGAAGAAACCAGAGTGTTCAACGAAGCTGTTGCCCCATTGCAAAAAGTCGTCGAGGAAGACGGTGGCTAAAGTCCTGTTGGACACGAACACATACAGTCTGTTTAAGAACGGTCACTCCGAGGACGCAAACAGCATTCTCGAGGCAGCCGACGAAATCGGTCTGCCAAACGTTGTGATTGCAGAACTGTACGCGGGATTTTACGAAGGAACGCGTTTTGCACAGAATGAGCGGGAACTCGAGATGTTTTTGCAGACACCCCAAACATCCGTCGTGTGGTTTTCGGACCAAACACCGAAAATCTTCGGCGAACAGCAGTTGCGACTGAAAAAGCAGGGCGTCAAAGTCCCACACAACGACCTTTGGATTGCAGCGCTCGCCCTCGAGCATGGATTCGTCGTGTACTCGCTGGACAAGCATTTGAAGATGATTTCCTCGATCACCGTCATTCAATCGTTTCAAGAGTTCTTGGATTTGGCATGACGAACAACCCCCGCTTCTGGCACGACCTCGAGGCGCTGGTCTCCTCGAGCCAGCTTCGCATTGACCGTCCCAAGGGCAGCGCGCACCCGCGTTACCCGGAGTTGATCTACCCACTGGATTACGGCGAATTGATCGGCACGAGCGGCGGCGACGGTGCAGGCATTGACGTGTGGCTGGGTGCGGTGGACGCTCGAGGCGTGACGGGCATTTTGGCGACAGTGGACACAGAAAAACGCGATTCGGAAACGAAGATTCTGCTGGGCTGCACGAGCGCGCAAATGCTCGAGATTCGGGATTGGTACAACGACGTGGCTGAAGTGCAGTGCTTGCTGATCGCTCGAGGTGACGCGTGATCCCCACGTTGCGCACGGCGACGCTCGAGGATGCCGAGTTGATCGCGCAACTGACCCGCGCGTGCTGGGTTGGCAAACCCGAGGGCTCGAGCGGGCATGTCGAAACCGCTGAGCGCGTGCGGAAGAGTCTCGAGGATGGGTTTGCAATTCTAATGGAGTTGAACGGTCAACCCGTCGGCAGCGTGCGCTGCTACCCCGTGTTCGACACGCTCGAGGATGGCACGCGCAATGGACCCATCGCGCTCGAGATTGCGCGTTTGGGTGTGCTGCCAGAACTGCGCGGACGCGGCATGAGCACGTGGTTGATGAACGAAGCGATGCTGCGCGCGACGCACTTGGGCATCGAAGAATTACGCTTGGCGGTACGCACGGACGAACCGGGCTTGCAGCGTTTTTACGAGCGTCAAGGCTTCTTCGTGGACGACAGCATCACGTACAGCCACGCCAACCCGAACAACCCCAAACCGATCACGATGCGCAAGTACCTGTTCACGCACGTCCCGCCGCGCGGGGTGACGTATGACTGACCCTGAGAGGAACCACCTGTGACAGCAGCGAACAAAAAACCGTGGGGCGGTCGCTTCGAAGCGCCCACCGACAAGCGCGTGGAGGCGTTCAACGCCAGCGTCGGCTTCGATCAACGCCTCGTGCTCGAGGACATCGCCGGAAGCAAGGCGCACGTGACGATGCTGGGCGCAGTCGGGATTCTCGAGGCTGCGGAAACGGCGGCGATTCTCGAGGGGCTGGACCGCGTGCTCGCCGAGGTCGAAGCGGGAACATTTCCGTGGCGGATTGAACTCGAGGACGTGCACATGAACGTGGAGACGCGTCTGCGTGAACTCATTGGCGCGGTCGCGGGGAAGCTGCACACGGCACGCTCGAGGAACGATCAGGTCGCGCTGGACTTTCGTTTGTGGGTCAAAAAAGCCTGCGCGCGGATGGCGGACAAACTCGAGATGTTGCGCGCGGTGATGCTGAACGAAGCCGAACGCAATCTGGGCACAGTGATGCCGGGGTACACGCACTTGCAGGTCGCGCAACCGATTCTGCTGTCGCACTGGTTCATGGCGTACTTTGAAATGCTGTCCCGCGACCGCTCGAGGTTCCTGGACGCGCTGGCGCGCATGGACGAATCGCCGCTGGGCGCGGGCGCGCTCGCGGGGACGCCGTGGCAGATTGACCGCTTCCAGACCGCTCGAGACTTGGGCTTCAAGGCACCGACACGCAATTCTCTGGATTCCGTCGGCTCGAGGGATTTCGCGCTCGAGTTCCTCGGCGCGTGCAGCATTGCAATGGCGCACCTCTCGAGATTGAGCGAAGAGTTGATCCTCTACTCGAGCTTCGAGTTTGGGTTCGTCACGCTGCCCGACTCGCACACGACGGGCTCAAGCATCATGCCGCAAAAGAAAAACCCGGATGTTTCGGAACTCGCCAGGGGGAAATCCGGGCGCGTCTTCGGGGATTTGATGGCGCTCTTGACCGTCGTCAAAGGCACGCCGCTGGCGTACAACAAAGACTTTCAAGAAGACAAAGAACCTGTCTTCGACGCTGCCGACACGCTCGAGATCATCCTCGACTTGTACGCCGACATGCTCCCGCTGTGCCACTGGAACGCCGACACCACCAAGACCGCAGCGGCTCGAGGGTACAGCACCGCGACCGACCTGGCGGATTACTTGGCGCGGCAAGGCGTGCCGTTCCGCGAAGCGCACGAAGTCGTCGGCAAGCTCGTGGGTGTCTGTGTCTCGAGCAACCGGCAACTCTGGGAACTCACTCCGCAAGAACTCTCGAGCGCCCATGAAAAACTCGATGCTCGAGCCCTCGAAGTCGTCACCGTCGAAGCCAGTGTCGCCGCGCGCACCAGTTACGGCGGAACCGCGCCCGAGCGTGTCAAAGAAGCGATCTCAGCGGCAAAGAAGCTGTTAGCTCTTAGCTCTTAGCTTTAGGTGCTTTTCGCTCGGTTCGAGTAAAGCTTTACAACACCAAAACATTCAAACCCATAACCCGCGCACAACACAGGCTAATAGCTAATGGCTAACAGCTAAAAGCTCCAAAGGAGGTCCACCATGTTGCAACTCGAGCCGATGACGTACCTGCCGCAACTCAATCCCGATTCCCCGCTGGAGTTGCGACGCGCAACGGTCAGCGACGTGCCGCGCATCGCGGATCTGATTCGGTACTGGGCGCAGAAAGGGCGGATGCTCGAGCGTTCGCACGAGTTGTTGACGCGCACGATTGACGAGTTTTTGATCTTGGAGAACAAAGCCGGTGAGTTGGCTGGTTGCGTGGGTTTGCACCGCATGGCGGACGACTTGGCAGAGGTGCGCGGTTTGGCGATTCACCCGGATTTCCAGGGGCGCGGACTTGGGCGTTGGCTGGTGCTCGGCGCGGAACGCTTGGGACGCGATTGGGGCTTGAAGCGCTTGTTTGCCTGGACCTACGAGCAGCACTTTTTTGAAAAATGCGGTTTCCAGCGCATCCCGCGCGAAGTGCCGACGTTGCCGCAAGAGATCCACGCGGAATGCACGCGTTGCCAGTTTCAGACGAACTGCCAGGAAATTCCGATGTTGAAAATGCTCGAGCGTCCCAAAGCCGTGGTGTCGTAAACCCTGTGCTGCTCAGCGTGGATTGGGATTACTTCGTCGGCAGCGCCGATTTGGTCTTCGATTCGCCATTGTGGGGCACGAAGGACACGGCGTTTGACCGAGGAAAAGCATGGTCGGCTCGAACCGTCAAACGCGGCGGCAACAGCTTTGAAACCCTGCGCGCCGATTTCCCATTGCTCGAGAATCCTGGATTGCTCGAGGGGCTGGCGAGTCTCCCCTGCTATGCCTGCGTCACACACAGCGACGCGTACGCGCTGCTCGAGCGTTTGGGTGTGCGGCGCGTCCTCAACTTAGATTCACACCACGATCTTTTCTCCTCGAGCGGCGACCCAGCCCGTGTGCGTCCTGGCAACTGGGCGGGCTTGGCGCTCGAGCGTGGGCTGTTGGACGCCTACACCTGCCGTTACCCGCCGTGGCACGCGGATTTGCGCGTCGCAGAAGGCTTTGACCTCGAGCGCACACGGGCTGAACTGCCCAAACATCTCGAGCGCTTCGACATCACCCTCGAGCGCAACGATCCAAATGCTTTACCCAGCAATCTCGAGGCGGTGCTGTTCGTGCAGAGCCCCGCGTGGACGAATCCGCTGTTCGATGCAGATTTCCTCGAGTTGTGCCGCGCGCTCAATGCTGAATTTCTCGAGCTGCCCCTCGAGCGCCACTTCCAGCGGTAACGCTCGAGGTCACGCTGTCTGCGAAATTATTTCGGCACAGTGAAGATCACCGTTTTCTCGCCTGGCTTGTCCGCCACCGCCTGCCCGTTGAGGTTGATGAAGGTCAACTCCTGAAACTTGTTTTTCGTCGGCGCATACGCGATGCGCAGCCACAAACCGGGAACCGGCACTTGCCAAACGAGGCGAATCTGGTTCTCGCCGGGTTTGACAAATTTGGACACGTCTAACGTCAACTCCCAACGGCTCAAGTCCACGATGCGCTGCCCGTTGATGAACACGGTGAAATTGGCGGGGGCTTGCCCACGGATTACGGTTTGACGGTCTTTGGAACCGGCGCGGTTGTCGTCGCCCGCCGCAGGAACCACAAAGGTGTAGGTGCGCTCGCGGATGTTCTGCGCCGCCAAAGTCTTGAAAATACCGCTGCTCGTGGTTTCCTGTGTTTTTAGAATTTCGCGGAAGTCACCCTTTCTCGTGGCATAGGAGACGAACACGGTCAAATTGTCCACGTTGTTGTCCCAGGTGAGCTTAACCGTGTTCACGCCGGGTTTCACTTTGTCGCTGATGTCCGTCCAAGCGATGTCGTTGTTTGTGGTTCCAGGGGGCACGGTCTTGCCGTTCACGGTCACAGTGAGGTTGCAATTGCTCAGCCCTGCGCAACGCTGCACACGCAGGATGGTCTGGTTGTCCTTCAGGTCACGCACTGGGGATTGCGCCAAGGATGGGTTCAGCCAAACGCCGATGAGCACCAACGCTGCAAAGAAGGTTTTCATGGGTCCTCCTCGAGCCCATCGTGGCGGCAGCGTTTATAAACACCATGAAAACGCGCTGAACAATCCAATTTTTCGTGCAGAAACCCAACCGATCCGCGCGTGCTCTCCTTGACAAAAACGAGCCAAGCCTCTCGTGTGGGACACAAGCTGAGCGTGGGCGACTCGAATCAGGTCATGTGCTCGAGGGCACCGCGTCGGGAATGTCGCGCTCCACGTGCCTCGCCGCTGGACGCAACCACCCCGCCAAGCCAAACGCTGTTGTCGCCAACCCGAACAAGACCCACATCGCCGCGTACCCGCGCCCCGTGCTCGAGCCCAGGAGCCACGCGAATTGATCGCCGAATTCGCCCGCGAATCCCGGTTGGAACACGCGGTCCGCGAGCGGTCCCGCGATGATGAACGCCACGGGCGAGGTGATCTGCGCGATCATCCGCCGCGCGGTGAACACGCGTCCTTGGATGTCGGCGGGCGTTTTGGCTTGCCAAATGCTCTGACTCGAGCCGTTGAGCACTGGCAGCAGAAATCCTGCGAAGAAATTGGCGAGCATCCACACCGGCACGCTTTGCGCCACGCCGAACAGTGCCGTGCCCAACACACCTTGCAGTGCCAGACCGAGCAGCACCCCAGCCACCCGAGGTCTGGGACCACCACTGCTTGTCATGTACAACCCGCCCAGCAGCACGCCCACGCCGAATGCAGCAGCGACGACGCCGTATGCGTTTGGATCGCCTGTTCTCGAGAGCACCAGCGGCACTTGCAACTGCGCGACCAAATTGCCCGTAAAGTTCACCCCGGTAAACGTAATCAGCAAACTCAGCAACCCTGGTCGCTCGAGGATGAACCGGAAGCCCTCGCGCGCCTGCGCCAGCACGCTGCCGCCGATTTTGCTGCCGATCACGCTCAAGTCCGGGCGCGGAATACGGATCAGAAACAGCGTCAAAAACTCAAACGCGAAACTCGCCAAGTCAAGCGCGATGATGCCCGTGATGCCGATGACGTTGACGAGCGCTGCGCCTGCAATGGGCGCGAACAAGTCACCCACACCGCTCGAGATCGAATACAACCCATTCGCCCGCCCCAGGTGTTCTTGCGGCACGAGCACGCTGATGCTCGAGGATTCGGCGGGCCATTGAAACGACTCCGCCGCGCTCGAGATTGCCAAGAGCCCGTACAGCATCCACAGTTGCAAGCTGTCGTTGGAGAGCAGCACGAGTTGCAGCACCGCGACGACGCTGTGCACGGTGTTGATCCAGATCATCACTGCGCGGCGGTCACTGCGGTCCACGATCACACCCGCGAATGGCGCGATCAAAATTCCTGGCAAGAAACCAAACAGTGCCGTCAAGAACAACGGCGTTGCCTCGCCCGTGCGCTGGTACAACCACACGCCGAACGCGAACACGGTCAACCGGGAACCAAACTGACTGATGCTCTGCCCCAGCCACATCGTCAGAAACGTGCGTCCGCCCGGTGTCGCTGCCAAACCCCCTCGAGACGCGTTCATGTGTCCCTAAAGTTTAGGCGCGTCCAGCTTTCAACGAATGCGCCGATTGGCAGATGCTCGAGGTCAGGGTCCGCCATCCGCGAACACAACGTTGAACCGCTCGCAAATCACGGGCATCCGGGCTTGGGGTTCCAGGCCAAGGCGTTTGCATTCGCGCCCAAAGAAACGCCCGTGGGCTGCACGCCAATAGCCAAGAGACCCATCGCCTTCGCCTTCAGCGGCAGCAAACTCCTCACTGACCTCTTCAAACGGAACAATCTCAATGCTTTGCGTCTCGATGATGCAGACGGGATTGCCAGCGAAGTCCGTGACGATGCTGAGATCACCCGCCTTGGGCAAGGGTTTGTTGCTTTTCTCATAGGTCCACAGCAAAGAAGCCGTCGCTCGCTTTTTGCCGGACAGCACCAATGCTGCAAGCCCGTTCGCGCTGTCCTCGTGGTCGTCAAAATGAAAACGCCTCGAGAAAAAAGGGCGTCGGATCAGCTGCCCGCGTCGCCGCGAACGCTTGCCAAAAGCTATGGAGATTAGAAGGAATGCTCACTTCCATATCTTGACAGCAAAGAAAAACCCCCTCGTTGGAGGGGATTTCTATTGGAGCGGGAGAAGAGATTCGAACTCTCGACATCCACCTTGGCAAGGTGGCACTCTACCAGCTGAGTTACTCCCGCACGTGTTTAATCTTAGC